>Ga0302140_10003694_pt1 | contig 19591 bp, 20 predicted proteins | sample I_Bog_E1_1_FD_202095 | JGI IMG/M metagenome (GOLD analysis project Ga0302140, IMG submission 202095) | Peat permafrost microbial communities from Stordalen Mire near Abisko, Sweden - I_Bog_E1_1 | ecosystem: Environmental > Terrestrial > Soil > Wetlands > Peat | place: Sweden: Abisko, Stordalen... | reverse complement strand
TTTTTCAGCGGCGAAAATGCTGTCGGCTTGCTGGTGGGTGATGGTGCGGGAACCGGCGCCTGCTTCATAATAAAATACCATCGTATCCCGGTCTCGACCATTGCCAAACCGGTACTCGCTTGACATGCTCCTGGAAACGCCACGATAAGGTTTAAAATTATATTTGTCGACTTCATAGGTTATTTGACATGCTGAGTCAACTCCGGTAGTTTTGTAATAGTGACCGATTGTGTCTTTTTTCTTCCAGTTGGTTGAATTCTTTCTTCTGAAATAATCTATCTGCCAATCTGAAGGAATCACTGGCATACCAAGGCTACGCCGACGCTGGTTAAACTCCTTGCCGAATTTATCCATGCAAACGTCTTTCGTATAATTATCGTAAAATTGCCAGCCCCAAATTACCACGAATAATAACAGCCAAATGTTGACCTTTATGATTGTTGCCCAACTTTCATTGCTCCGGACTTTTTTGAACAAAAGCGCAACGGAAAGAAGTACCAGCAGGCCAACTATTTTGCATATTTCCCAATAACCGGTCTGCAGATTAACATAGAATTCAAAATATCCCAATACCAGGATAAACATAACAAAGAAGCAGAAGAAAACGATGCGGAATTTTCTGAATGGTTTAGCTGCTTGTTGGTCCATGGTATTTCAAATTTAACAAATAAAAGTGCGAGATCCAATCACCCGAAATAAATTCCGTCCGCACCCATCCGCATCCCCCGCTACTCAAAACCGGACGGACGCAACGAGCAACCAAGGGCCTAACGACAGCAAAGCTACCGGCGGCATCCGGTTATTGATAACTGTAGGCAAACCCTTCATCATGAAAGGGCACGCCTATTTCAGCTGCGATAAATTTTGTTAGTGGCACAGCTACCCGGCGCTCGGAGGCCTTGGTTTGCGCATCGGACAGGCTGACAGGCGACGCGGAGTTGATGACTAATATCGTAGTGGTCTTATCGTCTTTGGTAACAATTCCTAACTCCATAAAGATCGACTGGTACGTCGTGTTATCATTTGTGTTACCAAGGTGTTTCGTTATGTTTTTCCCGGAAAGCCGGAGAGCTGTTATATCACTTAGCTCATAGGTAGTTGCCTTAAACACGGTGCTTTTCACAATAAGCCGCCGCTGCAGTTTATCAATCGTCAGTGTGGCACGGGTGGGCGCAAAAAGGAAGGCATAAGCCAGCGCGAAGCAATAAACGGCAGCAGCTAATACCAAAGCCCCTATTGCCCAAAACACCCAATGACTGAAGTCGAAGTGAAGGATCATGATGACAATGAATGCACTCAAACCTGCACCTATAATAAACGTGTAACTAAAAGTAAACCAGTCATTAAAGGTTTGTTTATAGTCGACGTAGGTCGTATCGTTTTCTTTCCGGATTGAATATTGGCCAAAGGATTTCATAAAAAAGGGTTGACGAAGGTTAATAAAATATTGCTGCAAGGCGTTTCACCAAATCTAATGGTTTTGTTTAAAAAAAATGATTTTGTTTACGGCGGATGGGCAGCACATGAACATAAGCCGCCGACCCGTAAAACTAACCGGGAACAGGAGCGCAAGGAAGAGCCCGTCCGCACCCATCCTGCATCCCCTACTACTGAAAACCGGACGGACGCAGTGGAGGTAAAAGGTTAAAGGCAAAAGGCGAAAGGTTGGCGTGGTATCCGCTCTCCCTCTTTTTTTACCTTTCGCCTTTCACCTTTTGCCTTTCACCTCAAACTCTCCCTCACAACATTTTTACACAAAACCGCGCCGAAACTGCAAGATAACCATCGCTTTAAAACCTATTTCCATCTATGTTTGTTTACCGTTTATCTATTGTACTTTAGATAACGGATACCTGTCTCGTAATTAGTATGGCAAAACCCGCGAAGGGAAAGCTAAAATATCGAATAATGAATGTCGAACGCCGAAGTTTTAACTTCATTATTCATCATTCGATATTCGCCATTCGATATTAACTAACCTCGCTCACGAAGCGCACGTTGACAATTATAAACCAATTAACCCGACCAATATGAACAACCGTACTCCTGTTTGGAAATTTGTTTCCTTATTTGCGCTTTGCCTGTGTGTGCAAGGCTATGCCCGCGCCCAAAGCGCACCGCAGCTGGGCAAAGCTTCCGTTAAGGAAGTAATTGCCGCCATGACGCTGGAAGAAAAAGCAAAACTGCTGGTAGGCGCCGGCAGGGGCTTCGGTCCGCCGCCGCCCGCACCTGCTCCCGGGGCCGCCAGGCCTGCAACGCCTGCGGCCGCTCCGCCGCCGCCGGGACCGATGATCGGCCAAACGGATCAGAAAGTGCCCGGCGCTGCCGGCGTTACTTATGCTATTCCGCGTTTGGGTATTCCGGCTATTGTGGTTTCGGATGGGCCCGCCGGGGTGAGGATCAACCCCATCCGCAAAGGCGACAGCTCAAAAACGTATTATGCCACGGCTTTCCCGGTGGGCACCCTGCTGGCCAGCAGCTGGGACCCTGACCTGGTAAGGCAGGTGGGCACGTCGTTTGGTTACGAGGTGCGCGAGTACGGTATTGACATATTGCTTGGCCCCGGCATGAACATTCACCGCAACCCGCTGGGCGGCCGCAATTTTGAGTATTACTCGGAAGACCCGCTGGTAACCGGTAAAATGGCCGCGGCGATGGTGGAAGGCATTCAAAACAATGGCGTAGGCACCAGCATAAAACACTATGTGGCCAACAACCAGGAGACGCACCGCAATACCATCAACACCATAGTAAGCGAAAGGGCCATGCGCGAGATTTACCTGCGCGGCTTCGAGATTGCCGTGAAAGACGCCCAGCCCTGGACCGTGATGACCAGCTACAATAAACTGAACGGCACCTATACCAGCGAGCGCCAGGACCTGGTAACGACCGTTTTGCGCAACGAATGGGGTTTTAAAGGTTTTGTAATGACCGACTGGGGCGGCGGCCACGACCCGGTTGCCCAAATGAAAGCCGGTAACGACCTGATCATGCCGGGCAGCCCTGCGCAGGCCCAGGCCATTATTGATGCCGTAAATAACAAGCAGCTGGATGAGAGTGTACTGAACGCCAACGTGGAGCACATGCTGAACATTATTTTAAAATCGCCGGTATTTGCACACTACAAATACTCGGATGCGCCCGACCTGAAAAAAGATGCCCAGGTAAGCCGCATGGCTGCCGCGCAGGGCATGGTGCTGCTAAAAAACAGCGGCAATCCGCTGCCATTTAACGGCGTTAAAAAAGTGGCGCTGTTTGGCAATACCAGCTATGATATTATTGCCGGCGGCACCGGCAGCGGCAACGTAAATAAAGCGTACACCATTTCGCTGGCGCAGGGCCTGCAAAACGGCGGGCTGCAGGTTGATGATAATTTATTGAAAGCGTACCCGGCCTACATTGCCGATGCCAGGGCCAAACAGCCCAAACCGCAAAGGGGCATGGGTATGTTTAGCGGACCACCCCCGGTTACGCAGATGACCCTGGCTGATGCCGATGTGCAGCAATACGCCGCTAATGACGATATCGCGGTCATAACTATTGGCCGCAACGCCGGCGAAGGCGCCGACCGTAAACTGCCGGATGATTATTACCTGTCGGATGCCGAAAAAACGCTGATCAAAAGCGTGAGCGATGCTTTCCATGCTAAAGGCAAAAAGGTAGTGGCAGTTTTAAATATCGGCGGTGTGATTGAAGTAGCCAGCTGGCGCGACCTGGTGGATGGTATACTGCTTGCCTGGCAGCCCGGCCTGGAAGCCGGCAACGCCATTACCGACGTGCTGAACGGCAAGGTAAACCCATCGGGCAAACTGGCCACAACCTTCCCGGTAGATTATAAGGATGTGCCATCGGCCAAAAACTTTCCCGGCAAGGAATTTCCGGACCAGGCTACAAAAGTTGGCAACCGCACCATTATGCCCGCCGAAGTTACCTACGAAGACGGCATTTATGTAGGCTACCGTTATTACAGTACCTACAAAGTTGACCCGGCTTATGAGTTTGGCTATGGATTATCATACACCTCATTCGGGTATTCGGGATTAAAATTGAGTTCGCCAATATTTAAGGGAAGGATTAAAGCGAGTATTACGATAACCAATGCCGGCAAAGTAGCCGGAAAAGAAGTTGCCGAGCTATACTTAACCGCCCCGGCCGGCAAACTGGATAAACCGGCGATCGAGTTAAAAGGATTTGCCAAAACCCGGCTGTTACAACCCGGCGAATCGCAAATTTTAAGCTTTGAGCTGGATGCGAAGTCGCTCGCCTCCTATGATACGATGCAGGAAGCCTGGGTAGCCGATGCGGGGAATTACACCGTAAGCATTGGGGCATCGTCAAAAGACATTAAAGGAACCAGGACATTTAAACTGGAAAAGGGAATTGTAGTGGAGCAGGATGAAAAGGCCCTTGCGCCAGAAATAAATATTACGCAGATGGCGGGGAAATAAATTACTGAAACCCCAAAAGCAGGGCTTTAACCAAATAACGCGACTATTCAAAGCGTAACTTTGGCTAAAGCCCTTTTTATTTGCTGGCGTACCATCGACTATGGTCGGCGACGTATCTTTCAGCCCAAAGCCAGAAGGGTGTGATTTCAACGCAGCATCTTTGTGGTAAAAAAATTAACAGCTCCGCGCTGTTTTTTCATCCACCCTAATAAAATTCCCCTTGCAAAAATCTATCTTCATCAAAAAAACGTAATCTACCTAAAATTAAACAACCAGGCTTCAGCCTAACCTGCTTACATGTGGTACGACAAACTGATTGAACAAAACAAAGTCCCTGATTTTTTATTGCGCAAGGGCATCCGCAAATTACTAAAACAAAGGCTGACCGATGAAAACAAAGGCAATGCAGAAGCGCAGCAGGAACACCTGATGGCTTTAATCGGCTTTTTAAAATCTTCGCCAATTGCGGTTAACACTGCCGATGCCAACCAGCAGCACTATGAGGTACCGACTAAATTTTACCAGTACTGCCTGGGTAAAAACCTTAAATATTCCAGCTGTTATTTTAAAGATGGCGTAACCAGCCTTGACCAGGCCGAAGACGATATGCTGGCGCTCACCTGTAAACGCGCTGAACTGGCCGACGGCCAGCAGGTGTTGGAGTTGGGCTGCGGCTGGGGGTCATTATCGCTCTACATGGCTGCAAAGTTTCCGGGCAGCACTTTTAAAGTTGTTTCCAACTCGCGTACGCAAAAGCTTTTTATTGATGAGCAGGCCAAACAACGGGGCATCACTAACTTAACAGTGATCACTGCCGACATGAATACTTTTGTGATCAACGAACAGTTCGACCGCGTCGTATCCGTCGAAATGTTTGAGCACATGCGCAACTACCAGCGGCTGATGAATAAGGTGGCCTCGTTTCTAAAAGCGGATGGCAAATTGTTCATCCATATTTTTACCCATAAGGAGTATGCCTATCTTTTTGAAGTAAAAGATGATACCGACTGGATGAGCAAATACTTTTTTACCGGTGGCATTATGCCCAGCGATGACCTGCTATTTTACTTTAATGATGACCTGCTGGTTGAAAAACACTGGCAGGTAAACGGCACGCATTATGGAAAAACAGCTGAGGCCTGGCTGGCAAATATGGATAGCCATAAAGCCGAAATTATTCCTTTATTTGAAAAAACTTATGGCCAGGACCAGGCGATAAAATGGTGGGTATACTGGCGTATATTTTACATGGCCTGTGCGGAACTATGGAATTTTAACGAGGGAAATGAGTGGATAGTAAGCCATTATTTGTTTCACAAGGTATAATCCAATAAAAAAGGAGACGCAATGTGTTGCGTCTGTACAAGAAAATATATGATCAGATTTTATCTCCTTATACTATTCTTCCTCATCTCGCTTCTGGCCGTTTTTAAAGCGCCCGAATATCATTTGTGGCTGCTGGCAATTGGCGTAACAGAATTCCCGCTGCTGTTTTTTGTTATAACGCTGGTTTTAAGCCTAACCGGCTTTTGGGCCCATAAGTACCAAATGGCCGGAACAATTTTGAGCGTTGTAACGATGCTGATCTTTTTATCGCCGATTATACGGGCATATTGGGTAGCGAAAGATGTCGATAAGGATATGCAGGCAGCGTTACATGGCATTAACGAAAATAGCAACGTGGATTTTCCGGCCGATCACCGTTCGCCTTTTAGCTTTTTTAGCTTATTTAAAAAACAGGATAGTATCGCTTACCGCACGTTAACGTATGTAAACTACCAGGATACCGCTGTGAAGCTGGACTTTTACCCCGCACAGGGTCAGGGGACAGATGTGAATTTACCTAGGCCATGTGTGATTGTCGTTCACGGCGGCTCGTGGGCTGGGGGCGACAATAAACAATTGCCCGAATTGAACAGCTACCTCGCACAGCATGGTTATAATGTGGCGGCCATAAACTACCGCTTAGCACCCAAATGGCAAACGCCGGCGCCGGTTGAGGATATTCATGCTGCCATGGCGTATTTCCGCGAACATGCTGATGAAATGCACATCGACACCAGTAAATTTGTGCTGCTGGGCCGTTCCGCCGGCGCGCAGATCGCCCTCCTGGCTGCTTATACCATGCATGACCCGGCTTTAAAAGGAGTAATCGATTTTTATGGACCGTCGGATATGGTTTGGGGATATTCCATCCCTTCAAACCCTTTGATCATGAATTCAAGAAAAGTGATGAACGATTACGTTGGCGGTACGTACAGCCAGGTGCCGCAAAAATATTTCAATTGTTCGCCGGTTGAGTTTGTGACTAAACGCTCCGTACCAACCCTGATGATCCATGGCATGAACGATGTATTGGTTTCGCCCGAGCATTGCCGCCGCCTTATTAAAAAGTTAAAGCCAAACGGCGTAAAATATTATTGGCTGCAAATACCATGGGCTACCCACGGATTTGATTATAATTTGAATGGTCCCGGAGGACAATTATCAACTTATGCTGTGGAGACCTTTTTAAATACCATAACGGAATAAGCATGTTAAGGACCGCTATAATTGGAACAGGGATCGCAGGAATGGGCTGCGCTCATTTTTTGCACCCTACCGCCGATCTGACCATTTACGAACAAAACGACTACGTAGGCGGTCACACCAACACAATAACGGTTGACGAGGGCGGCAAGCTGGTTTACATCGATACTGGTTTTATGGTGTTCAATTATAAAACCTATCCCAACCTTTGCCGGCTTTTTGACGAGATAAAAGCGCCGGTTAAAAAAACGGATATGTCGTTCAGCGTGCAGCACCTGCCGAGTGGGTTGGAGTATAGCGGATCGAGCGTAAACCACCTGTTTGCCCAGCGGAAAAACATTTTCAACCTGAAATTTATTAAAATGCTGAAGCAGATCGGCAGGTTTAACAAGGAAAGTGTTAAAATCCTTAACGATCCGAAATACGCCAATTACCCCATCGGGCAATATGTCAAAGAATTTGGCTATGGCGAAGAAATGCTGTGGAAATACCTGGTGCCGATGAGTTCGGCGGTATGGTCGACGCCGATGGAGGAGATGCTGGATTTCCCGGCAGTAACGCTCATCCGGTTCTTCCTCAACCATGGATTTTTAGGGTTGGACACGCAGCACCAATGGTACACGCTGGAAAACGGCAGCCAATCGTACCGGGAAATATTGATCAAACCATTTAAAGACCGAATCAGCGTTAACCGAAAAGCAGTAAAAGTAAGGCGGGAAAATGGCAAAGTTACCGTTAGCGCATCAGATGGCTCGCAGGAAACCTTCGACCGCGTGATCATCGCCGCCCATGGCGACCAGGCGCTGGCTATGCTGGATAATCCCACCGGCGAAGAGCAGCGCCTGCTATCCAACTTTAAGTATCAATACAATAATGCCGTACTCCATACCGACAGCAGCATCATGCCCAAAACCAAATTGGCCTGGGCGAGCTGGAATTACCGTATCAAAAATGAAAAAGGTCGATTAAACCCGAGCACCATTTACTGGATGAACCGTTTGCAGCAGGTATCGGATAAAAAAGACTATTTTGTTTCCATCAACCCGCATGACGATCTGGATGAAAAAAAGATCATCAAAGAACTGGATTATGAGCATCCGTTGTTTGATGTGCCGGCTATAAACGCCCAGGCCGAATTACACAAGCTGAATGAAACCGGCCCGGTTTATTTTTGCGGGAGTTATTTTAAATATGGATTTCATGAAGATGCATTTGCCAGCGCGGTGGAAGTGTGCGGGCATTTATTAGCTAAGCCGGTCTATGCGTAACACACAGGACTCCGCCCTGTGTTGGCAGATAACGTCATTTCAGGACAAAAAAACAAGGGATAGCCCTGAAAGGGCGCTACACACCTGCGATGGGTGTAGCCAATCGCACCAGATGAACATTTGTTTTAATCGAAAACATCCAATATTTCGTACATTCACATATGGCAATCGTCCCAATCAATTCCTGCCTCTATAAAGCCAAAGTAATGCACCACCGGCTGGCGCCCAAAAAGCACAGCTTTCATTACAATGTCTTTATGTTTTATTTGGACCTGGATGAGATCGACGAGCTTTCAAAAAGGCTAAAATTCATGGGCCGCAACCGGTTTAACCTGTTTAATTTCAGGGATAAGGATCATTTGCAACTGCCGCGGGAAAAACCCGACAACTCCAGGAATATTCGCCAGCACTTAACCGATTACCTGCAAAGCAATGGGCTGAACATTGGCAACGGCCGCATCATGGTGCTCACTAACCTTTGCACATTTGGCTACCAGTTTAACCCAGTTTCTTTTTATTTTTGTTATGACGAAGCGGGCCAGCCGGTCTGTTCGGTTGTGGAGGTATGCAATACCTTTTTAGAAATGAAGCCCTATTTTTTAGGGAAAGAAGTGATGGCCGGCGACACATTCAAGCTGAACACTACTAAATACTTTTATGTATCGCCGTTTATAGAAATGGATACCAATTTTGATTTTGACCTGGAAATTCCCGGCGACAGGTTAAAAATAAAGATTGACGATTACGACAAGGATGGCAAGCGGTTTTTTATCAGCACCTTAAACGGCGAACGGAAGCCCTTAAAAGATTCAACCTTGCTGTTGTATTTTTTCAGCTTCCCGCTGATTACGCTGAAAGTGATCGGTTTAATACATTGGCAGGCCTTAAGGCTATGGCTCAAAAAAATACCGTTTCATAAAAAAGGCGATGACCTGCCACTGCAAAAAGAAGTTTACCGACCCTATAATTAATTCGAAACTTTGTATCTTGACAAAACTTTTAAGCAATTAAAATACGTAAATATCGACAGCTAATATTTACACCTCTTATAATACCAATGGCCAATACAGTCGCAATTGCTAAAAAAAACAGTTTTTACCAGGATGTGGTTCTAAAATTCCTGTCCAAAATGGATAGGGGCAGGCTTTATATCACCAACTGCGACGGCGAGCAAATCACGCTGGGTACCGGCGAAGGCAATATTTCAGCCAGTATTGTGGTGAATAGCGATGAGTTTTACAAACGCTGCATTCTGTTTGGCGATATTGGTTTTGGCGAGGCTTATGTAGATGGACTTTGGGATACTGATAACATCACCAATGTAATAAAATGGTTTTTGCATAATGTTGAAAATTCTCCGGGCCTGTCGGGCAGCAAGGTGCAGGCAGCTTCGCTTAACCTGTTGAAATGGTATAATAAATTAGTTCACGTTAAGCGCGCCAATACGCTGGAAGGCTCGAAGAAAAACATCTCGCAACATTACGACCTAAATAACGATTTCTTCGCCAGCTTCCTCGACCCAACCATGACCTATAGCAGCGCTTATTTCTACCGCGACGGCTTGAGCCTGCAGGAGGCCCAGTTAGCCAAGTACGAGCGTTTATGCCGCCAACTGCATTTAAAGCCCACCGACCATGTGCTGGAGATTGGCAGCGGTTGGGGTGGCAATGCCATCTATATGGCCAAAACCTATGGCTGCAGGGTAACATCACTCACCATATCCGGGGAACAGCACAAAATGGCGGTGGAACGCGTTGCAGCTGAAGGATTGAGTGACAGGGTGTCCATCCTCGTCAAAGACTACCGCGAAATGGAGGGCAAGTTTGATAAGATCGTCTCCGTTGAAATGCTGGAAGCGGTAGGCTACAAATTCATGGATACCTATTTTACAAAATGTCACGACCTGCTGAAGAAAAACGGCATCCTGGCGCTGCAGGTGATCACTTCGCCTGATTCCAGGTTCGACAGCCTGCGCAAAGGCGTCGACTGGATACAAAAACATATTTTCCCGGGCTCATTATTGCCATCAGTGGCTGCTATTAACGGTTCCGTTAACCGGACGGGAGACATGACCATGGTCGATTTAAAAGACATCGGCCTCGATTATGCCAAAACCCTAAAGCTTTGGTTTGATGCATTCAATGCAAATCTCTCAAAAGTAAAATCGCTTGGTTTTGATGATGCCTTTATACGCAAGTGGAATTATTACCTCTGCTACTGCGAAGCGGCATTTGCCATGCGCAATATCAACGTAATGCAGTTGGTTTATGCAAGGCCGAATAATACTTCGAGATAGTTGAATAGTTGTCCCGATAGCTATCGGGAGAGTTGGATTAAGTTGATTGAGTTGAGCGCGACGGAAGATTTTTTGGCCTTTTCTCCCTGAACCTGGAAAAAAATAGTATGGCCAGCAGGCAAAGCACACAGCCGCATACTCCGCTCAGACGCAGGCCAAAATCATTGCCCGGGTCTTTCCCAAATATGGTCAAATAGGCAAACAGTCCCAGGCCTAAAGTCTGCGCTAACTTTACAAACAGGAATTTCACGGCAAAAAACATCCCTTCGCGATTTTCCCCGGTTACGCGGGTCTCGTTTTCGGCAATTTCAGCCAAAATTGCATTCGGCAGGATGCCCAATGCGGCCAGGGGAAAAGTTGCCATAATGGCTAACGCGAAAGCCTGCGCCTCCGGCGAAAAAGGAAATTTTCCGAGAAAATAGACCATCACAAAAATGATGCTCAGGATGGCAAAGGCGGTTAATACCAGCGGCTTTTTACCTATTCGCTTGGTCAGGTAGTTGATCAGTGGGTAAAATAGCAGCGAACCCAATACCATTACGATCATCAGTACAACCCCAATGGATTCATCAAGGCGCAAAAGTGATTTCACAAAAAACAATAGGCCGCTGGATATAATCGTTAAGGCCATGTAATAAGAAAAATCGGACACCAGGTAGTAAATAAAATTGCGCTGTCTGAAGGTTTTTCGAACGGATTGCCACAACGGTAGATGCGCAGGCTGTTTAGCTACCACGTACTTGCTTTCGTCAATCGCCAAAACAGGTATAAGCATGGTTAAGCCGCCAACTACTGCCAGCCCCCACACGCTGTATTGCACGGCGGAATCCCGGCTAACGATGTGCAGGTATTTCTGCAGCCAATCCGCATAATTGTTTACTGCCGAGCTTAAAATGATGCCGATTACAAAACCTACCTGCTGAAAAGAGGATAGTTTCACCTTTTCCTCACTGGTTTCAGTCAGTTCGGGAAGCAATGCGTTGTAGGGAATAACATAAGCAGTGGTAGAAATATAAAAAGCGGCCAGCATGGCCATCAGCCACCACACGTTAGGCAGGCTTTCGCCCATCTGCATCGGTAAAAAAGTGAGGCAGCAGAAAACCATAGCGGGCAGTATAGCCCATTTCATGAACGGGATACGCCGTCCTTTGGGGTTTTTGCTTTTGTCGGTCAAGGATGCGATATAAGGATCGATAAAGGCATCGACCAACCGGCCCGAAGGGGTTATTACCGAGCGGATGTTCAACACGCCCAGGATAAGAAATTGCGGGATCAGCGACACCAGGCCAGATCCCTTAGGCGGCAGGTAAAAATAAAGCAGCATCACGGTGATTACGTTTACCATAATGCTCCAGCCGATCATCCCGCACGCGTAGGATACTTGTTTTTTGAACGGCAGCTTTTCGATGGGCATAATTAATTGATACGAAGGTCACGAATAAAGACGAATTTATTGACACGAATTTTCATGAATAAAAAGGAATGTTCACGAATAAGATTGGTGTAATTCGATCCTATTTGTGAAAATTCGTGTCTGTCATGATAAATAAAAATGCCAAAGCAGCATTGTCGCAATGGTGCGGTAGGGCTTCCACGTTAGTGAGATTTCCAGCAATTGTTCTTTGGTTGTTTCCGGTGCTAATTTTTTTACACGTTTTATGGCATTAACAGCAGCCAGGTCGCCGATGGGAAACACGTCCGCATGTTGTAAAACAAACATCAGGTAAACATCGGTTGTCCAGTGGCCGATGCCCTTCAGCGCGGTCAGTTTGGACCTGATATCGGCATCTTCCATATCCTCCAGTTCGGCCAGGTTTAATTGGCCGCTTACCAGGGCTTGCGCCAGGTGCCGCAGGTAAATGGTTTTTTGCCGGCTGACGTAGCAGGCGCGCATTTCTTCGTCTGTGAGCAGGAGCAGGCGTTCGGGCGTCAATTCGATCAGCCGTTCCCTTAGTTTATTTAAGGATGATAATGCAGACGCGAGGGAAACCTGTTGCTCCAGGATGATATGGACGAGTGTTTCGAAAGTATTGGGACGCGACCAGAATGGGGGATAGCCGTAGGCTTCTATTATTACGGACAGATCAGGATCGATAGTAGCCAGCTGATCGCAGATGTTATGATAACTGGATTGCGTAAACTTATTGACCATAAATATGTTTTAAACGTACTAATTTTTTTAGGATTTAGCATTTACTTTTCTGACTTTTACTTTATGAACAACCTGCCGCCATTGGCCGAGCGCATGCGCCCCAAAACGTTGGACGATTATGTCGGCCAGAAACATTTGGTAGGGCCGGGCGCCGTATTGCGCAAAGCGATCGAATCGGGCAATCTGCCCTCGATGATCTTTTGGGGGCCGCCGGGTGTGGGGAAAACTACGCTGGCTTATATTATTTCGCAAACGCTCGACAGGCCGTTCTTTTCGCTAAGCGCTATTAACTCCGGCGTTAAAGATGTTCGCGAAGTGATTGAAAAAGCAGCCTTATTAAAAAAAGCCGGGCAAACGCTGCCGGTTTTATTCATTGACGAAATTCATCGTTTTTCCAAATCGCAGCAGGATTCGCTGCTGGGAGCCGTTGAGCGGGGTATTGTTACACTGATAGGCGCAACAACGGAAAACCCTTCTTTTGAAGTCATCTCGGCTTTGCTTTCGCGTTGCCAGGTATACATCCTTCAGCCCTTATCGGAAGAGGACCTCGTAAACCTGCTTAACAAGGCGATGAAAGATGATGAACTTATCCGCACCAAAAACATCGTCATTAAAGAAAACGAAGCGTTGCTGCGCTTGTCCGGCGGTGATGCCCGCAAACTGTTGAATATTTTTGAACTGCTGGTTAATGCTTTCAACACCAAAAAGATCACGATCACCAATGAGGCCGTTTTGGAGCACGTGCAGCAAAATATGGCGCTGTATGATAAAGCCGGCGAGCAGCACTACGATATTATTTCGGCCTTTATCAAATCCATGCGCGGCAGCGACCCAAACGGAGCTGTTTACTGGCTGGCGCGGATGATCAGCGGGGGTGAGGACCCATTGTTCATTGCCAGGCGCATGCTGATCCTCGCTTCGGAGGATATCGGCAACGCCAATCCCAACGCCCTGCTGCTCGCCCAAAGCTGTTTCCAGGCGGTAAATGTGATCGGCATGCCGGAGTCGCAATTGATCCTCTCTCAAACGGCTATTTACCTGGCTACTTCCGCAAAAAGTAATTCAGCAACTACCGCTATCGGTACTGCGATGAGCCTGGTACAGCAAACCGGCGACCTTCCTGTACCACTGCACCTGCGCAACGCACCCACCAAACTGATGAAAAACCTGGGCTATGGTAAGGATTATAAATATGCCCACAGCTATGAAGGCAACTTTACTGATCTCGACTTTCTGCCTGATGCCATAAAAGGCACAAAAATTTATGAGCCGGGTAACAATTCAAAAGAGTACGAAACCAGGGAAAAGCTGAAGAAGCTTTGGGGAGAGCGGTATAAATATTAACCCACCCCCTAACCCCCTGAAGGGGGAACCATAGCGGCTTTTCAGCGGATTAATTATATTTGGCCATGTATTTTATCAGGGAGGCTACGCCGGAGGATGTTGAAACTATCCGCAACATAGCCGAAACAACATGGTGGGCCACTTATGGGCCTATATTGGAAAAGGAGCAGATCATTTTTATGCTCGATGAAATTTATTCAACCCGTAAACTTGCTTCACAGCTTACCCATTGCACGCAAACCTATCTTTTGCTGATCGAAGAAAACAAACCGGTTGCTTTTGCAGCTTATTCGCCAAGGGAAGAGGACCCCGAAATATACAAGCTTCACAAACTATATTGCATGCCCGAAACACAGGGAAAAGGTTATGGTAAAATACTGATCAACAAAGTAATCGATAAAACCCTTGAGGCGGGCAAACGCACGCTCGACCTTAATGTTAACCGTTATAACAAAGCCAAAAACTTTTATGAAAAAATGGGCTTTGCAGTTGCTTATGAAGAGGATGCGCCGATAGGGAAATACTGGATGAATGACTATGTGATGCGCAAAGAGCTTTAGATCAATTCCAAATCGTGCATTTATCACGCATAAATTTTACCGTTCAAAACAAATTTATACCTTTGAAACAAATTTTTAAAAAGGCTATTTAACTTAAGGGCCGGTTGGCTCGGCAAACTGATAAAATATGAAACCGTTCATTTCGACAGCGTTTTACGGATTTTTTAAGTACTTCTCGTCGCTCTTTTTGATCGCCTCGCCATGGATTTTTAACCTGGTTGATGTTTCGAGCGCAGCATTGCTCATCCCTATGTATTTAGGGTGGCTGCAACTGATCATGAATATTTTTGCGGATACCGAGGCGAGTCCCATCAGACAATTCCCCATCCAGATGAATATGGTAGCCGACATGGTGATGGGGTTCTTCCTGTTTGTGTCGCCGTGGGTTTATGATTTTGCAAACAAAACACCAAACAATGCACATTGGCCGGAAGTGCTTCTGGGCGGTATGTTAATGTTTTTGGCGCTGTTTACCAAAAAGTCCCCCTTCCTCACAAAAGCACACCGGGCGGCGCCTGAAGGTCAGCTTAATTCGCTGGATTCAACTGAAGGCCGTTTAAACGTTTAAGATATTATCTAAAATAATCGCAGAAACTTACGAAGTCTTCAAGACTTCGTAAGTTTCTTGTTTTATAGGTAATCCGCCAACTTTTCCTTCAATATATCTACCAGTTCAGCGTCGCCGAATGGGTAGTCATCTGCTATCTCCAAAACGATCAATTGTTTTTCAATCAAAGCTGAAGGGAACCGCTCGATGAGTAATTGCTTATGCCGACGTGCCATCACAAAAACAACATCGGCCCAAAGCAACAGCTTTTCGTTCACCCCGATACGGGCCTTTTCGCTTGTCCCCGCCGAGCGGGCTTTGTGTACAGCGTGATTTTTGAACAGTCCTTCGGCAGTGGGGCTTCGCCATTGGTTTTTGCTACAGATAAAAAGGAGTTTGGACACGTGTAGAAAACTTTGTTAGGGAATAATGGATCGCGTCTGGCCGCAATAGAAAAATTTCAGGCAAAAAGAAGAATCCGACTTTTAACTTACGACTTTCGACTCAAGACTTACCAGTCCTCAGTTTATGGCCTTTCGCTGCATCCAGGCCTGGCTTTTGATAAGCCATTTTCCGTTTTCCTGGCGCAGCACAAAGGTAAAAGCTCCTTTCACAGAAAATCGCTGCTTATCCGGCAAATTGCCTGTATAGTTCACCGGCACCACAACATAGCAATTATCGGCCGATAACTGGTAAACGTTTATGGGCTCAATTACACCTTTCAGTTTGGTTATGCGGTTATCTTTGCAAGCCTTTTCAACGGCATTTACCCATTGCACACCCGCCGTAGGCCCATTCCATGAGTAGGGCGCTTCATCATCGGCGACCACCGCGTTCGGTGTATACAGATCGGCTACGGCTGAAATATCGAATGAATTAACGGCGTTAATGGCCGCCGTAACCACATCCATAATATCGGATGGCGGTATGGTATCGATAACAGAAATCGTGTTTGAGTGTAGTTTCGCGTGTGGTTCAAAACGAATTTTATTGGCATTTGCGTGGTACGTGTTAACCAATAACAACGCTGTAAGTAAGCCAAAAGCCAATAAAAAGCGGAAACGTTTCACCATAATCAAAAAATAAGCCAAAAACCCGTTGTTATTCAGGTTGCAAAGGTAAATACTTAAACGTTTTAAAACCACAAAATAAAAAATCGGGAAAAGGGTTTGGTTTTTACCTTTGCATTATGGGCACTATTACCTGGCATGATTTTGAAAAAGTAGAACTGCGGGCCGGGACGATCACTGAGGTGACCGATTTTCCGGAGGCCCGTAAACCCGCCTACAAAATAACGGTTGATTTTGGCCCTTTTGGCATAAAACGTTCCAGCGCGCAGGTCACCAAACATTATACCAAAGCGCAACTGGAGGGAAGGCAGATCGTTGGTATAATAAATTTTGCGCCTAAACAAATCGCCAATTTTATGTCGGAGTTCCTGGTGACCGGTTTTGCCGACGAAAACGGGGATATTATATTGACATCCATTGATAAACCCGTCCCTAATGGGAGTAAACTGATATAATGCGCTATGTAAGTTTTGGCGACGAGCCAGCTATCTCGCCTGACGAGTTTTTTATGAACGAGGCCATCCGCGAAGCCAAACTGGCCCTGGCGGAGGATGAAATTCCCATTGGCGCCCTTGTAGTTTGCAAAGGGAAGATCATCGGCCGGGGGCATAACCTTACCGAGCGGCTAAACGACGTATCAGCCCATGCCGAGATGCAGGCGCTCACCGCGGCGGCCAACTTTATGGGCGGTAAATACCTGCCCGAATGTACGCTTTATGTAACGCTGGAGCCCTGTGTGATGTGTGCCGGCGCCTGCTACTGGTTCCAGTTGGCGCGCATTGTATTTGGCGCTTATGACACCAAACTCGGTTTTGGCCGGCTGAACCAAAAAATAACTCACCCAAAAACCGTGATTACCGGCGGCATTATGGAAAACGAGTGCGCCGAACTGGTTCGGGGCTTTTTCAGGAGTAAGCGGAAGATCTGATAGTTCATGGTTGATGGTTCATAGTTCATAGAAGGAGTTGGGTGGAAAGCCCGTTGGCCCCTCCCCGAGTTGGCTATCGGCAGCACGGGCTGGGGCGAAGCACTGCCAATAACGAAATTAGACGCCCCGGTATTTTTTATTGATTGGATAGTAATATTCATTTAATAAAATTTACATTTGATAAAACCCTAAAATTATGACTGTCAGAAACTTATTAATCTTTGCGGGCATCATTTGCCTGATTTTTGGCCTTGTGTTGGCGATCAGCCCGGCCACGTTGATCAAACTGATCTTTAATCATCCTTCATTTTTGGAAACCACCATTGCGACATCACGCAATTATGGCGTCTTGTTAACCGCTGTGGGCATCGCTTCTTTTGCTGCGCGCAATTCAACCCCATCGTGGGGGCGGTTTGGCTTTTTGGTGCAGAGCGCTATCGCCGGCCTGTTACTTGCCGTTTATGATGCTTACACCATTGTGAAGGGTATTTATAATGCCAGCACCTGGGGTGTTGTTGTAATAACCGCCATAATAGGTATATGGGGTTTGTTGCTGCTGCTGAAAGAACGGAAAATTTTGGCATAATAATCGGCATGGTTTTGATGTTTAGGCTGATGTCCTGTCGATGGCAGCCGTTTTTAATTTATAGGGGCGACCCTTGTGGTCGCCCAAAACCTTGGTTTGGGCATCCCCGAAAAACGTTAATGCCTGCGAAAATGGGGAATGCCTTGGCAGGGTACGATTATTTAGCCATTAAACCATTGGGTATAAATGCAGTCCATACAGCTGCAAAACCAAACGAAATGAAGAAATTAATACTCTTACTGGCCCTTGCGGCGACAGTAGCCCTGGCTCATGCCCAGCAGGCGAAGAAATCACCCGACCAGCGCGCGGCGCACATTACCAAAATGCTGCAAAAGCGTCTCAACCTCACTGCCGACCAGGCGAACCAGGTAAACGCCATTTACCTTACCCAGGCCACCAAAATTGATAGCCTGAAGGCCAATCGTTCCCCCGATAAAAAACTGAACCGCATGACTGAGAAAACCATTCTCCTCACCACTCATGAGCATATGATGGCAATCCTCAACGATACCCAAAAACAGCAGTATACCGATTGGGAGAACAGCATGAAGGAGCGTAAAATGGCAAAAAAAGACACGATTGGGGCACGGCCTTAAAAGGTTAAAGAGGAAAAATGAATACCGCCGAGGCCTTTCGCCTTTTACCTTTCAGATTTTACCTCAAATTGAATTTTTTATTTAAATAGCCGCTGTAATTGTTTTTATTTGCAGGAATTTTATGAGAGAAGCCGCCCGCGGGAAACATTTTCCGGTCCGGCATGTATTTATTTAAACTTTCCAGCGATATGAACGAACCCGAAAACGACCAGCTGACCCGCGTAGTGGACCTGAATGCTAAACTGATGAGCAGCGCCGCATCAAACTATGCCTATAACAAAATCAATAACATCCTGCTGATGCAAGTGTTGGCCAAAGTGGAGAACCGCGATTTGGAAGAGATCCGTGCGAATGTTGACAAGTACATTGCCCAGTTTGCGGATGAGTTTATGAAGAAGAATGTGTGAGGGAGTTCATGGTTGATGGTTCATAGTCCGTTGCCGGAGCTTTAGCAGTTATGGAACCGATTCCCTATTATTTTGACGTTGTAAACCGCCACGCTGTGGTGGTCAAGCCCAGGCAGCCCTTGCTGGATTGGATAAATGCGCTATACCCTGATTTGACTGAAGATGGCAGCGAAACAACGGTTTACCTGGTGAAGTCGCAGTTTTCGTTGGAGGATACTGAAAAATGGCTGAAACGGCATTTTAAGGAGATTTTTGACAACGAATTGATTGACCGCCATACCGATGAAAACGACTGGCCACAAAAACGAACTTACAAGGTTTTTAAAGAATGGTTTGATACCGAGATCCATGAGCAGGTAGTGGATATGGAGGACGAATCCATCCGCAAATCATGATTTGCCTGGTATCCATGGCACGGAAACCATAAATCTCTAGTTCCCAGGGGTCCCCATTGAAATCCGTAGCATATTTACAGGGCAAATAAATCATCCTATTGAAAAAATATTACCTTAGAACTTCAATGAGAGACGATAAAATCAAGAACTATTTCACAATAATCGATTGTGTCATTGAGGTTTTTAACGCTAATAAAGGCTTAAAGATAGATACCTCTGAAGGTGGGGATTGGTTAGTATTTGATCCGTGTTCTATGAGATGGGCCCAAAATGGCCTCGACTATTTATTGCAAATATTCCCTCACTTTGATAACCACGAGAAGATAACTTCATGGACACTGTACGGTGCAGTTTATTACGATACACAAACAGATAGATATTTGACTTCCTTTAGTCCAACATCGAAAGTGTCACTTGAGAACATAGCGTTAAATACTGAAAGATTACTTACCGAAACGTACGATC
>Ga0302140_10003683_pt1 | contig 19626 bp, 22 predicted proteins | sample I_Bog_E1_1_FD_202095 | JGI IMG/M metagenome (GOLD analysis project Ga0302140, IMG submission 202095) | Peat permafrost microbial communities from Stordalen Mire near Abisko, Sweden - I_Bog_E1_1 | ecosystem: Environmental > Terrestrial > Soil > Wetlands > Peat | place: Sweden: Abisko, Stordalen... | reverse complement strand
AGGGGATATTATACCGACAGAAATTCCGAACAAGAGTCTTAAAATAGCTAAAGATTGGAAGTTTTGGGCAAATCCAGAAACGAGTCCGAAAAAAAAGTTGAAAAACACACCATAAAGCAAGGGTTTTCTTCTCCCAACACGATCAGCTACTTGTCCAGAAAGCAAGCAGCCGATAAAAAAACCAACGAAGGTTGAGGATCCGAGAACGCTTTGTTGGGTGTCTGTTAGATTCCATTCCGTCTGCAGAACTGGAATCAAAAAGGAAAGGACAAGCGCTTCTGCTCCGTCAGTCATTGAGATCATTGCTATATATTCATTTACAAAAAAACATTAGCTTTTTAGTCTTTAAAGAAATGATTCTAATTTGTCAGAATGACCATTCTGAAAAAATAAAAAAATAAAAAAATCTAAGTCCCCCCCAACAAAAATGTGACACCACTCAAATTTTTTTTTTTTTAATGCCAAAAAAAAAAATTTCAAGCTAATAAATTCATTTTGAAAATCCCTCCGAGATAATTTCGGGAAAAATTCTTACAAATCATGATTGCTGCGATGTATTGGTATTTTCCGAATTGAATATGGTTTGTTAAAATATGATCGAAAGAAATGGGTGGTGACTTGATTTTTGGTGGGGCAACTTGGTTTTCATTTTCAAGTTGGACGAATTCCGAGCTTCCCTTGCAGACATCAGTTGTTTCCATGAATGATTCTTGCAGAAATGTTTTGAAGTTATTAACAATTTTTAAAATTTTCTTCATAATTTCGGACTGAAGAAAAATTAAAGATTTTTTTTTTTTGGAATTCGAGAAAATTAACGAATTTATTGAAAAAATAAAATTGAATACTTATTTTAAAGTTTTGGCCTTAAGTTATGAGCCTCCTCCTTTATATCCTTCCTATAAGACAAATTTATCTTATTATTCTTCAAAATCATACGTTTGGGCAGATATTCAAATAAATGACATTGATCTTTTTTTTTTTTTTAGATGGGGCGCGTCCCCAATGACTACGCAAAATTTAGACATTGATCTTTATTAAATAAATAAAATTTTAATAATTTTATTTTTTAGCCCAAAATTAATATGTCTTCTTCCAATCCTTGTTTATTAAAGCATACTTCCTACCGAACAAACGGTTCAGGCCGTGATATGTACATCTTTTCAAACAATGGCGGCCTTATCACAAAACACTTGACATCCAACTTCGACCCAAGTTCATATTTTCTAAAAAACAAATTATATTCTGATTAATTTTTCAGTGGGTTTCCAACAAGCCAATCGGTCCATAGTTACACTTCCTTCTATTCACAGCAAAACTATTCATTATGGGCCAGATGGCACGGGACGAGATACATATATAAAGTATGAACCTTGAAGTTATTTTTTCTGATGATGATATCTTGAAAGGACAGATGAAGGAGGCACCATGCCTATATTTACAGATTATTCCCCAAAACGACCGGATTTCATCAGTTCGTTGAGATTCTATCAACAACAGAGAAATTTGAACTCTAGGGATTTTTTCAGTAGGAGCCAATTTTCCCTGCCAACGACAGAACTGCATAAATTACAGGAACGAGTGAAAGTCCAGAAGGCGCTTACAAGCAGGTTGACGGCGCCCATGAAAAACAGCCATTGTAAATTACCTGCGATTTCTATCAAAACATAAAAGAACTTAAAAAAATATTTTTAATATATATATTTTAAATATGAAATATTGCCTTAAAGCTATTAATTTCTTATCTAAGGAAACAATTTCGAAATAAAAATTAGAAAATGGCAGGAGTCCAAGCCCCCATCAATCGTGTTGATCTGATCTCCTATGACGTGCATAGTCATGAGGGTTTAGATCAAACAATCCAGAACCTCTCCAATATAGAGGAAGTTTTCAACAAGATTTCTTCCAAAGTTGACGCCAAACTCCAACAAACCAAGAACAAATTGCGTCAATTGGAAGAAAGAAGACAGATTTGTATGCAAAAAATTGAGATTCTTGCGGGACTGAATGTGGCATTGACGATATATAGTCCGGCTAAATATGTTAGACCTTACAAATTTGAGGAGGCTACTTTGAAACAAGCGCTCTTTTATGACCTTTACCTCAAACCTCACATTCCTAAGGTTGACACCAACCTTTTGTTTCAAAACCAGCATTCGAATGAGGAATTGGGTCGGGCACCTGATGTAAGATTATTTCCATGAGTTTAAAACTATTTATTTGTTTCTTTAGATTAGGTTTGAAGAATACACCAATTTCATCAATATGCTCTTTGTGAGACTCAAACAAAAGATGGAGTTATTCGAAGGGGACTACGCAATTCAAAATGTAGATCATAATTTTATTAAATGATTGAAAGGATAAATTTTTCCACAGAAAAAATATGAAGGTCTCGGGGAAATCCCATCCAATATGAAATATGTTGAGAGTCTTCTGGTTTTTGGCTCAAAAATCAACCCATACAAGCATTATTCTGCCTTTGATACCTTCCAAGAAGCAAAAAACCGCCAACCAGCCAAACGCAAAGAAGACAAGCGCCAACAAGAAGTGATCACGGAAGCCCCAGAATCCATAATGCAAGGTGACACTCTGCAACATTATGAGCAAAGAGAATACAATTTCAAACCTGCCATCAAAGAGCTTCCTCAGATCATGCTCCCAACAGACCTGACTCTCAAAGGAATAGTGAGTCTAGACTTCCCAAACCTCACAGATAATGATCCTTTTATGCCTTCCAAGGGGGGCCTAACAAAAAATCTTCCAATGATCCCTGAACCCAAAATGCAAGATGAACAGAACCCGAGCTCAAATGAGCCAAATCTCAACAATCAACAAAGTGTCAAAACCAATGTCAACGTTGTTCAAACAACCTACACACCAGGAAACATGGTAACATTTAACACATTCAACAGGGGACCAGCACCGGTATATAAACCCCCAGAAAACATCCCCACAAGCAATCAAAAGGTTAATTCCATTAACAACAACAATGCAAGTGTCAATAACAACGCACCCCTACCGCCCATGATCAATTTGCCGACTAACACTGTTGTTAATTCTGGTGCCCCTCCACCACCGATGCTCAATTTAAGCATGCCGAAAACTGGTGGACCACCTCCGCCACCCCCACTGATAAACAATTTGGCGAGCCTTGGAGTAAAACCGGATGACAACAATGATAATAAACCGGATGAGGAAAATAAACCAACAGGAAGTGGAGAAGGAGGAGGAAGATGTAAAGATAATTAAAATTATTTTATTTTTTCTTGTGGGATTTAGCCGCTTTATTGGATGAGCTCAAATGCGAAAATCCTATGGCAAGATTAAAAAAAGTAGGTCAGAATAACAATAAACCTGGAGCAGCTGCTAAGGGTGGAGCTGCAGATGGTGGAGCTGCGAAAGAAAAGAAAAACGAGCCCAAACAATCACATGTGAGATTTTTTCTATTTGAAATATGATGATTTTTTTTTTGCTTTAGATGGATTATCTCAAAGAAATGGTGATGATCAGATATCAGGCGATTAATAAGAAAGGTGAACCTACCAAAAAAACAAAGAAAACAAAGAACGTGAAAGCCAAACAAAGCAGCAGTGAATCAGAAAACAGTGGGGCTGAGTCCGATTAAAAATTAAAAAAATTGCTTTAATGAAGAAATTAATTATTAAAATATTTAAAAAACAAAAAAATAAGAAATTTATTACATTTCCATTTTTTATAGCTTTTTGAATGAAACACAGCTTTAATGATATTAAAAATAGGTTATTTTTTTAAAAATTTAAAAATTTTTACAAATATGATTTAGAAGCAAATAAATCATAAAAATAGTCTTATTGACTTAGTGCTAATTAATTTTCCAACAATATTTTAAATTTCTTCAGATATCGTCATTTTCTTTATGAACTCCTTTTTCTATCATTTTGACTGTTTCAAAACTCCTTTGACTTTACGGATCAATGGCAAAAGGAGTTTTTTCACCAAATTCGGTTGTCTGATGTCCTTCCCTCTTTTGTTTTTTTTATTGTCAGTATTCGCTCTCAGCGATTTGGTTTTGAAGCAATATCCTACAATCACTAGTCAATCCGACATTGAAGACACCAGTCCCTATATTCGCTTTGATAAATCCAATATGACCTTGGGATTTAAAATCATAACTGAGAATAATTTCAGCTCAGACATTGATCCCACTTATTTTTCACTTTTTATTTCTAATGTGGTGGTGAATAACACTTCGCATGAAGTCATGGCCACAGAGAATAAGCAGACAAAAGTTTGTGATGAAAATGATTTCATAGATGAAGGTTATTATGGGAAATATGGGATGGCTAATCCTACATGCATTGGAGATAATAGTAGTTTTGAAATTGGAGGATATTGGACTGACCCCTTTATTAGTTATCTGAGGGTTATTATGAAGCCTTGCTCAAATGATAGTTCTAATGGGACGATATGCAAAAGCTCAGACAAGATCAAAAATTATTTCAAAAACAAGTCTTTTCATTAATATCAAAACCCTAATTAATTTTTATTTTTTGTAAATATATAGGCTTTTTACCATTTATTACAACGATAGAAAATATGACCTGACCATAGAAACCTTTTATACCACACAATACCAAATGATAGACACAAGTTTCCGTAAACAAATGAAACTTTTCTTCAAAAAGGTCCAATTGATCAACGATGAAGGTCTGATATTAGAGGATAATAAGGTCACCGACTCTTTCACCTTAGATCGGATAGAAACAGACTTTAAATCGGATACCTCAGACTCCATCTTTGAAGTTTTGATCTATAGCAGCAGAGACACTCAAATAAGTCTTCGAAGATATGAAAAATTCATAAAGGTCCTTGCCAATTTAGGCGGCATCAGTTATTTCATGGTTTTTCTGGAATTCGCGCTTGTGATGGGCATTCGGGAATATAAGCTTATGAAACATCTTGTTAATTATCTTTATAGTTTCCCAATGAAAGGCTCAATGATAACTTCAGGCTCAAAGCCAACAAATGACTTTGAATTGGGAATCACCACGAACCCTCCAGATCCAGAAAATCTTGAAAATATGCAAACTATCCAAATAAACAACTTGCACAATTTTCCAGTTGATACCGTAGGTTTTTCAACTAGGGATTCCATCTTTATTCCTCCTAAACATATTCTTGATGAGACCCCTGATTTGCTTTCGGTTGAAAAGGAATTCACAGAGAACAACAGCACCCTCCATAAATGACCAACTTACAAAATCCTTTTCAGAAGAAAGGAATAACTATCAATTTAGATCGGCTCCCAGAAAAAACTAAAATTAATAGAATAACAAATTTATTCGGTAGGAAGAAGAAAGAATTGGAGAAGTTCGAGAACTTCGCTCAGTTTCAACAGGAAGAAAATAAGAAGCGAAAACTTGACATTGGTTTTTGGGAATACATGAAAATAAAGATAAATTGCTGGTTCAAATGCATTAAAATCAATAGCACGCAGAAACTATTCCTTCAGGCTCAGAAAAGAGCTCTTGGGGAAATTGATTTCTTCATGATGTTAAGGAAATTGCAGGAGATCGATAAAATCAAGCTGATTTTGTTCAGTCCAGAACAGATAAAGTTGTTTAATTTGTTGTCAAAACCAATGATTTTCAATGAGGAGGATATTTCCGAAGACATTAGAAGAGATGATGGGTTTAAAATATCAATGAATTTGAATAATTCGAAGATGTTAAGTGATAGGAGTGTGATGAGGGATGTTTTGGAATATTATAAAAATATCAAGGAAACGAAGGGAAACAAAGTTGATGAAAAGTTGTTGGGGTTGATAGAACAGTCTCTTGAACAATTTAACAAATATTACAAATCAACTGGTTAAATGAATTGTAAAAAAATAAGTGTCAGTAAAAAATTATAGGTACATTATTAATAAATTTATTTTTAATATACATAAACATAAACTTTGGAAGCAGAAACTTATTTTTAATTAGTAAAAATGATTTTTTTTTCATGCCAAAAATTTTTTTTAATTAACATTTTTGACTATTGTAAGCATATAAAAATTGACCTTTTCCTCGTCAAAATTAATATTAAAAATTTGTTATAAATAATCCTTTATTTAAATTAATTTTGTTCAGTAATCAAGTTTCTTGCCGCATTCATATAATTTTTGCAATCCTCTGTCATCCTAAAACATATGTTCCCCAATTCCTTTTTTTCTACCTCTAAATTTCTTACATTTGTTTCCAAAGTCCTGATCTTATTTTGAAGTCTTTTGTAGAAAACAAAATTAATAATTTTCTCCTATTTTCATTTACCTTACTCATGAATTTGACTTGAAGACTCATTGCTTTGCTTGATATTTTGCTTCTTAATATTTGGAGTGTTAAAATAATCAAGTTTCTCCTTGATTTCTTCTGCTTTTTGCACGATATCTTGATTTTTTTTCCTCAAAGAATGCATTTTTTGGCTTTCCTTATAAATAGTGTCTTCCAATTTTTCTTTAATTTCCTCGGCTTTTTGAACGATTCCATAGTTTTTCTTTTTTAAAACTTCCATTTTTTCAGTTTCTTCGCAAAAATCCCAATTATTCTCTTTTTTTTGAAATTTTAGCATCGTCTTTTTCATATTTATTTTTATTTCCCATAATAATTTTATAACTACTTCTATCGATTCAATGTATTGGCTTTTGTTCTTAACCAGCCTTTGGAGTTTCTCTATCTCGTAATCCTTCTTCTTTATTATGTCCATCAATATTTCGATCTTTTTATCATTTTTCGCATCTATTGTTTGAACATCCCCTTTTCTTTCAGTTACAGGAGAGCTAATATAATTAGCATTTCTTAGAAATTTTGATGTAGAAGGCATTTCCTCCTTCTTGTTATTAGGAGACACGCTAGTTTCTTCGAGAGATTTGATTTTTTTCTTAATAAAATCTAAAGGAAGGCTCAAAAAAAAATTATAGAAGTATGGAATGACCTTTGTGTTGAGAATGAAGAGACTTGTTTTTCAAAAGCATTTTCATATTGTCATGATTATTTTGGTTCAAAGATTTGATCGGTGTGGTTTTTGAAGAATTTGGTGAATATTTTAGATTTTGAATTGCGTTTAAATCAAGCGTATTCATTAAAAGGTGGGAGAAATTTCCAAAAATTTTGCTGTTATATGAATTTTTTTTTTTAAGATCAAATTAATTGTGTTTTTTCATAATTGAGAAAATTATTTTTATAATTGTTTTGTTTGTAGTTTAAAAAAAAATTAAAATTTTATTGTTTTTTTTTTTTAGATGTTTAACAACAAGAAAGAATATTTTTATAAATTTTAAAACTTTTACAAAATAACTAAATATTTACGTCCTAATTCATTGGAACATGTTTGCTTTCCTTGCACCCTTTCCTGCATTTAGTGCACATATTGCAGCAAGTATAATATTCATCTCCTCCGCACCCTCTGCATGAGTAATATTTCAGCTTCCCAGGGTGATGTTGGCACGCTACCTTAATAATAAAAAAAAATTCCAAATAAAACTCTTTTAACAAAATTTACATCCGAATTGTTCAAGGGAGTGTAATAGTCCTTGCAAAACACACATAATCTTATTTGTATTTTTTCCGATTCAAACATATCCACTTTCTTTTTCAACAATTTGTTGTCCTCTTGCAACCTTTTCACCACTTCTTTGAGTTCATCCTGTCTACTGGAAATTGCTTCCAACTTCTCAAAATGTCCTCTCAGAATATTCTTCGCATTTTCATCGTTAACTTGAGTATCAATCATCTTAATTTTTGTAAAAATCAATATTTTTTTATAAATTTAAGAAAAAAACATTGATTATGTCGGATTCAATATAGTCTTGTTCTGACATTAATTCAGTTATTTTGCCTTTTTTTAATGGAGACAACGAAAGGTTTAAAATTTGTTCTTTTTCCTCTAATTCGACCAGATATTTCTGGGAAATCCCCTTCAGATGGTCGCGTTCGAGCGTGATTGATTTGATTTCTTTATGCAATTCTTGGATTTCAGTTGCGTTATTAACGAGTTTTTTTTCATAATTCTGAACTTTCTCTTTTAACACCTCATTTTCTCTAGAGAAGGTGTCTTTTATAATCAAAATTGATTTTTTTTTTTAGTTAAAAGAAAAACATAAGAGCTTTTTAAATTCCATTTCTGTTGAGGGATTATTGGCATTCTGAATAGGAAAAATATCACTTTCTATAGAAAAAAAATCGGTTTGGGGAATGATGGTTAATTTTTTATCAAAACCTGTGTTGGTCTCTGAAAACATATCTAAATTGAGATTTTTTATTTGAGCTGATCTCATCAATATTTTGTGAAAAAATGGAAGTTTGTGTTGCAAAATAAAATTTTTAAATTACTAAACTAAAAAAAATATTAAATATTGTTAATGTGCACATAAAAATTAAATTTTGTAGGCATTTCCATCAATTTTTGTAATTTGGGGAAATCAATAAATTATTTTAATTTAGCCTCCTTTTCCTTTTCCTTCTTTATCTCTGCCTTGATGCTTTCCCAATCGACAGTCACCTTGAAAATCACAAAAAAAACAAAAAACAATATAAATTTCATAAAAAAATTTAAAATTTTCACTTTTCCTTCGTATTCCTTAAATTTCGGAATCCATTCTTCCTTCCCCACTGATTCTAAATATCTTTTCCTATACCCGACCACCGTATTAAGATGCGCTTTGTAATTCACAGCTAATTCTAAAGCTCTCTCCCATCTTTTTTTTATTAACATTTTATAAATTTAATCAAATAATAAATACCTGAAAAGCTTAATGTTCAATTTGATCGCTCGATAAAACAATTTGGCCTGAATGAGCATATTTTCAGCTTCCGCTGGATTTTTTTAAATAAAAAAAATATTTACAAAATATCCAAATTTTTATTAATTTTTCAAAAAACAATGTTAGAAATAATTACCCGATTTATGGAAATAAAGTCCCAAAGCAGCGTTTCGTGACACTTCACTAGGTAACTCTTTGATATAATTCACAAATCTCACTTTATCCACACATTCGATCGCAGCGAGTGCTATTTCCGCAGTGTTCAACTCACGGCAATATAATGAAATTGCTGCCAAACAAGCCCATAATGTGTTTTCTTTAACAAACCTTCAAAATTTTAAAAATATTTAAAAATTAGTTGAAAAATTGTTACCTGCACAATTTGATCGCGGTTTCCAATTTATTCTTATCGCATAAATCAAACAAAATGCTGGGATATGGTGAAATTGAAATTGTGATGAGTCCGCCATCTTTTCTTCTTAATATAGCCTGTGAGCTTGAAAAAGTGAGCAATTGAGCACTTCTCCCAATATCACTCGACTCCTTTGAGACTTTGCAAAGATCCATCAAATCTTTGTCCACATAAATAGCATTTGGATAATACCAAGCGAGCAATCTTCCATCTGAAATTCCCACCAAGATGTCATTTTTCTCATTCCAAAGGAATGAATCAGTCATGGAAGCAAGTTTTATGACATCTCGTTTATGGACAGGGCTTAAATGGAAATCTCTATTGACGTCAATGAAGCCAATTTTCCGTTCTGAAGCCACTTCATTTTTGTTTAGACCAATTTCAATAATGTCCAAGGTGTGCTCCAAAGAAAAATTGAGTTGTTTACCGGACATCACGTCAAAGAATCGGATGAATTTAGAATTGGTGCCATCAATAATGCTGAGAATATCTTGGGAAAGGGAAATTATTTTTTTGTTCATGAATTCAACTATCAGAAACAAATTTTAAAGGATAAAATAAGATATGGGGGTGAGGGTACATTTAATGCCCGGGGTTTTTGGATTGGAAATCAATTTGCCGTCATAGTTGTAGATCATAAGGCCATTTGTTACTTGAACGAGACAGAAGTATTTTGGGGATTGAACGATGAGACTTAGGCCTTCTTTGAGGTCAAAAATATGTGGGGTGTTTAAATTCTAAAAGATTTAAATAAACTATAAAAAATAAATATATTTACGGTTAAATTGTAAATGTAGCATTGGCTGGATGTCGTTACCACGAGATTATTGTACTCAAGGGAAATGTTGATGACTCTTAAAGAAAAATCAATTTTAGGAGAAATTATTGGAAATGAAAAACCTGTCTTTAAAATCCAACTCTTCATTCATCTCATTTATGATGTCCACAACGTGAATTCTGTTGTCTTCGGTCAATTGTATTTCCCAATTTTCCCAAGTCAGTTGCTTTTCAATGACGTACCCAAAGAGAACTGATCCGTTTCCCTTAAAAATTCGATTAAAAAAAAAAATAATAAAAATAAAATACGCCAGCTCCAGCAATGATTGTACTATCTGAAGACCAGTTTATTTTCAACAAAGATCCCACATTTGTCTTATCAAAGGAATATGACCACCTAAAAAGATTTAAATAATATATCATTTTAAAAAAACTGCAAAAATAAATAAAAAAATATTCACCCTGTTTTATCGCAAAGTTTCACCATTTCATAAGCTCCTACAGCAAAATACTCCCCATTTGGTGCCCAAGCAACTGCCGTGATTACATAATCATATGGATTCGAAGTGAACATCAGCCTCCCATATGAATCCCAAAGCTTATACCGACAATCCTCTCCACCAGAAACAATCAAATTGTTAGAAGCATTCCAATCAACCTTCAAAACCACTCCATCATGGGCCTTCCAATGAATTTGCTTCAAACCTGCTTGTGTAGGCTTAATATACAAATTGCTCTCAGAGCAAAAGATCAAGGCATCATCATCGGGACTCCAGGTCAAAGAATAAATAGGAGAATCCAATTGAACAAGATTGCTTCTCAAATTTCCATTTTTTGACCAGATCTATTGAATTTAAAATTTGGAAAAAATTCAAATTTTAACTATAATTACACGGATTTGACCATCTTCACCTGCTGTCGCAAGATCCACCCCTCCCTTGCTCCATTTCAAAGCAATGAGAGCACCTTTATGGGCATCTGGGACCGTTTTTTCTATTTTGGCTAGCTTAGTGATGATTTTGAAACTCCCATCGACGAACCCAATGGCGAAACTATCGTTGATACCTTTGCTGGTGGGGACCCAATCAATATCCGTGCTGAAGTTTTCTAAGTCGAGGAACTTGGTTGCCTTTATTTTATAAAAAATTTAGAAAATTTAATATATATTTAGAAAAAAGAAACATGAAGGCCATTTGAGTCCCATTTGTAGATAATGTTGTCATCACTAATACTAAGGGGGATTGAGATAAAGAAAAATGAAAATAAAAGACCTGTAAACTTCGTTGTTGATAGTCCAGGAAAGAGAGGTGGTGATATCGGAATGCTTGAAAGAGTCGCTGACCTTAATTTTGAATTTCATGTTTGAATCTATCTGTCTTTTCAAAAATTTTTTTTGAATTATTTATAAAATTGAAAAAAAAAATATTTTATCGAATGTCAAAAAGGTCCCTAAAAATTGTAATTAGTAAAAGGAAATATTTTCTTCAATTCATTTACATGTAAATTGTTAAATTTAGTTTCTTTCAAAAAAAAACTCACTAGTTCTAATTTTTCATAATTTAAAATTCAGCTTTTCTTACTCTTTATTTTATAATAAAACCACATCAACAACAATTATTAATTTTTTCCTCATCAATCAACTGCAAACACCGACCCGCTCTTACTATCCTCATCTTCGCTTTCCACATAATTCTTCTTTCCCTTGTTCCTCAATACCACAGGCTCCTTGTTACCACTTTCCTCATTTTCTTTATCTCTCTCCAAAAAACTCAATTCATCCTCAGAATCCACAAATTTCTTTCTAGACACTGCCTTTCCATCTAAATGACTGGTTGCTTTTCTCTTCCCATTGTCATTTTCTTCATTCTTTTGGCTGAAATTCTCATAGCCCTGTATGAAACTAGTGCTGGTTTGTTGAGAAGTCAATTTTGCTTCGAGTCTCTCCTGTAAATTGGGAATTTTAGTAGAGGGATTTTCTTTTTTTTCCTCTTCTTTTATAGTTTTTCTTGAGAAATTCAACGTCATTTGTTTCGAGGAAACTTGTTTCTCCTCTTTTTTGATTATAGGTTTGTCTTTTTGATCTTTTCCATCAGAGGATGTCTTTTCTTCTTTTTTCACTTTAGCTTCATCAGAAGACTTCTTTTCTTCCTTTTTCGCTTTTGCAGCTGGCTTTTTCTTCGGCTTCTCAGTTTCCTCGCCTTCTTTCTCTTCATCAACCTTTTTCTTCGGCTTAGCTCGAGCTTTTTTGCCTCCGTTTCCTTTGACTTTTGGCCGATTCACTCTCATTTTCTCTTCCTCTTCCTCCACTTCATCCAAAACCATCAAAAACTGATCCAAATCATTGATCCACATCATTTCCAAGGTCGTTTTATTCACCACATTCAATTCCTCTTCCTTCCTCGTGACCTCCTTTTTCAATTGTTCCACTTTCTCATAACTTAAGCTCCAAATTGACATACTTAAAAGGTAATTGTACTCCTTTGTAAGGTCCTCTGTCTCGATCATATCATCATTTTCAGCGTTTTCAGCGTTCTCTTCTTGGTCATCATTGACGACTTTTGGCTTTTTTTCTATTTGTTTTGTGGAAAGGATTTTTGGCATATCCTTCATTTGAACGAACTTTTTCAGGAATAACTGCTGACAAATATCAAGTTTCTTAACATTTCGAACCTTGATTTCCTCATCGATCACAGCTCTGATGAAACGGCATTTGTTTGATAGAATTTCGAGGTCTCTTCGAAGACGGGAGATCAAATAGTTCTTCCGTTTATCGTAGAAAGAAATCCTCAAATCGAAGAATTCATTCAGAATTTCCTTTGTGGAAGCGTATTTCTTGAGCTTGCCTTTATGGTTGAATAGAACCATATTGGTTAATTGCAATGAAGTCTGTAATTTCAGCTTTTTATCCAAATCTCCAGAAACAAACTTCTTGAAATCTGCTGGTTTTATATTGAAATGAACTCGATTGTTAGTATGATATTCCTTGATATCTTCTATTTCTCCCTTATCAGCTGAAGCCAATTCTTCCAAATATACTAAAATTGATTTTTTTTATAATATTATTTCTCAATTTTTAAGTAAAAACCTTTGTAATCTTTTGTCCATTTTTGAAGAGGAAGCTCTGTAATATCGAGTAATTCATCTTCCTCATTCACCTCACATTTTCCGCTCACGGTATAACCTCCTTTCGGATTAATGGCAATTTCACCAGAAAAGCCTTTGAACCATGGGTCGATGTCTTTGAGCTCCTCCCCTTTTAATTTGCTTTTGAGGCATTCGATTAATTCCCGAGGATTATAACAAGGGACATTTGTGGACCAACCAGTTCCAATACCGTCAGCACCATTTACCAGAACCAATGGAATGATTGGTAGATACCTAATGAAAACTTGTTATTAGAATTTAAAAATTAAACCATCTAACCATTCAGGCTCCACTATTTGACCATCATCCTCTAAATATTTAAATAGATGATCGTCTGGTTCAGGAAATAAAAAACGAGTGACTTTACTCAGATTTGTAAAAATGTATCTCGCGGAAGCATGGTCTTTACCACCTTGGTTCCTTGTTCCGAATTGACCTTAATTGGTAAATTATTAAAAACTAGAGGTCAGCAAAAAAAACAAAAAAAAAACACATAAATAAGAAAAAAATATTTACCGATTGGCATCAAAAGGTTGATATTATTCGATCCAACGAAATTCTGGGCTAGGCCGATAATCGTTTGTGCCAGCGACATTTCACCATGATGATACGCGGAATGTTCCGCGACATATCCGCAGAGTTGAGCCACTTTGATTTCATTTCTTAGGTTCCTCTTAAAGCAACTATATAAAATCTTTCTTTGTCCTGGTTTCAGGCCATCACAAATACTTGGGATTGATCTCATATTATCAGCAATTGAAAACAAAATCATCTCTTTATTAGTGAAATCGAGGTATCTGACCGTTTTGATCCTATGATCCAAAAACACCTCCGGATCATAATTTTGAAGCCAAGTCTTACGATCATCAGCCCTCTTCTTATTGAACAATAGGTCTATCGAATCATCATCCTTTGCATCCTCCCATATGAAATCAAATTGATGATGAGGCAAATTGTTAAAATATTCCTGAGCCTCCTTATCAGTGCTGGTTCCCAGCCCTTTATAATATTTGACCTTCCATTCCTTAATGTTTTTGTCCTGTGCCCATTGTTTGAAGTCATTGATGGTGAAAAAAGGTTGCACTTCATTGCCTCGACTTGCCTTGAGGATGGGGGTTGCGAATTCTCTGAGAAACCCGTTCATATGCACCAATTCCGGCCAGAAGTGATGGATAAAATTGATAACGAGTCCTTTGATATGTGACCCATCGTAATCCTGATCAGCCATGATCATCACTGAGCCATATCTCAAAGATTTTACGTCCTCATACTTCTTGCTCACCTGCAACCCAAGGATCTTTGTCAGGTTTTGGATCTCTTGATTATCAAGGATTTGCTTAGTTGATGCTTCTCGTACATTCAAAAGCTTACCTTTCAAAGGAAAAACACCGTATTTGTCTCTTCCGATAACTTCTATTCCAGCCATTGCCAAGGACTTAGCTGAATCTCCTTCGGTTAATATTAAAGTACAAGAGCTCGCGTTTCGTGTCCCAGCATCATTCGCATCATCAAGCTTAGGAATCCCTAATAATCTTGACTTTTTGCCTGCTGTGAGACCTCGAGCCAGTTTAGCGTTTTCTCTGGCTTCAGCTTGTTTGATGATAGATTGCACGATCTCTGTCTTCAGTAGTTCATTAATATATTTATTTGATAGTTGACAAGTAGAACCAAATTGTGAGGGCTTCAACGTGAGAGTTTCTTTGGTTTGTGAATCAAAGGTTGGGTTTTCAACGAGACAATTTACAAAGACCCATAGGTTGCTTTTGATTTGATGTGGCTTGATTGTTAGCTTCTTATTTTTCTTGGTGATGGCTTCCCCTAGTTTCTCCACCAATTGACCTGTGATATGATCTACATGGGTTCCTCCTCTTGTAGTGCAAATTGAATTCACAAAGCTCACTTGTTGAAATTGCCCATCAGACAATGAAACCACCACATCCCATCTATCATTACCCATGTCTTTATCATAGATCTTTGGCGTTTCATCAGGATTGGTGAGATAAAAATCAACATATTTGGAGAAATTAGGCACTTTGATCACCTTATTATTAAGGTAAACCTTGACTCTTGAATTGAAGATGCCTGCTAGGTCATAGATTCTCTTCTTGAGGAGAGCCACAATGTCTTTGTTAAGGCATGTCATGCCAAAACGTGCGATATCAGCTTCCCATGAAATGCATGTGAAATCACTGCCAGAATATGAGGTGATCTCTGCATTGTTAGAGGAACTCATGTTATGACGCCATGTCTTAGAAAAAAGCTTCCTTGATTTAGAGTCTCCACATTCAACAGTGAATTTCTTGGAGAAGATGTTGGTCAATTTGGCACCGTAACCATTCCTGCCACCAACGACCTTTTTCTGTGTGTCATCATAATTGGATCCTAAATATAAATTATTTTCTGAGCTAACTGAGAAAAAAAAAGAGACCTGATAACAAATGACCAAATATGAGCTCGGGCACATATATCTTATATTCATTATGAATCTGGACAGGGATGCCTTTGCCATTGTTCCAGACGGAAATGAAGTTTTTCTCCTCATCGATCTTCACCTTGATAGTGTCCATGGAATTGTCCCGTTGGTAGTTATCAGCTGCGTTCACAATGATCTCATCAAAGATCTTATAAAGACCAGGCACGAATTCTATTTGTCGAGATTCGAAATGTTCCTCATTTTCTGATAACACCCACAAAGTATTGGTGGTCATCTCCACGGAACCGATATAAGTGTCTGGACGGATGAGAATATGCTCCAATTGCGTCTTTTTCTGATAGATTTGCTCTACTGAGGGTTCTTGCATTAGCTTTTAAATTTTGGAGGTTTGGCGTATAAATGAAAATTTGAAATTTATTTTGGCTGAAAAACTCGATTTTTCAAAATATCGAGCCTTTTTTTTCTAAATTTGACTCTTAAATAACTAATTATATTTAATATGATAATTCTTGAAATTTTTCTTATTTTTATAACTATTCAAACTAAACCTAAAATTAAAATGAATAAAATGTTGAATTCTTGAATTCTTGAAATTTTTCTTATTTTTTATAACTATTCAAACTAAACCTAAAATAAAAATGAATAAAATGTTGATAAACTTGCAACCAAAGGCTATGATGGTGTCCACTGACGGTTCTGATAACTCCAAGGAGGCGTTTTATGTATTTTAAGCAAATCCTGCAAATTTACCTTTTTTTATAGCAAGCCTTTGAGTTCTTAACTGATGATTACCATTTATTCATAACGCATATAAGTGATTCCAAAAAGCTCTATTTGCCTTTTGAATTCAAAACAACATATATATGGGAGGATTACAAGAATGAATGTTTATCGAGAGTATTTATCTTTAAAATTCGGATAATATTAAGGATTTAAAGTTAGTAAGCAAACGCTACGACCTCGTTTTCGAAGAAAAAAACTATGAGGAAGATAACATCAGGAATCAAATACTGTCCATAGCCAAGTCCTTAAAAGTCGAATATCTGTTCTTTGGCTATTCGGGCAGAAAAGGAAAGAAAATGGACCCCTCTTTATTGGGCCAAACCGTGAAAAACTCCCTCTATCATACCCAGATCCCATTTGTCGTCGTAAAAAAGCTTTACAGGCGACAGGATAAAACCAACAATGCCTTTAATTTTATGGTTTGCGTGGACGGCAGCGAAAAGGGTTTCAAAGCTTTTGAAACTTGTGTGATACTGTCGAATTGTGAAAACGATGAAATTTACGCTGTGACTGCACCGAATCTTCAAGGCGACCAAAACATTGAAACAATAAAAGTGAAATTCCAAGAACTTGAAGAGAAACACAAAGGAAAAAAAATCAATTTTATGGCCTTGGAACCCAGTTACGACCCTGGCAAAAGTCTTATAGATTTTGTGAATTTTAATGAGAAAATTGATTTTGATTTTGTTGTGCTGGGGAATAATGGGATTAGAGCGCAATTGGAAGGGAAACAGTTTCTAGGGAGAATGGCAGAAAATGTCTTGGCGAATATCAAAGCCAATCCTATCATAATACCTTAAGAAAACTAGAAAATATTCATTTTTTTTCTCAGAAAATTCGGAAATTTTTTTTTCAATAAATCATCAAATTTTATTTTTTTTATTAAAACCTCAAAAAATTTATAATCAATAATTTTTTACTAAAAAACAACTGTAAAAAGAGGAAAAAACCATAAAAAATGAGTCTTGAAATAAAAACTCTTCACAAGCAAGCCTTTCGTGAGATCTTCAACCTGGTGGCAGAAAAAGATGGCCGAATGAATAAAACTGGTCTCTCATCACTCTTCCGGATCATCGATTATAACATCAATGAGGACCAATTCAATGATATGGTGAGCAAGCTCTTTGCGAAGAAAGACACCATAAATTTCGAAGAGTTCATGAAGATCTTTCAATTGAAATTGCCGGATTACACGACCACTGACGTTAAAAATGCGTTTAGACTATTGGCGAAAGATGATGACAATTTCATTCCCGCTGCGAAGATTAAGAAGATTCTGGATAAGCATGGACTCAGCGATGTGGAAATTCAGTTTCTGATGAGACAATTGGACAAATTCACCGATGGACAAGGAAGAGTGAATTATAACGAATTCTTGAAAAGTTTGGCGATTAATTAAGAAAGAAAATCCATTTGACAAAAAAATTTGTTAAATAAAAACAGGAAAATTAGAAAAATATGGATTTTAAAAAGAATGTAAAAAATCTATTTTTTATACATTTATTTCAGGCACATTTTTATTTTTTGAAAAAATGACAAAATACAACTAAATCACTTTCCAAAAGGGAAGTGATTAAAATATATAAACAAAAGAAAAAAACAAACTCTTTGAAAATAAAAAAAAATTTGTATTTAAATTTTACAAAGCTTTGGCAAAAAAAAAAAAAAATATTTGCAAAATCAAAAATTTATTATATTTTATTTCATTTTCCAGATTTGGAAGTAGATTTAATGTTTAAAGAAATTCTTATAAAATGAGCCTCTTTGTTTCTAATTTAATTTATTTAAAAGTTTAAAATTTCTAATTTTTTGTAAATAATTTCGAGATGAGCAAAGAAAAAAATTTATTTAAAATATAAAATCAAAATCATATACATATACAGATTATGACATTATTGTCTCAATATAAATATTCAAAATAAAAAAACAATATTAATAAATAGCCAAAAAATATCATTTAATAATGGCTCTCACAGAAAAATCTATAAAAACCCCAATAAGCTTCGCAACCCAAATCCCTAAAGAGATCCTCGAGAACGAAATGCTGAATAAATCTATATCCCTGCTTCCAGCCCACTACAATTTCGAGATCCATAAGTCAATCTGGCGGATTCTTGAACTTAAAAAACAGCTCAACAAGCCTAATCTTCTCATAGGCCTTCAATTTCCTGAGGGTCTTCTCATGTTTGCATGTCTAATTAGTGATATGATAGAACGTTTCACTGATTCTGAATGCGTAATTCTAGGGGATGTTACTTATGGTGCCTGTTGTGTCGACGATCTCACTATTAAAGAACTTAATGGAGATTTCTTGATACATTATGGACATAGTTGTCTTGTGCCAATTAATGAAACCGCAATAAAAACGCTATATGTTTTTGTGGAAATCAGAATAGATATTGAGCATTTCATCAAAACCATCATGCTTAATTTCCCACAGAAAACACAACAAATTTTTATTCTAGGAACCATACAATTCAATTCTGTGATTTTTGAAACAAAGGCACTTCTGGAGAAGGAAGGATATTTGAATTTAGTGATCCCACAGGAAAAACCAAGGTCTTCAGGGGAGGTTTTAGGCTGCACATCACCAGTTTTATCAAATAATAAAGCCATTGTGGTGTTTCTTTGTGATGGCAGGTTTCATATGGAAGCTGTCATGATCAGAAACCCGCAGGCTAAATTTTACCAATATAACCCTTATACCAAGATTATGAGCATTGAGGAGTATGATAATGAGAAAATGATGGAAAACAGACAAAATGCAATTAAAAAAAGTCTCAGTGGAGGGAAAAGAGTCTGCGTGATCTTCGGAGTTTTGGGAAGACAAGGAAACAAGCATATATTAGAGAGATTGGAAGAAGGGTTAAAGAGCAAGGGGTTTGAATACACAGTGTTAATGAATTCTGAGGTCAATGTTGAACAATTACAATTGCTAAATGAGTAAATAATATCGATAATTGAGAATTAATTATATATTTTTTGTAGGGAAGTTGATTTTTTCGTGCAAATCGCCTGTCCAAGATTGTCTATTGATTGGGGCGGCTCTTTTTCTAAGCCATTGTTAACAACTTATGAATTTTATGTGTTGATGGAAAAAACAGATTGGAAAAAAGGTTTGCTTTAATTTTAACTTAAAAGAAATTTAATTTTTGATAGTTTACCCAATGGATTATTATTCAAACGAAGGAGGTGAATGGAGTTCATATTACCATCGTCAGAAAGACCAAAACAAGAAGAAAAAACAACATATCGGCTTGCAATATGAAGAAAATGAAAAAAAAACATAATTTTTAA
>Ga0302140_10003680_pt1 | contig 19628 bp, 17 predicted proteins | sample I_Bog_E1_1_FD_202095 | JGI IMG/M metagenome (GOLD analysis project Ga0302140, IMG submission 202095) | Peat permafrost microbial communities from Stordalen Mire near Abisko, Sweden - I_Bog_E1_1 | ecosystem: Environmental > Terrestrial > Soil > Wetlands > Peat | place: Sweden: Abisko, Stordalen... | reverse complement strand
TTCAAAAAACAAATGTTTGATAAACTCCATTCAAAATTCAAGGAAACAATTCAAAAGAAAAAACTTGATTTTATAATCATATTTTTTTTTTTTTTAAAAAAACCATAAATTAAATTAACTCCAAAATTTTGGAAAATTTGTCACAAATTCTTATTTCATTTTTGAACAGAAAATTATAATAAATAAAAAAATAATTAAAAAAAAAAAAGATTCAAATTTATGAGACAATAGCATCCTTCTTTTTTCATGATAGATTTACTTTATTGTTTATCATCGAGAACCATGCTTAAAACAAAACAAACTTTACAAAGACACGAAACTTCAATTTTCTTAGTCTTGTGCCAGTTTGAATAAATTTTATAATGAATATGAAATGTTTTTATTTAAACCTAAAAGAAAACGAATAGATTAATCTCACTTCCTTTATTTTGATAGAGAAAGAACAATTTTTTTCCTAATATTTAGTTTTTTTTGTTAACTACAGTTTTTAAGAAAAAAGTAGAAAAATGATCTATACATGACATAAATCTTAGAAAAAAAATAACATTATTATTTAGTTTATTAGTGAAAAATCGTTTATGGTTCTTTCCGATTTTGAGTAATTTGTTCCTTTTCTCTTTGTTCATTCAACAATTCTAAACAAATTATATGTTTTAGGGTTTTTAAAAATAACAAAAAAGTGTACTTAAATTTTCATTATAAAACTCAATTTTTCCCTTCAGAGTATCCTTATTTTTATCCAAATTCGTAATAAATTCAGACAAAACAGGCAAAAAGCTCTTCAAAACTTCAAAAGTCGGTTGCACAATGACATCAATAAAGCCCATTTGGCTTTTTGAAGTATTAACAGTATATCTATCCATCAAATAAGTAATTGGTAATCCCAATTTTCTTTCCTGGTCCCCCTTTTCAATATTCATAAATTTATTTTTAATCCCTCGAATTTTACTTGATTCCAAAATTCAGTTAAAACTCTATCAATCCAAAGGGAATAAACATTAAAAGGTTTTACAGGATTGCTGATATCGCTAGCATGAACGATTTCTTCCATGCACATATTCTTGTCTTTATCCTTGACATCGAAATCAGAAACTGCCAATCTGCCTTTAAACTTGGCTAAATCGCTGAAATGTGAAGCCATATCAGTGGCAAGAACCATGGCGATGATTCTTTCTCTGATTTTTTGATAATTTTCTCGAGAAAATTCACCAAAAATAGCCATTGCAGGATCTTGGAGATTTATGAAAGCAGCACTAACATGATGATTTTCTAGAACTGCCTTATCTAAAACGACAATAAATATATAATTAATGTAATAAATTAAAGTACCATTGTAACGCACCGCAAAGAAAGTCTTTGTTGCAATTTGAAACACATTATTAGTTCCACTTTTTTAGAAAAATTATATTAGAAATGAAAAATTTAAGAAATTACGGATGCTCAAAATCATGAATTGAAGCAGCTATATACATAGCAGCCGTTTCCAAGGCAGATAGCTCAGCGATTTCACCGAATTGGCAGGTTCTCAAGATAAAATTAGTGGTTTGAGTGACATCTATTGCATGGATTGAATTATGATACGGGTTATCTAAATAACTAAAAGGAAAAAATTGTAAATCTCATGGAATAGAAAATTTAATAGAATTCACCCCTTTTGAATTTTGGTCACGAAATTTACGAATAATTTTGGAGATATCTTCAATTTTTCGAACAGATCCACTCTCTCGAAGAGATAATACATCAAACAAACCAGCCCATTGTTTCGACTAGATTCATAATATTCGAAACAATTGAAATCCAAATCATCCACTTTATTGAATAATTGTTCGGAATTTGTAGGAAGAGAAAACTCGTTAAATCCGTTGCTGTTTCTTTGAGGAGTTAAAGGCAATATGTCATTGTTGAAATTCGATAAATTAAGTTCTTTTTTATCCTTTTTAGGAAATGAGTTTGAGGGTTTGGTTTTCCCTTCAATGACATAGTTTGAAATCCAATTAATCATCTTGAAAAGTTTTTTGCTTGAAATAAAAGGAAAAAAAAATAATCACTTCTTTTTGTTTTTCGGGATCCTCCTTAAAAAGATTTTCCAAGAACGGGTCATATAACCGATTTGAAGAAATGATCTCAATACACCTAAATATTTTTTTTTTTTTCAAGAATAAGTTTAAGTATACCAATCAATTTCTTGAATTTTTGTGGCATTGCGTGAAAATGTCTCTTTCAAATTACTTAAAATTTCTATAATTTTCTCGACTGGTGATTTGACATCATATCTTGAATAGGTGACCTTAATCTTCTTGAATTGGTTGACCTATTATTTCTTTTTCTTATCTGAAAAAAAAAAAACTGTTTATTTACCTTGCGAAACAGTAAGAAAATCCGAAGCAATCTGAAAATGGCCCTCACAATCTTACTTATAGCATTGAATGTCCCATCTACACTTAAGTCTACAATAACCAAAGCGATGGACCCCAAAATAACGATGGCATCAAATAACAACCATTTGTCTCGAAAATAAAACTTGAAGCCATAAGCATAGACATTCGCCATGATTTCCAAAGTGAAAATGATCAAGATAGAAAGTTCGACATATACCAGAATATTGATAACTCCTGATAAGGTACCCTGTGTATCAATGTCAGTGATCCCAAAGGACACGAACACCAAAAAAATGTAGAAAATTATAAGACAGATTATGAAATATTCACAGGGCTTGGAAGTTAGGAACAAAATGACCTTCTTTTTAAAACTTGCAGGCGTTTTAGCGCTAAAATATGCGAGTTAAAAAGAGGAAAGGATAAAAAAGCGACTTGGCCATTGCAGGAGAACAACTGGTGATTCGAGGAGAGTCTTCGCAAAAAATTTGATTTGTTTTTGGGGCAAATCTCATTTAGTTATATTTATTTTGGGAAAGAAAATTTTATTTTTAGGTCTACTAGAGCATTATAACTTAAAAGAAAAGTTAAATATTTTATTTTCGTTATTTCAGGTAAAAATGAAGTGGTTTTCACTAATGTATTCACTTTTTTCGTATGTGAAGCTCTAAATAAATGAAATATTTTTATTAATTTCTAACAATCTCATTTAAAGTCAAAAAATATAGAAATTTAATTCAAATTTGAAGGGATCTTTCCCAATTTTCCCATATGAATGACCCTTCCTCGATAAAGGCTGAAATTCTTGAAAAGAACCGCCAATTACATGATAAAATCAAGAAATCACAAGCTTCTTTTGATGCTAGACTTCAAAAATCTTTACGAAATTTCTTCGAAATCGAGATACCAAGAATGAAATCCGTTTATGAAGCTGAAATCAAAGAAGCTCTGCAAGATCACGAGCAACAGATAAATTATTTGTTAACAATAAAATCAAAAAATGGGGGGATTTCCATTGATTTCTCGCAAAACCAACAAAGATTTTCTTCAAATAACGAGGATCAGCCATCTCAAAACATAAGAAAATTAAAGGATAAATATAAAGAAAGCAGATTTTTTGGTGATAACACAAAAAGATTGAAAGATTCTTTGAATCTATCTCAGAAAATTTCCCTAAGGAATGATGAATCCTCAAAAGACATGCTCAAACCTTCTTTTCATGAGTTACGGAGTGTTAAAAATATGACAAAACCTGATCCTTTCCTTAATTCTAGAAATAAAGAGCTGGATCTGAGAAAAAGATTTGAAAAATTTAAGAAAAGTGAAAGCAGTTCCTCTTCTTCCAGCTTAAGTTCTCAGAGTTCGAACGAAAAAAAGGAAAAGAAAGGGAAGAAGAAAAGATCAAAGAAAAAAAGCCCAGAGAATAGTCTATTGGAAAGTTCTTCAGATTAAACATTTTGGAAGCTAAAATAAAAATTGGGAATAAAAAAAAAACCTTTATTAACTAAAAGGAGAACTTTCTAATAATCTTTGATTCGATCATAAAAATTATGAATTATCGAAACTTGTTAAATTAAAGAAATGAGTTTTATATTTCTGACGATATACTTGTATATAATAATCTTCAAATTTTTATAAATTCATTATGTTTGAACCCAATCGTCGTTCGGAATCCAATTATGAAAAGGATCTTACCTGCATCTCTTTGGAAATCAACTCCGCATTGTCGAAAAACTTCTACGATTTTTCCCATTCTCCTTCCTTTATACTGCATTCAACTGGCATAATGAAGAAAATCCACATCAAAAGTCAATCCATGGCTTTTATCCAAATTTCCAACTTTTCTACTAAGAAAAAGTTCAAAAAACATTTCAAAAAAGTAAGCAAGGAGTTTTTCAATGATTTCTGCCAATTGTACTGTGAGTTCATAAAACTGCAGATAGTAGAGGGACTTGAACCCATATCAACGGTTTTTTATAAGGTTTTATCGGAAAGACTTAAATTAATTTAGAAAAATGTCAATAAGATTTTCGCAGTGATTGACAATGAACGCAGCATTGAGATAAAACATGAGATTTTATGGGAATGCCTCACTTTTTTTGCAGAGTTAGAAAAAAATTCAAAAAACAACCAACTGAAAAAGTGATATATTATGGATTTTGTAAAAATTGGATTTTTTATTTTTGTTAGAATCTCGACCAATATTTGTCATATACTTACAAAATTTCTGCATAATTTCGAATTATATTTCGAACTCACACAAAACCTCATAAAAAAAACCAAGCTGATGCAGGACCAACAACTTAAAATACATTTCAGCAAGAAGATCCTGGAATGGAAAAAATCTATCATGAGATCAAAAAAAATCATTTGCAAAATATGCCTTAAGAAGTTCACGTTTGATAATTTGGATTTGATGCAGAAGCATTCCACAAATTGTAAGGAGCTAGCTGAATTGAATCAGACTTTGGGTCAGCTGGGCAAAAAATTGAAGAAATGCAAGACGGAATGTGAAATTTTGAAAAGAAAACTACTTTTGGATACAAAAACTGATAAGTAACAAATTTTTATTACAATTTTGGGTTTTATATGGGGAGAGGGGGTGAAATATAATTTTTTTTTTTGCAACTTTAAAATTTCAAGTATCTCATTAATTTAATTTTTTTTTGACTTGTTTTTAATTAAAAAAAATGCACTAGCTTTTATTTTCCTTAATTAAAACATTTATTTTTTTAGCAATTCAATAAAGAAATTTATCAAAATGCTTAACAGTGAAGACAACCTACAAGAATATCAGATTTCCATTTCCCCGAACCTCGGCCAGCTTAAATCCTTAACAACAACAACATCTCCAAACGAAGGCCATTTCATGAAGTTTATGGGCAACATTTCAAACATCAAAGACCAATTAAACCATAGAATCAGAGTTTTCCTAAAATTGAATGAATATGCCACTTCAATTTCTTCTTTTCCTAGCATCCCAGTCTTTTTGGATTCCACTATAAAGGGAGGCACCATAATGAAAAAAAGAGATAGTAATGAATGGAATATGCTTTTTAAAGAGAAAATGAAGCAGTCAGTTTTAAATTCGAATGAAAATTTGGCTAGATTGGAGTTCTCTCAAGTCAGTAGTAAGAAAGACACCAAGACAAACTTCTTCAATAAAAGAATTTTACCTTCGAATCAAACAAGTCCTAATATGTTTTGCAGGACTGCGATACTAGGTTCTTGCTCAGGAATTTGTGTGAATAATGAGCCATCAGTTGACAATTTAACCAAAATAAAATCCAGAGTGGATATGATAAAAACTTATCAAAGAATCAGTGAAAACGAGCTGTTGTTGAAATCCTTAAACGAAATAGAAAGTTTGTCTCTCGAAATCCGGGATCAAAGTCACACCTTAGGTAAGATATTAAATAAATTTTAACAAAAGTGAATTTTAGATTTGAGAAAAAGAATTTTGATCTTTCTTGATAAAATATGGAAAAACTTGGTTTCGCTCAGTTCATTTGAAAATCCCGTCCTATTGCAACAATTGGACAAATTAAAATGTTATATGAATTTACTTGAAGTAATTATTTACAAAAACAAATTGTCTTTTTATTATCACTCATATATCATTTTTTGTATTATTATCTCATGAAATTATTTTTTTTTCGATGAATGTTAAAGAAATTTTTTCATAGGAATATTCCAAACTTTTCCAGAAAATCAATACAGTTCGTCGTATTTTGGAGGCGAACGATGATGAAAATGATGGAAAATTAGAATCATCATCTCCTGGTAAAAAATCCTCCATTTGGAAGTCTACTCTTCCTTTGAAGCTTTACCCTGCTTTCCGAAAAAACTCCTCAGGAACATTTAAGGCTATACGTGAGATGCCCAACTTCAAAAAACGGAACAGTTTTTCACCATTAAAGGAGAGAGAGAGACGTTTCATTGAGTCAAATAAATCAAGTTGTAGTCTTCACATGTTTAATTCGATAAGCTATAATAGTGTTACTGTAAACCTCAATGGCAGTCCTTCTTCTCATAGGAGTAATTGGAAAGAATTGAGCTATAAAGAAAAAATTAAAAGCTCGAATGTTTTAGGCGATGAATTGTTGATTAATGGATTGAAAAGCACAAGTCTGATTACCGATTCAGAGAAGGTTTCACCGAAAAACCAAAATTCACCAGGAAAAAAGTCTATTTTCGGATTATCTGGATTAAAAAAGAACAGTCAAGATATGACTGAAAGCCAAAAAAAAAAAAATTCTGAGAATAAAAATGATGAAGACTTGGAGGTGAATTCAGTTTATAATGGCGGACAAATAAAGGATTCTGATGATGATTCGATTTTAACTAGAGAAGAAAACAAATCAAATCATAGTGATGGTGAGGTAAGACTCAGCAACATGGGAAAAGACAGTTTCTTATTTGAAATGATTAACTCTGATCGGTAAATATTTTTATTTTAATATACAAATAAAATTTTTTATAAAAATCATAATTATATTTTTTATAATAGAGAAGAAATTGGAATAAAAAATTTCAAATTTCTGAGAATGATCAACAAAGGGGCTTATGGTAGAGTTTATCTCGTGAAGAGAAAGGAAACCGAAGATTATTATGCTATGAAGATCGTCAATTTAGTTGACACTGCCAACAAAAACAAGATGGAGAGCCTTCAAAATGAAAGCGAAGTATTCGACAAAATCTATGGTGATTTCGTGGTCAAATGTTTCTTCCGTTTTACTCATAGAACCTTCCTTTGTTTCGCCATGGAATATATGTATGGAGATATGAGCGCAATATTAAAGAAATATGAGGCGCTAGATGAGGAAACAACTCGTTTTTATATCGCAGAATTAATCTTAGCAGTTGAACATCTGCATAATTTGAATATAATCCATCGGGATTTGAAGCCAGAGAACATTCTCTTAGACGCAAGTGGTCATATCAAACTTGCAGATTTTGGACTTTCAACTATTTCCATAAAGACGTTCCAAAACAAATGTGAAATTTTACAGGATAAATTCGATACTTTTCCTGCGGATTTATGTGCAAGCAAAGATTTTATCCACTCTGATTCCAACCAAATATCTACGGATATTGATTTTCTGAGACTGAGGGAATCGAAGAATATCTCAATGAGCACGAATTTTAAATCATTGCATCAGAAAAAACAAAATAGAATTTTAGGAACTCCTGATTATATCGCCCCTGAAATAATAAAAGGGGAAGGGGATTTATCAAGTCCAGGACTGGATTATTGGAGTATTGGAATAGTTTTATTTGAGTTTATGGTAGGTGTGCCTCCTTTTAACGATGACACTATTGAAAAGATATTCGACAATATTGCGAACAATAGGATCCCTTGGGATCAGATTGAAATAGGACATCAGGAAGACCAAATGAACCCTGTCGCATATGATCTTATAACTAAATTATTGGAGCCTGATCCAAAGAAAAGATTAGGCTATAATAATTTCAATGAGATCAAAGAACATGAATTTTTCAAAGGTTAGATATATTTTAAGAATTTGGAGGAGGGATCATAATTTTATCATGGAGCATATATTTTTTGATAAATTTGGGGGAATTATTTGAATAAAGTCTATTTTTTTGTCATGATATAATTTAGATATTGATTGGGAGAAACTTAAGAGCAGAGAAGCTCCTATAATTCCAAATGGTAAAATAGTTTATGAAAAAAAGGAGTCTTTTAGTTGTGACCCATTTTTTTCAGTTGAAAATGATAATGAGGTTTAAATATGGTTCATTAAGTTTTATTTTTGGAATTTAGAACAATGAAGCTATAAGACGATTGAATGATAATGCCATCTTTAAACAAGTGAGATATGATCTATTGGAAAAGGAAAATACAAAGAATATTGAAGCTTTAAGGTTCCATAAATTATTATTTATGATTTTAATTTACGAAAAGGTCTTCACAAATGGTTTGAAAGAAACTATAAATTATGTTTTGTCTAAAGTTTAATTTCCTAATTCAAACGTCCTAAATTATAAAAAAATATAATATTTGACTGACGCAATTTGTTTCTTATACATCCATTGGCCTTTAAAAATTTAATTAATTGTTAATGTATTTATCTGAACATAAATGTTTATGATAACAAATTATGAATTTTTGAAAGAAATAAGTAGATAAATGGAAATTATTCTAAAAAATACATATTATCTATGAAATTATTCTTAAAAAATACATTTCATTTTATATAAAAATGAAAAAAAAATGTGAGTCTTCCATAAATCTACTTTTTTTCCATAAATGAACTCATGATCTCTTTTTTTTCATTAATTAAATCATTATTTATCAATAAACCTATTTTATTTTTATTTTTGAAATTTTTTGGAATGTTATCACGACTTTGGAAAAAAAATTTTGCGAAATTTGTTCATAATTTTTTTGTTATCTCTAACAAAATTAATTCATAATTTTTTATTTTTGAAAATTGGAGAAAGGGCAAATTACTACATTCCTCTTTATGACTTATGAAAAAGTATTTGTCTAAAACTTTTAAAATTGTCTTTAATTTTCTTGATTTAATCTCGAAAATTTTTTTTCATAAATTAGCATCATTACACTCTAGAGGGAAGCAATTTTGTAATTTGATTAAGCAAAATTATTTTGCTAAAACTATATCAAATTTTCGGTGTTTGATAATCTGATAATTTCCAATAAAACATGCAATATAAATTTTTTTCCCCCTTTTTCTATGTATAAAATTTAAGATGGAATCTCAAGAGATCCAAGATAAAAACATAACTATTACTTCTGTCCAACATGGGTTTAATTTTTCTTTTTGAGCGAATTTTGAAAATTATTACTTGTAGCAATGAACTTCCGAGCAAAGTAACCACATGTTTATGCGATGAACTTCCAAGAATAGATCCCAAATATATTTTAGGTTCATTTGGTTTTGTTTTTGACAGCGAGAAACGAATTCTTTTGACAAAATTGAAAAAAAGGGGTTGGGATATTCCCGGTTAAAAAATAAAGCCCCGAAAAAATGTATTAAAAACATATTTTAGGGGGAAAAACTGAAGAAAAAGAAAGAAGCAATCCAAATACATTGGAGATGGTTATCGATACCCTGAAAAGAGGTAATATTGTTTTTTATATTAATGTTGGAAAAAAAATTCAAAATAGAAACATTGGAAGAAACTTGTGCCACCATCAAGGATATTAAATTAATTGCCTATAGAAAATACGATCGTTCTGTCACCACAGAGAAATTTCCTTATCTTGGTATGATTTTAGGCTTTCATAAAAATGAACTAAAGAATTTTAATATGTAGTCACTTATTTGTTCTATTTTTTGGCGAAAGTTGACGAACTGCTTGAATTTAAAACGGAACCTCAGGAAAATGGAGCGATTGAAAGAGGGTTTTTCACAAAGGAAGAGGCGGAAAATTTGGAAACAATCTTCAAAAAGCATCCTACAATTTATGAAAAAGCCTATAATTTATTTTGAAGCATTGGAAGTTTTTTTGTTGTTTAAATTTACAAAAATAAAATGAGGATAGACATTTTTTTTAGTAAAAAAATTCTTAATTTCCTTGACTTTTTTCATTAATATCTCAAAAATAAAGAAATAAGAAGTCTTATGAGTAGTATATATAATGTTGATTCTGGCAAAAAATTTCTGATTTTTTATAATATTTATGAATATATAATAAGCTGAAGGAACTTATTATTAAATAAAATGGAATAAATATCCAAAAAAAAATTACCCTTAAAACGAGTATTAAAAAAAATTTCATCATATGATGAAAAAATAGTCTTTAAAATCAAAAGTTCCTTTTAATTAACTTAGGTTTCAAATTAAATGATTTTTTTTATTTTCTGAGAATACTCGTCGGCATAAAATAATCCACGGAAAGTCAACCAGTTAATCTTTATATTTTTCCATTTTCTCATTTTTATTTTCCCAAAGATGCTGCTACTTTTGTGTCAAATTCCCTTTGCATTTCCAAGAAAAACTTAAAATGTATATTTTCATAATAATTAGGAGAATCCTCTGGTATATCGAAAAAATTCCTTTCCGAAGGAAAAAATATGCCTGAATGGCAAATTCCGTCTTTTTCCAAAATCGTAACATCATCAGCAACAAATTTTTCAGCAGGTTCTTTCAAGAAACCGGGACCACACTTTCCTTCTTCCCCAGGTTTGCAAGAAGTTTTGATTCTTTCAGAAATATTTTCGCAGTTTTGAAATAAAAATATCTTTCCACCAGGGCCTCCTAATCCTCCAGCACCTCCTCTTCATTACCTCCTTCTTTTCCATGTCCTTGAGAACCAGGAATTCCATCTCCTACATACATCACATTTTCTCCAATAAATGGAAATTGAGGATACAAACCAAAACCATTCTTGTCTTCTGCTCCATTTTGCCCATTCACAGTAATACGCACTGGATCTGGAATATACCAATTTGGTGCAATAATTACAAGGTTGTCAACTGAAGGGAAAAGAGCGCTTTAAGATTTGGCTTTCAAAAGGGAAAATTTTATGGCAATGGTTATGCCATTAGACTATAAATATATTGGCAAGACCCCTCAAATTATGAATGAACTCCAGCCCCATCCATTGAGAACTCATTTTTTGTCTGCATTATCACAATATTTCTCCGTTATTCCTGATTTGATCATCTTGACAGGAATCTCTAGCATGTTGTCATTCCAAATGCTCTGGATTTGATGTGGAGGAAGAAAAATTTCATTAATTTGTCTGGAGTTCAAATCAAAGAATCTTCCGTGTTAAATTCCAGAAGCCTACTAAACTCTTGATGTATTCTGGCTGCATGAGTGAAATATTTTGCCGATTAATGAGAGACCAAGAAAAGGAGAACATGTGCAATAAAGTGGTTGAGTGAGTATGGGAAATTTTTTTTTTTTTTTTTTGTTAAAAAAAACTATCGTTATATTTGGATAGAAAAAATTTATGTTTACTACCCAAAAAAATTTCGCAAATTAATTTTGCCAAAATCGGACTCAGATTTCGAACTTTATAATTTTTTACTAGTTTGTTTTTGTTATTTTAGCAAGAACAAACAAATCTTCATTTTTCTGAATTTCCATCTCATTTTCATTCAACCTAAATTTCTCATCAAGAGCCCAGCATTTTTGGACAAAAAAAGGTTTTTAGAGAAAAATGTAAATACTTTAAGAAACATTGAGAAAGAAATATAAAAAACATACATTTACTATTTTTTATAGACAAATTTCAAAAAAATTTTTGTAAAAAATAAGAAATTTTTTGTAAAGAATGAGATTCAACGAAAACCATAAAATTCAACATAGAATTGGAGAGTTTAGTTTTGGGTCCAGTTTAGGCAAAATATTTTTATCAAATTTTCTTCTTTCTCATCCTTCCTCTTAAGGAGCACCTAAATTCAAAATATTTTTCGATTTAATGACATTTAGTAGTTCGACTAAAAAATTTGGGTGGACTAATAAAAAAATTTTGCCAAAATTTAGACTTAATATTTTTTAAAAAATTTAAAGCTTGAAGGGCTATACTTATTTCCATTAACAGTAAAAATAAATGAAATTATTAAACTCTCTTTTTCTAGTTATTTAGATCTAAATGACCCCTGAACTACTTTTGAGATGAATAAAAAGAACCCATGATGACCCCTCTGAACTCTTGAGAAGAAAAAAATGTGAATAAAAAGAAACTATAGATTATTTCAGAATGAAACAGGAAAAATATTTTTATGGTTTTAACAATTTAGGTAAAACTATTAATCATGGGTTGTTTCAAGAAGTTTTTTTTATAAAATATTTTCTGTCGCAGAGATTATTAATTGCATAAGTTGTTGTTTTAAAAAGTAGAAACAAAAAATAGTTTCATTCATGAAATTAAGAAAATTTTTCATTTTTTTTTTGAGACTTGATGAAATTATTGATGGAAAAAAATATGTTTTCATTATAATTCATTATTTTTTTATATTCAAGAGAATTTATTACGTTACCGACAAAAAATTCTTCTTATTATAAAGTTCCTTTTTATTAAAAAATTAAATTCATCACTTCTTCTAGCCTCCTAACTTTTGCAGTATTCTGTTGGAATATTTAATTATCTGAGCATCACCATTGTATTTAGGCGGCTACAATCCGATTTCAATCAAAAAAAAAAAAAATTTAATAATAAATTCCCAAGCCCCTGCAAATTATTATTTTTTACCTGGAACTGCTCAATCAAAGCTCGTATATTAAGTTCTTCAAACACCTTTCTGCATTCAGGATATAGGCACAAATTCCCAATAGAAAACAAAGCGATTCTCTTTGGAGAAGTCGACTATTAATAAATTTTAACTCAAATTATCTATCTCCAATTTTACTGGTCCAGGGTCGATTCTAACCACTTCCATCAATTGATGCAATGCTCCGAATTTTATCAAATCTCTCGCCAAAACATTCGAATTTCTCACAAAATTACCTAAAGCTCCAGCAGCGTTTGCTCTTGTTTTTTCCTTTGGAAAATTGGTTGGTGATGACTAAAAACTAATTTTACTTCTGGATCTTTCAATAATTCGACAAGGTTTGGAATTACAGGTCGCAAATGCTCATAAAGCTTATCATTATGAAAACCCGCATTGCCCACTGCAAAACAGGCGAATTTCCGTGTGTTTTTGTCGGAATCTTGACAACATTGGATGGCCTCCTTGATGAGATCATATTTCACCAGCATATCATAGAAATAATTTGAATGACGACAAATGTTCCCGATCAAATTGCAAACTTTTGCTCTGATCGCTTAATTTTTCAAATTATCGCGAAAATAAAAAAAAGAATTTGCAGTTGCAAAGGAAAAATTACAAAAATAATTAAAAAAAATTATTTAAGGAAAAAAAAATTACAAGGTTCATTATGTTGTATCAAGATTTTCAATTCCGGATAAATCACGATTTGATGAATGCCTTCATAATATTCTTTTGACAATCTTGATAATTGGCTTAAAATGTTCAAACTATCAACTATGATGGCTTTATTTTAAATTAATTTTAATCAATAACAAAAAAAAGTTCGAATAATTATTACTTGTTGAATTTTCCATCGAAAGTAAATTAAATTTTGATATCAATGGCAATCCTTGATAATTATAAAATTGCGCTGCAAAAGGCTTATCATCTTCATGATTTAACACTAATCGAGATAACAAAGACCATGGGACTCCAATATGTTCTTTGGGTAGAATTTTCATCACGTTGATTGTAGAAGGGATGATATCACAATTATTGAATTCTTTTATGATTAAATCCAATTCTTTTTCATTCGTCTTGAAATGTCAATAAAAATTAGATTTCAAAAAATTTTAAAATTTTTGATTTTTGTTTTTTTGCATACAATTTTTGAAAATGGCAGGTTGAAAATCCTCAATAATTGTAATATGATAAGATGAACGCATGAAATGCCCCCTCCATATGCCAAAGGCCATTCTTCAATCGCTGCAAGATTGGAATCTTTCAAAATTCCGCTTAAAATCTTCAAGGTGTTTTCCTTTTTATAAAAAAATGATGTTTTTTTAAAGATTTAAACAAAAAACTTGGAATATTTTTTGGAAAAAGCTTGGAAAATCTTGCAAGGCATCGTAAATAAATTGCAGAAATGAAATGAACCCTTTCGGAGATAGATCCGTTTTCGGCGAAAGATTCAAAATCATGTTAATGAGGCAAATATCAACTCCGCTATCTTCTATCAATTTAAACAATTCTCCCATTTTCTGATATTCTTTATGATGTCTTGCCTATTTTTTCTATAAAAAACTCTATATTTCTTTTAAATAATTACCAATATTTTCTGTAACAAATAGACTATTCCATCATTGAAGCCAGAAATCGGACATCCGAAGCCACTACCTTCGACTTTCCTGATTTCTTCGAATTTATTGAGATTTTTCTTGCTGAGGAGGTCGTTTAAAGCACGGAAAAAATTCAGATTTTCAAGTTTTATCAACAAACCTTTGGATAACATATTGTCGAATTGGAGGATTTCGCCCATTAGATTCGCAGTGATTATCGAGCAAATCGGGTTGATGGTGAGGTTTTTATCGAAAAGATCAGTCAAATATACCAAATTCAGGTTGATTTCAATGGATTCCTTACGAGAAATGTTGTTTTTCAGGATGAGGATGAGAATTTGGAGTCCAGTTGCCACCAGGAGGTTTTCTTCATTATAGATAGTTTGCATTAAAAGAGAGAAGAAATTCTTATTCATGAGTATTTTCTCTATAATGTCCTTAGATAATCTACAGAATTGCAAAATGATCTATTAATAAAGAAATTATAAAAACATAGAAGAAAAAAAATGGTTTTTAACTCTAAGAATGGAAAGCTTCGTGAGATTGTTTTCTTCATCAGCAGTATAAAGTTTCATGAATAAATTCAAAAAATCGAATTCATTCAATGTGTTTAAAATTGATTGTCTCAAACAATCAAATAATGGGTAGGATTCATTAAATTCAATCACACCTAAAAACCCATTTATTTATTATTTATTAGATAAAATTACTTTCATTGGATCCTCTTTTCCATGGAAATCCAAACAAATCTCCATAAATCGGATGGACCAAGACTCCAAGCACTTGAATCGTATATCTTTGTAATGAATTGGCGTTTTCAAATAATAAAAGGATTTGTTTAATATCTTGTATGAATTTCACTTCTATTAAATCTTTGAAGAAATTAAAGGATCGTTGTGGATTGGTGGATGCCTGATTTGAGAAAATCCCCACTGTTTTTATCAGATTTATTAGGAAAATCTGATGATAAGAATCGGTGGAACTTATGCCTAATTTCGCAAGTGCTGGCAAAGGACTTAAAAACCCTTTGAGATAAATGTTTTCGATTCCTACATTTTTATCGAAATTGGCTTTGGCCAAAAGTCCCACAGTTTTGATGCCTTCTGAAATCAAATCTATGAAAGCCTTGCTATTTTCTGATTTCAACAGATTTTTTATTTGATTCAAGACGAGAGAAGGAATCAAGACATTTTTGATAATATCGATTTTATTCTCTTCTTCGATTTTGCCTTTCATTATGATCAGACTAAGCACTCGGAAGCCACATAATAAAGTAGTTTTTTTATCTTTATTTTTGAGCACTTCAATGGTATTGACCTGTAATAAACTCAGGATTTTATCTAAAAGGTTGGGATCTTGTCTCATGGCAGTGGACATCTTTTCATCTTGAGCTTGTATCTCGAATTTATTCCATGTTTCATCCAAACATACTGAAACCTTCTTCGGACTGATGCCATCAGTTTGTGAGGGCGTTTTATTCAATTGATAATCGAAATTTGTGATATTTGTTATTATGTTGATGTTTTCTTTATCGGGCATGAGCTTTGGATTGCTTTTCTTTTTGTTGAGTTCTTCTTGTCCTGTGTTGATTCTGGAGCTTTTCATCTCAGACACTGGGATCGTTGGATTCGAACCTGATGGTTTCTCGAGCATGGATTCCATACTGGGGAAATCAGCTGGGTTTTTTGGCAAATGATCGAGACCTGCCCATTGATTATATTTTTCTTGTCTTTTCTTCCTTTCATTTTTCTCTTGTTCAGTCTCTTTAATAAATGGATGATTCAAAAGATCTGGCCAAGTGAGTCTTTCTGCTGGAATTTTGTTGAGAAGGCCTTTGAGGAAACTCTTGAAATCAACGCTCATATTATCAGGGAATTTCACAGGTTCTTTGATGATTAATTGAATGAGGGAATAAATGCTATTGGTATAGAAAGGTGGTTGGCCTACGAAAAGTTCATAGATTATTACACCTAAAGACCAGAGATCTGCTGTATGATTATAAGGCATTTCTTGAACTAGTTCAGGAGCCATATATAATGGAGTTCCTTTGATAGAAGTCAAGACCACTGTATTGTTAGACATGGCTCTCGCAAACCCGAAATCACATAATTTCACTACACCATTTGCACTGATCAAGATATTTTGAGGTTTCATGTCTCGATGTATTATACGATTGCTATGTAGATAATGCAGAGAATAAACCAATTGTTGGGCGATCTTACGAACCTCGGACTCTGGGAGATTTTTATCATCTTCTAATATCTCAAATAACTCGCCTTGAGCGAACTAAAGAAAATTGAGAGAAATGTTGTTTAAATTTAAAATACCTCTGTCACAACACAAAACTCATGCAAAGTCTCAAAAGCGTCCAAAAGCATTATAATGTTCTCATGTCGCAAACGTTTGAGGATTTCGATTTCTTGACGAAGATTTGCTAGGTCTTTTTCAGCCTTACCCCTAACACATATAATTATTTCTAGATTTTACTAAAAAGTTAAAAAAAACCTTTTGCTAATAAATTTTAAAGCAACTACTTGTCCCGATTGTTTCCTGCGGCCTTTAAATACCTTACCAAAAGAACCCTCACCTATGGGATGCAATACATGGTAATTTTCCATTTTTAGAAAAATTCCTGTTTTTTTTTTGAATTTAAAATATAGTTCTAATTTATTTTTATTTGATCGTGAATATTAATCAAAACAATGGAAGAAAGCATCATTATCATGTTTTTTTATGGATATTTTCATTAGACGTTAGAAGAACGGTTGGTTTCTTAAAAGAGAAGAAAAATAAGGAAAACAACAAAATTAAAAAAAAATTGCTTAAAATTTTCTTGTTGTTTTTTTGAAAAAAGAGAAGAAAAAAAATCTGAATAATTTTTTGATAAATTTACAAGAATGAATCAATATTTTTATTAAGTTTTGCTGCCATTTATTCGAAATTTAAACTACACTTGCTTACATTTTTTCTTTATTAAAGAGCTATTGATTAAATACAATATGGCCTTTTTATTTGCTTTCGCAACTGGTTTTTTGTATTTTATAATTTTTTCATTTTTAAATTTCCTCTTTTTTTATCGATTAAATTTTTGTTTTCAACATAATTTTTGTTTTTTTTATACGACATTTTTATTTTCCAATTAATTCCCCTTAATTCTTCTTCTTTTCCTTCAACCCAATGGTTTTCTTCACGAATTCATCAGTGAAATTGGCAAACGCTTTAAAGCTAAACTTATTGAGCACATTTTCCTTTCCGTTTTTGCCCATTTCCTCTCGCAATTTCGTTTCCTGTGCCAAAATCTGCATTTTTTCCGCCCAATCTTCTGGTTTCTTGCTTAACAAAAATCCAGTTTCTTTCTCAACAACAGTTTCTTTCGGTCCTCCGCTATTCGAGGCCAAAACTGGCGTTTCCATATATTGCGCTTCTAACGGCACAATCCCAAAATGTTCGTTTTCAGGTGTATATAGCAAAGCCAATGCGTTTTTCAATAAATAGCATCTTTCCTCATCATTGACATTGATTTTGAAACTCACACAATCGAAAACTTTGAGTTTTTTCGCTGATTCTTCCAATTCGTTCTTATGTTGGACATTTTCTGGAAGTCTTGGGTCATATCCTCCAGCAATGACTAATTTCACAGGAGATTTCTCATTTTTTTCCTTGAATTTCGCAAAGGCTTCTATTGCTAAATTGATGTTCTTCTTCCGTTCATAGCGATTCAATGAAAGGAAAAAAGGCTCGGTGATGAAATCGCTTTTTTCTGAGGGTTTTTCATTGAGTTCTTGACTGTCAAATTTCTTGAGATCTATGGAAGGATAAAGCACTTCTGTGGGTGTTTTGAGTCTTTTCAATATAGGGAAATTCGCATAAAAGATCCCTTGCGTGAAGTGACTATTCACAAGAATCAAATTCGCTGGGATGAGAGTTATTTCCTCAAAAAAATCAAGGAAAAATCTATAAAATCTCTTAAAAATCGACCTCCTTTCCACACAAAGCAACTTATCAGGAAAATGGCAATAGAAAAGCACTTTTCTTCTGAAAAGTCTTAACAAAGGCACACAAACAGAAACCTGATCCACAATGATGCAATCATAATATCCTCCATAGAAGATAATGTATAAGGCAGCAAGGATCATTCGGATATAAGCACAAAATGCCACGAATTTCCCGAAAATATGTGAGGGAAAACAACTTCCGCGCACTTCCACATTAAGAGTCCCATCTTTAGTTTCTTTGAAACAATGGTTGGGATTATGATAAGGAGTGTAGATTTTGACGTAATGGCCCTGATTTTGCAAGGCTATGGCGAGGTTTATGACTAATTGTTCAGCCCCACCTATACCTAGGTCCGGATGAATGAAAGCTATGCGCAACTGGTCGTCCATTTTGAATGGATTTATTATTCAAGCCAAATAAAAATTAAAGAATTATATAGTAAATTTCAAAAAATGTGGAATTTATTAGGAAAATCGAAAATTACTGCTATTTATTCAAAAAACTCAAATTCCTTCAAAAAAAAAAAAATCGAATGCAAAGATAAAAATGAAAAACATGATGAATCTAAATTTTTTTTTTTTTTCTTTAATTTTAAAATTCATCTCCATGATTTTTTCCTAACTTTTAACATTAATTAATATGGTTTTTGACAATTTATAAACTAGCATAGACATTAAAAAAAAAATCATTAAAATCTATCATAAATTCCCTAAAATACATCCTAATTATCATCTTTTTCTGAATGTTCCTGCCCTTCCATCAAAGATAATCCCCCACTTGATTTATAGCTCTTTTGTTTCATATAAACTTCTTCTGTGATAATCCTTTTCACAGGTGAACCCATGTTTTTCCCCTTTTTTTCTCTTTTCATCAAGACGGTTAAACTCCCAATGAATTTGTTCTTATTTTCCTTATTATTCGCCTCCAAATCCAAAGTCTTATTATTCCCATAAAATATTGAAAAACTCAAAATCGCCTGTTCTTCAGTTTTCGCCTTATATTTCGAGAAAATCGAAGAATTCCTGCCTTCTTTTATGTCTTTTATTTCTTCAATTTCTAAATAACTCGCAGTCTTTTTATTAATGGCTTTCCATTCGATTTTTTTCTCACAATTCGATAAAAGCAGTAATCTTTCATGTGGATCTCCATATTTCCCATATTTCAGAAACAAGAACCCATTTTTCATGATATTCAAAGCCTTTAATTCCTGAAAGAAACCCTCAATTCCCCCTTTCTTAACGAGACTATCTGAAGGTTGATTCTTCAGATCAAAGGTGCTTTGATATTTATTATTTATATTAAAGGAGTTATCTCTTTGTGGTTGGAGACTTTTGGAGCTAACGCTTTGAAGATGCCTATCTTTTCTCGGGTCTCGGCCAAGTGTTGGGGAATTATTGGGAGTGAAATTTCCAGTTCCAGAATTAATTGCCATTTGATGAAAAGAGG
>Ga0302140_10003678_pt1 | contig 19630 bp, 9 predicted proteins | sample I_Bog_E1_1_FD_202095 | JGI IMG/M metagenome (GOLD analysis project Ga0302140, IMG submission 202095) | Peat permafrost microbial communities from Stordalen Mire near Abisko, Sweden - I_Bog_E1_1 | ecosystem: Environmental > Terrestrial > Soil > Wetlands > Peat | place: Sweden: Abisko, Stordalen... | reverse complement strand
TGCCCATACCGACAGCCGTTTTGAAGCGGAAATGCTTCAACGATTCGTCGTGGCATATCAGCAAGTCCAGCCATTAACGATCGGGGAGTTGTGGGCGCTCGCAATCACTATTCGCTTCGTGCTGGTAGAAAATCTACGGCGTCTGGCCGACTTGATCGTCGGTAGCCAGACCTCACGCGACACCGCCGACGCTTTTGCCGACCGTCTACTCGGGCTCGGCAGCAGGTCGCCCGAGCCGGCTGCCATTGTCTCGCAACGGTTTGCTGACGCGCCGCTGACGCGGTCATTTGCCGTCCAACTCGTTCAACGGTTGCGCGATGAGGATCCGGCGACGACTCCGGCTTTGCTATGGCTGGACAAGCGGTTGGCTTCACAAAATATCACCGCGGACGAAATCGTGCGCGAGGAGCACCGCAGGCAGGGTGCAGCTAACGTCACGATCCGCAATATTGTTACCAGCATGCGGCTTATCTCGGAGCTAGATTGGACCGAGTTCTTCGAAAGCGTCAGTCTGGTCGATGTGGCGCTTCGAGCGGGCAGCGATTTCGGCGACATGGACTTCCCGACCCGGGACCGCTATCGCCGGGCGATCGAAGACCTCGCTCGTGGATCGGCTCATTCGGAAATCGAAGTTGTTCGTGCGGCGATCCAAATTGCAAGCCGCGTGGAAGGTGGCGTGCAAACCGCGCTGGATCGTCGGCGCGGTCCCGGCTTCTATCTCATTGGGCAGGGACGCCGCGCGTTCGAGAAAAAGCTCGGCTTTCACGCTCCGCTCAGGGATTGGCTGGTTCGCGCCGGCGCGGCTGCCGGAGTATTCGGCTACTTGGCGGCGGTGGCATTGGCGGCGGCGGCGCTTCTCGCCCTCGCTTGGTGGGCAATAATCCCGGACGGAGTCCGCGAATGGTATGTCCTGGCGTTGGCGTTCTTGGGTTTATTCAGTGCCACGGATGCCGCGATTACGCTCGTGAATCGCGCGGTTACCGATCGATTCGGGCCGGCAGTCCTACCCGGCCTCGCGCTTCGTGACGGCGTGCCGCTGGAGCTTCGTAGCATCGTCGTCGTGCCGACTCTCCTGACGAATACTGCGGCGATCGATGAGCTTATCGAGCGGCTGGAAATCCATCATCTCGCCAGCCAGGATGGCGATATCCGTTTCGCATTGCTGTCCGACTGGACCGACTCGATCGCCGAACATGCGGCTGCCGACGATGAATTGCTGGGCGCGGCCATAGAGGGGATAGGCCGCCTCAACGACAGATATGGACCGGCCGCGGATGGGCCACGATTTCTATTATTGCATCGCCGGCGGCTTTGGAACGAAAGCGAAGGCAAATGGATCGGATGGGAACGCAAGCGCGGCAAGCTGCACGAGTTGAACCGGCTGTTGCGCGGCGCCACCGACACTACATTTTTGAGTATCGGAGGCGAGTTGCCACTTGTGCCGCCAGGTGTGCGTTACGTCATTACCTTAGACACCGACACGCGTCTGCCCATTGGCGCGGCCAAGCGCCTGATCGGAAAAATGGCTCATCCCCTCAATTGGCCAAAGCTCGATCCGGTTTCCCTTCGGGTGATCGAGGGCTACGGCGTGCTGCAGCCGCGCGTGACGCCATCGCTTCCGACGGCGCGCGACGGCTCGCTTTATCAGCGCGTGTTCTCGAGCCCGACCGGCATCGATCCCTACGCGGCCGCCGTATCGGACGTCTATCAGGATCTGTTTGAGGAAGGCTCCTATAGCGGCAAGGGTATTTATGAGGTCGATGCCTTCGAGGCCGCGCTTACGAACCGAATTGCGGAAAACGCCGTTCTGAGCCACGACTTGCTGGAAGGGATATTCGCCCGTGCGGGTCTGGTATCCGATGTCGAGGTCTTCGAGGATTTTCCGTCGCGTTACGATGTCGCCGCGTCGCGCCAGCATCGATGGGCGCGCGGCGATTGGCAATTGCTGCCATGGATCGTTGGGCGCAGGCAGTCCGTTGGCCGCAAAAACATTCCGCCGTTAGGCCGATGGAAACTCACGGATAATCTTCGCCGCACGCTAATGGCACCGGCAACCTTCCTTGCCTTGGTGGTCGGATGGGGAGTTCTGCCACCGCTAGCGGCGGCGTTATGGACTGGCTTTGCGCTCCTTCCATTGTTGTTGAATGCGTTCCTTCCACTGGTCGGCCGCGTTGTCCCGCGGCGATCTGGAATTACCAGCGGCAGCCACTTTCGCGCCTTCCGCCAGGACCTCACAATCGCATTGCTGCAGTTCGGACTGCAAGTAGCGCTAGCCGCGCATCAGGCATGGCTTATGACCGACGCCATTGCCCGGACTTTAACGCGCTTGCATCGGCGCCGGCGACTATTGGAGTGGACGACCGCGGCGGCGGCCGGAGCCGATCGTAAGCTCGGGGTCGTAGGATTCTACGGGCTGATGGTCGGCGGGCTGGTGCTGGCCGTCGCGGCAATTCCTGTCGTTGCTTACGCAAATCATGGGTCCTGGTGGATCGCTATTCCGTTAATCGGCGCCTGGGTACTTTCGCCGGCCATCGCCTCGTCGGTTAGCCGGGCGCCGCGCGCCGATGAAGTCAAGCTGTCCGAACTGGAGATCCATGGCCTGCGGCTAACCGCGCGGCGCACTTGGCGTTTCTTCGAAACATTCGTGACGGCAGATGACCATATGCTTCCTCCCGACAATTTTCAGGAGGACCCACTGCCGGTTGTCGCCCATCGCACCTCACCGACAAATCTCGGCCTTTATTTTCTCTCGATTCTGGCCGCGCGCGATTTCGGTTGGCTCGGCCTCACCTCGACCGTCGATCGATTGGAAGCTACGCTTCGGACAATGAGTAAGCTGGAGCGATTCCGCGGGCACTTCTATAATTGGTACGATACGCGCGACCTTCGTCCGCTCGATCCGAAATACGTCTCATCGGTCGACAGCGGAAACCTTGCTGGCCATCTGATCGCGGTACGCAGAGCCTGCCGCGAAATGTTGGCCGCGCCGGTGATCGGTCAGGGGATGTTTGCAGGTATTGCCGACGCCGTGGCAATTGCGCGGACGTCTTTGGAGCCAGCGAGCTCCGATTCCCGATTGCCTGAGTCTGTCACCGCGCAGTTCGAGGCTTTGCTCGCGGAAATTGCCGCGTCGTTGCAATTGCAAGCTCAATCGCCGATCGAATCCGCCGCCTATTTGGCGCGTTTAACGCAACAGTGCGAGGCGATTTCTAATCTCGCGCAAACAATTGCTGAGGACCGCATCGGCGACCCATTTCGCAAAACGGATGCTGGCGCTTGGTCCGCGGCAATCATGTCTTGCGTGCAAGATCATCGGCGCGATGTCGATGAGTTGTTGCCGTGGCTGCTTCTTGCCGGCGGTTCGGCATCGCCGATGCCAGGTTTGCAAGACCTGCCGGATCATTGTCATTCATCGATGGAAAAATTGATCGAACAAAAATCAGCCGGTGCCGGTGAGACCGCCCGGCTGAGTTGCCTACTTGCGGCCCTGGAACAGTCGGCGGTTCATGCGCAAGCGCTGATAATCCGCATTGAAAATATCGAACATGCTGCCGGCCAAATGTTTGACGAGATGGAGTTCGGGTTTCTTCTTGACCCCGAAAGGCAATTGCTCTCGATCGGCTTTCAGGTCGCGGAGGGTGTCCTGGATCCCAGTTGCTACGATCTGTTGGCCTCCGAAGCGCGGCTCGCGAGCTTCGTCGCGATTTCAAAAGGTGAAATCGCACCGAAGCATTGGTTTAAGCTCGGCCGCGCGGTCACCCCGATCGGCCGCGGATCGGCGCTGATCTCATGGTCGGGTTCGATGTTTGAATATCTCATGCCCGAATTGGTTATGCGTGAGCCTGCCGGTAGCCTTTTGCACCAGACCGCGCGGCTAATTGTCAGCCGGCAAATCGAATATGGCGATCAACGCGGTGTGCCATGGGGAATTTCGGAGTCGGCGTATAATTTTCGCGATCTCGAACTGACATATCAATATTCGAATTTCGGCGTTCCCGGCCTCGGTCTAAAACGCGGCCTCAGCGAGAACGTCGTGGTGGCGCCTTATGCGACGGCCCTGGCGTCAATGGTCGATCCGGCCGCGGCCGTGAAGAACTATTCCAAGCTGGCGGAAGCCGGCGGTTCCGGCGCCTACGGCTGGTATGAGGCGCTTGACTATACGCCGGGGCGTATCCCGGACGGCAGGAGGGTCGCTGTCGTGCATGCTTATATGGCTCATCATCAGGGGATGAGCATAATTGCCATCGCAAATGCGCTTTTCGGCGGCAAGATGCGGACGCGATTTCATGCCGATCCGGCGGTTCAGGCAACTGAGCTTTTGCTGCAAGAACGGCCGCCGCGTGATGTCGCAGTCAAGTGGGTGCGCGCGGAGGAGGTCAATCAATCGGCGTATGTGCGCGAGGTCGTACCGCCGATGTTGCGCCGCTTCCGCTCGCCGCACGATCTGGTGCCTCGGAGCCACCTGCTTTCGAATGGCCGCTACGCTGTCATGCTTACGGCCGCCGGATCCGGTTACAGCCGCTGGCGTAATCTCGCGGTCACGCGTTGGCGCGAAGACGTCACATGCGACCCTTGGGGGTCATTCATATATTTGCGCGACGTAGACAGCGGTTCGGTATGGTCAGCCGGGTTTCAACCGAGTGGCGCCAAGCCGGATCATTACGAAGCGACGTTTTCGGAAGACCGCGCCGAAATCATCCGGCGTGACGGCACCCTGACGACAAAGCTCGATGTCGTCGTATCGCCGGAGGACGATGGCGACGTTAGAAGAGTGTCGATCTCGAACCTAGGGACGCGGACCCGCGAAATCGAGCTGACGTCGTATTCCGAGATCGTGCTGGCGCTCCCGAATGACGATACATCGCATCCGGTTTTTTCGAAGCTATTCATACAAACCGAATTCGTGCCTGAACTGGGTGCCTTGCTTGCCACCCGGCGCAGGCGCTCACCGGAGGACAGCGAGCTTTGGGTTGCCAATTTGGCCGTTTTGGAAGGCGAGGCCGTGGGAGAAATGCAATTCGAGACTGACCGGGCGCGTTTCCTGGGGCGGGGCAATAACGTCGGTTCGCCCGTCGCGATCGGAAGCGGCCGCCCGCTTTCGAACACGGTCGGTACCGTGCTCGATCCAATCTTCAGCATCCGGCGGCGAGTCCGTATTCCGGCCGGTGCAACCGTCCGCGTCGCATTTTGGACGCTAATTGCGCATTCCCGTGACGAAGTGATCGGCTTGGCCGACAAGCACCATGACGTGGCCGCATTCGAACGGGCTGCGACCTTGGCGTGGACCCAAGCGCAAGTTCAGCTTCATCACCTTGGCATTACACCTGACGAAGCGCATCTGTTTCAGCGGCTCGCTAATCGTGTACTGTATGCCGACCCGACACTGCGGCCATCGGCCGAAATTCTCAAACGCAATGAACTCGGTCCGCCGGCACTATGGGCGCACAGCATCTCCGGCGACCGGCCGATTGTGCTGTGCCGGATTGACGATGACAGCCAACTGGAGACCGTGCGGCAGCTGGTCCGGGCACATCAATATTGGCGTATGAAGCAGCTCGCCATTGATCTTGTGATCGTCAATGAACGCAGCGCCTCTTATGTTCAAGACATGCACTCGACGCTGGAAGCGTTCGTGCGGCCTCGATCGCTGTCGGACAAGGATGCTACTCCGGGTTCGGTGTTTCTGCTTCGCGCCGATTTGTTGTCGCTGGAGGTACGAAATCTACTGCAGACCGTTGCGCGCGTGGTGATTGTGTGCCGGCGCGGCAGTCTCGCGGAGCAGGTCAAGCGCTTGCAGGAAGTGGCGCCGGCCGCCGCGCCACCGCGTCCGAAATCGCGGGGTATCGGCCCGCCGGAGTTCGTCGCGCCGCCGCCGCTTGAGTTTTTCAATGGCATTGGCGGATTTGACAAGAATGGACACGAATACGTCACCGTCCTCGACGGCGACCAAATGACACCCGCGCCTTGGGTGAACGTCATCGCCAATCGTTCATTCGGGTTTCAGGTCTCGGCCGATGGCAGCGGTTCCACATGGTCGGTCAACAGCCGCGAAAATCAGATTACGCCTCGGTCCAACGATCCGGTTAGCGACAGCCCAGGCGAAGCGATCTATGTGCGTGACCGGGACAGTGGCGAGGTCTGGACCGCGACTGCGCTTCCCATTCGCGACGATGCGTCCCGCTATATTGCGCGGCACGGCCAGGGCTACAGCCGGTTCGAGCATGTGGCGCACGGGATCGACCTCGATTTGCTGCAGTTTGTGCCACTCGACGATTCGATCAAGATATCGCGGCTCAAGATCAAGAATATATCGGGCCGGCGCCGGCGACTGTCGATTACCGCTTTTGTGGAGTGGGTGCTGGGTCCCTCGCGCGCCGCCTGTTCGCCTTATGTCGTGACCGAGATAGACCCGAAAACCGGCGCGCTGCTTGCACGCAACCCGTGGCGCATGGAGTTTGGCTCGCGCGTGGCTTTTGCCGATCTGGCCGGACAGCAAAGCTCGTGGTCCGGCGATCGGACTGAATTCATCGGCCGTAACGGCTCTCTCGCCATGCCGGCTGCGCTCGCCAACCGCGACCCCTTGTCCAAACGTGTTGGTGCTGGCCTCGATCCGTGCGGCGTTCTACAAACCTTGCTCGATATCCCGCCGAATGCGGAAATCGAAGTCACATTTTTCCTGGGCGAGACGGCGTCGGCGGCCGAAGCGGTGGCGCTAATCGAGCGATATCGTGAGGCGGACCTTGACGAGGTCTTCGCCAAGATGACCGGGTTCTGGGATCGTACCCTGGACGCGGTGGAGGTGCACACGCCCGATCGCGCCATGGACATTCTGATTAATCGCTGGCTGCTCTACCAAACGTTGGTTTGTCGCATATGGGCGCGTTCGGGCTTCTACCAGGCCAGCGGTGCGTATGGATACCGCGATCAATTGCAAGATGGCATGGCGCTTTGCCTGTCGCAGGCGGGGCTGACGCGCGAGCATTTGCTGCGCGCGGCCGCGCGCCAGTTTACCGAAGGTGATGTGCAGCATTGGTGGCTGCCGTCGTCGGGCAAAGGTATCCGCACGCGCGTTTCCGATGACATGCTGTGGCTGCCTTATGCGGCCGCGCAATACGTGACGGTCACGGGCGATCTTCCCGTGCTCGATGAAGAAGTCGCGTTCCTGGAAGGGATGTCGCTTTCGCCTCATGAGCAGGACGCGTTTTTCCAACCCATGCCCACGGACGAACGTGCCTCGCTTTTCGAGCATTGTGCGCGCGCGCTCGATCGCAGCTTGGCGGTCGGGCGTCATGGGTTGCCACTGATCGGCGGCGGCGACTGGAACGATGGATTGAATCGGGTCGGCGCCGGCGGGCAGGGTGAAAGCATCTGGCTCGGTTGGTTTCTGTGCGCCACGATCGCGGATTTTACCGGCTTTGCGGAGCAACGAGGTCAGCACGATCGCGCCGCGGCCTGGCGGGCGCATGCCGGTTCGCTACGTGAGGCGCTCGAGCGCGATGGCTGGGACGGCGATTGGTATCGACGCGGTTATTTCGACGATGGAACACCGCTCGGCTCGGCAACGAGCAGCGAATGCCGTATCGATTCCATCGCGCAATCGTGGGGAGTGATCTCCGGCGCTGCCGATCCGGTGCGCGCGGCACAAGCCATGGCGGCTGCCGATCGAAATCTCGTCTCGCGCGTGGACGGACTGGCGTTGCTGTTCACGCCGCCCTTCGACAAGACCCTCAAGGAGCCGGGCTACATCAAGGGCTATCCGCCGGGCATCCGTGAAAACGGCGGGCAATATACCCATGCCGCGATTTGGTCGGTGCAGGCGCTCGCCAGGCTCGGCGATGGCAACAAAGCTTTCGAGTTATTGTCGATGCTTATTCCGATCAACCATGCCCACACATGGGCTGCTGCGCAGCGCTACAAGGTTGAGCCTTACGTGGCCTGCGCGGATGTCTACTCAACCGCGCCGCATGTCGGCCGTGGCGGCTGGACTTGGTACACCGGCTCCGCCGGATGGATGTATCGGGCGGGGTTGGAGTCGATCCTGGGCTTTACCGTCCAAGGCAATATTTTGCGGTTAGACCCATGCATTCCCAAGACCTGGAGGAATTTCGAAATCGTGTTTCGCCATCGTTCAAGCCGGTTTGACATTTCAGTCGAAAATCCCAACGGGGTTTGCCGCGGCATTTCCCGGCTGGAACTCGATGAGCGTACGCTTCCATCTGGGTCGACCGGCATTACGCTCGTGGATGACGGAGAAACACATCGTCTGCGGGTGCTGCTCGGCTAGGCTGCCAGATGAGGATGAAAGTCAACGCCCGCTTACGCGCGTCGGATTCTCGATGACTTGCGTAGCGACGCAGCTACAAGAAAGAAAAGTGGTCTTTTTGGACCAGACATCGTCCGCTCGACGGGACTAGGCTTCTCGCCACATGCCCCCCAAATGAGGATACGACGATGACCATGAAACATATACTTTTCGGCATTATCCTTGCGTCGTTAGTGACGCCAGCTCTCGCGGCCAATGTTGAATTCTATGTCGTGAAATACACGGCGTCGAACAAATGCGCCGTCAAAGAGCAAAAGCTATCAAAATATCCGTCGGCCTTTTTGCCGACGAATGCCAAGACGAAGCTCGTAGGCACGACCTCGTACAAGACGCTTGCTGCCGCCAAAACCGCCATGAAGGCCGACTCGGCCTGTGCGGCAATATAGTTCCCTAGCTTGCTTTGCTTGCGCCTGATCGGCGCAGGCAAAACTCGCTGGCAGCTTGGCCATTCGCAAACGCATGGATGTGTATCCGGCCACCGCTCGCAGATCGCGGCGTACGACTATTTGAATTTCACAAACACCGATGCTGGTCGTCGCTGACGTCGAAACGGTCTCGTCGATGGAACGATTAGCGCCATGCGCCGTTCCACAATAGGCGACATTCCTCAACTCGTAGGAAACCATTGTCATGTTCACTCGCATACTCGTCTGCACCGTCCTGGCCGCAGCACTGTCGCAAGCAGCTTACGCTCAGGGCGCCGCGACACCGCCTGCAACCGGCAAAACCAGCGCTCAGAGCACCCAGAACATCCCACAGGAACTTCGTAAGAAGTTGACCGCTGACGGCTACACCGAAGTGAAAATCATGCCGAGTTCGTTCCTTGTCAGCGCAAAAAACAAGAGCGGCGAGCCGGTCATGATGCGTATCGGCCCCGACTCGATGACGGTTCTAACCGAAGAGCCAGTCGCTCAAACGACCGGTAGCGGCGCTGCCAGCACGGCGCCCAAAGCAAAGTAGTTTTGCAAGGTTCGCAACTTGCCCCACACATTACGGGCTATTGGAACGTGCCTTGCGGTACCTCCAATAGTCCGATGTTTTGCGAACGGCGAATTGCGGCGTTCGAATGCCATGCCGAAGGCGACTAACCGAATATAAGCGACCAAAGGATGTCATCATGGCCATTATCAATAAAAGCGAACCAAATAATTTAGAAGACCGACTGCAACCCGACCCGATGTTGCGAACCGGTCGAGCGAAATTACCGATGGTCTGGATTATTGTCGGCGTAATCGCGATCATCCTCGTGATTACGTCGTTCGGGGTCTTTAGCGGCAATCATCACACATTGCAGAATGCCAAGAATTCCCTCATTGGCGATCCGCCACTTCCAGACGGCATGTCGAAACGGGGCCAAGGCGCTGTTCTTGACGATCGAACGCCACTTGCGCCGCCGTCGTCCCGATAATCAACGATTGAATTGAGTCTGGCGGTCGGGAGGTCGAATCTCTCCGGGCGCGCCATAAGCTCTTGTTTCGAGAGCGGTTTTTGAAGTTCATTTTCCACTCCTTTTAGTTTTCCCATCCAATCCGGGGCCCTCAGCCTCGCTTTGCCGAATGCCCGCCATCTTTATTTCATCTTGATGTGTCGCAGCCGCAATTCACATCGCTTCTTTATGGCTTGAATTCTATTTGAGGGTTTGCTCCGAACCCCGTTTTGAAAGGGAGCCGCAATGTTCGATCTCATTTTGTTGGCGATGGGTCTGGGCTTATTCGCGATGTCGGTCGGTTACGCCGTCGCCTGCGACCGCCTTTGAGGGCAGCACCATGACCATTGACTATTCGCTCGCCGCCCTCGTGACCGCAGGGCTGCTGATCTACCTCACTTACGCGCTGTTGCGGCCGGAACGATTCTAAGGGGCGTGTCATGACCATGATTGGGTGGATTCAAATCATTCTCTATTGCGCGATCGTCGTCGCGCTGACGCCGCTGCTGGGCGGCTATATGACGCGCGTGTTCAATGGCGAACGCACCTTCCTGTCGGCGGTTCTGGTGCCGCTCGAAAAGGCGCTCTATTGGGCCGGCGGCGTCGACGACAAACGCGAACAGCATTGGCTGACTTATACGGTCGCCATGCTTTTGTTTCATGTCGGCGGCTTCTTCATCATCTACTTCATCCTGCGCTTGCAGGACGTGCTGCCGTTCCAGGCCTGGCTCAATCCCGCCGGACAATCGGCGGTGGCCGCCGATCTTTCGTTCAATACGGCGATCAGCTTTATCACCAACACCAACTGGCAGAACTACGGCGGCGAAAGCACGATGTCGTATTTGTCGCAGATGCTGGCGCTGGCGCATCAGAACTTCATGTCGGCGGCGACCGGCATCGTGCTGGCGATCGCGCTCATTCGCGGCTTTGCCCGCGCTTCGGGAAAGACCGTCGGCAATTTCTGGGTCGATATTACGCGTTGCACGCTCTATATCCTGCTGCCGACCTGTATCGTCTACACGCTCTTCCTGGTCTGGCAGGGCATACCGCAGACGCTCGGGCCCTATGTCGATGCGACCACACTGGAAGGCGCCAAGCAGACCATTGCGGTCGGGCCGGTCGCCTCGCAGGTCGCCATCAAGATGCTGGGCACCAATGGCGGCGGCTTTTTCAATGCCAATGCCGCGCATCCGTTCGAGAACCCGACGGCGCTGTCGAATTACATCCAGATGATCTCGATCTTCGTGCTCGGCGCCGCGCTCACCAATGTGTTCGGCCGCATGGTCGGAAACCAGCGCCAGGGCTGGGCGATCCTCGCCATCATGGGCGTGCTGTTCATAGCCGGCGTGATCGTCTGCTACTGGGCGGAAGCCCACGGCACCGCCTTGCTCGATTCGTTGGGTCTAACCGGCGGCAACATGGAAGGCAAGGAAGTGCGTTTTGGCATCGTTGCCTCCGCGCTATTCGCAGTGATCACCACCGCCGCGTCCTGCGGCGCGGTCAATGCCATGCATGATTCATTCACCGCCCTCGGTGGCATGATCCCGCTTATCAATATTCAGCTCGGTGAGATCATCATAGGCGGCGTCGGCTCCGGCCTTTACGGCATGCTGCTGTTCGTCGTCATCTCGATCTTCGTCGCTGGCTTGATGGTCGGCCGTACGCCGGAATATGCCGGCAAGAAAATCGAGGCCAAGGAAGTCAAGATGGCGATGCTCGCCATTCTTGTCCTGCCGCTGATGTATCTCGGCTGGACCGCTATCGCCGTGATCAACCCGCAAGCCCTTCCTCAACTAGGCAACGCTGGTCCGCACGGCTTCTCGGAGATGCTTTATCTCTACACGTCGAGCACCGGCAATAACGGCTCGGCCTTCGCCGGTATTTCCGCCAACACGGTGTTCTTTAACATCACCGGCGCCGTCGCGATGTTTGTCGGCCGCTTCTGGATGATCATTCCGGCGATGGCGATTGCTGGCTCGCTGGTCGAAAAAAAGAGCATCGCCGCTTCCGCCGGTACGTTCCCGACAACGGGTGGCCTGTTCGTCGGCCTCACCGTTGGCGTCATCCTGGTCGTTGGTGGCCTCACATTCTTCCCCGCGCTCGCGCTCGGGCCGATCGTCGAGCATCTCGCCGGCCTCGCGAACACCGTGTTCTAAACGGATTTAATTGGAGTTACGGCTATGGATACGACCAAATTGCGCAAGCGGGTGCCGGTTTCCACGCTCTTCGATTTGAAGATCGTGGGACCTGCGATCGGCCAGAGCTTCGTCAAGCTCAACCCTGCGACGCTGATCAAGAATCCGGTGATCTTCGTGCTCGAGATCGTCACCGTACTGGTCACGGTCCTGTTCCTGCGCGATCTGCTGCAGCACCATGAAGGCCTCCGTTTCACGTTCCAAATCGTGCTTTGGCTGTGGTTCACCGTTTTGTTTGCCAACTTCGCAGAAGCGGTGGCGGAAGGCCGCGGCAAGGCACAGGCCGACAGTTTGCGAGCCACCCGCACGCAAACGCGCGCCAAACGCATTTTGATGCCGGATAATCACGAGGTTTACGAAGGGGTTTCGGCTGAGGACTTGCAGGCCGGCGATCTGGTGGTCTGCGAGCCGGGCGACATAATTCCAGGCGACGGCGACGTAATCGAGGGAATTGCTTCGGTCAACGAGGCCGCAATTACCGGCGAGTCCGCGCCGGTGATTCGTGAATCCGGCGGCGATCGCTCGGCCGTTACCGGTGGCACCACGGTGCTGTCCGACCGTATCGTCGTTCGCATTACATCCTCGCCCGGCACATCGTTCCTCGACCGCATGATCAAGCTGGTCGAAGGCGCGGAGCGGCAGAAAACGCCGAATGAGATCGCACTGAACATTCTGCTGATTGGTCTGACCATCATCTTCGTATTTGCGACCGCGACTATCCCGAGCTATGCGACCTACGCCGGTGGCGCGGTCTCGGTCATTATCCTGGTGGCGTTGTTCGTGACGCTCATTCCCACCACCATAGGCGCGCTTCTATCGGCTATCGGCATCGCCGGCATGGACCGGCTGGTGCGCTTCAACGTGCTTTCGATGTCTGGCCGCGCAGTCGAGGCCGCGGGCGATGTCGATACGCTGCTACTCGATAAGACCGGCACCATCACCTTCGGTAACCGGCAGGCGACCGAGATTATCGTCGTGCCGGGCGTCGCCGAGCGCGAAGCCGCGGAAGCGGCGCTGCTCGCCAGCGATGCCGACGAGACCGCGGAAGGCCGCTCAATCATCCAGCTGATGCAGGAAAAGTATAATGTGAAGCGCCAAGCAGCGCCGTCGAGTGCGAAATTCATCGAATTTTCCGCCACCACCCGGCTCTCTGGCGTCGATATCGGCGACCGCAAGCTGCGCAAGGGAGCGGTCGATTCGGTGCTTAAGTTCGCGCGCGAGCAGGCCGGCCGCGACGTGCCGGAACCGCCTGCATTCCGCGCCGCGGTCGACAAGATCGCGCGGTCCGGCGGCACGCCGCTAGGCCTGGTAGAAGGCAGCAAGATTCTCGGTGTCATTCACCTCAAGGACGTGGTGAAGCCGGACGTGAAGGAGCGTTTCGCCGCGCTGCGCCGCATGGGCATCAAGACCGTGATGATTACCGGCGACAATCCGGTGACCGCCGCGGCCATCGCATCGGAAGCCGGTGTTGACGACTTTATCGCGCAAGCTACTCCGGAAGACAAACTGCGCTATATCCGCAACGAACAATCGCAGGGCCGCCTCATTGCCATGTGCGGCGACGGCACCAATGACGCGCCGGCGCTCGCCCAGGCCGATGTCGGTGTCGCTATGCAGACAGGCACGCAGGCCGCGCGCGAAGCCGGTAATATGGTCGATCTGGATTCCGATCCGACCAAACTTATCGAGGTCGTCGAGATCGGCAAACAACTGCTGATGACGCGTGGCGCATTGACCACCTTCTCGATCGCCAATGACGTCGCAAAATATTTTGCCATCATCCCGGCGATCTTCCTTGCCTTCTACCCGCAGCTCGCCGTGCTCAACATCATGCATTTGGCGACGCCGCAAAGCGCGATTCTGTCGGCGATCATCTTCAACGCGTTGATCATCATCGCGCTCATTCCGCTGGCGCTGAAGGGCGTGCGCTATCGTCCGATCGGCGCCGGCCCGCTGCTGCAGCGTAATCTGCTGATCTATGGGTTGGGCGGCATCGTTCTACCGTTCATCGGCATCAAGGCCATCGACCTGGTCGTCGCCGCCTTGCAATTGGTTTAAGGAGACGCACCATGCTGAAAGAAATCCGTCCGGCCATTGTGATTCTCGTCTTGCTGACGGCAATTACCGGACTTGTCTATCCGCTCGCCATGACCGGCATTGCCGAAGTCATCTTCCCGCGCCAGGCGCAGGGCAGCCTGATCGAAAAGGACGGCAAGGTCATTGGCTCCGCTCTGATCGGGCAAGTCTTTACCGGCGACAAATATTTCCATGGCCGTCCGTCGGCGACCAATGCGCCCGACCCGAAGGACGCCACCAAGACCGTGGATGCGCCATACAACGCCATCAACTCCATGGGCTCGAATCTCGGCCCGACCAGCAAGGCGCTGGCTGACCGGCTTAAGGGTGATGTGGACACACTGAAGAAGGAGAATCCGTCGGCCGCGGTGCCGGTCGATTTGGTGACCACCTCGGGCAGCGGTCTCGATCCCGACATTTCGCCTGAGGCTGCCCGTTTCCAGATCCCGCGGGTTGCCAAGGCGCGTGGGCTCACGGTGGAGCGGGTCAATGCGCTGGTGGATGCCCAAATTCAAGGCCGCACCCTCGGACTTTTGGGCGAGCCGCGGGTCAATGTGCTCAAGCTTAACCTCGCACTCGACGGCCTGAAGGCGTAAAATGCCTACCGAATGGCAGGCGATTTAGCGCAACGAGCTTCCCCCGACGCCCTTTTGGCCCTCGCCAAGAAAGAGGGCCGCGGGCACTTAAAGATTTTTCTCGGCGCCGCACCCGGCGTCGGCAAAACCTACGCCATGCTCACGGCCGCGCGCACCGAGAAGTCGGGTGGGCGCGATGTCGTGGCCGGCTTGGTGGAAACCCATGGCCGGCGCGAGACCGAGCAGTTGGTCGATGGCTTCGACGTTCTGCCGCGCACACCGATCGTCTACCGCAATCAGATAATGAAGGAGTTCGATCTCGACGCCGCGCTTAAGCGCCGCCCGAGGCTGCTGCTGGTTGACGAATATGCCCACACCAACGTGCCCGGCAGCCGCCATCCCAAGCGCTGGCAGGACATCGACGAAATTCTCACGGCCGGCATCGATGTATGGAGCACGCTCAATATCCAGCATCTCGAAAGCCTCAACGACGTCGTGCAGAAGATCACAAAGGTCCGCGTGCGCGAGACCGTGCCGGACACGGTGTTCGACAAGGCCGACGAGATTGTGCTGGTCGATTTCCCGCCCGACGAATTGCTCAAACGTCTGGCCGAAGGCAAGATTTACGTCCAGGACACCGCCGCCCGTGCGGTCGAGAGCTTTTTCAAGCCGCAAAACCTGACCGCACTGCGTGAACTTGCTTTACGGCGCGCGGCCGAACGCATCGATGTCGATCTGGTTTCGCACATGCAGGCGCATGCCATCGAAGGTCCGTGGGCGGCGGGCGAACGCATTCTCGCTTGTGTCGGGTCTGATCCGATCTCCCCGGTCGTGGTCCGCACAGCCAAGCGCCTAGCCGATTTGATGGACGCGCCGTGGATTGCCGTGACGGTGGAGAGGCCGGGGACAAACATTAATGACGCGGCGCGTCAGCGCCTGGACGAGGCCATGAAGCTAGCGGCAAGCCTGGGCGCCGAGACGCAGACCCTGACCGGCGGCGATCTACCGGCGGAACTGCTGCGGTTTTCCAAATTCGAGAATGTTACTCAGATTGTCGTTGGCCGGTCCCGCAGCGGATTTATCAACGAACTATTGCGCCGTTCTTTGCCGCACGAATTAGTACGGCGCACGCAAGACATCGCCATTCACCTTGTGACTCGTGAAATGGACCCGCTGCCGCTTACGCGGCCTGCCAAACGGAAAAGCGTTGATTTTGAGCCAATGCCATTTCTGTACGCGACATTGGCGGTCGCGGTGGCGCTTGGCGCCGGGGAATTGCTGACCAGGCTCACACCAATTCCGAACTTGTCTATGGTATTTCTCATGGCGGTGCTTTTCACCGCCGTGAGCTTCGGTGTCTGGCCGGCAATTTATGCATCCGTTCTTTCCTTTGCCGCCTACAATTTCTTTTTCATCGAGCCGGTCTACACGTTCACCATTGCCGAGCCGTATGAATTGTTGGCGCTGGTGATTTTCCTGGTGGTCGCTGTGGTCACAGCGGCTTTGGCCGGCCGGTCGCGCGAACAGGCCAAGACTTCCGCCGGTCGCGTGCGCGCTATGCGGCGGCTCTATGAATTTACGCGCCGCCTGTCCGGCCTCGCGACGCTCGACGGTGTCGCCGAAGGTGCTGCCAGCGAAATCCATGCCAGTCTTGGCCGGGCTGTGATCGTGCTGCTGGCGCATGGCGACGACCTGGAATTGGCCGCTGCTTGGCCTCCGGAAGATACGCTCGATGCGGCTCCCATGACGGCGGCGCGCTGGGCTTTTAGCCATGGCGAGCCCGCCGGTGCCGATACCGGCACTTTGCCAATCGTCCCTTGGTATTTCGTGCCGCTGCGCATTGGCGACAAGACACTCGGCGTCATCGGCGTTGCCCGGCCGCAGGGCATGGCCCCACTGGATTCGGAAGCCCGTGCGTTGCTTGACACTTTGTCGGAGCAAACCGCCGCCGCGCTCGACCGGGCCATGCTGGCGCGCGATATGGTGAGCGCCAAAACCGCGACCGAAACGGAACGTGTGCGTAATACTTTACTGGCGTCAATTTCCCACGACTTTCGCACGCCGCTGTCGTCGATCCTCGGTTCGGCAACCAGCCTAATCGGCTACGGCGACAAGCTCGACGCGGCGGCCAAAACGGATTTGCTCGCGCAAATCAAGCAGGAAGCCGAGAGCCTCGACGAGATGGTTCGTAATCTCCTGTCCATTACGCGGATCGATTCAGGCGCCTTGGAATTGCGGCAGGACTGGATCGATTTGCGCGAAATCGTCGATCGTGTCGCCAGCGCGGCTCGGCGGCGCGGGACAAAACAACATATCGAGATAGCTCTGCCGCCCGATTTGCCAATGGTGAAAGCCGACGCAACCTTGGTTGAGCAGGTCATAGGCAATGTGATCGGCAATGCAGCCGTTCATACTCCGGCTACGACGCGGGTCGTCGTCGATGCGCTGGTCCGCCCCCATGAAATAGCGCTGACCGTTACCGACGATGGGCCAGGCATTCCACCGCAGGCGCTGCCACAGATATTCGATAAATTCGTCAAGGCTGATGCGACACAGGGAGATGGCGGGCAGGGCAGTGGTCTGGGGCTGGCCATCGCAAAGGGCATAATGGAAGCCCATGGCGGATCGATAGCAGCCGAAAGCCCCTATTTGCATGGCCACGGCACCCGCATCGTGCTGAGTTTTCCGCGACAGGATGCAACGGCATGAGCGGAAAAATTCAAGTTTTGGTGGTGGACGACGAAACAGCGATTTTGCGTTTCCTCAAGCCCGCGCTCGAAGCAAATGGCTACGAAATGGTCAGCGCCGGCAGCGTCGCCGAGGCAACCAAGCGCATCGCCGCCGAGGCCCCCGATATTGTGCTGCTCGATCTCGGTCTACCGGATGGCGACGGCAAGGAGGTTATCAAGCGTGCGCGCGAATGGTCGGACGTGCCGATTATCGTGTTGTCGGCCCGCGAACGCGAGACCGAAAAGATCGAAGCACTCGATCTCGGAGCCGACGATTACGTCAACAAGCCCTTCAATGTCGGCGAATTACTGGCGCGCATGCGCACCGCGCTGCGCCATCGTATGCAGCGTCAAGCGGAAACCCCGCTGTTGCGCGTCGGCAATCTTGAGGTCGATTCCTTGCGTCACCGCGCAATGCGCGCCGGCGCGGAGCTTAAGCTGACGCCGAAGGAGTTCGAACTGTTGTCGTTTCTGGCGCGCCACGCCGGGCGGGTTGTGACCCATAAGCAGATTCTCACAGCAGTTTGGGGGCCTGCGCATACAGAGGACACACAATATCTGCGAGTCTATGTCGGGCAGCTTCGACACAAGGTCGAAGAACGAGCCGATGACCCGCGCATCATCCTGACCGAGCCGGGGATTGGTTATCGAATTGCCGAAAGCTGAAAGGTGCCTGACTGAGTTTGGTTTGCAATTACGCGTTTAGGCATTGATCGTGACATGCCGGATTGACTTCGGTTTGAAAAACAATTGAACATTATCAACGACCGGCTGCGGACTTCGATTCTTTGGTCGGGAGTTCGAATCTCTCCGGGCGAGCCAGCGCCGACGAATTAGGCCGCCGCCGTCAGCCGCACGCGGCCGCCCTGCTTTTTATCGCTTTAGAACTGGTAAAGCCGCGTCGGATTGTCGACGAGTATCTTTTTTAATTCAGCCGTGCTCCTGGTCCAGGCGCTAAGCCGGTTGAACGCGGCGCCATTGTCTTCCGGCCGAAACGGCTCGATCGCCGCCGGATTGCGATTGGCGCCGCTGGGATGGGGCCAATCGCTGCCCCAGACAATGCGGTCGGGATTGGCTTCGATCATGGCGTGCGCGATCGGCGCGGCGTCGGAATAATCAGGCAGCTGCGAAATGCGGTAGGGCGCCGAGATTTTCACATAGACCTTGCCACTGCGCAGCAGTGCCAGAAATTCCGCAAGCCCCGGCTGCGCCATAGCGTGCTCGGCCTTGGGGCGGCCGAAATGATCGACCACAAGCGTCACCGGTAGTTTCATGATCGTGTCGGCCAAGGGCGCCAGAATGCCGAGATTGGTATAGGTCTGCACATGCCAGCCGAGACGCGCCACGCGCTCCGCCGCCCATTTCAGGCGGTGGCCGGCTTCGGCGGGCGTGATGTCGCCGAAGGATTCGATATTCACCCGCACGCCGCGAATGCCGGCGGCATGCATGTCGTCGAGCGCGGTATCGCTCGTCGCTTCGTCGATCACTGCGACGCCGCGCGCGCGGGCGCCGAGCTTGCGCACGGCATCGACCGTCACCGCGTTATCGGCGCCATAAGGCGAAGGATGAACGACAACAACGCGTTCGAAGCGAATGGCCTGGTGCATGGCGGCGAGATCGTGGATCGAAGCTGGCCCCGGCGTGTAGAGCCGTTTCGGCGAGAGCGGAAAAACATCGTCCGGCCCGAAAATATGGGTATGGCAGTCGCAAGCGTTCTGCGGCACCTCAAAGGAGGGCGTCGTATGGATGACACCGAGAATAGCTTGCGTGGCCGCTGTCATCAGACCGGAATCTCGCGCACTTGCTTGGCCTTTTCGGTCATCGCCGCCTGGAGAAACTGGATGTCGGCGCCGGTCGACACCAGCCGCGCGCCCATGGCGATGAACTCCGCCGCCAGTTTCGGCTTGGTCGAAAGCCCGCCGACGCCGACATGTTTGCCATGCTTGCGGCAGGCCGCGATGGTGCGGGCATAGGCTTCGCGCACCTTGGCGTGTTCGTATTGACCGGGCAGGCCCATGCTGGCGAGCATGTCGTTGACGCCAATCAAAACCATATCGACGCCTTCGACCGCGGCGATCTCTTCCGCCTTCGCGATGGCGGCGGCGGATTCGAATTGCACGATAACCATGGTGGCGTCATTGACCGCGGCGTTGGCCTCGTCGGCGGGAAACGAGCGGTATTCGAGATGCGGCAGCGCACCGCCGGCGCCGCGCTCGCCGAGCGGCGGAAATTTCGAAGCCTTTACCACCGCGCGCGCTTCCTCGGCCGAGCCGATGCCGGGCGCAATGATACCGAGCGCACCGCCG
>Ga0302140_10003677_pt1 | contig 19640 bp, 14 predicted proteins | sample I_Bog_E1_1_FD_202095 | JGI IMG/M metagenome (GOLD analysis project Ga0302140, IMG submission 202095) | Peat permafrost microbial communities from Stordalen Mire near Abisko, Sweden - I_Bog_E1_1 | ecosystem: Environmental > Terrestrial > Soil > Wetlands > Peat | place: Sweden: Abisko, Stordalen... | reverse complement strand
GATAAGCTGCTGTTCTTCTGTTAATTCGAAGTTCATTTACTTACCTGCTTTCTGTGCAGTACTCGGAGCCGGAGCCGGCGGATGAGCCAACACCGCGCGCGAAATCACAAGGCGCTGAATCTGGTTAGTGCCTTCATAGATCTGCATGATTTTGGAGTCGCGCATGTATTTGCCGAGTTCGGAGGTGTATCCGTAGGAGCCCATCAGGCTGACTGCGGTCGCCGACACTTGCATGGCAACGTCGGAGCAGAAGGTTTTACAGATGGCGGATTCCTTGGAATACGGATCACCTTCATCGCGGAGCCGCATCGCCTGGTGCAGGCAATCGCGAGCAGCTTCTACCATGATCTGCATTTCGGCCAGTTTGAATTGCAATGTCTGTCCAGGAAACGGCTTGCCCGGGAAGCACGTATGCACGTGTGCAACGCACGTATCCAAGGCGCGCTGCGCAAGTCCAACGCTGAGGGCGGCGATTGCCGGACGCGCCATGTCAAGCGTCTTCATCGCGATCTTCATGCCTTCCCCTTCTTTTCCAAGAAGATTCGTGACGGGGACGTGAACATCTTTCAGAAGCAGTTCGACGGTGTTGGAGGCGCGGATTCCGAGTTTATGATCCGTTGTCCCAATCGTGAAGCCCGGAAGTCCTCGTTCGAGGATGAATGCGCTGATTCCCTTCACTCCCGCGGCGGGGTCAGTGTTTGCAAAGATGACGTATACGGTGGCAAAGCCGCCGTTCGTGATCCAACACTTGGTGCCGTTCAGGATGTACTCATCGCCCTTCTTCACAGCGGTCGCCGTTCCGGCAGCCGCATCAGAGCCGGCACCAGGCTCGGTGAGTCCGAATGACCCGATTTCAGCGTTGAGCATTGGCTTGAAGTAGCGACGCTTCTGCTCATCCGTCCCTGCGATGAGCACCGAATCCATGCTCAGGACGCTGGCGGCAAGCGTTGTGCCCATGCCTGCGCAGCCATAACCCCACTCTTCCAAAACGAGCGCCTGGGTAAGTGCGTCGTAGTTTAGACCGCCATACTCCTTCGGGACTGCCATGGCGAAGATATTGCTCAGCTTCGATGCTTCCAGCAGAAGCATTGGAAACTCTCCGGATTTGTCAAACTTTGCGGCGTTCGGGATGATGATTTTGGCAACAAACTCTTTTGCCGCCTGTTGAACTGCCTTTTGTTCAGGACTCAAAATGCTCATGGTCTTTTACCTTTCCTCAGATTTATGCGGTGGTGAGTTCAGGCACAACAACAACTGCCTTCGTGCTTTTCGCCTCAAGAATCTTGCGCAAGCCTCCCCACTTCGGATGGAAGATTCCAGCGAGCATGGACTTGAGGTTTGGAGATATCTGCGGAGCAAAGTTCATCTGGGCAAGGATGTCTTCTTTAAGGCGGATGCCCGGCGCAATTTCGGTGAGTGTAACAACTCCGTTTTGGAGTTCGAAGACAGCACGCTCAGTGATAAACAAGACGGGTTGCTTGGTGGAGGTGGCGTAGGCTCCGCTGAAGGTCACCTGCTCAACTTCCTTTACATACTTCTTGCCCTTGCCTTCCTGCTTGATGATCAGTTTGCCGTCTTCCACTGCAACTTTCAGGCCGCCCGCAGTGAAGGTGCCACAATACACAACCTTCTTTGCGTTCTGCGTAATGTTGATAAAGCCCCCGCACCCTACGCAGCGTCCGTGGAACTTGCTGACATTCACATTGCCGTGGGGATCGACTTCGGCCGCGCCCAAAAAGGCTAGATCCAAACCGCCGCCGTCGTACCAGTCAAACTGCACCTGCTGCTCAACATAGGCTTGCGCGTTGTAGGACATTCCAAAGTCATGTCCGCTCGCCGGGATACCGCCGATCGCGCCAATCTCGGTGGTAAGCGTTAGTTGATCGGCGACGCCTTCCAATCCAGCCACGGCAGCCACACCTTCCGGCATTCCGATGCCCAGATTCACGCTAGAGCCAGGAGTCAGTTCCATCGCTGCGCGACGGGCAATGATCAGGCGTTCGTCCAACTTCATTTCAGGAAGGTCATTGACCGGAACGCGAATCTCGCCCGAAAACGCAGGATTGAATTGCGTGCCTGCAGACTGCCAATGATCCTGTGGCAATGCCACAACTACGTAGTCAATCAGCACGCCCGGCACGCGGACTCGCTTAGGATGAAGCGTACCGGTCTGGGCTACATATTCGACCTCGGCAATCACAATACCGCCGCTGTTCTTTGCCGCCTGGGCCAAGGGCAGGCACTCCAGCAATGCGCCCTCATCACTCACCGTCAGGTTGCCATACTCGTCGGCTGTTGTGCCGCGGATGATCGCGACATCCACCTTGAAGCTGGGATAAAGCAGCCACTCCTCACCTTCGAGTTGAATGACCTTGACGATTTCCTCCGTGGTGGACTTGTTCACCTTTCCACCTTCCAGCCTCGGATCAACGAACGTACTCAGGCCAATCTTCGTGATGACTCCGGGACGGTGTCCGGCAATCTCGCGCCACAACTGGCTGATTGTGCCTTGCGGCAGGTTATAACCTTCGCAACCGCCCTCGATGATCATCTTGGCCATTGCGGGCGCCAATCCCGTGTGTCCGCCCACCCAACGCTTGATCATTCCCGGATGGGCAAAGTGCGACGTCCCTTTTGTCGCCCAGTCGCCAATACCGGAAGCATGCACAAGCGTAAGACCAGCGGGATGGCCAGTCTCAAGGAATCTCTTTTCGATTGCCACAGCGATTGTTTCTGGCCAGCCAGCCATGGCAAGTGCGCTGGCACCTACCGTAGCTCCATCTTTAATGAGTGCTACCACATCATCGACGTTAATAACCTTAGACATGTGTGACTCCTTGGAACAGTTCGTAGTAGAGCTGCAACACACCCGCCAATAGGTGAGGCGATGGAACGGGAGTAACTCTCCAGCCACACTATGGCATCACCGCAAACTGAAACCTGAGCTAGATTGCACAATGCAGCCGAATTATTCGCTGAAAAGCCAAGGTAAGCGTTGTCTAACTGAGCGCTCAGGACAGATGAAACGCGCAACTCCAGCGCCGATTTTGAGAAACGCCAACGACACAAACGGTTCTGGCAGAAGAACCTGCGCGAGTGATTACTTGGAGTTGGAAGGTAATTTACGAGATCACTCTTAACCGGTACGAGCGCGTCACCGCCGCATCTGCCTAATGACAGAAGGCACCCTTACCTACACCGGGGTGCTCACAATACTCCGCAGGGATTCAGGTGGCCCTCGACGCACATTTTGCGATAGTGAACTTTGAAGCCCCGGCGATAGAAGGTTGCGAAGGCCAATCATTTCGCGGGCAACCCTCTCGCGCAGTTCCTGGTCGAGAACTTCGTTGCAGAAATCACTAACCAACGTGTAGAACGAATCGCAGTGCAGCACTTTGAATCAGGCGCACTTGATTGAAGGAGTCGCGTTGCTCGATATCAACCGACACGCGCCCGCGGAACTTATATGCAGCTCTTCTGATGGCATTACACCCATAGACTTCCACGTCGAACTTCACAACTCTGATGCCATTGCCCACTTTCTTCGACACTTCCCAGACCTCCTCCTCCCTTCAATGAAAACCCATCTAGGCCGGGAAAGTTGTAGTTCGGTGTCAAGAATCTGCGCTTACTTTCGCCGCATCGACAGACCCGCCAACATTCCCACAGCAAGACCTGTAATCAGGGTAGCGGTGACTGCGACTACGGGATTCCGCTGGACACGCCGTGTTGAATCATTCACAAACTCCTCCGCAGCGTCGCCACCCTTCTTAGCGGCACGTTTGGCCACTTCCACGCCATCCTCGACTGCGTCTGCCACTGCGCTTGTTACGCGGGAAGCCTCGCGAACCGATTGAGTGAAGTGTTCACCAGCTCTTTCTACTAATGTTTGCGACATTTATTTCCTCCATTATATTGTGCGTAGTTCTGTCAACAGTGTTCCCTTTGGCGATTGCAAAATACTGGTCAAACAAGCTCACGGCTCCCACAATTGATGCGCAGCCAAGCCCCTGTCGCAACTTGCCCTTGCCGATATAGCGGATCACATATCCGGTTGCTCACCTAATCAGCACTTCGCCGCATTCCAAACACGCGGCTTCGGCGCGAGGAGTAATCCTCCCGCAATGGGGACACATCGTTTGTGCGGCAAAGACCGGCAGTTTTTGCTGCGGCTTCCGCCATGATATGTAAATAACTGAGAAGACGATTACCGCAAGCAGGAGGCGTGCGAAAATGCTGACGAGGTTCACAGGTCCCTCCTTTACCAAGGCTCCGCAGGGGAGCCAACTCACAAGATGTCGCCAAGACCCGTCTCAAGGATTGGCATCAACGGTGAGTCTCTTGTTCGATTACCAGGATGAAGCCTCTCAGCAAAAGGTGCTGAGCTGTATTGATCGAAGTCTGGAGTTACAACGAAAGACAAAGCAATGGGCGTGAACCCGACTGCAAGCGCACGCCGTGGTTTCGAATGTAGACGCTCTTCTCAGAGAAGCTGAATGGGATGCCTATAACGCTTATGTTCCAACCCGAATCTTCGCGAACGAACGAAAAAGCCCAGTAACATTGAGCAGCCATAAAACAACAGCAATGACTACAACGGCGTTAAGGATTGACTTAATCGTTCGCTGCATTGGAATGAAGCGATTGACTAGCCACAAGACGACACCCACAACGACCAGAATCTCTATTAACTGGACCAGCGGCATGACTTTGACCTTTCATAACTGCGAGGGCCAACGCCTCTCGCCTTGCTTAGAGGTGTTGCCCTATTCTGTTAGGTCCAATCATGTTCCCGGATGCTCCTACGACATACACGGATGATGGACTGAAGTGTAACTGGATGTGCCCGCTTTGACGTGAAAGACAGTATATGCCAGGTGGTGATCTATGCTTTTTATAGTCCCGCGGCTTTTCTGTGTCTGTGCAAAAGTGATCACTCCTTGAAGATTAAGTCGCCCGCCGTCCTATAGAGGACGGGCATATTACATTACCTAGCGGCGGGCCGCTTCCGCAGCAGGAGCCACGCCCAATTAGGATAGGTCCCATTGCCTATCGCCTTTTTCACTCTCAGGTCGGTGGTCTGTGGCAGCCTATTGTCTGGCAGTTTTGAGAGGTGTTCCAGCCACTCCTGCGTAGGCAGTTGGAGACATGGATTATTGGTATACGCCTCGCAACCCTTATGCTTTTCTTCCTTCACGTTACACGGCCTTGCGTCGGACAATTCGAGGAGATGCTCCAGCCACTCTATTTCGGCGATGATTTGCTCGGCGTTCATACGCAGCCTCACTTCTGTACTGCGTCCCATGCTAGGACTGACGAAGGCGGAAGTCTGATCAAGTTTGATCAAGGAAAACCTCGAGGCTCATCGTCGCCGAATTGATTAGCTGGACTATGCCGGGAGGAAGTACTTCAATGAGGCGTTCCGCAACCTCGAGGATCTGAACGTCGCCGGCTGGAAACGGCTGAACGTTGATCCACCTATCGATACTGAATTTCTTGCTCCTATCCAGCTTTCTTGATCTCCGCAAGCTTGCTCTTTAGCTGTGCGACGGTATCTTTCGCATGGCCCATCTGCTGTTGAACTTTGCCCGTTCTTTTTTCTGACTTTCCTTCGGCTTTCAATTGGCGGTCATTTGTGACCTTGCCGACCTGCTCTTTGATCGCTCCCTTGAGTTCGTGGAAACTCCCATTCATCTTGTCTTGCGTGCTGGTTTTCATGTTTCTCCTTCTTCCTCGCCAATCCATGGATCATGGCTTTGAGGTTACTCACACTTTCTACTCTCACGGGTTTCATAATTCTGAGCAAGATTGATCACCAATCCGGTCCATCCGCACCGAACGCGCAAGTGCTTATGCGCTTTTTTTGCCTGCAGTTTCAAAACGGGAGGGCGAATCGACCATTAACAATTCTGAATTCCTGTTTGGGGCTATACTGTGTCCACTCGGCAAAAGCCCACGCATGATGTCCGAGTGGGAGATTCCGATGGCCTCCAAGAGCACCACCATACCGATTAGGAAACCTCCGAAGACTACTTCTGCGCCGAATGCATCTTTGCTTCCGGCGCCACTTCTCGCAGTGAAGTCCAGTACAGCAGAAGTGCTGCCCGAGCTCGTTAGCTCATTCAACCCTCATTTGCTCCTGACGAAGCTGTCCGCCGGCAAGACTACTCAGGTCTACTTGGCCGAGGAGTCTGTCTATTCGCAGGGGGATGCCGCCGATGCGGTCTTCTATATCCAGAGCGGCAGGGTGGAGCTCACGGTTGTATCAAAGGGCGGCAAAGAGGCGGTGGTCGCGATTCTGCCGCGAGCCAGTTTCTTCGGTGAGGGCTGCCTGGCGGGACAGCCAATCCGCATGGCCACGGCAACGGCAGACGAGAAGAGCACGGTTGTCCGTATCGAAAAGCACGCCATGGTCGCACTCCTACGCCAGGAACCGGAGTTTGCCGAACAATTCCTTTCCTATCTTCTTTCCCGGAATATTCGCATGGAAGCTGACCTGGTGGATCACCTATTCAACTCCAGCGAAAAACGCCTGGCCAGGCTTCTCCTGCTGATGGCCAACTTCGGGCAGGAATCCAAGCCGATGCCGCTCATCGCGAGAGTGAGTCAGGAAACCCTTGCTGAAATGATCGGCACTACTCGTTCACGAGTCAGTTTCTTCATGAATCGGTTCAGGGAGATGGGTTTCATCGAGTACAACGGTGGTGGGGTGAACGTCCACAGTTCGCTGGTTAGCGTCGTACTTCACGCTTAGAGGGAAGCTAATACCCGCGCAGAAAAGGCGCCAACTCGCAGTGATGGCGCCTGGCAATATTGACGAGACAACGTATGGCTCAGATTCGGCCAAGCACAAGGAGGACCAATACGATCAAGAGAACCATTCCCAGCCCTCCGCTCGGATAATAGCCCCAGTTCCTGCTATGCGGCCATGTTGGAAATGCACCGACGAGCGCCACTATGAGAATCACGATCAATATAGTTCCGAGCATATCTGCCTCCTACTCCGCGTTGAACTTGCATCCAGTCGTGGTTATAGCCGCCAATCTGTTTTGTGACTGGTCAATACCGCTCAATCCCTGCCGAAGAGACAATAACTTTCCCGCGAAGACAAGGACTGTCAGGCGCCTCCATGTGTACTCCCCCGGTCCTAAAGCACCACACTAATGGCAATGCGAACGCCTGGATAATACGGATTGAGGACGAAATATTCGCCATCTATGTAATCAATATAAACATCGTCGGTGTAGTACCAACCATCTGGCCACGGCTGGACAAATCCGAACCAGAAGCCGCCGTACTGGAAGCGGGAATATCCGTCAACCATTGTTGGACTGCCGATACGAAACTCGTGTCCCCTCCCGAAATTAGCGCGGAAGCGGTCATCAGGTATGCGACCTTGACCTCTTGCGCTGAGTCGCAGAGCCGGCTCGGCACGTTGTCTGGCCTCATCCTGCGCTGTGCGCTGCGGACGCGGTGAAGATCCCTCCTGTCGACTCATCGCTTTGGGCTGCTCTGCCTTCTGCTGCTTTTCCTGACCCTTGGCTTGCTGCTGTTGTGCCTTTTGCTGTTTTTCCTGACCCTTGGCTTGCTGCTGTTGTGCCTTTTGCTGTTTTTCCTGACCCTTGGCTTGCTGCTGTTGTGCTTTTTCCTGCTTCTGCTGACCTTGTTGTTGTTGCTTTGCCTGGTGCTGCTGACTCTTGGGCTGCTGCTCTTTTGCGGGTTTAGCCTGCTTTTCTGGTTTAGCCTGCTTTTCTGGTTTAGCCTGCTCGGCTTGTTTGGGAGCCTTAGCCTCTTCCTCGTGCCGCTCCTGTGCGAATGCGGGAACAACGGCTCCGAGGAGAAGTATCAGGACGCCTGTGCTGAGAAGTGCAACGGTGTGTTTCATGCGTATGCCTCCTTTTGAGACATGAACAGCGTGGCTCGTTTGTTCCAGTAATACTGTGCAAAAGAGATCATCTTGCTCTCAACTGCGCGTGGCGCTGTAATCAGCGCCACATATCGATGGATGGGGAGGGGACGCAAGACGATTGCAGTTCAGGCACCCATCTTCAGTACCACCGGCGGCGGAACCTGCATGAGTTCCTCGTACAGAGCGCGGTAGTGGATCATTGCCGTCCGCAGTTCATCCGTGCTTGCCTCTGATCGGCCAACGCGCATAGTTGTTTCGTGGGCAGAACGGTAGTTCTCAACTACCAGGGGATGATCGACGGAAATATCGGCAGCGCGTTGTTCAAAATCAGCGACCGGATAGCCGCGGGTCTTCATGACCGACGAAACCAGGTCATCGGCTTCCATAACCGCTCCTTTGGGGGAGTCGACGAAGCGGGCCTGTACTGCCACCCACCGTCTCGCGAAGCTCTCGTGTTCGCTCGGATTGAGATCACGGATGGCCAGCTTTTCGATCCGCTTCTCGCGGTCCTCCAGTTTCGCTTCCGCTTTTCTTTCTGAGCCATGCACCAGCACGGCCCGATTGTATTCGGAGCCGAACTTCTGCCGCAGCGCTGCGCTTTTTCGTTTTTGCATGAACAGCCAGAGCCCCGCGATAACCGCAATCACCACGACCGCTGTCAAGATCAGCCCGATATCCAGCGTACTTAGGTTCATAGAAGCCTCTTCTTCACCGGATCCACCTGTCGTCGGAACCTTGTGAGCGATAAGTATTCATTTTCCGGCGATAGGAATCTGGTCAGAATTGACCGTCATACCGGTTTATGTTTGGCCCGTCGAGTCAATCGCTTGAAAGCAAGCGTCCTCTCGGAGCGCAGCTCGGCTGCAAATTCTGGGTGTGGTGAATGTAGTTGATGAAGCAAAGGTCGCAAAACCGATTGAGAAAAAGGGTTACGCGGAACCTGCTTTGGAGGATCGTATCGAGATGACTGCAACGAGTGAATTGAAATAGAACACCGGCCTTTTACGGCCGGTGTTCGCGAAGCCTGGTTGGAATAGTAGCTCTTGCTCGTTCACCTACTGGACGGTCAGGTCGAGAGTGACGGAGTGATGCACCGCACCGCTCGTCGCAGTCAGAGTCATAGGAATGGTTTGTGGTGGCGGTAACGAACTGCCGCCACACGCAGCCATACCCATCGCCATCAGTAGAGCCAAGGTTGACAGAATTAACCTTGATGGCATCATCCGCAAACGCGCGGCACGGCGTAGTTTGCGCATGCCGAATGCAGGCAGGAGGATTGCCGGTAGCAACTGGATGGGAAACGCATTGCTGCCACTGGAAGAGTTTAAAGAGGCACTTGTCTTGGCCGTGTTGACAGTGACTGTGATTGTCGCCGCACCGCTACCCGCCAAAATGGTGGATGGCGTGATCGTGCAGGTTGCTCCCGCAGGCAGTCCTGTCAACGTCAGCACCACAGCACCAGCGAATGTTGAACCGATTGTCGGCGATAGCTGCAACGTGTAAACCGCGGAGTTTCCCGGCAGCACTGTAACCGCGAGTACCGTCGTGGTTCCACTGACTGAGAAGTTGAAGTCCTCAACCGTTTCAGTGATCGCACTCGATGTGCTACCGACGAAATCAACATTGCCGGCATAAACCGCCGTTATGTTATGCGAGCCGACACTCAGCGTGTTAAGGGTTAGCGTCGCTGCTCCCGAATTGTCCAATGTGCCCGTTCCCAACGAAGTACTTCCGTCCATAAAACTGACGCTTCCCGCCGGAGTGCCTGCGGAACTGTACACATTCGCCGTCAATGACACGTTGCTCTGGGTCATCGCCGCCAGCGCGCTCGATTGCACGGTTGTTGTGGTCACCACCTTACCGACCGTCAGCGAGACGGTCTGAGTAACCGTTGCGTAGTCGGTGGTGTCGGTAGGAGTGAAGGTGACCGAGAGCGTATGCGTGCCCGCTGCCGGTATGCTCCCCGCCGCCGGTGTGTAGGCTAAGGTGCCCGCCACACCGCCAGAGGTTGCGTTCAACTGCATACTGGAGAGCGCCATGCCGTAGGGGATCGCCGCAGGGATGGCCCAACTAAGGACCGGCGTCGCCTTGTTCACCATGACGTTCACTGAACCGGCGGCCGAGTTGTAGTCGATTAGGTCGGTCGGAGTGAAGGTGACCGACTGCGAGGCTGTGCCCGCGCCCGGTGCCGTTGCTGGAGTGGTGAAGGCAAACGTGCCCGGTGTTGTGTTCACACCGCCGCTCAGCGTCGAGCTGGCAAGCGTCTGCCCATAGGTAATCGAGCTGGCAGCCGTTGGCCATTCGATGATCGCCGATGCCGCTTTGTTCACCGTTACGCTCACCGAACCAGTCGCGGTGTTGTAGTCCACGGCGTCTGCTGGGGTGAACGTCACGCCCTGGTTGGTGGTACCCGCGCCCGGTGCCGTAGCCGGAGATGTAAACGCAAAGCTGCCCGCGACGGAGCCCGCTCCGCCAGTCAAGGTAGAGGAGGATAACGTCTTGCCGTAGGCAATGGCGCTTGCCGTCGGCAAGGTTGTGATGGCTGGCGTGGTCTGGGTCACGTTCAGCGTGCCGCTGACGAAACGGAAGCTGTAGTTGGCTGCAGCCAGTGAACCCGTGCTGCAGGTGATCGGATAGGTTGCGACGATGCTGATGACGGTCGCCGAAGTTGTGCATGAGGCTGTACCGCTCACCACCGTGGAGGGATCGCTACTTTGGTATCCCGCGATCTGGTAGGTGAGGGTGGGAATGGCCGCACCATAGGTGATCGAGAAGTTATCGGGAGTAACCGTCAGCACTGCAGTATCCACGGTGATCGAGACCGTCGCCGAATTAACCGCATAGGTGGTTGGGTCAGCAGGCGTGAAGGTCGCTATGAGGTTGGGCGTTCCTGCCGGAACAACGGCGTTCGCGGCAAAGTTGTAGGAGAAGCTGCCAGGGACCGTGAGGCTACTGGTTGGATCGGCAGCAGTCGCATTCAACTGCGTGTTGGCGTTGAGTGGGGTGCCATAGACGAACTCGGCGGGAGTAGGCGCAAAGTTAATTGTGGGAACAATCAGGTTTACCGTCTCCACGGCGACCACCGAACTGTTGCCAACAAAATTGCCATCAGTATCCACGAAGGTGGCAAAGATGTTGTGCGTACCGAAGGCCAGCGTTGAAATGGTGTAGGCAGCCGTGTTTCCTGATAGTGGGACATTGCTGCCGATCTGGTTGACTCCGTCAACGAACTGGACGTAGCCGGCCGGAGGCAGTGCGCCTGGATTGAGCGATCCGGGAGTGACGGTAGCGGTGAAAGTCAGCGGTTGGCCAACATTCGCGCTGGTGCCCGAGGTCGCCAACGTCACCGAAGTGGTATCCTGCGTGACCGTGTACGGCAACGTTCCGGAGGTGCCACCGGCATAGTAGGTATCGCCACTGTAGGTCGCGTAGGCGTTATGCGGACCAGGCGGCAGAGTCGCCGTCTGGAGTTGGACTGGCTGAATACAAGAACCAGCGCCGCTCAGCACGACTGGAGAGCCGGAGACATTGCCGTCGACGTAGAACTGCACACTCCCGGATGGACACCGGATCGCGGAGGCCATGCCCAACTCGAAATACACCGTGGTGCCGTAGGGTGTTGTCGCCGGGGCGCCAGACATGAGCGTAAAGTTCAGCGCCGGATTCAACTGGTTGATGGTCAGGGTTTCGCTGTCCTGTCCAATGTAGTTCAAGTCAAGGACCGTCGCCACCACCGAGTAACTGCCTGGATTGGTCGGCGCAGTCATGCTCGGTCCATAAGGTGTGCCACTAATCCCCGTGTAGCTGTAGGCAAGTCCTAAACCAGCTGGCGAGGTCGAGACGGTGACTGGCTCGGGCGCACCGTTGTAGGTTTGGGTCAGACTACCAAGGGTGACAATCGCGGTCGCCTGCGTCACCGTCAGCGATACGGTCTGGGTGGCCATGGTGTAATCGGTCCCGTCTGCAGGAATGAAGGTGACTGAGAGCGTATCTGTTCCGGTGGCCGGAATGCTCCCCGCCGCTGGAGTGTAAACGTAGGTGCCTGCCACAACGCCCAAGATCGAACCAACGGCTGCGGCGTTCAACTGAGTGGTGCTCAAAGCTGTGCCGTAACTGATGTTGGCAGGAGCTGGCCAACCTATGGTCGGCGTGGCCTTGTTGACCGCGACATTAATCGAGCCGGTCACGGGGGTGTAGTCCGTCGTATCGGTTGGTGTGAAGATCACGCCCTGCGTAGCCGTGCCCGCGCCCGGCACCGTGGTCGGAGATACAAACGCAAAGTTGCCTGAAGTCGATCCGGCCCCACCGGTCAGGGAGGAAGAGGCTAACGTCTGGCCGTAGGTGATGGTGCTGGCCGTCGGCAAGGTTGTGATCGTCGAAGTTGCCTTGTTGACCGTGAAGGTCACACTGACGGGAATTGCGGGAGCAAAGCTGCCATTCCCGGATTGAGTGGCCTGAATCGACACCAGTCCAGCGCCAGTAATCGTTAGCGTGGCAAGATTCACCGTTGCCGGACCTGAGATCACCGAATAGCTGACCGGCAGCAGCGAAGATGCCGATCCGGTTAACGTAATTGGAGCCACACCAAAGGTCTGGTTGCCAGGGCTCGAGAACGTGATGGTCTGCGCCCCTTCCAAGGCGACTCCAGAGACCGTGACGCTCTGAGCGGAAGCTCCGTACAGACTGTTGTCAGCCAGCGCGACCATTTCGTTGAGACTACCGGCCACAGTCGGACTGAAACTGATCGTCAGCGGACAGCTTGTTCCCGCAGCTAACTGCGTGCCTGTCGAGCAATCGTTGCTGCCCACAACCTCAGGGAAATCGCTTGGATAGATCAGTGCTGAGAATGTTATCGGCGCGCTGCCGATGTTCTCGACGGTCACGACCATCGAGCCATCTGCTGAATCCGTGGTACCTGCTACTGTCGAGGTTGGGAAGTTCAGAGTCGGCGCATCCGCAAAATCCATCTTTACAACCTGGCCAATGCCGCTATTGGTAAGATAGACGTTGCCGCTGCCATCCACTGCCACGCCTTCCGGGTTCACCGATCCACTGCCGATCGTACTCTGGATATAGTTTCCCCCCGACAGCGTCTCCTTCACAACTCGCCAACTCATTGTATCGGCGATATAGACGTTGCTGGCTCCATCCACAGCAATGCCATACGGATTCGACAGTCCGTTTGCAGCGGTTGCCACCGTACGCTGAACCCCGTAACCGGTGCCTGTCCAGGGCAACATCAACACCTGGCTATTTTTGGTATCAGCTATATAGACATTGCCGATACCATCCACCGCAACCCCGGCGGGTTGATTTAGTCCGTTATGGAGTTGGTCTGCCACCGTTACCAGGGCGCCGTAACCTGTGGGCACCCACGGCGCCATCATTACCCGGTCGTTACCGCTATCAGCAATATAGACGTTGCCGCTACCATCAACTGCAACCCCATCAGGGCTACGCAGGTTGTTCACCGCGAAGTTTGCCACGACAATTGTGTTGCCGTAGCCGCTGCCGGTCCATGGGACCATCAATATCTGACTGTTGCCGGTATCTGCGATATAGACATTTCCGGCTCCATCGACTGCGACTCCATTCGGAGCTCCAAGGCCGCTGCCGATCGTGCTCTCGCTATAACTACCCGCCGACAATGTTTCCTTCAACACCCGGTTGTTCGCGGAATCGGCGATATAGACGTTGCCGCTGGCATCCACAGCGACGCCAAAGGGCCAATCCAAGGACGTGGATGTTGTCACCGTGCTCTGAGTTCCAGGCAGGAAGTTCACCTGCGGTCCCGTGCCGGAGCCGGAGATGTACTGAGTCGCAAGAACAGTTCCCGCGCTATCTTCCAGCACCACCGCGCCGTACCGCATTCCGGCATACTTCGGCGTAAACGTCACGTTCACCGTGCACGTAATTCCGGAGGAGTATGCTGTTCCCGATGTGCAACTCCCTGTGGTGGCATTGGTAAAATCAAGGCCAGTGGCGCCTTGCGTGAACACCAGCGGGGCGGCTAGCGTACCAGTGCCCGGCAAACCGGACGGAATGGTGAAGATCACGCTCATCGGCATAGGGTTTGGGCTACCGATGGGAAGCGTAGCCGCGTTTACCGTGATACTCTGCGTCACCTGCGCCGCGGCTGCGTAGTTGCTATTGCCTGCCTGATTGGCTGCCACAACCACTGTGCCCACGCCCGTGATCGTCAGGGTGCTACCACTTACCGCCCCAGGACCGGAGACGACACTGAAGGTAACCGCATTACCCGAGGCTCCGCCCGTCGCGCTCAGGCTAATCGGCGCGACGCCATACGTCACCGGCGCGGACGGCGCCAGGAAGCTGATCGTTTGTGTAGCCTGACTGATCATCAACGAATAGGCCTGGCTGCCGGTGTACGAGTTGGTGTCGCTCGCAATTACGGTGAAGAAAAACGTGCCAACTGCCGACGGCGTTCCCGACAGCGTTCCGTCGCTGCTCAGTGTCAACCCGGCGGGCAAAGACCCAGGGATCATCGGCGCATAACTATAGGGTGACGTGCCGCCGCTGGCCGTGAACGTAAGAGGTGTGTATCCCCCTATGGTTCCCCCCGTCAGTGTAGCGGTTGTGGGCGAGACGACGATCGTCGGAGCCGTTCCTGTGCCCGTACCACTCAGCGCGAGTGACTGCACCGCGCCATTGCTTGCGTTGTCGGTCAATGTAAACGCGCTGTTGATGTAACCGGTTTGTCTCGGTGCAAAGTCGATTTGATAGGCACAGGAGCTGTTCGCTGCCAGCGTAGCCGACGTCTCGTCAGTCGAATTGACCGTCGGGCATGTGGAACTGTTCAGCAAGAAGTTGCTGGACATGCTGGGGTTAGTTCCCGATTCCGGAATCGCGAAGGAAAGCGGTCCGTTGCCCAAGTTCATCAGCGTGACGGTCTGCGCCGAGCTGTAGGAACCCACGTTAATGCTGCCAAAATTGAGCTGAGGAGCACTTTCCTGGCTGCTGACCACGATACGATTGTTGCCGGTATCCATAATATAGAGTTCGCCGGTACGGCTGACCGCGTCACCAACAGGAGTATCCAGGCCGGGGCTCAGCGAGCCCATACTGAGCACGACTGCCGGATCGGTCGATCCCGACGGGATCTCCACTACCCGGTTGTTGTTGTAGTCGACGACATAAATATTACCCGCGCTGTCCAGCGTCAATGAGAGCGGTTCGTTGAAAGTCACCGACCCGGTGTTAACCACGTTGGCAATGCCATTGGTTATCTTCACCAGCGCGTTGCTGGTGTGGTCACTAACATACAAGTCGCCGACGCCGTCCACGGCCACTGCCCAGGGATTCTCAAACGTGTAGCCGTTGAAAGGAAATACTTGGGCAGCACCGCCTTTGGGAAACCAGATAATGCGGGCGTTAGAGCTGTAATCGCTGCCCGCGTCGTTTGTGTATACGTTGCCGCTTCCGTCCACCGCGACGGTTACGTTGTAATACGAAAGCCCATTATTATCCAGAGTGGTAAGCACTCCAGCGGGAGTGTATTTTCTTACAGAGTTGTCGTTTACCGCGAAGTACAGATTGCCTGCCCCATCCATCGTCACAGCGGTGGGTGCGTTACCAGATCCGATATTGACGAGCGCTGACGCTGCGCCGGTTGGCGCAATCTTAATGATCCTACAGCTTCCATTGTCCGCCTCATACAGGTTGCCCTGGGCGTCGAAAACTGGTCTGCGGGGTTTGTTCAGGGGAAGACCGGTGACATTCAGTACGCTTACCGTGCCCGGCGAGAAGCCCGCCAGCGGCCCCAAGCCGATGCCAGTGCTGTAAGCCGTCGTTAGAATGTTGCTGTTACTGGCGAGCAGTTCCACTGCCCCCATCTGCGTCCCCGGATAGGCCGGCGTAAATATCACATCAACTGTGCAGATATCGCCGGTGCTGTAGACATGGCTAGGTCCGTTGGAGGTGCAGCTTCCCGTAGACGCATCGGCATAGTCCAATCCTGGCGTGCCCATTGTCAGAACTGCGGGGGCCTGGATGGTGCCTGCTGAATCGAAGGTGAATAAGAATGTGATCACCGAACTTGGGCTTACGACATCCACCGACCCGAAATTCGCACCTAACATCGCGCTACTCAGCTTTATCACTCGACTATTTCCCTGGTCGGCGACAAAGACGTCACCGCTGCTGACCACCGCAACGCCGTCGGGTTGATTGAAGCCGCTGCCCAGGGTATTGATGGTGGGCGTAGCAGGGATGCTTCCCTCGCTCGCCAGCATCTCTTTCACCGCATTGTTCCAGGTGTCGGCGACGAAAACGTTGCCGCTGCCGTCCACCGTGACAGCATACGGACGATAGAAGCCGCTGCCCAACGTCCTGACCATGGTGTAACCGCTGGCTGCCAGTATCTCCTTCACTGCGCTGTTCCCGGTATCGGCGACGAAGACATCGCCGCTCGCGTCTGCCGCGATTCCGAGGGGACCGGAGAAGTTGCCGCTGGCCAACGGGTTGACAGTGCCGGTGCTCGAAACGACGCCGTCGACCGCGACCATCTCATACACCCCGCTCTGAGCGGCGACAAACACGTCACCGCTGCCGTCGACGGCAACGCCAGTGGGATAGGTAAAGCTGCCCAGAAATTCGACAGTGTCATTACTCGCCAGAATCTCGTACACCGAATTTCCCAACTCATCGGCGACGAAGACATTGCCGCTCCCGTCCACCGCAACGCCCATGGGTCCGATAAAAGAACCGTTGCCCAGTAGTCTGACCGTGCTGGTGCTTGACGCCACGCCATTGACCGCTACAATCTCATGCACCCCGGAGCTATCGGTGAAAAAGACATTCCCGCTGCTATCGGCCGCGACCCCATAGGTAGCTCTGGAGGGGCCATAGATCGTATATTGAGCCCCACTGTAGTGCGCCGTCTGCGCCGAAGCAACGGCAGCGAAGAACAATGCGAGCACAATAAGCAGCAGCGAAGCCAGCCGTACAGAAGAAGCGATGCTAGAGCCAATGCGGACGGAGCGAGGGAGCATCATCATGGCAGTCAATTCCTTTTCAAATCCACGCGGAATTAATACGGAATGAATAGGCTGTAAGAATTCACGCCTGATTTCCGGTCGGATTAGTGACGTGGATTAGTTAAGGACGAGAGACTTGCGCGTGTCGACGGATCAGCAGTGATTCGATGAATTGATATTGCTGCGTTGGCCCATCGGGAGATGAGTTTGATTTTGGGAATGAGATGGAATGCTCGAACCGGCTAAGCGCAGACTCGTGGAAGCCGACCGGCGAGATGCCAGACTTAAGACTCTGTAAGGGGGATGGAATGAAGATTCCGGCTTTTGCTTTGCCCGAAGGGGCAGCTTGAATGTGTGATTAATTGATGCGGTAATCCAGCGTTACCTCGGAGCTACTCCGATGATTGGAGAAGCTCCGGGGTAGGCATTGAACGTGTTCGCCACTCAAACTTGCCCGGCGAAGACCGGAATGACGTAAGGACCTTCAGGAATGACGGCCACAGCGGTGTCTCCATGTTCCTGAACGCTCTGGCGAACGGCTTCTTCAACCGAGTCAATCATGTCTACGCCCGTGAAGCTACGGTCCTCTCCCTTGAGGCCCGTTGTGTAGAGCTTGATGGTGCCAAGACGCATGGGTTTCATCTGCATTTCGGTTTGCCATTCATCGATTTCAGCAAAGGTCTTCGCCTTCAAAGTGGCTAGAAAACGCTCGGGGCCAAGTTCGATCAGCTTCGCCTGGGAGCTGCGGAATTCCTTCGAACCGAATCCCTCCGAACATTCCGAGGCGATGATCAGGGTGCCCCCCGGCTCAAGAATATCCATGGGCGTTACCATGCCTTTGACGGTCTGGTAGTAGGTCTTGTCCAGCGGGTACCCGGCTGAAGACGTGATGACGGTATGGAAGCGGCGGGAGACCGGAACCGAGGTGGCCGAGGTAATGAACTCGACGGCCTTCAGGTGGCTGGCATTGATCTCGCCGAAGTTCACGAAGGTGAGATCGCGTTCCTCGTCGATGACCGTGTTCAATGCGTAGACTTCACCGATTCTTCCCACGATTTCGAGTTGCTCTTCATGAAGCGGATTGCCGATCAGGTTGCACTGGACAGCTAACGGATCTTCCATGAATCGTGCGGAATGGAATGTGCGGATCGTCTCATGATGCATGACTCCGGGGGCGACGACCTTGCGTCCACCCGACCAGCCAGCCATGAAATGAGGCTCTACCAGGCCGGTGGCGATGCGCAAATCGGCCTCAAGAAAACGCCGGTCGATTTTCACCGGAGTTCCACGCGCGGTGGGACCGAGGTCGACGTGGTCGGCATCATTGCGGGCGAAGTGGTTCTCCACGCACACGGTCTTCAGCACCCACGGGTCGCCGACCAGCTCTTCCAGTTCAACTCCTTCGGCGGGACGATGAAGGCCGGTCGCCACGACGACACGGATGCTCGCGACGGACATTCCGCCTTTGATCAGATCCTCAATCATAGGGCGGAGGAAGAGCTTGTTCGGCACAGGCCGGGTGATGTCACAAATCAAAATGCAGGCGCTTTTTCGCCCTGCGGCCAGCGCGGCGAAAGGTTTGGCCGAGACTGGATGATCCAAGGCTTGACGAATGGCTTGCTGCTGATCGGCTAACTTTGGCAGCGGAATCTTACGAATAATGGTTGGCCGCGTGCCTTCCGGCAAAGAGACTGCCAACTGCTGCCGTCCAAAGAGGATTTCAACCTTGTTTTCCATCGAATTCTCCAGCCCGTGACCGTCCGCTCCCCGCCATCCCGTTGAAGGAATGGCGGGTATAGAAGATAGATTACACCTGAAACGCTGCATGAAACGGAGTTAAGGTCTTTTGCCCTACCAATGCCTACCAGGCCAGCAGCACGCGGATGTCGCGCACGTTGGTTCCGGTGTATCCAGTCATGATGGTGTCGCCGAGCGCGTCAAAGAACGGGTAGGCGTCAAAGCCTTTCAGCGCTGCTTCGGCACTTAACCCCTTTTCGGTTGCGCGAGCGATTGTGGTTCCGTCCGCCACCGACCCAGCAGCCGGACTGGCGCCGTCGATGCCATCGGTTCCGGCGCTGAGTACGGCGATGCTTTCACCCTGAATGCGCTCGGCGCAGTAAAGTGCGAATTGCTGATTGCGCCCTCCGCGTCCGGGGTTGGCATCCACCACCACCGTCACTTCGCCGCCTGAGATCAGACACACACGCGAGCCTTCCTTGCGCAGTTTGCGCACTTTCTCAAGCAGATAGTCGGCGGCCTTCCGGTAATCCCAGTCATCGCAGGAGTTATCAATTTCAACGGTGAATCCAGCGGCAGATGCGCGCTGAGCGGCAGCCTTTTGAGCGGTCACATTGGAGAGGATGGGCCACCAACGCGCCCGCTCAAAGATTGGATCGCCAGCCTTGGGCGTCTCCTCCAGTGCATGAGTCTGGAAGAGATTGCGCACACTCTCCGGCAGCTTCGGCATCAGGTCGTATTTCTCGACGATGTGATAACACTGCTCGATGGTGCTGCTGTCAGGCATTGTCGGCCCGCTGGCCAGAGAATCCAACGAATTGTCTGGCACGTCAGAGATCATGATGGAAAGCTGCAGTGCCTGCGAGGCGGCGGCAGCCATGCGGCCTCCCTTGACGGCGGAAAGATGTTTGCGCACCGCATTGATGAGCGCAATCGGCGCGCCGGAATGTACCAGCACGCGATAGGTCTGCACGAGGTCATCAAAGGAGATGTCATCG
>Ga0302140_10003675_pt1 | contig 19647 bp, 10 predicted proteins | sample I_Bog_E1_1_FD_202095 | JGI IMG/M metagenome (GOLD analysis project Ga0302140, IMG submission 202095) | Peat permafrost microbial communities from Stordalen Mire near Abisko, Sweden - I_Bog_E1_1 | ecosystem: Environmental > Terrestrial > Soil > Wetlands > Peat | place: Sweden: Abisko, Stordalen... | reverse complement strand
ACCAATCCACCAATCCACCAATCCACCAATCCACCAATCCACCAATCCACCAATCCACCAATCCACCAATCCACCAATCCACCAATCCACCAATCCACCAATCCACCAATCCACCAATCCACCAATCTACCAATCCACCAGCCTTCCAACGCCAGTCAAAGGAGTTTGGAATTCACTGGGCTGAAGTGTAGAGCACCACCTCTGCGCTGGATTCGATTTGCTGCATGTACGCAGCCAAGGCTTGGTTGTAGTTGGCTCGTACCTCAGCAGCCAACCGGGTCCGAATTTGAAACTCCAGCTCCGCGGATGGCTGATCGGATGAACTGCCAAATTCCGACTGGTGGTGTTGCCAGTAATCCAGCACCTGATCCTCCGAGACATTGGGCGAGGCACCGCGCGCCGCCATGAGCGCGGTCTGCAACATGAATGCCTTGGCGTCCAAGGCTTCCAACTGCCGGGCGGCGGGATCGTTGTTCAGTTTGGCCATGCCGCCCGGCTCGCGCTGATTGCGCATGGCCTGCATCCCGGCGAGTTGCCGGTTTTGCGCCTCATCCAAATCGATGCCCTGTTTTTGCGCCGTTTCAAAGATCAGCTCCCGGTCCACGGCGCGCTGTAGAAAAAATTTCAATTCCTGGGGCGAAATTTGAATCTGCTGGTTGGTGCCGGCCGGGATGGTATCACCCGCCCTGATCGGGTGCCGATTCACCATGGCCAGCACTTGGTCCGCCTGCACCTGCAGCCAGGCGGCGGCGGTTACTGCCGCTGCCGCTGGCTTGTTCACAACCGCTGCGTCCGGTTTCGCGCGCTGCGTGTCCGCCCCGATCGCTTGCACTGGAGCTCCCTGCTGACTCATGAACTCATGCCATGCCAGCACCGCCAGCAACCCCGCAAGGCTCAGCCATAAAATCCGGACTGCCACCTTATGCTCCATTGTGTTTCGCAAATATCCCGCCAGGCACCGCTTATCTGCTCTGCAACAACACATCTTCCATCCCCACGGGCACGCCGGGCGAGGAATTGTAATCCACCCAGACGCAGGCCCGGAAAAATTTGGAAGTGTTGAGGGTTCCGCTGGGATAGCCAGCGGTGTTGAGCGTGTATTCGAACGTGCCGTTGACGGGGACCATGATGCAGCCGGGCGTGCCGCCCGTGCCCGGCGTGAGATTGTTCACCATAACTGAATTGGTGTAGCTGCCCATTCGTTCCGTGACGTCAATATGCACGGTCACGCCGGGAGCCAGCGCCGCCGTCACGTCATTGCCATCACAGTCCAGCAGACGGCACACATGCGGAATCCGGTCGCCCACACGAAAACAGGTCACATACTCCGGGGTGGAGGCGGCATCCGGGCAGTTCATATCATTAAAGCCGGCATCCGGTTCCGCGGTATTGTCAGCTAGATTATCGCAAGCCGGGTTATCAAACACCACTTGCAGGGGCGGCAGCACGGTCAACGTAAACGTGCATTGGTTGCTGTTGCCGCTGGAATCCACGGCGGTGCAGGTGATCAGTTGATTGCCCGGTCCAAAAATACTGCCGGACGGCGGATTGCACGTCACTAGCGCCAAGTTGCCGCAATTATCCGACGCCACCGGGGTGGTGAAATAAACCGGGCCTTCACAGACGATGCCCCGGCCAAGATTGCAGGGCTCAACCTGGCTTAAGATTCCCAGGCCACAACCGCCACGGGGCAGGCAGTACTTGAAATTCTCACAGCTGCCAGCGGAGTCGGAGTTCCGCCAGCAACTGCTGTAATTGTCATCCACCGGCTTTACGGAGAGCAAACTGAAGTTGGTGCTCAGCGCGGCTTCCACCACGGCACCCCACTGCCACTGGAGGGCGATCCCGGGCTTATCCACGGCAAACCGCGCACTCCAACTGGCGGAATTCACATGCCGCCGAAGGAGGCCGTTTTCGGCGTCACGGCCCCAGCAGCCGCCGATCAGATTGTTCAAATTAAACGGCAGCTGCCACGCGACCCCGGCCACAAAGGTGTTGCCGCGGCAACCCAGACTGGAATAGGTGACCCATTGGTCGTTGGTAAAGATCGTGGTCGCCGAGGGGATGCCGTTGGAGAAGATGACATAGGCATCCGGCACATTGAGCGTGAGGTTGGTGTTATCCACCAGCAATTGGATCGTTTGATCAAAGACATGCACCGTGAACGCCCCGTTGCCATTGCGGCAGGCGGTCGGCTGGAGCACGCTGGTGAACCAAAGATAATTGCCGGCGGCGATGCTGTTATTGTCAAAGTTTGCCTCGATACAGCTTAAGGCGTTCGTCACGATGGGCTTGAAAGTGGCCGCCTGATTCAGGCACAGGATGGTCGGGGCCTGCGTGTCGATGACGAACACCTGGCATTGTTCCACGACCGGATTACCCTGTCCGTCGCTCGCGGTGAAGGTGATCAAATCGCCATTCGTGGTGGTGGTGCGCGGAAAGTCGCCCGCCACCAAACCGTTGGTCAGCAGCGTCAGCGGGATGACCATCCCGCTTTCGCTGACCGCGCTGGCAGCGGCCACAAAGGTTTGTCCGTTGCAATTGGTGGCCACCGGCAGGGCAAACGCGTAGGTGGCCGAGCAACTGCCCAAATCCGTGGGCAGCGTGACTGGCGGACAACCGTTGGTGAAACCGAGGGAACACGCTCCTGACTCGCCCAAGGTGATGGTGAACGCACAATCACTATAATTGCCTGAAGCGTCAATGGCATAGCAAGTGATCGTCAGCGGGTCGCCGGCCTTTCCGGCGACAAAGCTGCCGGAGGTGGTGTCGCAAAAAATCTGCGGGTTGGGGTCGCAATTGTCCGTGGCCACGGGGCTCGGATAGGTGACAATAAAGCCCTGATTGGTGGGATTATTGGGGTCCGTGGCCGGCGTGGTGACCGCGGCGGAGGCCGGCGGGCAGGTAATGACGGGAGGCGTCAAATCTTCCGGGCCGCCATAGCCCTTGGCCTGGCCGTTAAAGGCGTTGGTGAATGACCCGGTGAACGTCGTCGCCTCGCTCGAGATGAAAATGCCAAAATCAGTGGCGCAGGCGAACAGCGATTGAATCTGCCCGCCGGTCAAATGCACGCGAAAATCGTATTGGGCGATGCCGGCCGAAGGCAGATAGCCGAAAGCGATGACATCCCCTTGCAGGAGCGTTCCCGCATAGGTGTTGGTGACCCCGCCGACCACTTCGACAAACTGCCCCACCAGCTCGAAGCCGTTGGTTCCCGAGGCAATGGTGCCGTCCGTGTTCAACGCGATGGCGAGGCTTCGGTTGCTGACAATCAAACTGTTCGCTCCGAGCGCGGAAAAATCAATGCTAAAGGGCAGCGCGTTGACGGAGAGCATTCCGGTGGTGGGATCGTAGTTTACCGCCATCGGATCGGTACTCGCAAAATTGATCTGCGGATATCCCGGATTAACTCCCAGCAGGTCCGCCCTGGCAACCCCTGCCAGCCAGTTGCAACCTACCGCAACAACTAATAATTTGAGCCACGTTTTCATAGTTTTTAAATTTCAATCGGAACCCAACCCGGGTTTTTCAAATATTTCAGATTTCCCGCCTCAGACTGACCGGTTTGCCTTGCGCCGGAAGCTGGGCAAACTCACCAGGACCGCCAGCGAAGCGGCCACCGAATAGAACGAGGGTTCCGGCACGAAAGAGTCGGCCACGGCAGCCGCCATGGGATTGGCAAAGTTTTGATCCCACAACCCGTTGAAACCCTGATAGGTGGTGCTGGTCAAGTTGGCGGTGGTCGCCGTGGAGCCGTTGTTATAGTTATAAACCGTGGTGGGAGGGTTACCACCCTGGAGGACCGTATGTCCCGTGTAATCAAAGGCCGCGTTCAGGCTGATCCCACCCTCGCCCCCGAGATTTTTTAGGAAGTCCGCCACGATGGCGGGGTTGCCGGAGACCGTCTTCAGATTAATCAGAAACTGGAACTGGTTGTATTCTCCCGTCGACCTGGTGGCGGTGTGGTCCACATACCCAAACTCAGACCCACCCGCGCCGGCGACCAGACTGCCGGAAAGCAGCAGGCTGCTGGCGGTGCCCCCAAGCAGGCTGCCATAGACGTCAAAGGAGCCACCCGTGAGCGTCGCCACCCCATTGTTATAGCTGATGTTGGCCGTGAGCACGTAATCACCAGAGAAACCCGTCTGATTGTAAGCCCCCATGGTTCCCGGTGATTTTGAACTGCTGGTATAGGAATCGCCTTCCGTCACCAAGCTGCTGTTTAGGTAGGGATTGCTGACCGTAAACACGCCGGTTCCCGAGGCTGAATTGCCCGAGTAAACGTAATTCACGTCCAACTGATTGGCCTCAAAATCGGAATAATACGGGCTGCTTGAATTCGGTCCGAAGCCGTTAATCAGAGCCGCCTGCGCCGAAACACCTGCCAGCATCGAACAAAGACTGGCCACATTGACAAATTGCCTCGTTTTCATATTGATTGTTGCTCCTGGGTGGATTTCATTTCTCTTGGCCCTCTCAAGCAGTCCAAGCGTGCTCATCCTAACCGGAACCAAGCGCCCTTGCTACCTGTGGGCAGACATCAACAGCCTGTTTCAAGACTTGAATTAACTCATTTCAATGAGAAGGTTATGAAACTTGGACGCCGGACCATGGCGGACGGAACGAACTTGTAACATTTCCGTCTGGCAGGGGGCGCATATTTTTCGATTAACCGAAGACTTCCCCCTGCAAACCCACTTCCCCCCGGGCTCATCGAAACAATCCCGCTTGGGAAAAGAAGTGACAGCCCAAAGCCGCCTGCATATCGTTAGGCCAGTGAAACGCCTGTTTTCCCAGCTGGTTCTTGGGGCTGGGCTTATGAATTTAACCCGGGTCGCCACCGCCCAAACTGCCGCGCCGCCAATGACCATCGCGGCCGTCGGCGATATTCTCCTCGCCAACCGCGATCTGACGGTGGACCCGGGCGTGGATTTTTTCACTTACGCCAATGGTGGCTGGCTCGCACGGCATCCCATCCCGGCCGAAGAAGCCGGCTGGGGCATCGGCAACCTGGTGGAGGAAGACCTCTACCTGAAGCTACGCAAAATCAACGAAGCCGCCGCCGCCACCCCGTCGGCGGCGGGAAGCGACTCGCAAAAGATCGGGGACTTTTGGGCCACCGCCATGGATGAGACCCGGGCGGATGCCCTGGGCCTGACCCCGCTGCAAGCCGAACTGGACCTGATCGCGTCCATCCGCACCCTGGAGGACGTCATCCGCGTGAGCTTTGCCCTGCGGCCCGTGGGGGTGGATACCTTCTTTGAAGTCGCCGTCGCCCAGGATGAACGCCAGAGCGATTTGATGTCCGTGCATGTCGAGCAGGACGGACTGGGCCTGCCCGAACGTGATTTCTATTTTAATCGCGAGCCCGGCACCGCCCGCATCCGTCAGGAATATGTGGCCCATCTGGGCCGGTTACTGCAACTGATGGGGCGCCCGGAAGCCGATGCGCAGGCGGCCGCCGGGCAAATCATGCAGTTGGAAACAACCCTGGCCCGGGCCTCCCGCAAACTGGCCGACCTGCGCGACCCCGAACAGAATTACCACCGCCTCTCCCCCGCCAACCTGACCCGTAAATACACCCCTCTGATCGCCTGGCCGGAATACCTCGGGACGCTCTCGCTCCATCCGGAATTTGTCGTGGTGGGGCAGCCGGAATACTTCACCGCCTTGAACCGGCTGCTGAAGCAAACCCCCGTGCCGGTGCTGAAAGATTATCTGCGCGTGCAGCTGCTTTCGGCCTACGCGGAATATCTGGGCCACGCGTGGGACGACGAGGATTTTTCGTTTGCCGGAAAAGTGCTGGGCGGGCAGCAACAGGAGCGGCCGCGCTGGAAGCGCGTCCTGGACTCGCAGGAGCATGCCATGGGCATGATCCTCGGACGGATGTTCGTGCAGGACTACTTTCCCGCGCGCACCAAACAGCGTTACACCGGCCTGGTCACGGCCATCCTCACCGCCTATCGCGAGCGGATTGACCGGCTCGACTGGATGAGCGAGGCGACCAAAACCCGGGCCCGCGAGAAACTGGCGAAACTCAAAGCCAAAGTGGGTTATCCGGACCATTGGAAGGATTATTCCACCATGGTCGTGGGCCGGAACTCGTATGGCGAGAACATGAAAAATGCCGCGCGCTGGCATTTTAATGACATGATCACCAAGTTCGGCCAACCGGTGGATCGCACGGAATGGGACATGTCGCCGCAGACTTACAACGCCTATTACGATGACGCGAATAATGAGATCGTGCTGCCGGCGGCCATTTTCACCATCCCCGGCCAGCGGGACGACGAGTTGGACGACGCGCTGGTTTACGGTTACGCCGCCGCCTCCACCATTGGCCACGAGATCACCCACGGCTTTGACGACGAGGGTCGGCGCTTTGATGCGGCGGGCAACCTGAATGACTGGTGGACCGCCAAGGATGCCGCCCGGTTCAAAAAGCGCGCCGCCGTACTGGTGGCACAATTTCAAGCCTACGAACCCCTGCCCGGTCTGCACATCAACGGCCAGGCCTGCCTGGGCGAAAACCTGGCGGATTACGGCGGCGTGTTGCTGGGGTTGGACGCCCTCAAAAAGACCGCCCAATACCGGGCGGGGAAGAAAATCAACGGGCTCACCCCGTTACAGCGATTTTTTCTGGGCTACGCGCTCAGTTGGGCCAGCCAGGAGCGGGCGGAGCACCTGCGCAAGGATTTGCTGAGCGACGTCCACGCCCCGGCGAAATGGCGCGTCAACGGCCCGCTGGCCAACCTTCCCGAATTTTACGAGGCCTTCGGCGTGAAACCGGCCCAGCCCATGCGCCGGCCGGCCGAACAACGCGTGAATGTGTGGTAAACCCCGGGTTGGCGGCGGGGATGGCGGCGGCGTGAACCACCGCCACCGGCGCCGCGGTTAGAAGAAATTATATTTTAAGACGCACCAGAGCGCGCGAAAACCATCGCGCCAGCCGATCTTTTTCCCCTCCGCATAGGTGCGGCCGTAATAGGAAATGGACACCTCGTAGATCCGCACCCGGAGGCGGGCGACTTTGGCCGTGATTTCCGGCTCGAAACCAAACCGGTTCTCCTCAATGGTGATCTTCTGGAGAATCTCCCGGCGGAAGGTTTTGTAGCACGTCTCCATGTCCGTCAGGTTCAAATCCGTGGCCATGTTTGAGCAGAGCGTGAGCAGGCGGTTGCCCACGGAATGCCAGAAGTACAACACCCGGTGCGCCCCGCCCCCAAGAAAGCGCGAGCCAAACACGACGTCGGCCTTGCCACTCAGCAGGGGCGCGAGCAACAGATGGTATTCCCCGGGATCATATTCCAGATCGGCGTCCTGGATGACGACGAAATCAGCGGTGGCATGCGCGATGGCCGTCCGCAAGGCCGCGCCCTTGCCCTGATTGACCTCGTGCCGGACCAGCTTGATGCGCGCTTCGGTCCGGGCCAGGGCTTGCAGTTTGTCCCAAGTGCCATCCTGGGAACAATCGTCCACAATCACCAGTTGTTGCACCACTCTTTGTGCCAAAACCGCCAGGATCACCTCCGCCACGGTGGCGGCCTCGTTATAAACGGGCATGACCACCGAAAGACACGGCGGGAGACCCGGAGCGGAGCGGCTGTCGTTCATGCTGAATATGGAATTCTCTATGCGACCAACAGGCAGAACTTGCAACGTGCGCAGCTTGGCAAAGATCCGAGCGAAGCTCAACCTGCGATAGCGCCGCGCAAAACGGCAAATCATGCGCGAGTCCCAGGCAATGCCACGCCATAATGTGCCTGCTCCACAGGCAAACGGAGTCGCAGCGCGACTCCGTCCACCACACTGTTTCAGCCGGCCACGGCGCCGGTGCCGGCACCGGCGGCGGGCGCGTTCTGGGTGAACACCAGCTTCTCTTTGTCCGTGGTGACCAGAATCAGCTCGCCTTCGTGCAAAACGCCTTTGAGGATTTCCTCGGCCAGCGGATCTTCGAAGTACTTTTCCACGGCCCGGCGCATTGGCCGCGCGCCGTATTGCGGATCGTAGCCTTTCTCCACCAGAAATTCCTTGGCCTGTTCGTCCAGCTCCAGCCGGAGGTTTTTCTTGCGCAAGCGATCAAGCACCTTGGTCACTTCCAGACTCAAAATCTGGATGAGATCCTGCTTGGTAAAGGAGCGGAAGACCACCGCATCGTCGAGCCGGTTCAGGAATTCAGGACGGAACACGCGCTTGGATTCCTCGAGAATCTTCTCGCGCATCCGTTCGTACGTGCTTTCATCGCTGATGGGCGAGAAGCCGAGCGAGGATTGCTTCTTGATCGTATCGGAGCCCACGTTGGACGTCATCAGAATGATCGTGTTGCGGAAATTCACGATGCGGCCAAGGCTGTCGGTCAATTTGCCTTCCTCCAGGATCTGCAACAGCATGTTCCAGACATCGGGGTGCGCCTTTTCGATTTCATCGAACAGCACCACGGAATACGGATTGCGGCGCACCTTCTCGGTGAGCTGGCCGCCTTCCTCATAACCCACATAACCGGGCGGCGAACCGACCAGGCGGGAGACGTTAAACTTCTCCATGTATTCGCTCATGTCCAGTTGGATGAGCGATTTGGTGTCACCAAACATCTGTTCGGCGAGGGTCTTGGCCAGCAGGGTTTTGCCCACGCCGGTCGGGCCCAGCAGCAGGAACGTGCCGATGGGACGGCGCGGGTCTTTGAGGTCCGCCCGCGAACGCCGCAGCGCCTTGCACATGGCCGACACCGCCTCGCGCTGGCCGACAACCACTTTTTCCATCTCGTTTTCGACCGTCAGCAACCGCTGCATTTCGCCCTGTCCCATGCGTTGCAGGGGAATGCCGGTCCACTTGGACACCACATGCAAAATCTCCTCTTCGCCCACCTGCACGCGTTTCTCGTCGCCGCGCGCGCGCCATTCCTTGAGCAGGGTCTCCAGTTTTTCCTTCGCCTTTTTCTCCTGGTCGCGCATCTGGGCCGCGCCTTCAAAATCCTGGTTCTTGATGGCCTTTTCCTTCTTGCCTTTGATGTCCTCGATGTCGGCCTCCATGCTCTTGACCTCGGGTGGCCGGGTCATGGTGGTGATGCGGGCGCGGGAACCGGCCTCATCCAGCACGTCAATCGCCTTGTCCGGCAGAAAGCGGTCGGTGATGTAACGATCGGAGAGCTTCACCGCCGCTTCGACGGCGGTATCCGAGAACTCCGCCTTGTGATGCTCCTCGTACTTGTGGCGGAGGCCCTTCAAAATCTCAATGGCATCGTCAATGGACGGGGCCTCGACTTTCACCGACTGGAACCGGCGTTCCAACGCCGCGTCCTTCTCAATGTATTTGCGATACTCGTTCAACGTGGTCGCGCCCACGCACTGCATCTCGCCGCGCGATAACGCGGGCTTGATGATGTTGCTGGCGTCCATCGTGCCCTCGGCCGAGCCGGCCCCGACAATGGTATGCAATTCGTCAATGAACAGAATGATGTTCTTCGCCCGGCGGATTTCATCCATGACCGCCTTGATGCGTTCTTCAAACTGGCCGCGGTACTTCGTGCCGGCCACCATCAGGGCCAGGTCCAGCGTGATCACGCGCTTGCCCAGCAGGATTTCGGGCACATTGCCGGCGGCAATTTCCTGCGCCAGCCCTTCCACAATGGCGGTCTTGCCCACGCCCGCCTCGCCCAGCAACACGGGATTGTTCTTGGTCCGGCGGCAGAGAATCTGAATGACGCGCTCGATTTCGTTTTTCCGGCCAATCACCGGGTCCATGTCGCCCTTGCGGGCGATCTCCGTCAGATCGCGGCCAAAAGCCTTCAGGGCGGGCGTCTTGACTTCGCCCTTCTTGTCCCCGGCGGCGGCGGCGGATGCCGGCTTCTCCGACGGATTTTCCCCCGCACCCGGCGGCTGCTCCTCCGAGGGCTGGGAGGCGAAATTGGGATCCAGCTCCTTCAAAATCTCCTGACGGCACTGCTCAATGTCCACATCCAGCGCGCGCAACACCTTGGCGGCCACGCCATCGCCCTCGCGCAACAGGCCCAGCAGCAGGTGTTCCGTGCCGACATAGGTGTGGTTGAGGTTTTTGGCTTCCTTCTGCGCCAGGGCGATGACCTTTTTGACGCGCGGCGTATAGGGAATATTGCCGATCATCTTCTGATCGGGGCCGGTGCCGACCTGCTTCTCCACCTCCATGCGCACGGTCTCGAGGTCGAGCCCCATTTTCTGCAAGACATTGACAGCCACCCCCTGTCCCAGCTTGATCAAGCCGAGTAAAAGGTGTTCGGTGCCGAGGAAATTATGGTTCAGGCGGTCGGCTTCCTTCCTGGCCAACGCGAGCACCTGTTGGGCGCGCGGCGTAAAATTGCTCATTGCTTCGTCACTCATACTGCCACTATTTTGCTATGAACTGGACAGTTTGTCCAATTTCAAACGGAAAAAATGCGACCAGCGGAGGCCGGGGCGATGACTCGTCGCCCCAAGGCAGCGGCGAAGCCCCCCGTCCCCGGTTTGCAGCTCAAAGGTCGGACTGACTCGGACTGACTCGGACTTCTGGCCGCTGGCCACCTCTCGCCAGCCCGGCGGCGCGCATGGAGACGCGCCTCACCGACGCAAGGCACGCAGCGGTCGATTTCTATTTCGAGACCGGCGTTGAATCCCTGCCAGAACCGGTCCAGCCAATGATTTCCACCCAATTCCGCCAACGAGTGTAACCCGGGACCTTGGACACAGGCTGTCCAAGGTCAAATTAAATTCAAGCCCGGTGGGATTGCCACGATTGCCACCGGGACCGCTCTACCAAACCCGAAACCCGAAATCCGAATCACCGAAGCCCAAAAGAAGGCCGAAATCCGAAATGGGTTGGTCGTCGTTTTGAACAAATGCAGGTGAAATCCCTGATTCGGTCTTCGGGCTTCGGATTTCGGAATGAAGCGTCCCCATAAATGGCGACTCGACAATTGGCTGGTCCATGGCATTTTAGCCGTGACCCATGAGTATTTCATTTGCGCAAGTATTGCCGCACCGGCAAAACACCCATGAAACGAACCAAAGATCATGACCAGCCGCCGGAAGGGCGGAGCTTCTCCCCTTGGATTTGGCTGGTGATGGCGGGGTTGCTGGCCGCAGGGGTGCGGCAGATGCGGCAGCCGGTTGCGATGCGCAACGATGACACCCGGCCGCTGGCCGTTTCGCGGGGGGCACGGCCGGCCGAATTGCCGGACGTGAACAACCGCCAAAAGTGGCTTCACCATGCCGCTTCATTTACCGACTCAATGGCCGAGCCGGCGGCGGATCCGCTGACCCGGCTGTTGCAAGCGCTGCAAGGGGAGGGGGATCCCCTGAAGCGGGAACAATTGTTCGCGGACTTTCTGGCGGGTTTGAAAGGCGGAGACATGGCTGCGATGCTGGCGAGGTTGCAGGACGCCAGGCCGGCGGATCTGGCCGGCGATTTGAGCCGGCGGGTGGTGCGCCTCTGGGCGGACGGCAATCCCGGGGCGGTGGCGGCCTGGATCAACCAACAACCAGCGGGAGAGCAGCGGCAGCTGGCCGCGGATAATCTGGCCCTCATCTGGGCCAACAGCCAGCTGGCGAACGCGATCAGTTGGGGGCAGTCGCTGCCGGATGCCGACGAGCGCAACCGCGTCCTGACCGCCGTGGCCAATGAAGCGGTGCGCGCGGATGCGGCGACGGCGTTGCAACTGGCCGTGACCTTGCCGGCCGACTCGCAGCGGGACGATCTGGTCCGGCGGGCGGCGGCGGAATGGGCGGCGGGCGACGCGGCAGCCGCCGTGGACTGGGCGGAACAGATTCCAGACGACACGTTGCGGGCCGGGGTGCTGGCGGGCGAAGTCGTGGCCTGGGCCAAGCAGGATCCGGAATCCGCAGCCGACCTGGCGGTCGAGGAACTGCCGAGCGGCCGGTTGCAGGAAGACACGGTGGTCTCCATTGTCCAGCGCTGGGCGCAGCAGGCCCCGGAAGCGGCGGCGGAGTGGGTGGCCCAATTTCCCGCAGGCCCCTTGCGGGCGGCGGCCATAGAAAACCTGGTGGTCCAGTGGTCGCAAAAGGACGCGGCGGGAGCGCAGCAATGGCTGGCGGATCATTCGTAAAGCGATGGAAGATTGAAACTTGCAAGTTCCTGGCCGCAATTCAAAGGACTCACCTCCCCCGGCTGGAAGGTTGGGCGGCGCTCACAAATTAAGGTGGCACTGGAAAAAGCCTCCATTGTATATTGAGCCGTGAGTTCCATGAACAACATCACCTTGGTACTGGAGTCCGTCGCGCATGGCGAAAGCCGGGCCACGGAAGAATTGTTTCCGCTGGTTTACGAGGAACTGCGGCGGATGGCGGCGGTGCGGATGGCCGGAGAGGCGGAAGGGCACACGCTGCAACCGACGGCGCTGGTGCATGAGGCGTGGCTGCAACTGGTGGGCGATGGCGGCAAGATGTGGCAGAACCGGCGGCATTTTTTTGGGGCGGCGGCGGTGGCCATGCGGCAGATTTTGATTGTCAATGCGCGCCGGAAATCGACGTTAAAGCGGGGCGGCGATCACAACCGGGTGGACATTGGCGAACTGGAAATCACGGCGGCGACACCCGATGAGCACATTCTGCTGGTGGACGAGGCGTTGCAGGAGTTGGAAAAAGACGATCCGGAGATGGCGCGGATGGTGGTGTTGAAATTCTTCGGCGGGCTGACAAATGAGGAAGTGGCGGAGAGTCTGGCGGTGAGCCTGCGCACGGTGAACCGGCAGTGGCTTTATGCCAAAATCAAGCTGTTTCGCTGGATTCGGGAGCAGCAATGACGAGCGTTGAATCCCAATTGGAGGCGGCGGTCTGCTATGTGGCGGCCAACCTGCAGGATCCGGTTTTGCGCGGAGAATTCCTGGACCAGGCCTGCGCGGGTGATCCGGCTCTGCGCGCGGCGGTGGATGCGATGTTGCGGTCGCACGCGGAGGCCGAACGATTCTTTGCGCAAGGCCGCGCGGCGGTGACGTCGCCGGAAGTGGTGGCCCAAGCGGCGGCGACGCTCCGGGAATCGGGCGGCGAAATCCGGCTGGTGGATTTGCCGGATGAGCAGATTGGCAGCCTGGTGGGGCGCTACAAGCTGCTGCAAAAAATCGGCGAAGGCGGGTGTGGCATCGTTTATCTGGCGGAACAGGCGGAACCGGTGCGCCGGCAGGTGGCGCTGAAGGTCATCAAACTGGGGATGGACACCAAGAGTGTCATTGTGCGGTTCGAGGGGGAACGGCAGGCCCTGGCGATGATGGATCATCCGAACATTGCGCGGGTGCTGGATGCGGGGGCCACGGGATCGGGGCGGCCATTTTTTGTCATGGAACTGGTGCGCGGCACGCGGCTGACCAAATACTGCGACGAGCATGAGCTGGACACCCGCCAGCGCCTGGAGTTGTTCATTCAAGTTTGCCGGGCCATCCAGCACGCCCATCAAAAGGGGGTCATTCATCGCGACATCAAGCCATCGAATATTCTGGTCACCTTGCATGACGGGGTGCCCGTGCCCAAGGTGATTGATTTCGGCATCGCCAAGGCGACCGAGGGGCGGCTGACGAATCACACGCTGGTCACGACCTGCGATCAACTGGTTGGCACGCCGGCGTACATGAGTCCGGAACAGGCGGAATTCACGGGCCTGGACATTGACACGCGCAGCGACATCTATTCGCTGGGCGTTTTGCTTTATGAATTACTCACCGGGCGGACGCCGTTTGACACCAATGCGTTGATGCAATCCGGGCTGGACGGCATGCGCCGCACGCTGCGGGAAAAGGATCCGCAATTGCCCTCGACGATGATTACTTCGCTGCGGCGAACGGAGTTGAGCCTGACCGCCAGCCAGCGCCACGCGGAGCCGCCGAAGTTGATTTCACAAATCCAGGGCGACCTGGACTGGATTGTGATGAAGTCGCTGGAAAAGGATCGCAACCGCCGGTATGACACGGTCAACGGACTGGCCATGGATATCCGGCGCTATCTGGACGGCGAACCGGTGTGGGCGCGTCCCCCCAGCCAGATTTACCGGTTGCACAAGCTGTGGCAACGGCATAAAACCGTGTTTGCGGCCATCGGGGCGGTGGCGTTGGCGCTGTTGCTGGGCTTGGGTTTGTCCACCTGGCTGTTTTTTCGCGAGCGCGAAGCCCGGCAGCACGAGGCGCAGTTGCGCGCGCAGGCGGAAAATCGCGCCAAACTCACGCAGTCGGTGATGCTGGTCAGCCAGGGGAAATTTGAGGAGGCGGATGAGCTGTTAAGCCAGACGGCGACGGATTCCGCCAATCCGACCCTGGACCAGGTGTCGGCCTTGCGTTCAGTGGGCGAATGGCTGGCCTTGCAAGGCCGGTGGCCGCAGGCGGCCAGGCGCTATGCGGACCTGCTGAAAATTGACAAACTGGACAATGTCGCCCAAATCGCCTTTGATTATCAGGCTGGCGGCGTGGTCTTTGAGGAAGCCGGGAATTGGGATCAATACCACCACTTATGGCAGGCCATTTCCACGAATTATACCAGGACCCCCAACAGCAGTTTGTTCATCGCGGCAATTTTTCTGCCCATGGACCAGTCCCAAATGGCGGCATTAAAGCCCTTGGCGGAGTCGGTGAAGCGGCAGCTGCTGTTGTTGCCCAAGAGCCGGCAGAGCGAGTGGACGTTCATGCCGCTGGGGCTGTGGAGTTATCGTTGCGGTGATTACGGTGAGGCGATCCAATGGTGCCAACGCGCCTTGGGGCCGGGGCAAAAACTCCCCGCCTGCGAGGCCGCCCTGCATTCGGTCATGGCGATGGCCCTGTTTCACCAGGGGCAAACCGAGGAGGCGTGTCAGGAGTTGGCGCAAAGCCGCCAATGGGTGGAGGGAAAATTCAAGACTCCCCTGGATCATGGCCGGGCTGGCGCCGGGTTTTGGTTTGATTGGATTTATGCCCGGCGTCTTTTGCAGGAGGCCAGCGACCTGATTAATTGTGATGGCCAGCCTGCCGCCGGCGAATAAATTCGCGATTTTGCCGCTTCCACTGGCTGAATGCGGCCAAAATCCTCCGCCTTTGCGAAACTTCCGGCGGGGTTGAATGGCACTGGCCCGCATTTCCAAATGGGCGGGGGTCTCAAAATAAATTTATTTTTTTGGCGCGTTTCGCCGTCCTTTTGCACATGTACAGCTATACAACACACTATGGCCACGCCTGACCACCCGTTCGGCGGCAGATTGTTTGCCGCATTTTTTTTGCCCGCCAGGGCGGTAATCATTTCCTGCGGCCATGCGCGTTCGAATCATCTGTAAAACCCCGGCTTGTCCCAGTTTGAAGCCCTGAAACGCGCCCTCTCCAAATTATAGATCCCATGAACCCACAATCCAGAAATCCCGTCATCGGCCTGCTATTGCTGGCCGGTGTGCTTGCTTCGCAGTCGTCCCAGGCCCAATCCACCGACACGTGGGTGGGCGGCACCGCCACCACCGGTTTATTTGACATCAACACCACCGCCAATTGGACCTATTCCGCCGGCTCCGGGCCGGTGGCCACCGGGGATTCGCTGGTGTTTGCCGGGAGTGGAGCCACGGCGGTGACCAATAATGAGGTCGGTTTTAATTTTGCGGCGATCACCTACAATAGTGGCGCGCCAACCTACACCCTGGTCGGCAATTCCTTCACCTTGGGAACGACGACGTCCGGCACGGCCATCACGGTCAATAGTGCGAGTGCGCAGTTGATCAGCACGCCCATGGTGCTGGCGGCGGCGGCGCAGACCATTTCACTGCCCAGCGGCAACCTGACCTTGAGCGGGGCCATCAGCGGGGCGGGAGGCGGGATTACGTTGGCCGGGGTGGGAATCCTCACTTTGACCAACGCGGCGGCGGAGACCTTCACCGGTCCGGTGGTGGTGAACGGCGGCACGCTGGTGCTGTTTGGCCCCAATGCTGGCAGCAGCGGCATCTATCAAAGCAGCGGCCTGACGATCAATAACGGCGGCACATTCATGGTGGGCTCGGACAACGCCTTGGCTGGCTCCACCAGCACTTTGGGGGATGCGCCCGTAACCGTCAATGCCGGCGGCATCCTGACTTCGTTAAGCACCGCCGATGCCGGGGCCGGGGCCTCCACTCACATCCGCGGGGTGCTGACGTTGAATGGTGGCACATTGGCCAACGGTGGGACTGGCGTCCAGGCGGCCTACGGCACCTGGGATTTGGATGACGGCGTGGTGGTCAACGGCGGCACGACGGCTTCCACCATCAGCGCCTTGGACGTCGTCCCCGATCAGGCCGGTGGCACCTACTTCAAGGTGGCCAACGGCGGCACAGTTGGCGGGATTGACCTGAATATAACGGGCACGCTGATTAACGGTACTTCGACGCATGATACCGGCATCATCAAGACCAACGCCGGCACCTTGGCGCTCTCGGGCGTGAATACCTACATGGGAGCCACCACCATCGCTGGCGGCACGTTGGAGGTGAACGGGGCCGGCGAACTCGGCAGCGGAACCTATGCGGGGGCCATCATCAACAACGGGGTCTTCATTTATAATAGCAGCCAGTCGCAAACGCTTTCCGGGGTCATTTCTGGCACCGGTACGCTGACGCAGGCGGGCAGCGGCACGCTGACGCTTTCGGGTGTGGACACCTTTACCGGGGCCACCACCATCAGCGCCGGGGCGTTGACCATTAGCGGTTCCGGGCAGTTGGGTGCCGGCGTGTATGCGGCCGCCATCAACAATAGTGGGGCTTTAACCTTCAACAGCAGCGCGCCGCAAACGCTGTCGAGTGTGATTTCCGGCGGGGGTACGCTGACGCTTTCCGGCAGTGGTGCCCTGACGTTGGCGACCAGCGGCAGTGCGGCCAACACCGCGGTCCAAGTGACGCCGGGCGCGGGCAACACCAGCACGCTGGGTATTTCCTCCGCCGGGACCAGCAGTCAGTGGAACTGTTCCAGCCTGACTTTCAACAGCGGCGGCGCGGGCGCAGTATTGCAATTCAACTTCACCGGCACTCCCAGCACCAGCATCGCCCCGCTCAATGTGACGGGTAATCTCACGTTCAATGCGACGCCGATCGTGGCCATCAGTGGCGTGAACATTGCCAGTGGGAACTATCCATTGGTGGTGGTCGGAGGATCGGCGCCCACGAGCGTGCCAACCTTGAACCAGCGGGGGTTCACGGGCAGCTCCTCGCTGGCTTGGGGCGGCGCCGGTTTCAGTGCGAACACGCTGGTGCTGACGGTTTCCGGCAGTTTTTCCGCCATCGTTGACCCCCTGAGCTGGTCGGCCTCTGGCAGCGGCACTTGGGACATCAACAACCTGGCCAACAACGTGTGGAAAGATGGTTCGGCCACGCCCAAAGCGACCTATTACCAGCAGGTGGCTGGAACGCCTGGTGATGCCGTGCTGTTTGGCGACAAGTATATTTCGGGCAACACCACGGTGACCCTGAACACCACGGTGACGCCAGCCAAAGTGGCGGCGACCAATTTCAACAACAATTACACGATTGCCGGCACGGGAACGATTGCCGGCAACGGCGGCTTGGCCAAGGCCGGGGCGGCGGGGTTGACGATCGGCACGACGAACAGTTTCACGGGGGGCGTGGCGGCGAGCGGCGGTACTTTGACCCTGGACTTTACCGCGAGCGGTGCGCCACCGACCAACATCCTGAATTTGACCAACGCATTGACCTTGGGCGGTGCCACGCTAACCATCAACGGCAACGCCAGCACGCCCAGCAGCCAGACCTTTTCGGGCACGACGTTTGCCGCCGGTGGCAATCTGATCAACCTGGTAAACAACGGCGCTTCGCCAACGTTAAACCTTGGAGCGTTGACCTACCCGGCTTATGCCACGGTGGAATACAACACCAATGGGGCGGGCACCATTACGACGACCTCGCTGGGCACGGGGCCTCTGGGCATACTTTGGGGCAATTACGCGACGTTTGGAACCGGGGATTGGGCTTCGACCGACACCACGGCTGGAACTGCCGGCAGTGGGGCGGCCACCATCCGGGGATTGAGCAGTGTGACCGGGGGTTATACCACGACCATGGGCGGCACCGGCCAGGGAATTAATTTGGATTTGCAAGCGAATTTCGCCGCCGGCGCGAATAACGTGGGCGCGACGACGATCCGTTTCAATACCCCGACCGCCACCACGGTTAATGTCAACGGCAAATGGGCCATCATCAATGCCGTCCTGGTGACCACCAACATGGGGCCCAACAACTGCTCGATTGGCAATGGCAACTGGTATCCAAATTATAGTCACAATCCGAACACCGAGTGGGTCGTGCAGAACAACCCGCTGGCGTATTTCACCATCGGGTCCCTGATTAACGACAGTGACGGGGGCAGCGGTGCGGTGACCTACGTGCAATCGGGAGTTGGCACGGTGGTGATGCCCGGTACTTCGGCGGTGTTTGGAACGGCGGGTAATTCGGCGAATAATTACACCGGGGCCAGTTATCTGAACGGTGGCTGCACCGTGGTTGCCGTGGATGCGGATTTGGGGACTCCTGCCACCGCCGCACCGGTTTATCTGAATGGCGGCACGGTTGTCGGCAATGCGATTGTGGCGCTGGACAGCGGCGGCGGGGCTAATCCGCGTCCCATCACGCTGGTCAACAATGGCGGTGGACTGGCTGCGACGGCCGGCAACACGCTGACGGTGGACGGTCAGATTGGCAGTTTGGCGAATGCCGGGCCGTTGGTGATTGGCATCCCGCCTTCCAGTGCAAATGGGTATGTGTCGGGATTGCTGCCCGGCACTGGCACCGGCACGGCCAACCCGACTGCGTTGTATGGCACGGGGACGGTGATCTTGAACTATCCCAATGGAGCCAACGGCAATTTCTTTTACGGCGGGGTCACCATCCTCGGCGGGGCCAACATTCAATAACGGCACATTGCAATATAACGCGACCCTGCCGACGGGCGCAGCGGGGACGGCACTGGACATTAGTGGTGCCGCCGTGACCTTGGCGGGCAACGCGACCATTGATGTCAATGGCCACACGATTGCCTACGCCAACGCGATTGGCAACGGAGGCAGTGGCGGTTTGACCGTGACCAACTCCGGGACGGCGGGCGCGGGCGCATTGCTTTTGAATGGCGGCAGTTCCTTCAAGGGGGGCACCCTGGTGGCGAGTGGTGCGGTCTTTGGCGGCACGGGCGCGATCGCGGGAAATGTCATCTGGGCGGGCGGTTCGTATGCGGCTTTGACCCAAGGCTCGCCGCTGGAAATTTCCGGATCGGTCAGTTTGACGAATCCCACCGTGCAGGTGACGGCGACTGGCCTGACCACCGGAACCTATACCTTGCTGACCGCTGCGGGCGGCATCACGAGCGGTTCCACGGTCAATCCGCAGCCGATTGGAACGGGCATTGTGGCCAACGGATTTGGCGGCACGGTTTCGATCAGCGGCAGTTCCATCATTCTGACGGTGATTCAACTCGGGGTCGCGACCACTTGGACGGATGCCTTGAGTGATCAAAACTGGTCGGAAGGGGGCAATTGGACGGGTGGCTTTGCCCCCATGAACCCGGGCGATGCCGCCACGTTCGGCAGCGGTGGAGTGGGTGCCCCGGTGAATTTGAATCAAAACGAAACCGTGGGTGCGCTGGCCTTTAACAACGCCAGTTCGTACACCATCACTGGTTCTAAGACGCTGACGTTGGACAACAAAGGC
>Ga0302140_10003673_pt1 | contig 19649 bp, 20 predicted proteins | sample I_Bog_E1_1_FD_202095 | JGI IMG/M metagenome (GOLD analysis project Ga0302140, IMG submission 202095) | Peat permafrost microbial communities from Stordalen Mire near Abisko, Sweden - I_Bog_E1_1 | ecosystem: Environmental > Terrestrial > Soil > Wetlands > Peat | place: Sweden: Abisko, Stordalen... | reverse complement strand
TTTGAAAAAATATTGTTTTTTCTTTTTTGCAGAAATTTTTATATTGAACCAATTAACTTCCAATTACCTAGATATTTTAAATTCCCGCATATTCAAATTTTTGAATCCTTATGAAAAATTTGAACAGAAATCATATTAAACCATTTAAAAAAAATAATTAAAAATATTCGCTTTTTCTTGCCTTATGGAACACTTTGATTCTGAGAAATCAATCGAAGAAATAGAATTTTCAAAGAAGTCTTCATCCTCCTCAAGTGAAGATCTTCGCAAAAACGCCAACATTGAAAATGAGCATTCACAAAGTGACCAATTTCGTTTTTATAATAAATTTTCTGAAAGCTCTGATAAATCAGCTCTCATGTCTATCGAGAAGGCGGCCTATGCCAGAGTAGAAAATCATAGAAATATTATGGTCAATGATGATAAAGTCAATAAGGATCAAAAATCCCTTCAAGATCTGCAACTAAAAGCAACAAATTTGCAAGATTTTTTGGTAGGAATTCGAAAAAATTTAGAAAATGAGAGAAAAATTTCGAACAAGAATGAGGAGATAATTAATCTAAATTCGAGATTAGACCAGTTATATAATGAAAATCAAGTCGTTGAAGAAAAAGTCACTAAATCCCAGGCCACCATCAAGATCTTGAATGATGAATATAATAAATGTTTGAATAAAATATTAGAGCTGGAATTCGCCAACAAGCAATTACATGATGAAAGTCATTCTTTTAGGCAAAAGCTCAATGAAATCTCAGGACAAAACCAATCCAAACAAATAAAAATAGAGGAGATTACCCTAGAAAATACTCATTTGAAGGAAAAAATCAAAAATTTGTCAATTCAAAGCTCGAACTTAATACAGGAAAATAATGAGAAAAATGTTGAAATAATGAATTTTGCCAATTTTAAGAGGAAAGTGGATATTATGAAGGAACATCTAATGGAAGAAAATGAGATTTTTTCAGAGGAAAGATATAAGATTTTCTTTGAACAGAATGATTTCATCAGATTAATGAAATTGTTAATTAAAGAAAGAACGAATTTCTTGCAAGAAATCCAGGAACAAGCCTTTGCTTCTGATCAAATTAACAAATTGAATAAATGTCTGGAAATTCAAAACAGAGAAAACCGTGTTCTCATTGAAGATATATCCTCACAGAAGAAGATAAATGATCAACTAAGTGATTTTTTTGTATTTTCTCTTAATTAAAAATATTTTTTTTTTTAATAAAAGTGAAAAATAATTTCGAACTTGAAGAAAAAGTTTTTAAATTAATTAACGAGCTTGAAGACAAAAAAGCTAGGGAAACCATAATTACGACTATCATTCAAGATCATACAGAAATAAAAATGGAAATGGATAGAAAGGATAAGATAGTTTCTGAAATTCTATTGCTGGTATCCTTCTATGAACAAATCCGATTAGCTTATCAAGGGAAAATAAATGAACAACAATCCTATGAAACAAATTTACAGGATGTCCAAAATCTTTTGGCCTATAGTAAAGAAATATTTCTATATTTGCATATTTATAGATTTTTTCAGGTATTTTCAAGGAAGATTTGAAGAATATTCAAGAAAAATCAAAGAGAAATTATCCAGATCTAATTAAAAAAATTCAAGAGCTATTCCAGGAAAAGAAAATTATGAATGATCAAGTTACTCAATATGAAGTCATGAATTTGAATAAATTCACTCAAGTAACCAAAGAGGATGGAGTAATATTTTTTGTTATTTAAATAAAGTTCATTTCTTTGTGGAAAGGTGATACCTTATGAAGAAATCCAAAGGGAAAATGAAAAGATCAAAAAGGAAATGGAGAAATTTGAAATAGGATTTGAAGAAAATGTGAAATTGAAGGCTGAAAAACTGAAACAATATGTAGAAAAGTTGTTTGGATGGAGATTGGTTGCCAAAAATGATATCATTAGGTTAGAAAATGTGGCGAATAATTTTGAATTATATTTCCTGAATGAAAACAATGAGATTTCTTTGTTAAACAAAACTGAAATGTTAGGATTATTGGGGAATCCACCTTTGAATACCATTCCTGAAATTCTCTCTTATTTTACCATGATGTAAAGAACAGAAAAATTATATTTTTAAATATTTATTTCCACCAAAAAACGAAAAAATTTTGATTTACCGGTAAATTAAAAAAACAAAAAAAAATTCTTTTTTTTAATTAATCGTTAAAAACGAATTACAATAAAATAAATATGATTGTGTTTGTAAGAAGTCGCAGACATAAAATAGGGTTATAATTTTAGGATATATTCTAAAGAATCTTTAAATTTTTTATTTTAAGTAAAAATGTGATACACAGATTGGATCTGTGTTCTGCAAATCGCGCATTCTTTTCGATTTATTATAATTTCGATACATTTCTCACAATATTTTAGATGTCCGCAAGGCACACAAGCATGTGTGACCTTCTTTTCCATGCAAATTACGCATTGATCTTGACTGATTGGAGAATTTGCCACCCTTAATTTGTCTTTAATCTCATTCAACTTTTTGAGAGTCTATAACAAAATTAATTAAAAAAATCATTTATTTTTTTTACCTCTTCTATGTTCATCTCCAAATCAGAAAGACAAGATAAAATGACATTGTTCTTTTCTTTTGCTTTCAATCTTATTTCAATAAAATTAAAATCCAAAAAATTTTAAGGCTCCTCATTACTGTTTTATATTGAATTGAGACTCTTGATACACCGAGATGATTTTTGCTTTATTTTCAAATAAAATGGTTGCATGGGATCCGGATGATAAGAATTCATCAATTCTTTTCTTTTAATATAAAAAACGAAGATTTAGTGATAAAAATAAAAAGAGAAAAAACGTTTATTTTCCACAGGTTCCTCCTGATAATTTCATTATCCTTCACTAATCTATCGATATTGATATTAGGTTTTAAAACTTCCTTCATCTTTGAAATTTCCATCTTCATTTCTTCATCTTCTTGAGATTTTACTTTTTTTACCACTTCACTATTTTCGCGTATCTGGATTTCGATTGGAATGTCATCTTTCGTCTTTGTTTCATTTTTGTTATGGTCTTTAGTTCTAAGTTTAGATGCGTTTTCTTCCAACTTTTTAGACTCTTCTTTATTTCTTATTTGACTTTCCTCTTTTAAATCTTTTAGTTCAGAGTTTTTCTGATTTCTTTGGTTTTTTTCTTTCAAATCTTTGAGTTTGGAGCTCCCTTCATCTTTTAAATATTTTATTTCTGAACCTTTATGTATTTGGCTTTTTTCTTTCAAATCTTTATCTTCATCTTTTTCTTTAATTTCCAAATCTTTCAAACTTCTTTGGCTTTTTTCTTTTAGATGATTAAGTGTGGAGCTTTCTTCTTCTTTGAATTCTAAAGCTTTTTGACTTGTGACTTTTCTTTCAAATTCATTTTCTTTATCTTTATTGCTTCCTCCCAACTCCAATGATGATTTAGGACTGACGAATTTGATAGAAGGCCTGCTTTTTCTATCTTTCAAGCCTTCGATATTTATTTCATCAAGAGAACTAGGATTTCTTTTTTCTTTATCTTTGTCATTCAATCCAAGCTCTAATGTTTTCTGGCTTATGATTTTGATAGAAGGCCTGCTGATTCTTTGTTTTGTGTTTTCGAGATCTATTTGGTCAAGAGAACTAGGGTTTCTTTTTGATTTTTCGATTGGAGAGTCTTCTGGAAGGTCTTGAAAGGAATAAAACGGATTTTTGTTGATTAGAAGGTTTGTGGCTTTCTTTTTTTGACTCACGGTTAACAATTGTCCCTGCAGATAAAAGAAAAATTTGAAGTCTCCGAAGGTGTTGCTGACTTCTTGCAAAACATCATTGACAAACAGTTGTTTTTTAGGGAGGATTTTATGGGTAATCAGGCTGATTTTATAATCATTATCATTGATTTTGAGTTTCCAAATGGTTTTATTTTGCAACCTAACATTATTTTTTCAACTAGAAAAAAGCAATATATTTACATAGGGAAACAAGACCCCGTGGTTTCTTTTTTCTTCGATAGGCTTTGAATCCGCATTTTATTATTGCCAGGAAGCATTTAATTTTTATTAATAATAAAATTTTCAGAGAGAGAGAAAAAAAACAAATTATATTAAATATTATTCATAAAACAAAGTTCATTTATCAAACGAATGCTCAAATGAACGGTCTGGAAACAAGTGAATTCCATTGTCCCATTTCCTCTTGTAATCAAATTGATTTCCTTCCTTTTGAATGTAAATTTTGTGGAATCAAGTTTTGCTCCAATCATCGAACGCAGGAATCTCATCAATGTTCTAAAGCAGAAAAAACCAACAATTTTGATGATAATTCAAAAATCATTCTAAAGACCCAAAGGAAATGTGCAAAAGATGGTTGTCAAGTGAAATTAAGTCTAGTGAATGAATATGAATGTAAAAAATGTAGGAAATTCGTTTGTTTGCAGCATCGTTTTGAAGAAGCTCACGAATGCGGAAAAAGTTCAAATAAAAAGCAATCGAAGGAAAAAAAAAACAAAGGCGAAAAAAAAGATAAAAATAATGTTTTTTCATGTTTTTGGGTTTGTTGCAAGACGAAAAAATTAAATAAAATATAGAACTTCGTTTTTCTTAAATCCATTTCATTTCTTGCTAAATATCAATATATTTTTTATTTTCTATTATTTTATTGTCTCATTTTATTCAAAACTTAAAATTCAGCTATTTGAACCTTTGAAATCAAGGTAAAACTATAGTCTTTGGCCTTGATTCATTTCTTTAATATAGAAACCCACTAAATGCAAGAGGATAGTAAACCAGAAAATCCAGAGAACAACGAAAGTATTGCCAATTTTCCTTATTTTATAATATAAAGAGTACTTCCTTTGACTGAAAACCTTAAAATTTCTATTTCCCCCTAAAACAAAGCAAATCATCAATCTTCCACTCCTCACAAAACCCTGCATATCACAAATCTTCAACGCCCTTTTCCTTTACCAGAGTTTAAGTCTATGTTGGCTACCCATGGATCCATTGATTTTTTCTGGATAGATGACAAAAAATCACACGCAATATGTTCTGTATGAGAAATGAGATTTTTTGAGCAAAAATTTGGATTTTAATATATTTAAAAAGTATAAAAGTTTAGACAGCTCTATCGCAGCCTTACAGGCATTAGGGAATTTAGATTGGCCGAATGCGAAAAAACGAATTCTTGTGAATTTTCTCGAAGATGAAGATATTGAAAAGACTAAACAAGCTGAATTCGTGATTGAAATTCCAAAAATCATTACAAAATCCAACGGGTTGAATAACAACGATTGGGCTTCAAGTTGATTAGAAATACAATTTTTTTCTTTTCTCTTATTTTTTTTTTTTTTTCGATAGGACAAAAAAAAGGACAAGATATCTCTCAAATTCGAGGGAAACAAAGTAAACTTGCTTTAAAAGATTCAGGCAAAAATGCCACGAAAGAAGATACAAATGTCCAAAAGACAAGCACTTTCTTTAATTTGAAACATTCAAGACCGGAAGAAACCGTCATTGAGTTGGATAAATTGTTCAAAAAAACCAAAACAATCCCCTGTGTTTATTATCTGCCAGTGACCGAGGAAGTCGCCAAGGAAAGGAAAAAACCGTTAAAATAAAACAAAATAAATCAACAAATTTCATTAAGACTTTTTTTTTAAAAAGCAAAAATTTTGATTGATATAATTTTTTTTTTAAGTTTGTTTTTGTTTTAAACTTGTTATTAATTAATAAAAAATAGGTTTTTTTGTATTTTTTTGTATGGGTTCCCACAATTCCAAAATCGGCACAAGCCATCCCGAAAGTTCCAAGAATGGATCGAATCAAAACCCCTTTACAACCTACATGTCATCTGTTACGAATAGCATTCATTCAACTACACAACCTAAAATTTCAGTTGAGTCGCGAAATCTTGAGAAGACGGTCGATAATGGAAATTGTAATTTTTTTTAAAATTATTAAAAAAGAACTTTATTTCCAAGATGTCAACACTGTTTTTCGTTGGAATTATGGGGGAAATGAGGTGTATGTCACAGGGACCTTCACGAATTGGGAAAATCACGTCAAGCTTCAAAAAGCTGGCAATGAATTTTCAGCCATTTTAGCACTTCCTAAAGGTGTCCATAGATACAAATTTATTGTGGATGATGAATGGAGATTTTCACCAGATGATAATAATTCACCAGATGAAAACGGATATATCAATAATATCATTGACACCTCAGATTATAATGGCCAAACCAGCTTCAATTACCCTGGAAAAAGCTCGATTGGCACAAGCTTCAAATTTTTGAATAATAATGCGAGTGTGAATAATAGAGGGACTGCCACTTTATCTATTGATAACAGGACCTCGATGACTTCTTCTGTTGACACTATGAAGACCACGAAGTTTTTCGAGGATGAAATGGAGTTTGTAAAGGAAGCACCTCTGATACCTCCCCAATTGCTGGATATCTATTTCATTAGTGTAATGCAAACAAAACAAAAATAACACAAATTATAATTTTTTTTATAGGAAAAAGATAAAAAAATTAAGGACGGATGGACCAAATGCATTGAAAACGGGAGTGATTTTGATAATGAAACACATAATAAACAAAAAGATTGTCATGATGGCATTTTTAGAGCCTTGGAAAGCTTCAATACTTTGTCACCTCCGACACATGTTATTTTGTAATATATGAATTTTTTATAATTTCGAAATTTTTATTTTATAAAGGAATCATTTAGGACTTAATAAGCAAAATAGCATAGAAGGGTCCTATTATACTTATGTAATTACTGAAAGATTCAAAGCCAAATATGTCACTATGAAATTTTATACTTCTCAGCAAACTGTTGAATGAAAAAGTGATATCAAGATGCCCTAAAACTAGTAGATATTCCGTTAATAATTATAGTATTTTTAGGTTAAGATTTTAAGCTAAAGAATGGTTTCTAATAATTTTTAAAAATAGCATTTAAGCTCCTCTGTCGTTTTAAATTGTTCATCTAATTTAAAAATTGTTTAGAAATTAAGATTATTACCACTTATTTTCATAGATCAGATTTCCAAAAACTAATAATAATTGAAAGAAAATTAAATAAAATACTCTTTTAAAAATTTGCTGTGGAAAAAAAGTTTACTACTACTTTTTTTCATCGATCAGATTTCCAAAAAATAATAATTGAAAGAAAATTAAATAAAATAACTATTTTTAAAATTTGCTGTGAGAAAAGTTTTAATTATTATTTTCCAATATTTTCTTCCTTCCTAATTCAAAACTATTTGGACGATTCCTATATCTATTTATTTTCATTCAAATATAAAAAAACATTTTCATTTTTTTCTAAATTTTTTTTTTGAATTCAGAAGAAACAAACTCTGGCCAGCATTTAATGAATCGGGTAAAATTCAACCTTTTTTTTTTTTAATTAACAACTTTATCTTAAAGACCATCAAAACTTCATTTGAGTTTTGCGATTTTTGTGAAAAAAAAGTTTATACTCATTCAGCTTTTCAAAAATCCACATTATCGGCAAACCTTTCTTCTAATCAAAATGCCTTTATTCATAGCTTCTATGGCCCTGATAAACATCTTCCTCTTTGGGAACAAGTAGAAAATCTATATTTGCTGCAAATGATTGCTGATATGCCAAAATTTATTCCAAAAATCGTGAAAAATGAATGCAAAGAAAGAGTCTCCTTTATTTATGAAGGATTTAGGGAAAATCTAGTTGAAATGATTGAGAGGAAAAAGCTGAATAAAGAACATTTTTTATTTTGTGAAATTTTTGCATTTTTCACGACAATGATTAATGGTTTGGCTGTTCTCCAGCTTCATGAATACACAATAGATTTTTATCCAAAAGATTTATTTATGACGACCAACAATGTTATAAAATGCACTGCAATCAAAAAAATGGCATCAACAAACCTGGATAGGGCAACTTATGAATTTGGCCTTCTGATGATTTATATGAACACTTTGAAATCCATTGATTCTCTGCTAGAAAATTATGATAATTTCATTTCGCAAGATGATCTAATCATTCAGGAAATAAATAAGGCTTTAGGTCAAATGGAGGAAATATTTAAAGGTGAAATATTTGTTCAAGAAGAAAAGAAACAATTAGAAATCTTTTTAAAAATAATGAGATCAATATTCTTTAAGAGATCAAAAAAACAAAAAGATTTCCTTCATTTCTTTACAAAAATTTTACCTTGCCGAGCTCAAAATATACTGGAACAGATGATTTTATATGTTGACACCAAAGGTTTCGATTTAATTAATTAATCTTTATTTTAATTGATGTTTCATAGGCTTAGTGGATGCGTCGCCAGAAAAGAAAAATGATGAAAGTTTTCCCATTCTATTAAATTTGTATTAAGATTTGCCTTTCATTTTTAGAATCTGAAAAAAGTTTCAACTCTATGTCTAATAATCTTGATAGTAGCATGATGATGCTCGATTCAATTGAAGTTCCAAAACGAGAAAAATATGAGATTTGTGATGAAAAAAAAGAAACAAGGATATTTGGATTGGGTTCGAAAGGATTCAAGGGAATCATAAAAAATGAAAAGTATTTTATAAAAATTTGAATTAAATTAATTAACTTCCAGCGAACTGATCTTAGCTTGCAAAGAAATAAAACCGATATATTCATTAAATATTCATCATAATCTACAGTAAATAAATATTCAAATCAATTCAATAAATATTGTTAGAGATGAAAATAATTTAAATAAAGTCTGCGAAGCACTTCAGTTTTTCAAAAACGAGATGAATCCCTACCCAAAAACTGTAATACTATCCAACCATATGCATGAAAGATTATTGGTTCAAACGCCATGGGCAAAATTTTGCATAAACGTGTATTTCAAAAAAATCATGAAGAATGTCGCCGAAGAAGGAATTCGAATTATCATCGAAAATCAGAAAGATTGGTATTCTGGTTTGGTGGATGAGCAATTTGCAACATTACTGTCATTGGTTTTTATTTTTTTAATTTTATTTTACGTTCATTTATTTCTTTCTAAAGTTAGAAAGTTTAATCATTCAACCAGTTTTAGAAAAGTTTTTTCTTCTTATTCAAAGGTATTATAATTATTAAAAGATTTTTTGTTTATATACTTATTATAAATTCGTTGAAATTTAGTTATTACAATATTACTAAACAATCCATATTTTGTGCCATAATGTTGATTGAACAAATTTCATTTGAAAATATCAGAGAATTTGAGATTGGTTTTGAAATGTTTGATTTATTTGTTTTTTTTTCGAAATTCAAAGGAAATAAAAAAGTAAAGAATTAAACGATAAAAATGTTACGCAATTATTCCTCGAAGTGATATACAATAAATTAATCAAAAAGCCAGATTCCCTAGATGTTTTTTCCTTCTTTTTCGGATCATAGTAATAAATCTCATGGAAATTCTCAAAAAATTTAGGAATTTTATTTTTTAGTCATGGGCTTGATAATATTCTGGATGTTTTGGGAAAAATTATCCTTACTCAGAAAAAATTGATTGAGTTGAATGTATTTCTAAGTTATGTTACTGCTCAACTTACAAAAACAAACTTTAATGAAATATTTTCTTCACAAAAACTTCCATATTTGCAAAAATTTTCATTGGGTCTTTATTCCTGGTCAAAATTTTATTATTTTTTAAAAATATTTTCTTTTTTTAGGCATTATTCAAATTATTTGGGGGATGGATCATTCGATATATTATTAAAACAAATGACGCAATCTTTGCCTAAAAAAATGATCAGTTTTTCAATTCTCTTTTCCTCGTATAAGATTTTTCTAATATGATATTTAATTGTAAATAGAGGGGGCATTGTGACAGAAACATTAAATTCAATCAGCGATTTGTTCTCTCATATTTTTATTGATGAGACGAATATATTCTTACAATGGTTATCGACTTTAAATTGAAAAATATATATAAAACTTATATAGTTATTTGGAAAACAACCAAAACTCAATCGATATTAAGTCACAAATTGAAAAAAATTTAAAGATGAAAAATCCAGAAATTGATATCCAGTCTTTTGTTTACATATTTCAAAATAAAAGTAAAGGAAGCCCAAAAATGAAATTGTTTTAAAAAAAAAAACATGAAATTTCATAAAATTGAATTTTTTTCTCTCCAAAATAATAATAAATTTAAAATCAATAATTTTTTTTTTTTTTTAATTAAGGGAGTGCAACCCCTTTAAAATTAGATTTTTTTCTAAAAAAAAAATCAACAGTGATATGATTTAAAAAATCATATTTTTTTTTTTTTCAGAATTCATTGCAATCCCGATAAAATAAAAATTCTTTGAAAAAAAAAAAAAATTTGATGGAATCCAATTTCACCTGTCTTTGTCATATGAGCATCCCTGTTCAAGACGAAGAAGCAGTTTTTTCGCACATTTCCGAATGCAAGGAATATCAAAAATATTCGCCAATCTCCGAAATTTTTGACAGCATCCCTCTTAAAAAACTGGATGTTGGTCAACTTCTGGCTCTAAAAACTGAATACAACATCTATTTGAGAGCCATAGATGATCATTTGATAGCAAGTACCCCTCTAATATCTACTAATTAAATATTTTTTTCCAAATAAAATGTTAGAAAACTTTAAGACTAAATTCAACCCAATCGATTACCGCAAAAACCCCTTGAAAGAATTCAAAGAGGTCAATCTTCAGAAAAGTTACTCTAATAAGCAAAAGCCTGAAGTTCCCTCCTATTATTTCACCAGTCTTGTGAAATGTGAGGCATGCAAAAAGGATTTCTACGACATAGACACTGATAAGTTTTGGTATTTGCAAAATTGCATGCATTGTGTTTGCAGAGCCTGTCTTTTGAAGCACATGAATACGAACTATGTCAAAAGTTTCGGGAGTCTAAACTGCCCAGTTGGCGGATGCCTGAATCAGATAAATGAATATGACATAACCATTGTGCTTGGCAAGGAGAAATTTGACAAATTTAATGACGAAATCCTGAATGTGCAATTGAATTTGGTGTCTTGTGTGAAATGCAAAGAGAAATTCGAGTTTATGAAAGGAAAAGTCGATTCAAACACCAAGGATGAAAAGGGGAGGAAGCTGACTAATGAACAGGCAATGAATTATGTGGAAAATAGATTCACTTGCTTGAATAGTAAATGCAAAACTGAACAATGCAGATCTTGTAAGGCCACACCTTATCATTTAGGATATACCTGTGCTGAATGGGCGAAAAATCAACAATCTTTGTACAAAATATATCTCTATATATAAAAATTTATATTATTTTTTGAAAAATTTAAGGAAATGCCGATATTGTGAAAGTGTGATCAATAAAGTTGACACAACTGCTTTGAAGGTCTTCCAATCAATTTGCAAATCAGACGAATGTCAAAAAAAAGCTAAAAAGGCATGCACTAAGATCCACGATTGCGGTCATCCTTGTTGTGGTGTTTTGAAGGAAGTTAATTGTTTGCCTTGTCTAGAGGATAGTTGTGCTGAACAACGGGGTCCAGAGCTTTTGGATCAGAAGGGATCTGATTATTGTAACATATGTTTCGTTGAGGGCTTGAACAACTCACCTAGCATCAGAGTGGATTGTGGTCATATTTTCCATTATGATTGCTTGGCAAAACGATTGGAATTGCGATGGACAAGACCTCGAGTTACTTTCAATTTTTGCTTATGTCCTTTATGCAAAAGATGGATGGATTTCCCCATTGAGAATGCCTTGCATATTCAGATGCAGACAAATCAAGGGAAATACGAAGATATTAAGAAGAAGTCATTGGATCGGTTGAAACATGAGGAAAAAGATAAGGATGAGAGGTTGAAAAGACCTGGAGATCCTTATTTCGAGAAGCCGACAGAATATGCCATGGCTATTTATTCATATTATGAATGCTTTAAATGCAAAATGCCTTATTTCGGAGGGTTGAAGAAATGTGAAGATTTGTTGGAAGAAGAAAAACAAAACCATGAATTCAAGCCTTCGGAACTTGTTTGTGCGAATTGTTGTGATATTCCAATCGAAAATTGCCAAAAACATGGAGCTGATTTCATTGAATTCAAATGCAAATTTTGTTGCACGATGGCCGTTTGGTTCTGTTGGGGGAATACCCATTTTTGCGAGAAATGCCATCAAAAGGCGACGGAAATGGCTAGAATGCCGAAGAAAAGCTTACCAAAATGCCCTGGGGTCAATGGATGTCCTTTAAAGGTGGCACATAAGGAAAATGGAGATGAATGCGCTTTGGGATGCTCGTTGTGTCGGAATATTAAGGAAAATTATCAGAAGTTTTAAACTAATATAAATGTCGAAAAGAAATTAAAGATTAAGTTCGAATTTTAAAAAAAAATTATTGAAAAATAAGAAAATTGGATTTTAAAAACTTGGAAATGAAGTGATGTTCAAAAAAAATGAAATACTTTAAGAATGGTGTCACCTTTTTAAATAGAATGAATTAAATTTATTGAAATAACAAAGTTTATTTTCAAAAAGATTTTTCAGCAGCAGGTTGATGCGAACAGGAGACAAACAAAGAAGTCTGAAACTCATCGGTTTTTAGAAAATAAATTAAAATTTTTGCAAAAAATCATTTTAAAATATGGTTTTTTAAAAACTTTGAATCAGTGCAATCTATTTAAAAATAAAGAAATTTATGTCAGAAGCCAAGTTTACGAGTGTTCCTGAACTCTTCAATAATGTTTTAGGAAATATAGTGAATATTGAAGTCTTAAAAACGGCTGTCAATATGGGTTTCTTCGATTTTTTAAAAACAGGTTTCAGATCAATAGAAGAAATTAAACATGCTTTTGAATTAAAAGCTCCAACCCGAAATCTTTATGATTTTTTCGATAAAATGTTCTTTTTAGGTTTACTTGAAAGACAGGGAATAGAAGAGACAGCTCTTTATAAAAATTCCCATTCAACCAATATGCTTTTCTTGAAAGAATCTCCAAAAAACGCCTTAAATCTTTTTAATTTGTGTAAGGAAGTCCAGAAAAGGTTTGAAAATTTCGAAACCATTTTGAAGGAAGGTTTTAAGAAAGATGCGGATCCATTTTCAGAAAAGCTCTTTGGCGAAAACCTCACCAGAGAATTTCTGCATTCGATGAAAGATATTAATGAGAAGAACTTTGAACTCACTGTATCTAATTTGCCATTGCTCAAAGATTGCAAAACTATGATTGACATTGGAGGTGCTCTTGGAGTCTTGGCTCTAAAAGTTAAAATTTCTTACCCAGAAATGCATTGCATTTCCTTTGATTTGCCATGTGTCGCTGAATATTCAAAGGAATATTTAGAAAAAGAAGGATTTTTGAATAAGATTGAAATCAGTTTTGGGGATTTCTTCAAAGATGAATGGCCAAAGACTGATATCACGTTCATGGGGAACATTTTGCATGATTGGGATTATGAGAAGAAAATTTTTTTGTTGAAAAAATCTTATGATAGATTAAATGAGGGGGGAATTTTTGTTTGCATTGAAAGGTTTATTGACGATAAGAGGGAAAAGTCGAATGAGGCATTGCTTATCAGTTTAACAATGATCGTGGAAACCATTGGATATAATATGACTCCATCTGAATTTGACAAGTTGGCAAGGGGTGTGGGATTCAAGAAAACAGAATACTTTAATGATGCTGTTGAATTTTGCCTCGCCTTTAAATAAGTATGCAAAATTAACAAAAAACCATAAAAATTAAAATAAAATTTTATTTTGCAAAAAAAAATTTTTTAAAAAAAAACAAAAGTATTCAAAATGGAAAAATTGAATTTATTTTTAAAATCAATTTTATTGATTAAAATAAAAACACTTAATTCACTCCCTTTCTAAACGACTTTGCCAAATTAAACTATTTTCAAAAACTAAAAAATCCAAAATTTTAAAAATATTAAATAAATGAAGAAAATTCCTTCAAAATTTAAATAAAACTCCTGAAATTAAAACAAAAATCCTATAATGGCAAAAGGAAAGTTTACAACTCTTCCTGAGATCTTCACGAATTTTTACCGTAATATGGTAAACATAGAAGTGTTAAAAGCTGCAGTCAATATGGGCTTCTTCGAATATTTAAAATCAGGCTTCAAATTAATCGAAGAAATTAAACATGCCTTTGAATTAAAAGCTCCAACCCGAAATCTTTATGATTTTTTCGATGAATTGGTCTTTTTAGGGTTACTTGAAAGACAAGGAATCGAAGAGACATCTGCTTACAAAAATACTCAGTCAACGAACATGCTTTTCTTGAAAGAATCTCCAAAAAACGCTTTAAATTTTTTTAATTTATGTAAGGAAGTTCAGAAAAGCTTTCAAAATCTCGAGACAATTTTGAAGGAAGGTCATAAAAAAGATTTGGATCTGTTTTCAGAGAAATTTTGTGAAAATAAGGACTTAAGCAGAAAATTCTTGCATTCGATGAAAGATGTTAATGAGAAGAACTTTGAATTGACTGTATCTAATTTGCCTGTGCTGAAAGATTGCAAGACTATGATAGATATTGGAGGTGCTCTTGGGGTCTTGGCTGTAAAAGTCAAAACTTCTTATCCAGAAATGCATTGCATTTCCTTTGATTTGCCATTTGTTGCTGAATATGCAAAGGAATATTTAGAAAAAGAAGGTTTTTTGAATAAGATTGAAATGAGCTTTGGAGATTTCTTCAAAGATGAATGGCCAAAAACTGATGTCTCATTCATGGGAAACATTTTACATGATTGGGATTATGAGAAGAAGATTTTTTTGTTGAAAAAAAGTTATGAAAGACTGAATGATGGAGGAATCTTTGTTTGCGTCGAAGGTTTTATTGATGATAAGAGAGAAAAGTCAAATGTGGCAATGATTATTAGTATTGCAATGATAGTGAGAACCACTGGATATAATATGACTCCATCAGAATTTGACAAGTTGGCAAAATTTGTGGGATTCAAGAAAACAGAATACTTTAATAATGGAGTTGAATTTTGCATTGCCTTTAAATAAAGTTATAAAACTATGAAAAATAATTAAGTCACAAAAATAGAGAAAAATATTTTTATTAAACGGGAAATGCATTTTCATGAATCTGTTAAGAATTTAGAAAAAAGGATTTTTAAAAATGAATTTAAGCATGAAGCGAGAGGATGGGGGGGGTTTTAATTTATAGATGTATTGTTGATAAGAGGGGAAAAATCAAATGTATAATGATAGTCCAAATTTTATGTGATTTTGTTTTAAAATTTTTTTAAGGTTTAATACTCAATAAGGACTTCTTCCAGGAAATTATCTGGATCATTATCTCCCAAAGCTGCCAAAGTTTTCGCATGAATGTCAACGATTGGATGTTCAGAGCCGCCTTGTCCAATATCACCCTTGTAAGCTACAACTGATCTTCCTTTCCAAGTGATTTTCATTGGCGTCATATAAGCAAGATCTCCCAATGCTTTTCCATTGTCAAGTTCTGCATAGTAAAACCCTCCATAGAGATCATTGTCTTTGTAACCGATTTTGTCGGTGAATGCTGATGCGAGGACCTTTTTGCTATGCGAATAGCAAAAAGAAGGAGAAAAGGATATGACACAAAAAATGAAAAGGCAAAAGAAACGGAAATGGAAATTCATAGATTTAAATCAATAAAAATTTATTATATTTATTTATTATAATGTTTTATAAAATTGTGCATTATTTTTGAAAAAAAAAATTTGATTTTTGAAAACAAAAAAATTTATTTCATATTTCATCTCTATAATTTCAAATTTTTACATATCATCACCTCTCCTAAATTTTGAAACAAGCCTCCATCATATACATAAAAAAAAAAAATTAAACCCAAACCATAATGTTCGCCTACCTATCAAAAAAAGTGGGTATCCCTAACAACACTCGCGTCGAATGCATCGCCTGGAGTTCAGAGCAAGGATGGATCGCCTGTGGTGGGGAGAAAGGTCTTCTCAAGATCCTAAAGCTCGAAGACCCAAAGCAATTGAATGCGTTGAATAATTCTTCCCAAGTTCAGCCAAATCTCTCCACCCAAACTACTCAAAATTCTCAAGGTCAATTAAATACAGGAGGCGCAGGAGCTGGTGCAGGTGTGCCAGGTGCAGGGGGATTACCGGTGAATCAAACTTTAGAGGGTCATTCCGGCACGGTGAAATGTGTCATTTGGAATGATGCATATCGTAAATTGACCACATCTGATGAAAACGGGCTGATCATCGTCTGGATGCTTCATAAGAGCTTTTGGTTCGAAGAGATGATCAATAACAGAAACAAGAGCATTGTGATGGACATGAAATGGAGTCCCGATGGGACACGTATATGCATAATATATGAGGATGGAAACGTGATCCTGGGGAGTGTCGAGGGAAGTCGATTATGGGGTAAAGAACTAAAGCATAAGCTCAGTTTGATTGAATGGTCACCCGATGGAAAATTGATGCTCTTTGGGACACCAGAAGGAGAGGTCAGGGTGTATGATAACACCGGGAACCCAATTCATCAATTGAAGATCTATTGTTTGCAGAAGCTGGTGGATCCACAGAAATTGTTCACTCCGAATATGAAGATCGTGGCATTGCAATGGTATGAAGGAAGCAAGATGTACACTGAAGACACCCCTCCGGGCTTGGTTTTTGCTTATGAATGTGGAAGGATCCAATTGATGAAAAATGATAAGGATGATGACCCGACCTTAATCGACACAAACCTGAATGTGATCACTTCAGTGAGATGGAATTCGATAGGAACGATCTTCGCAGTGTCAGGTATTAAGAAAATAATAATTTTGAGTGTAATTTCCTCTAAAAACATTTATGAAATTTGCTTTTCCCAGGACTTGTAGCTGAAAATAACGAGATGAAAGGGGTGGTCCAATTTTTTAATAATCAAGGTATCCATTTAAGGACTCTCAAGATTCCTTCCAACGAGAAAGTGGGTGGAATCAGTTGGGAAGGTAACAGTTTACGTCTGGCGATGGTAGTGGGTTCAGCGATATATTTCGCTAACATCAAATCCGATTATAAATGGGGCTATATGAGCAACGAGACGTTGGTTTTTGCGTATCAAAAGGCTGATCGTATCGATTTTTGCGTTATTTTCTGGGATACCAAAACTGACGCAAAGAACATCAAATATGTCAAAAATCTGATTGCAATCAGAGCATTTGGAGAATTTTGCGTTCTCATCTCGAAGGTTGAGGAAACAACAGACCAATATAGCATAATCCTATGCAATGCAATTGGAAACCCAGTGGATAATAAGATTATAAATATAGAGCCGAGTTTCATTTCGATGTCAAAAACACATATAATAATTTCATCAGCTGACCATATTTATTGTTGGCAATATAAAAATCAAATCGCTAGATTGACAGCATTCGAGGCCACGACAAAACAAGGAGCTGAAAGCAGGAAGATGGGTCGAGAAAACGCCTGGTTCGTTGATGAGGATCCGAATCCTAATACGATTTATGATAAAGATAAATATACCCTTGAAGGGAAACAATCAGGTGACCCAATATGTTGTATAACAGCCAATGAGAATTATTTATTCGTGGCAAGAATTAATGGCACGATCCTAAAATTCACACTACCTTATGTTTCCTTAGAAAATAAGCTCATAGTGAAATGTAGACCCTTTTTCATTCTAACCAATTGCGATACCACAAGATTAGGAGTCATTGATATTGAAGGGGTCTTGACCTTATATGAGATTAATAACTCAGGAGGGAATATTTTAGATTTTCAAAGGAAGGAAGTCTGGGATATGAAATGGTCTGAAGACAGTCCTATTCAATTCGCTTGTATGGAAAAATCAAGAATGTATACTATCAAAGGAGTTGAACCTGAAGAACCTTTACAAACAGAAGGATATCTGTGTCAATTTAGTGATTTGCAGATACGATGTGTGCTGTTGGATGAAATTATGAAATCACCGGATGGGGTTCTTCAAGCAGGAAATTGCCTGGTCGATTATGAGACGAAATCTTTGAGAGACACTAGAGATATTTTGAATAAGGTGAATTTGAAGGAGGCTTATAATTACATTGATCAGAACCCGCATTTGAAATTATGGAGACTATTGGCTGAAAAAGCCCTGGAGGATTTAGATTTTGTCTCTGCTGAAAAGTCTTTGTTGAAATGTGATGATTATCAAGGCCTTCAATTAGTTAAAAGATTACAAGTGATCGATGATAAAAGCAAGCAAAAGGCAGAAATTTTAGCTTATTACGGCCATTTCGAAGAAGCAGAAATGGTTTATAAGAAGATAGAAAGGAAAGACCTGGCGATTCAAATGAGAATGAAGCTCGGAGATTGGTTTAAAGTGGTTCAAATGGTCAAAGAGGGGTCTGGTTATGATGATATCCTTCAAATCGCCTATAATGAATTGGGAAATTATTATGCTGACCGTTTTAAATGGCAAAAGGCCTCGAATTTCTACTCATTAGCCAAGAATTATGAAGGCATGATTGATTCCTTTTATAATATAGAGGATTTCGATAGTCTTGAACAGATAATTCCTAACATTCCTGAAGGCTCGAAATTATTGAATGATCTAGGAGATAAGTTGCAAAACGTGGGGTTATGTGAACAGGCAGTGAGTTGTTATAAAAGAGCCGGAGATGTGAAGAAAGCTATTGATTGTTGTGTTTTGTTAAATCAATGGAATTTGGCAGTGGAACTTGCCGAAGAAAACAAATTCATGCAAATTGAGGGTCTTTTGTCAATGTATGCGAACCATCTTCTCGAGAAAAAGAAGAAACTAGAGGCTGCTGAACTTTATCGTAAAGCTAATAGAAACACAGAGGCTGCGAAGATATTATCTCAAATAGCCAAAGATCTAGTGGATAGAGAAGCCAATCCATTGATCATCAAGAAATTATATGTTATGGCAGCTTTGGAAGTCGATTCTTATAAGAAAAGGATGTTCGATGCCACCATGACTGGGCAAAATATGGGCACGGCCAAAACCCTGGATTCTTTGATAACAAGTGACATCAACACAAGCACTGATAAAGCTTTGAATAACCCATGGAGAGGTGCAGAGGCCTGGCATTTTTATCTATTGTCTCAAAGACAATTATATGTTGGGGAATATAAATACGCAATGAAATCAGCTTTGAGATTAGCTGAATATGAACTCGAATTAGACACGAAGAAAGTCTATTCATTGATAGCTCTGACTTCTTTTTATTTTAAGAATTATAAGGAATGTTCTAAGGCATTTGTGAAATTAGAAGGTTTGCCTGATAACACTGATGAGGAAAAAGATAGATATCAGGACCTCGCTGTGAATATCTTCACCAAATATCAACCCATTGAAATTGTTAGTGAGACATATCCTTGCATTGGAAAAAATTGCAAGGAGAAAATCAATGAATTCTTAACACATTGCAAATCTTGCGGATCAAATTTCCAACCCTGTGTAGCATCTGGAAGATCGATTTTTGCGAAGGAATATTATACTTGTAAGAATTGCAAGCATAAAATGATTGAAAGCGAGATTGATAGGATGGGGTTGAAATATTGCCCATTATGTCATGTGAAGATCGTGATTGAGGCTGGAAGAAAATATGATGAAAGAGATTAATTAGAATCTATTTCAAATAAAAAAAATCATTGAAAAAAATTCAAAATTTAAAAAAATTTATAATTTGATTTTTTTTAAAAATTTGAGTTTTTTT
>Ga0302140_10003670_pt1 | contig 19656 bp, 18 predicted proteins | sample I_Bog_E1_1_FD_202095 | JGI IMG/M metagenome (GOLD analysis project Ga0302140, IMG submission 202095) | Peat permafrost microbial communities from Stordalen Mire near Abisko, Sweden - I_Bog_E1_1 | ecosystem: Environmental > Terrestrial > Soil > Wetlands > Peat | place: Sweden: Abisko, Stordalen... | reverse complement strand
CGGGGAAGGCGGTTTAACAATTCAACGCAACGCCGCGATTCTACTGCTGCACTGGCGGTTGCGGCGGTGTCGCTGCAGCGGGCGGCTGAACCGGCGGGGCGCCCGGCTTGGTGGGTGGAGTCAGCACAAATCCGGTGCGGACCAACGCGAAGCCGGACTGCGGAAGTTCGGCCTGGAGCAACTGGTTATCCGGGCCGGAAAAGATCTCTGTCTTGGCTCCAGATATGTTCGCAACCAAGTGATGGACGGTGATGGGCTTGCTGTCGAGAGTGCCTTGCTCGTCGGCATAGGTGGCTAGCTCGACGGATGCAATGGATGCGTCCTGGACAGTTCCGTCTGGCGCGGTCGACTTCTTGGGGAGGATGGCCCAGAGGTCGCGGTTGTTGCGAGTGACGGCAACGGCTAGAAGCGTTTCAAGCGCGCCGGGATCGAAGTCCGGAAGGAAAACGGCGGCGGGATGCAATGTGAGCTGTGTGGAGGAATCCTTGCCGCCGGCAGAGACATTGAGCAAAAACTGGGCTGTGCCCGCTGAGGCGGTCATGTTGACGGCGGCATTGTTGAGCGTGGCGCTGACCTGAACGTGGCGCAAATGCCGGGAGGCCGAGAGCGTCTCGGTCTTGGAGAGCGAATAGCTGAGTCCCTTCATGTCCAAATGGACAAAAGACGTCGAGTCGTAGCCGCGGGGCGTGGAGGCGATGTTGAACTCGGCCTTTCCCACAGCTGTGCCATTTTGTGCAATGACGAAGCTGCCGGACTGGGCCACGGCGCTGGACAGAATGCCCGTGATCAAGGCGAGAAAGGTTGCAAAGGAAACAAGTTTGCGCATGAGTTTGCAGGTCGTCCCTGCCTGGTTAGACACCTGAATAGGGAAAGAGTTGTTGGAGTCAGTTATCAGCGGTCCGGTTGAGGGTTGCGCTTTCCCATCCTTTCCGCAGGAAAAAGCGGAAAGGATGGGGCACCCAGCCGTTTCGACTGAGAACTGGCTACTGTTTCGCCGTTGCGAAGCGCTTGTTCACTTCGTGCCAGTTGACGACGTTCCACCAGGCTTCAAGGTATTTGGGACGCTGGTTCTGATACTTGAGGTAGTACGCGTGCTCCCAGACGTCGTTGCCGAGGATGGGATAGTGGCCCTGCGAGAGTGGCGAGTCCTGGTTTGGAGTGGTCACAATCTTCAGCTTGCCGCCATCAAAAATCAGCCAGCCCCAGCCGGAACCAAACTGCTTGGCAGTGGTCTCGTTGAAGGTCTTCTTGAATGCCTCGAAGTCGCCAAAGTCAGCGGTGATCTGCGCAGCGATGGGGCCAGTGGGCGCACCGCCAACACCATCAGTGCCGACAGGTCCCATCAGGGTCCAAAAGGCAGTGTGGTTGGAGTGGCCTCCGCCGTTGTTGCGGACAACGCCGCGAATATCCTCGGGAACACTGGCCAGTCCGCGCACCAGATCGTCGACGGACTTGGCGGCGAGGTCAGGATGGCTGGCCAGCGCAGCGTTCACATTAGTGATGTAAGTCTGATGGTGCTTGTCGTGGTGCAACTTCATCGTGTCAGCGTCGATAAAAGGTTCGAGCGCCGCATAGTCGTACGGCAGTGGTGGAAGTTCGTAAGCCATTGGGGAAATCTCCTTAGCATTGGATTGTACTGCGGGGGTTGCGCCCGGTGCCGGGCAGGGTGGCGAAATTAAAGAGGTTAAATCCAATTTTCACACGCTCTTGCGCGGTCGTTTACTTGGATGCCGGAAGAAGCAAGGAGGGTGCGAGGGAAAGTTTTAGGGAACACATGCGTGAGAAGTTCAACTGGCGGAATTGATTGAGCCAGGCGATTTGCGATGTTTTGAGGTCCATAAGTCGAGTGTGGAGGTTTCCCCGCATTGAACTGCAAACTTTGGGAAAAGTGGAGATTGTTTTTCCGCCGGATACGGCTTAGAGCCGCCTCGCGATTGAATCGGGAGGGACAAGAGCGTTGTCCACTGCGAGATCACGAAACAATGTTGCTCAAACGTTCCTGCCGAATAGGCGGTGACTCAAGTGCGAGCTGTAGTTTTGCAGACATGACCGGTCCCTAAATGCGAGGGACCTGTTGCACCCTCATCTCGGTTGGAAAGCCCCCGAGAGCGCGGCCACCCGCCCCTTCAACCCATCGAGGGGCACCCCGGCAAGACTACTTTGCTGCTGCTTTTGAGGGTTTGCGGGGCGGGTGGGATTCATCAATTAAAGAGCGCATTGTGACTGGCTTTCGGGCTTTGTGTTCAGGCAACTGGTCATGAAGGATCACATTGAGGAGAGATTTATGCACCTGAATGCGTCCGTTGTAGTCGATGAAGCCGAGCGATCGAAAGCGATTCATGAAGTAACTGACGCGTGACCTGGTGGTACCTATCATCGCTGCGAGTGTTTCCTGGGTGACGGGTGGGATGTACTTATTCGGCGTGCCTGGCTGGTCGAACTCTGCCATGATAAGCAGCACTCTGGCCAGTCGCTTCTCACTTCCATTGAAAAGATGATCAATAAGATCGGCCTGGGTCTTCATACTTCGGCCGAGCAGGAACTTTACAAACATATTTGTAAATGCGGCTTCCTCGTGCATCACCTTCACCATTTCAGACCGCACGATCTTGAGCGCTGTACATGGGGTAAATGCGGAAGCTGTGGCGATTCGCAAGCCGGCCACTGCTGCCAGCGACTCCTCTCCCACGAATTCGCCTGCGGCGATCAGACTGACGGTAACTTCTTTGCCTTTGGCGGATACCACTACAAGTTGCGCTCGGCCCTCTTGAAGGTAGAAGATACAATCCGCACTATCGCCCTGAGAAAAGAAAGTCTCTTTGGGTGCAAGGGTCACGATCCGTCGGCCGAGCCCGGGGTGGGATAGAAATGCGGATGGATCAAATTGCTTTTTGGGGCGATGGTTCATTTGGAAATACCTCGTTATAGTGTGTTCGCTTCCCTTGTTGGGTAGCACAGCTTAGGAGAGGGCCAATTTCAACTCAGGTCGCTTGTGGAATACCAACGCCGAGTGGCCGCCAGGGAGTAACAACACAGCGCAGTTGCGTGGATAACGAGCACTTCCCTGAAAATGGGGTCATGTGAGGTATTAGATAATCGCGTCCCTAAGGCTACTTATCGCGCACTTTATTGAAGTAAAAACCATTCTATCATTCCAGGGTGCTCCTCTTCTGTCTCCGGTGCATTCGCCGGGCGGTCGCGGCACCAGCGTTCGGGAATATTCACCGGGTTGAAACCGACAGGCCTTGGGGAACATCGATACAATGGACGGCATTGCGCGAATTCCCTGCCTTTCGTTTCTGAAGTTTGGCCTTGGACCTCAATTCCCCGAATTCGAAGTGAGTGATTGAACGATGAGCAATCAGCCGTTGTACCGTTGGCTTGAACAGCAGGGCGAGGCGTTTGGCGGGCCAGGCTCAGAGCCGCGGTGGACTTCAAGCGTAAAAGATGCGGTGGGGACAGCCTACGCCGCGTCGAGCCGCATCTGGTTTACATGCGCGTACGGGATTCTGAACGAGGTCTACCACCCCACGATCGACCGCGCCCAGGTTCGTGATATGGAGTTCCTGGTCACGGACGGCGAGACCTTTGTTCACGAGGAAAAGCGCGACCTTCAGTCGACATTCGAATACATCCATCCGGAGGCGCTGGGAGTACGGTATGTGAACCGCGATCCTGAGGGGCGCTACACGCTGACCAAGGAGATCATCTGCGATCCGCACCATGCCGTGGTTTTGAACCATGTCCGCATTGAGGGAGATGCAGAACTGCTGCCGCGACTGAAAGTTTATGCGCTGCTGGCGCCGCATTTGGATGGCGGCGGCGCGGGGAATTCCGCGCGGGCGGTGGACATAGCGGGCCACAAAGTGCTGCTGGCGTGGAAGGACAGATTTTCTCTGGCGATGGCTGCCAGTTGTGGATTCAGCCGGGTGAGCTGCGGGTTTGTGGGCGCAAGCGACGGCTGGCGCGACCTCATGGATAACTTCCGCATGGACTGGGAGTTCGGCTCGGCGACCGGCGGCAATATTGCGGTCACCGGTGAACTGGACCTGGACGGAATGTGGAAAGACGGGGCAATCGATTTCACTCTGGCCTTCGGCATTGGGGACGGCCATCATGCGGCGGCGCAAAAAACGGGGGAGTCTTTGGCCACTCCGTTTGCGGATCATCGCAGCCGATTTATCACGCAATGGCACCGGGCAGCGAATCCGATGTGGCTGGCGGCCAAGGCGTGTGATGGCGGCAAACTTTTGGGGACCAGCCATAACGTGCTGCTGGCGCATGAGGACAAGACATTCTCAGGAGCGTTTGTCGCGTCTCTGTCGATCCCGTGGGGCCAGGCGAAGGGCGACGATGACCTGGGCGGCTATCACCTGGTCTGGACGCGGGACATGGTGCAGACGGCATCCGCGTTGCTGGCCTGCGGTCGTGCGGAAACGGCCCGGCGGGCGCTGGTTTATCTTGCTTGTACGCAGAAGCCGGATGGAGGATTCGCACAGAATTTCTGGATTGACGGGACAGCCTACTGGAGCGGAATGCAACTGGACGAAGTGGCTTTCCCGGTGATTCTGGCGTGGCGATTGTGGAAGGCGAATGCGCTAGGCGATCTGGAGATTTTTCCGTTTGTGGAGCGGGCGGTCGGGTTCCTGGTGCGGCATGCGCCCATTACTCACCAGGAGCGTTGGGAAGAGAATGCAGGCTACTCGCCTTCGACCCTGGCAGCTGTGATTGCGGGCCTGATTTGCGCCGCGGACATTGCGCATGCCCACGATTCGGTGGAAATGGCCGTGTTTCTGGAAGAGTACGCCGACTGGATCGAAAAGCATCTTGAAGATTGGACCGTGACCAACAACGGAATGCTGCTTCCGGAAGTCACGAGGCACTACATGCGCGTCCGTCCGCCGGAAACGGGCGAAGCGTATGCGTGCGAGGATTGCGGGATCGAGACGATTCGCCTGCAAAACCGGCCGCCGGGGACGCGGACCGAATTCGAGGCTCGCGAAATCATCGATGCGGGCTTTTTGGAACTGGTGCGCTATGGGATTCGGAGAGCGGACGATCCGCTGATGGTGGATTCGCTCAAGGTAGTCGATGCAGTGCTCAAACGCGGGCTGCCGCAGGGGCCAGGTTGGCTGCGCTACAACTGGGACGGCTACGGAAACCGGCCGGACGGCGGGCCCTACCAGGGATGGGGCCAGGGGCGCGTGTGGCCGCTGCTTACCGGTGAGCGTGCGCACTATGAGCTGGCGGCGGGAAACGATATCAGCGAGCTGATTAGGACATATGAGAGGTTCGCCACAGCCGGACAGATGATGCCGGAGCAGGTTTGGGATGAGGCTAGTCAGAGCGGTTCGAATGCGCGGCTGGGTCAGCCGGCCGGGTCGGCGGTGCCGCTGGTGTGGGCCCATGCAGAGTATGTGAAGCTGCTGCGGTCAGCCGTGGATGGAAAAGTCTTTGACCGCATTGATGCGGTTTATGAGCGGTACTGCGAGCCTGAGGGACGCAAGAAAGTACGCGGAGATTTGGAGATTTATTCTCTAATGCGGCCAATCCAGAAAATTGCAGCGGGGAATACTCTGCGGATTCTAGATGAGAAGCGATTCGACCTGGTATGGAGTGCGGACGGCTGGCAGACGAAGGAAACGATCATGAGCCGCAGCCTAGGCAGTTCCGGTTTTAGCGCCGATATTCCGGCCACCAGCAGCGGAGATGAGAACAACGGCAAACTGCAATGGACTTTGCATTGGACAGAACAGAACGCCTGGCTTGGTTACAATGTTGAGGTGCAAGTTGAGGGCCAATAGCCGAGCGGGAAAACGAAATCCGCGCAAATCCGAATAAATTGATTTGCCGGCGCATCGAACAGCAAGGGAAAGGACACTTACCAACTTTATGAGTCCAAGCATTGCGGAACTTTCACTCGACGAACTTTCGATCGACACATTGCGGCTGCTGGCCGTGGACACCGTTCAAAAAGCCAACAGCGGCCACCCGGGCGCTCCGCTGGGCTGTGCTCCGATTGCGTATTTGCTGTTTCACAAGCTGATGAAACACAATCCCAAGAACTGGAAGTGGGCCGATCGGGATCGCTTTGTGCTGTCGAATGGACACGCCTCCGCGCTTCTTTATGGGACGCTCTTTCTATCCGGATACAAGCTTTCGCTGGACGATCTGAAGAGCTTCAGGCAATGGGAATCGATCACCCCTGGGCATCCTGAATATGGCGATACTGAAGGCGTTGAAGTTACAACGGGGCCGTTGGGGCAGGGGATCGCAATGACCGTCGGCATGGCGATGGCCGAGCGGCATCTGGCTGCTATTTATAACAAGCCGGACTTCGAAATTGTGAATCACCATACCTTTGCGCTCTGCGGCGACGGCGACCTGATGGAAGGCGTGAGTCACGAGGCCGCGGCTCTAGCAGGAATGCTGGGCCTGGGCAAGCTGATCTGGATTTACGACGATAACCTGATTTCGCTGGATGGACCCACGGAGCTGAGTTACAACGACAATGTCATGGAGCGCTTCAAGGGCTACCACTGGCATACGCAACATGTTGCCGATGGCAACGATCTTTTTGCCATTGAAGCCGCTATTGAAAACGCCAAGGCTGAAACTGAGCGACCGTCGATCATCGCGGTTCGGACGGTGATTGGCTACGGCAGCCCCAAAGCCGGCACTAACAAAGTGCATGGCGAAGCGCTGGGCGCGGAGGCTGTAGCGGCAACCAAGAAGTTCTTCGGCTTTCCTGAGGATCAGAGCTTCTTTGTGCCGGACGATGCGTTGGCGAACTGGCGCAAAGCGATCGATCGTGGCGCGGAACTGGAATTTAGGTGGAAAAAAGAATTTGAAGGTTACGCTGAAGCTAATCCCGAGTTAGCCGCCGAATTTGAGCGCACACAGAAGGATGTGCGCAAATCTGGCTGGGAAAAGGCGATTCCGAGTTATCCAGCAGGCAAGCCACAAGCTACGCGCAATGCCGGCGGGGCAATTATGAACGCGATTGCCGAGTTAGTGCCGGAGCTTTTTGGCGGCGCGGCGGATCTAACTGCCTCGACTAAGACAATCTTCAAGCCGGGCGAGAGTTTTCACGTGACTCCGGTGGGGCGGAATGTGTTCTTTGGCGTTCGTGAATTTGGTATGTGCGCAGCAGTAAATGGAATTGCGGCGCACGGTGGATTAATTCCGTTTGGGTCGACGTTCTTCACGTTCTCGGACTATTGCAAGCCGGCGATTCGGCTGGCCGCGCTGATGAAGATTCGCTCGCTGTTTGTGTTTACGCATGACTCGGTAGGATTGGGTGAAGATGGCCCGACGCACCAGCCGATTGAACATCTGATGGCGTTGCGCGCGGTTCCGGGGCTGACGGATTTTCGTCCAGCCGATGCAAACGAGACGGCGGCTTGCTGGAGGCTGGCGCTTGAACGGACCGGACCAAGCTGGTTTGCACTGAGCAGGCAGGATTTGCCGGTGATCGATCCTACTGTCGTAGACGTTTTGGGTGGCGTGAGCAAGGGTGCGTACGTGTTACAGGATGTTGCCAACCCACAAGTCCTGCTGATGGGCACTGGATCCGAAGTATCCGCTATTGTTGACGCGGCAAAGCTGCTTGCCGCAGAGGGAATCGCGGTCCGTGTGGTGAGTTTCCCAAGCTGGAAAATCTTCGAGGAGCAATCGCCGGATTACAAGGCGAGCGTACTGCCCGCAAGCGTGCCGAAACTTGCGGTTGAAGCAGGCGCAACGCTCGGCTGGTGGAAGTATGTAGGTCTTGACGGTGACGTAATTGGGCTTGACCGCTTTGGAGCTTCGGCGCCGGGACCGATTGTGCTCGAGAAGCTGGGATTTGGAGCCGAGAACATTGCAGCGCGAGCCAAGAAGCTGGTGAAGTAAGTAAGAAGTTGTCAGTGATCAGTTCTCGGTATCCGGGACCAGTTCAATTCTTTCCGATAACTGACAGCTGAATACCGACCACTAATAAGGGAGTTATCGTGAAACTCGTAATCAGTTCGGATCATGCCGGGTTTCCTCTAAAAGAGGAAGTTCGTGCTTACCTCACCAAGGCTGGACATGAAGTGGTGGATCTCGGGGCTTATGAGGTCGACCCGCTGGACGACTATCCAGACTTTGCCGAGAAGGTGGGCCTCGCGCTGAAACGGGGAGAAGCGCCGCGCGGAATCCTGATTTGCGGCTCTGGCGTGGGCGTTTGCGTGGCTGCCAACAAGATTCCGGGAATCCGTGCAGGCATGTGTCACGATACTTACTCGGCGCATCAGGGCGTTGAGCACGACGATATGAATGTAATCGTGATGGGTGCGCGCATCATAGGATCGGAGTTGGCGTTTGAGTGTGTGAATGCGTTTGTTGGCGCCAATTTCATTGCTACCGGGGAGAGATTTCAACGGCGATTTAAGAAGGTGCTGGCGATTGAGGCCAGATACCAGTGCGGAGACGGATCGACTAATCCGGCTTAGGTTCGCTTAAACCAGAAGCTTCATCAAGCATTCATCAGAGATACTCATACTGAAAGGCGCCGATGTTCCCCTTCGACGTGATCCTTTTCGATGTTGGCGGAGTGCTGCTGACCAACGGTTGGGACCATAGCGAGCGCGCGGCTGCGGCTAAATATTTCCATCTCGATCTGGCTCCATTTGAAGCCCGGCATGCTGCCGCATACCCAGCCTGGGAGCGGGGTGAGACTTTGCTCAAGGATTATCTGGATGCAACCGTCTTCAACGAGCCGCGACCTTTTTCACAGGATGATTTTTTTGGTTTCATGCTGAACCAATCTAAGCTGCTGCCGGATGGAGCTCTGGGAATCCTCGAAGAACTTTCCGCATCTGATAAATGCATGGTTGGTGCACTCAACAACGAGGCGCGCGAGACCAACGAGTTCAGATTCGAGAGCTTTGGATTGAGAAACTACTTCGCGGTTGCGCTAAGTTCGTGCTACCTGGGATTGAGGAAGCCTGATCCGCCAATCTACAAGCGAGCGCTGGATATTCTGGGCCGGCCCGCAGAGCGGGTTTTGTTTATTGATGACCGTGCCGAGAACGTGGCGGGCGCGGTGTCTGTGGGGATGCGAGGCATTCAATTTTTGGGCGCGGATTCTTTGCGACGGCAGTTAGTCAGTTTGGGAATCATTTAACAGTTTGGTAATGGAGGTTGTATGCAACTGGGATTGATTGGTCTGGGCAAGATGGGCGGTAACATGGCGGAGCGGCTGCGTGTGGGCGGCCACCAGGTGGTAGGCTTCGACTTCAACGCGGATGCTGTAGCAAAACTCACTGCTTCGGGAAATATCGGCGTCTCTACGCTGGAAGACCTGGCGAAGAATCTCACAGGCCGCAAGGCAATCTGGATCATGGTGCCGCAGGGCAAGCCTGTCGACGACACGATTGCCAGGCTTGAAGCGCTGCTGAATCCAGGAGACATCCTGATCGACGGCGGTAACTCGAATTACAAAGACACAATGCGCCGCCATGACGAGATAGCCGCGAAGCATTTCAACTTTGTCGATGTTGGAACGTCGGGCGGTATCTGGGGCTTGAAGGAGGGTTACAGCATGATGATCGGCGGCGACAAGGAGCCGGTCGAGTATCTTCGCCCTATCTTTGAAACTCTTGCTCCCGCAGTCGACAAGGGCTGGGGCCACGTGGGCCCCGGTGGCGCCGGACACTTTGTGAAAATGGTACACAACGGGATCGAGTACGGCATGATGCAAGCCTACGCGGAAGGCTTTAACATCATGGAGCAGAAGAAGCAACTGGAGCTTGACCTGACGCAGATATCGCAAATCTGGCGCTTCGGCAGCGTCGTACGGAGTTGGTTGCTGGATTTGACCGCGGATGCCTTGTCGAAGAATCCGAAGCTCGATGGTCTTGAGGCGTTTGTCGAAGACTCCGGCGAGGGACGCTGGACGGTGATGGAAGCGATCGATCTGAATGTCTCGGCGCCAGTGATTACGGAGTCGCTTATGCGGCGCATTCGTTCGCGCGAAGAGAATAACTTCGCAGACCGCATGCTTGCCGTAATGCGCAATGAGTTTGGCGGACATGCAGTAAAGAAAGACTAATCGCTAGTTATTGGTCATTAGTGATTGGGAACGGCGAGCTAGTGGGAGGTAGGAATGGCGACGATGCAGATGAGTGTGCGGGCGGAGGATCTTTTGCAGGTAAAGCGCTCCTCGGAAAATGTTCCGGACCCTGGGATCCTGGTAATCTTTGGCGCGTCGGGCGATTTGACCAAGCGGAAGCTGCTGCCTGCGCTGTTTCACCTGCGCCAGAACAACCTGCTTCCCGACAAGTTTTCGATTGTGGGCGTAGCACGGCGGCCCCTTGGCGACGAGTTTGCGGCCGACATGCGCGACGGGATCATCAAGTACGGCGGCGGCGATGCCGGCGACCCGAAGCTCGAGGAATTTGTAAAGCAGATCAGTTACTTCCCCCTGAACTTTGATGACCCCCAGAGTTATGCCGGACTTAAGGCCGAGTTAGACCGGATCGACAAGGAAAAGGGGATTGGCGGCGACCGTCTCTTCTATCTCGCGACTGCGCCTGAGTTCTTTGCCGGAATTGTCGAGAACCTTGGCGCGCAGGGCATGGCGCATCCGGAGCAGGGTAAGACGGCGGTGGTGATTGAGAAGCCGTTTGGACACGATCTGGATTCGGCGAAGTTATTGAACCAGCAGGTAAACGCCGTATTCCATGAGAGCCAGGTCTTCCGCATCGACCACTACCTGGGCAAAGAAACGGTGCAGAACATCCTGGTCTTCCGCTTTGCGAACGGGATCTTCGAGCCGATCTGGAATCGGAATTACATTGACCATGTTCAGATTACCGCGGCTGAAACGCTGGGTGTGGAAGGGCGCGGACCGTTCTATGAGAAGGCCGGTGCACTGCGTGACGTAGTCCAAAACCACATGATGGAGCTGCTGAGCTTTGTGACCATGGAGCCTCCATCCAGCTTTGAAGCGGAAAGCGTGCGTCGCGAAAAGCTGAAGGTGTGGCAGGCGATTCCTCCCATTCCGATCCTGAATGCGGTGCGGGGACAGTACGGCCCGGGAGTTATCAACGGCCAGCGCGTGGTAGGTTATCGCGACGAAGAGCGGGTCAATCCTGAGTCGGGCACGGAGACCTACGCGGCGCTGCGGCTGCAGATCGAGAACTGGCGCTGGGCCGGCGTTCCCATTTATTTGCGCGCGGGAAAGCGGCTGAAGCAGCAGGCCACCGAGGTGAGCATTCAATTCAAACAGCCGCCGCTGCTGATCTTCAATCGAATGCAACACAAAGGGCCGTGCCAGGAGATACAACCCAATCTATTGACAATTCGCATTCAACCCGATGAAGGAATCGCGCTGCGGTTTGGGGCCAAGGTGCCGACTTCTTCAGACATGTCGGTGTGCCCGGTGAATATGGACTTCGACTACGAAGCAGCGTTTGGCAAGTCAAGCGCCAACGGCTATGAGAGGCTGCTGCTGGAGTCGATGCTCGGCGATCAGACGCTGTTTGCGCATCGCGATGGCGTCGAGACGACGTGGGCGCTTTATACGCCGATTCTGGAAGCGTGGGCGGCAAAGAAGCCTGAAGTGTTTCCAAATTATTTTGCGGGTAAGTGGGGCCCGGAATGCTCCGACCGGCTGTTGGAGCGGGATGGGCATGCGTGGAGGAATGAACTGGGCAGGAAGGGATAAAGTCAGGAATCGGGATTAGGAGCAGGGATCAGGGTACTCGAAGATGCGAGTCTGCTAAACTTGCTCGCAGCCAACACGAGCTGATGTCATGAGACCTTATCATCTCTATGCCTTCTTACTAGCACTTGCGATCGCGGTTCCCTTGCATGCAGAAACCTGCCGCGAGATTCATGGGCGGGCGATCTCATACACGGGTGACGGTCAACTTGTGATCTGGCATATCGGAACGCATCATGATTTCTATGTGAAGGATGACGATTCCCGGAAGCTGCTGTCTGCTTACCTTCCAGAAGACGGCAGCAAAGCATTGTTTGCTAATTTCACAATTTGCCCTGTCGAGAAATAAGCGCGAGGCGCAGCCCAGGCGGTGGTCGTGAAGCAAATCCGAAACCCCCATGTCATAACTCGTAAGGATTGGAACGAGTAGGTATTTAGATTTTGAGTAGGGGATAAATCGCCTGAGTTAGCGAGTCGATTCACCTCCGCTTCCTAACATCCACCACGATTGTTTCAGCTAGCCGGTCTTGTGCGCACATCCTATTGCGATCCCAGAAGAATTGGGCAAAGCCGAGACCTCCCTCGAGCACGGATGCGCCATATCCCAGCCCTCGTTCGATCGATTGCCACAACCCCATTTTTGGCCCGGTAAGCGACATCACCCTGGTGCGGGCAACCCATTTGCCTGGGGTCTGCCCGTTGCTGAAATACAAGGCGAATCCCCAGTACAGAATCATGACTACAACGTTGCCCAGCTCATGGAAATCCCAAACGATGTGTATGTTGGTCTCGTGGAGGAGAAGCGATCTGCATGCGAATTCGAGAGGAGCCCAAATCGCAACAGCTATGAGAAGGTCTACAAAATACCCCAGCAGCCTTTGCCAGAACGCGGCCAGCGGCAGCCCATTCAACTCATCCATGCGAGCGGTCTCATGCGCATGAAACCTGCGAATCGCCTTTTCCTTGCTCATGGGGTGTAGTTTAACGTATCCGAATTTCGAAAACGCGACCGAGTTTCATTGGCTATTGACTCCGAATCGAGGTTTGCTGCCGGGATCTATTCGCGGATGATTTTTACAAAAATGCCGTCGGGGAGCTCGCCTTCGAGCAGATGAACTACGCCGCCTTTTACATAGCCTTCCAAAACCTGGCGGGTAGGCTTGGCTACCGGCGGAGCTGGTTTGGGTGCAGGCTTCAACGGCGCGTCGCTGACTCGGCGGCCCAGGGCCTCAGTGGATTGGGAAGCGGGCGTGCGGCCCATTCCTTTGTCCATCGCTTCGTTGGCCAGGCGGTCGGCTTCCTGGTTGCCGCCGCGAAGTGTGTGGCGCATCTCGAACTTCTCAAGCTGCCGCGAAAGTCGTCTGGCTTCTTCATAAAGCGGGCGCAGGACGGGGCTGGCGACTTTGTACTGTCCTTTCATCTGCTTGACCATGAGCTCTGAATCGGAGACGACGCGCAGGCGCTTCGCATTGTTCTCGATGGCCCATTTCAAAACTGCCAACAGGCCGGAATATTCGGCGTAGTTATTGGTCTGAATGCCGAGAAACTCGCCGAGGCGGGCGACTACGCGGCCGTCGGGGGATTCGACTACGGCTCCATAGCCGGATGGGCCGGGGTTGCCGCGGGAACCGCCGTCGCAGTGGGCGGTGTACCAGCCTTCAGAGGCGGAGGGGTCGGGAGAGGCGAAGAGATTTCCAGTCATCGTGTTCTAGTGTAATGGTGGGGGGGCGAAGCTGCATGCGAAGTGCCCGAAACGCAGATCCTTCGGCTACGCTCGGGATGACAGATTTTTTATGATGATAGAACGACGCAATATTTCACCGCGGTGCCGGTGGGCGCGATTTTTGTTACCGATGGTTGGTCAAAAGCATCTGAAGGGATATGAGCATGGAAAAGGCAACATTTGGTGCGGGATGTTTCTGGGGCGTCGAGGCGGCGTTTGCTGCCATCCCGGGCGTAAAGGCGACGGCCGTAGGTTACGAGGGCGGAAAGTTGGAGCGGCCCAGCTATAAAGACGTATGCACGGATTCGACCGGTCACGCTGAGGTGGTGGAGCTGGATTTCGATCCGGCGCAGGTGAGCTTTGAGAAACTGCTGGACGCGTTTTTCGAGCTGCATGATCCGACGACATTGAATCGACAGGGGCCGGACTGGGGCACGCAGTACCGCTCGGCCATCTTCTTCCACTCGCCGGAACAGGAAGCGCAGGCGCTCAAGAGGATTGAGCAACTGACAGCCGAAGGGCGATTCAAGCCGAAGCGGATTGTGACTAAAGTGGAACCGGCGCAGACTTTCTGGCGGGCCGAAGAATACCACCAGAAGTATCTGGAAAAGCGCGGGCAAGCCAGCTGCCATATTTAGTGATTAGTCATTAGGGATTAGTGATTAGTCGCCGATAGGCTCTTGGCTCTCCGGCTCTCCTGCCAAGCCGTCCACGGTTTCCGCGGTCAGGTACTCGGGGTGGGGAGTGTTCTTGTCGTCTGATTCGGCTGTGCTGACGGCGCCCGGTTCGTCGATCCACAGGCAGGCGATCCACCAAACTACAATGGCGAAGTAAAGAACTCCATTGGCATTAAAGAGCTTGTCGCGCAGACCCATGATGCGGTCGTACTCCGCTTGGGAGTGGGGGACCGCGTGAAGAGCAATCAGTTGCCAAAAGCCTTGCACAGCCAGTTGGCCAATGGACGCGGTTGAGAGGCCAATGACGATGCGCTGCGTGTGAGAACGCCAGCCGGCGCCACAGCTTCGGCCGAAGAGCACAACCAGCACGCCAAGTTCAATGGTAAGCAAATCCACCAGCATGTCGAATTTCTGAGCGCCTAACTGCATCAACTGCAGCGCAGCCATTGGGGAACTGGCGGTGAGGGTCTTCCATGCCGGCCACGGACCCCAGAAATAAAGTGCCGTCCCTGCCACCACCAGAATCGCCAAGGCACCAGCAAACCAGGTTCTGCGGCGAACCGGGGCGAACGCGCGGCGCGCCATCTCAACCACGACGAGAAAGCCCACTATGGCGGAAACGTCGGCCATGGTGACGAAGATGGCGGTCAGCGTGATGGTCTCCATGCGGCCGAAGAGCAGGCGGCTGGCGACCAGGCGCAAGGCCATTAAGACAATACTGAGCGTGAACCAGGGGAAACGCTTGATTCGGTCGCGACCCAGCAGGACGACGAGCAGAACGAGTTGCGCTGCGAAAGTGAGCGTCCAAAGAACTTGAACGGTCGAAAAGTGGAAATTCGGATGCATTTTGGCCTTGTCCGGGCCGCGCGTGGGCTGCTGCGCTGACCACGTTATTTAGTTTAAATGCCTTAGCCATGCCGCAGCATCGTTGACAGCAGGCTCGTTGAGCGCGGGGACTCTCCGGAATAATCCAAAGTGCGGTATGCTGGAAGAGCGCGCCCGTAGCTCAGCTGGATAGAGCGAACGCCTCCGGAGCGTTAGGTCGGGAGTTCGAATCTCTCCGGGCGCACCATAGTTAGAGTTAAAGCTTTCCGGTTACTCAGTTCCTCCCATTGCAGAAGCCGAATCAGCCTTTACCGGCATCTTCGGCTCGGGCGTTGTGGCGTTGCTGTCGAATTTCTTCCATCACAGACTGGATGAGGGCCTTGGCGCCCTCCATGCCGGCGAGAACGGCTTGCAGGTCAAGCGCAGGTTTGGCGGGGTTGCGGTTGGATGCGCAATAGACACCGTGCTGGCCAACCATGATCAGCGAGTCGGTGAGAAGATCGAGGGCCACAGCCAGGCGCCCCCGCTCGACGCCCATCATGAATTCGTGATGTTCCAGGTCGGCGCGCTTTTCTTCGAATATGTTCATACTTCAAGCCTACGCGAATAAGCCGTGAAATGGCGTTATCATGGTGCAACGAGACGCCATGGCCCCCACCGAAAGCGAAGCGATGACTGCCCAAAATGAGGTCTGGCCTGCCTTGCCCCAGGCCGCGTGGAGCGACACCTGCGCCACTTTGCAGCTTTGGCTGCAGATGGTCGGCAAAATCCGGATGACCCTGACGCCACCAGTCAATCACTGTTGGAACGTGACTCTTTACCCTACTGTCCACGGCCTTACAACCGGACTCATAGCGTATGGCACGCGCACTTTGCAGATTGATTTCGATTTCATGGAACACTTGCTGGTGGTCGAAACCAGCGAGGGTACGAGCCGAACGATTCCGCTGAAACCGATGACCGTTGCGGAGTTTTATGAGCGGTTGATGTCTGCGCTCGATTATCTCGGTACGCCGGTGCGCATTTGGAAGATGCCCTGCGAAGTTGCAGCGCCGATTGCGTTCGACACAGATTTCGTGCACCAGGCATATGATCCTGAATTCGCACAGCGGTTCTGGCGTGTTTTGTTGCAAACGACGCGGGTATTTTCCGTTTTTCGTGCCCGTTTCGTTGGCAAGGTCAGCCTTGTCCATCTATTTTGGGGAGCGATGGATCTGGCTTGCACACGCTTCTCGGGCCGCACAGCGCCGGAGCATCCCAGCATGCCTGGCCTGCCCGATCGAGTGACGCGCGATGCCTATTCGCACGAGGTGAGCAGTTGCGGATTCTGGCCTGGAGCGCCCGGCATTGAGCCCTTCTTTTATAGCTATGCCTACCCGGAGCCGCCGGGATACGCACAGTATTCTGTCGCGCCGAATGGAGCTGGATTCAATGCTGCATTCGGCGAATTCGTTCTGCCGTATGAACAGATGCGGCAATCTGCGGACCCTGATTCGGCGTTGCTCGAGTTCTTGCAGAGTACATACGAGGCTGCTGCGAATTGTGCGAAATGGGATCGGGCTGCGCTGGAAATCTAACGGCAGCCGAGCTGTTCATTTGGCATGAATGTAATAGATAACTCCATCAAGGTCGTCCGTGAGCAGAAAAGCGTCGGGACCGATGCGAAGAATGCCGCAGGGGCGGCCATTCACCTTGCGATTGACCAGAAAGCCAGTGATGAAATCCTCAGGCTGGTGATTGTTCGCATCGAAGCGGACCACTCGATAGCCTGTGCCAATTGCCGGATGGCTTGCTCCATGGAGCGCGACAAGAAATGAATCGGCGAGCAACGGATTGGCAGAATCGAAATACTCAAGTCCCAATGGGGAACTATGGGCTGCGAACGTGGTGTAGACCGCCGGAATCCTGGAGCAGTCGAACTGGGTCGGCGGCGGCCCGGCAGGAGGCGCAGGAACAATGTGGTCCGTCGGTCTTGGATCGGAAATGAAGTGGTCAGCGTGAGCAACGCCGTGATCGAAGTAGCAGGTTGGCCACCCGTAGTTGGAATCCGCTGGAACCGGATGCTCTTCGCTGTCCAACTCAAAGAACGTGTCTTCCGGGTCATGGGTTCCCAGATGGTCGGCGCCCATATTGGTTGCGAAGAGCGCCCCACCATCGATCGAATTGATGTATTCCATCCCGACAGCATTGCGCAGACCGCGAGCCAGGATCTCCTGATGCGCGCCGTCAGGGTCCATAGCAGTTAATGTAGCCCGGACGTCTTCTTTTTCCCGGCATGCGTTGCAGGAGCTGCCGACAGTCACATAGAGGCGCGTCTTGCCGTGCAGAGTTGCGAATGCGACTGTGCGAGTTAGATGCCAGCCTCCGTACTTATAGTTCAGGCCATAGTCGGGATAAGTCGCGAGTATCTCCGGCGGCCCGGAGGGCGAGTTATCGCCAGCGCTGTACTTATAGCGCAGTAGCTTGTCTGTTAGTGGCAGATAGAGCCATGACTGACCGGGTTTTCCATCCTGCGCCGGCTCTGTGTAGAAGGCTAGATTGTTCGGATTGCGAAGATGTTCGAGATACGGCGTAACCTTGGCAAACTTGCCGGTTTTCTGGTCCCAGCCGTCGAGAATATAGACCTTGCCGAGGCTGTTATCCCCGAGATCGTGCATGTCTGTGACGAGGATACGGTTGTCAGGCGACTTGGCCATGAAGCGAACACGCTTCAGGCCCTGCGCAGCTATGTTGATGGTGAAGTTTGCAGGGAGTTTCAAGACAAGAGATTTACCATTGGCGAGTCGAATGGAGTGCGGTTCCGGCTGTTGCGCCGAAAGGATGGCAGCGGACACGAATACGGCACAAAAAGCAGCGCTGATTAAAGACATTCTTGCCAATAAAATCATTGCTCTTATGATGCGAATTTTCCACCAAAGGGAAATTAGGGATCAAGAGAGTTAGACCAGAGCGAGTCCATTCTGTTAGTTTTCAGATTTTCCTTCGATATAGAGCTTTGGCGTCTCGGATACTTCGATGCCTTCTACAACGGAGCCGAGATGCCCAGGTCCGTCGCCCCAGCGGTTGCGGAGCCAACGGTTCACGGGCTCTGAATACCCGCGAGCCACAAGCATGCCCAGCAGCGCCGCAAGAACTATGACGACGGCAAAAAGTATCGGGACTGCCATCATCGGTTTCCCGGCTGCAACAAAGAGGTTGAAAAGGCTCAACACAATAAACCCATGAGTGAGGTAGATCTCGTAACTGTGTTGGCCCAGGCCGAGTAGCGGTTTGAAGATGCGGGGAGCGTCCCACTTCGACTGTGCCGCTGCCGCGATAACCATGCAGGCGCCGATAGCCAGGAAGGACATTGAGAGTCCGTTGCGTTCGAGACCCCATTTGGACAGCAGGTCTGAAAACGCAAGAGTGAATATGAGAACAGCAATACCGAGGGACGCCAGCACAATCAAGACTCGGCGCGAAAAACGGCACTGCGCGACAAAAATTGCCGTAAGGCAGCCGAGGGCGATTGCATCCATTCCACCCAGGTAGGAATACTCCCTCCAAACCCCATTGTGATTGAAAGCGTAGGAGCGGGCAAAGGGGCCCAGCGCCACAAACGCAAGTAGCGGAACAAGCAAGAACCGGACGCGTCGAAACACCAAGCAGGCGATCGGGAAAACAAGATAAAACGTCTCCTCGACCGAGAGGGACCAGAGGATGTCCCAGTTGACCGGAAGATAGCCGCGTTGAGCCTCAAGCAGGTTGATGTGGAAGGTGAGCGCAGCCAACAGAGCGCGGCCAAGACCTCCGGTTTCCGGCGAGACGATGAACCCGCTGATACGCGCGAGATGGAGCACGCTCAGCACTGCAAGCAGTAGAAGCAGCAGCGGGGCGATGCGTGCGAATCTGAGCTGATAGAACTCGCGAATATTCACACGCCCAAGCGAACCCCAGCGGCGGATTGCCGTGGACGTAATCAGAAATCCGGAGACGGCGAAGAATATCTGAACGCCTTGCTGCCCATTCCAGACGAGCGAGTCAACCAGCTGGTCCGGCAGGCCTTTCGTATAGGGAACATGTGCTCCGCGCAGCCGCATGTTGACGTGATTCATGAGCACAAAGAAGATGGCGAGGCCGCGCAGAATGTCGACGCCGTCAAGCCGCGACCAACTGCGCGCAGGCTTGGTAGTCTCCGTTGAGGCCATACCTCAATTTTGCATGATTGGAGAGGTATTTACTTCGACTTTCACCGGACCAGCATCATCGGATCTATCCGGGAACTACACACACTGCCTGCCGCCAGCTTCCACGTTGAGCCATCTGAATAGGTCACCGAATTGAGGTCGATCATACTCACGGCCGACAAGCCAGGCACAGCTAGATCCGTAGAAATCTCTTGAGGGGCTATCGGAAACTTGACGTCAAAAGTCTTTGCCGCGTCCGAGGCGTCCTGTGTGGACATGGTTTGCACCATCCGCCCTTTATTCGCGAACCCATGGACAGTAACGTTGGCCGCAACAACCCGCCTCGAATTCGAACCGAAAACAATCAGATGAAGCAGCTGCGCGATACCTTTTACCTGGACGCCGTTGACCATCATGCGGTCGCCGCCGGGCGCTTGCCTCGCGGTCAACGAAACCGGACAGCTTGGTGGGGCCGCAACTTGGATTGCCGTCGTCTTAACCTGCTCCTGACCGCTCAGGTCTGAGGTCACAACAGCAAAGCCATTCTGGGAGCCCGTTTGTGCTGCCAGCGCGGCTGAT
>Ga0302140_10003668_pt1 | contig 19659 bp, 32 predicted proteins | sample I_Bog_E1_1_FD_202095 | JGI IMG/M metagenome (GOLD analysis project Ga0302140, IMG submission 202095) | Peat permafrost microbial communities from Stordalen Mire near Abisko, Sweden - I_Bog_E1_1 | ecosystem: Environmental > Terrestrial > Soil > Wetlands > Peat | place: Sweden: Abisko, Stordalen... | reverse complement strand
ACCTCTCCACACCATATGTTTTCTCTTGTCCCGCGCGGCAGGTACGTCGCGATGCATTTTGCGGCGGCCGCGCAAGTTCTCCTTCGTTTGAATTAGGGAGTAGAGACTAAGCGACCGGGGACTAGCTCACGATGCTGGTGCAAACGCGCTTCTCTAGTCCCTGGTCCCTATGTCCCTTAGCCCCTTTGATGCTACTTGCTGTACAACTCAACAATCAACTGCTCGTTGATGGGCAGGTTGATGTCTTTGCGCTTGGGCAGAGAGAGCACGCGACCGGTGAGGGTCTCGAAGTTCATCTCCAGCCACGCGGGTACCGGATTTTGTGAAGCGTACTGCGCGCCCTGCTCCACAATCAAAAGCTTCTTCGCGCTTTCGCGAATTGCTATTTCGTCGCCCACGTTCACCTGGTACGACGGAATGTTGACCTTGCGGCCGTTGACCTGCACGTGCCCGTGGCGTACAACCTGCCGCGCCTGGCGCCGTGAGATGGCAAATCCCAAACGGAACGCCACGTTGTCCAAACGACGCTCAAGCTGCTGCAGGAGCAATTCGCCGGTAACGCCAGCGGCACGGTTAGCTTTTTCGTAATACTCGCGGAATTGGCCTTCGAGCGTGAAGTACATGCGCTTGGCCTTCTGCTTCTCGTGCAGTTGCAGGCCGTAGCCTACGATCTTGGCCTTGCGGTCCTTGCCATGCTGCCCCGGCGGAAAGTTCCGCTTCTCAATGGGGCAACGGTCGGAGGTACACTTCGTACCCTTCAAAAAAAGCTTGGTGCCTTCGCGACGGCAAAGGCGGCAGACTGCTCCGGTATAACGAGCCATTTCTTCTCCTGACTTCGGATGACGGCCGGTTTACAGCCCTCAGGACTTTTTGATCCAGAGTGCCTTCGTCCCGGCCCGTGTTGTTAGGAGGGACATAGGGACTGAGGAACTAGAAAAAGCACATACCTGGCAACTCTTAGTCCCTATTCCCCAGTCCCTTAGTCCCTTCCGCGTCTAGACGCGGCGCCTCTTTGGTGGCCGGCAGCCGTTGTGCGGCACCGGCGTTACGTCGCGGATGGAGCGGACTTCGACACCAGCCGCAGCCAGAGCGCGAATGGCCGACTCGCGGCCCGAACCCGGACCCGCCACCCGTACATCTACCGCGCGCAGACCGTGATCCCGCGCCATGCTGGCTGCATTTGAGGCAGCCTGTTGCGCCGCAAACGGAGTGCCTTTGCGCGAACCGCGGAAACCGAGCGAACCCGAGCTCTTCCAGCTCAGCGTGTTGCCTACCTGGTCTGTGATGGTGACGATGGTGTTGTTGAACGAGGCCTGAATGTGCGCGATACCAAATGGCACATTCTTGCGCTCGCGCTTCTTGAACTTCTTGTTCTTGCCTGCCTTGCCGGCCCCGGCTTTCTGCTCTGGCTTCGCCATTAGGTCTTACCCGTCGCTTTCTTCTTGCCGGCTACTGTGCCCTTGCGCGGGCCCTTCCGGGTGCGGGCGTTGGTGTGGGTGCGCTGGCCGCGCACCGGCAGCGAACGCCGGTGACGGTTGCCGCGATAGCTCTGAATATCGATGAGACGCTTGATGTGCATCTGGGTGTCCTTGCGCAGGTCGCCCTCCACATTTCCCTCGTCTTCAATCACCTGGCGGATGCGGTTAACCTCGTCTTCGCCCAAGTCTTGGATTTTCTTGAAGGGATCGACGTTCGCCTTCTCCAGAATCTTGTGCGCACGGGGGTCCCCGATGCCGAAGATGTAAGTGAGCGCGATACGTGCCTGCTTGTTGCGAGGCAGATCGACGCCAGCTATACGTGCCATTCTGTTTCCTCTGCTTCTTCCGGTTGTGTGCCCCTGGCCTCAACCAGTTCGCACGGTGTTTGCGGATCGCTCCAGGGGTTCATCGCAAGCCTTGACTTAAGCTAACTAGCCCCTTTGTTACGAAGAGAATAAGGAATAAGAGATATCGGTTTGCCGCTTTAGCTGCTCGATTGGTCCCTTGTCCCTACGTCCCTTAGTCCCTTCTGTGGAGTTCCGCGTAAACCAGGCTCCCTTAGCCCTGGCGCTGCTTGTGCTTTGCGTTCTCACAGATCACGCGTACCACCCCTTTGCGGGTGATGACCTTGCATTTCACGCAAATCTTCTTTACCGATGCACGAACCTTCATTGCAACTGCCCTTCTCCACGCTCAAATTCCAAGCGCGGCGTATCAACAGAAATCATTTGTAGCGGTAGACAATCCGCCCGCGATTCAGGTCGTAGGGACTCAATTCCACGGCTACGCGGTCACCGGGCAAAATGCGAATGAAGTTCTTGCGCATTCTTCCGGAAACATGGGTCAGAACCTCGTGATTATTCTCGAGCTTGACCTTGAACATGGCGTTGGGCAATGTCTCAGTGACTATTGCCATGACCTCAATCGCGTCTTCCTTCGACAAACCGCATCCAATTCCGCCGGCCTACCGCTGCCGGCCCGTTAAATCTACTCGGTTAAAACTCTCGCTCCGCTGGCGGTCACCGCAACCGTTTGCTCAAAATGAGCGCTCATGCTCCCGTCCTTGGCCACTGCAGTCCAACCGTCCTCAAGCACCAGAACTTCCGGCTTGCCGGCGTTCACCATCGGCTCAATCGCAATCACCATACCCGCGCGCAACTTCATGCCGCGGCCCGCGAGTCCGAAGTTCGGTACCTGCGGATCTTCGTGCATGTGCACCCCAATGCCATGGCCCACAAACTCCCGCACCACCGAGAAGCCTTCGCCCTCGACAACCCCTTGCACCGCCGCGCCCACATCCCCTAGCGTTGCTCCCGGCTTGACCGCCGCGATGCCGGCCTGAAGAGAAGCTTCCGTCACCGCCAACAGACGTGCTGCCGTGGCATCGATGGCGCCCACCGGCACCGTGATCGCCGCGTCGCCGTAGTAGCCGTCCACCACCGCGCCGAAATCTACCGAAACGATGTCCCCTTCTTTCAGGACTCGCTTGGCCGAAGGAATGCCGTGCACAACTTCGCTGTTCACCGACACGCACAGAACGCACGGATAGCCATGGTACCCCTTGAAAGCAGCCTTGACTCCCAGCTCGGACAGACGCGCTTCCGCGGCCTTTTCCAGATCTAGCGTAGTCGCTCCCGGTTTTACTTGGCTGCGCACCAACTCCAGCACCTCGCGGACAACCTTGCCCGCGCGGCGCATCTTTTCGATCTCATGGGACGACTTCAGAACAACCGCCACCTTACCCAGCTTTCAGCGCCTATCACGCGCAAATCCACCGTCGTCATGCCCTAGTGGCGCATGCTTTCGACGGCGGCAACAATTCCGGCTGCGATCAAACCGATTGGCCGGTCTCCATCCACTTCCATGAAACGTCCAAGTGAGCGGTAGTGCTCAATCACTGGCGCGGTTAAGCCCCCATAGGCGCGCATGCGCTCCTTGAAAACCTCTTCCGTGTCATCGGCTCGCTGAACCAGCGCTGCACCCTCTATGTCGCAATATCCATCCAGCTTGGGCGGATTGACATAGACGTTGTAGATCGTCTGGCAGACAGGACAGTTCCTGCGCCCGGTAATCCGGCGCAATAACTGATTATAGTCCACTTGAATGCTCACGGCAATCACCGGCAACGTGTTTCCCTGGGCAGCCAATCGGCCATCCAGCCACCCCGCCTGCCCCAGCGTCCGTGGAAATCCATCCAGGATGTAGCCGTTTCCTGTGTCCGGCTGCTGGAGTCGCACCGCCACCATCTCGTCAACCAGGGAATCGGGAACCAGCTCGCCCCGTCCCATGATCTCCTTCGCCACCCTGCCCAATGAAGTTCCCTGGGCCACGTTCCCGCGCAATAGATCGCCGGTAGAAATCTGGGGGATGCCCCAGAGTTTTACAAGTTCCTTGGCCTGGGTTCCCTTCCCCACGCCCGGCGCTCCCAATAAAAGTATCGGGCCGGGAACGGTTTTTGACTCCGCTGCCCGGCCGGTTTCAACTGAAACTGCAATGGAAGACATTACCAGTTTTTCCTTCCGCGAATGCGACCGGAGCGAGGGGAAAAGCCGTCATAGTGCCTCATGATCAGCTGCGATTCGATCTGGTTGACGGTATCCATGGCCACACCCACCACAATTAGCAGTGAGGTGCCGCCAAAGTAGAAATTGACCCCCATCCCATGCGTGGTCCATGCCGGCAGGCTCTCAAAAAACCGGCCAACGAGCCACAGCTTATCGAAGCGGATGCCCGAAATGAGGAAGGTGGGCACCAGCGAAATTAAAATCAGGTAACCTGCTCCCACCAGCGTGATGCGGGTGAGAATGTCGTTGATGAAGTCCGACGTGCGCTTGCCAGGCCGGATGCCCGGAATGAACGAGCCCGACTTGCGGAAGTTATCGGCAATATCGTCCGGCTTCATAACGATCGAGATGTAAAAATATGCGAAAAAGATTATCCCCAGGACGTAGAGCGTCTCATACCACGGATACCCGGGCTGAAGCGCACCCACAATCGGCTGCAGGAAGCGGTTGTTCTGCACCCACTCAACCTGGCTGAACAGCATCGGAGCCGACAGAATCGAACTCGCGAAGATGACCGGCATCACGCCTCCGGAATTCACCTTCAGCGGCAAATGGCTCGACTGTCCACCCATCATCCGCCTGCCCACAATCCGCCGCGCGCTCTGAATGGGAATACGCCGCTCCGACCGCTCCACAAATACGATGAAGGCTACAATTCCAGCCATGGCAGCCACCAGGATCAGAACCACCAGGAAGGTGAGCGAACCCCACGCATTCGTCTGGACTTTCTGCACCAGTTCGGCCACGCCGCGCGGCAGCCCAGCCACGATGCCGGTAAAAATCAGCAGGCTCATGCCGTTGCCAATGCCGCGATCGGTAATTTGCTCGCCTAGCCACATGATGAAAGCCGTGCCCGTCGTCAGGGTCAAAATCGTCATCAGGCTGAAGCCAATCCCGGGGTGAAGAACCAGCCCCTGGCGAGTGAGAATGGCCGCAATCCCGATCGACTGCAATGCCGCCAGAATCACGGTCATGTAGCGCGTCCATTGCGTGATCTTCCGGCGGCCCAGCTCGCCTTCCTTCTGGATACGCGCCAGCGGCTCATACACCACGGTCAACAGCTGGAAGATAATCGAGGCCGTGATATACGGCATGATGCCCAGCGCGAACACCGTCATACGGCGCAGGTTTCCCCCGCCAAACAGGTCCATCAGGCCCAGCGCCGATCCGCTCTGCTGGTTGAAGAGTTGTTCGAGCAGATGACCATTCACGCCCGGGGTGGGGATGTGCGCGCCCAGGCGGTAGACGGCCAGAATGCCGAGTGTAAAGAGAACCCGCTTGCGCAGGTCGGGAATCCGGAAGATATTGAGAAACTTCTCAAGCATGTTTGTTTTTCCGCTTCAGGCGTTGCCGCCACTCGAATCTGGGACCTGACCCATCTTAGAGCATTTCCGGATTTCCATGAGCGTACTGAGCTCCGGAGAACGCTGTATATGCGGCCGATCACACGTGATTCTGCCAAATCATTCGTGTGCCCCAAAACGTGATTCGGGGCTTGGTAACCGGCCCGCGCAAAGAAAGAAAGCCGCTTAGGCTGTTGCCGGAGCTACCGGACCACCCAGAACCACGGCCTTGCCGCCGGCTTTTTCGATCTTTTCAACGGCGGATTTCGAAAATTTGTGAGCGTGGATCGTGATAGCGGACTTCAGCTCGCCGGAGCCAAGGATCTTGATCAACGCCTTCTTGCTCGAGGACAAGCCAAGCTTCTTGTAATCGTCCAGCCCGATTTCCTTCACATCCAGATTCGCAGTTTGCTCGACAATCCTGTCCAGGTTCACCACCGTGTATTCGGTGCGGAAGATATTCGTGAATCCGCGCTTGGGCAAACGGCGATGCAGCGGCATCTGGCCGCCTTCAAAACCGCGCATAAGGCTGAAGCCGGAGCGCGAACCCTGGCCCTTGTGTCCACGGGTTGAAGTCTTGCCCATGCCGGATCCCATGCCCCGGCCCACGCGCTTGCGCCCGGTGTTTGCCCTCTTGGGCGCGCGCAAATTCGAAAGATTCTTTGCCATGATTTTCCTCGCTGTAGCGCCAAACAGGGTTGGTCCCCGCCGACTCGCGTTGTGTATAAAGCAGTCAATGAATTAAGCAGTGAAAGAGTGAATGCGATCAATACTTGTCTTCACTTTTTCACTCTTTCACCGCTTTTCTTCACTCGTTCCCTAGTCTTCCAGAATCCTCACAAGGTGCGGGACCGTCTTCACCATGCCGCGGATCGACTCGTTGTCGACGCGCTCGACGATCTGGTTGAGCCGCGTGAACCCAAGGCCCTTCACCACCGCCTTGTGCTTGTAGGGGGTCGAGTTCTTTGAGCGGTAGTACTGAATGCGAATCATCTTGGTTTCAGCCATGGCCTACATCTCCTCCACGGTCTTGCCGCGCATGTTCGCCACTTCCGCACGGTCCCGCAGCTGGATCAGAGCATCGAAGGTCGCCTTCACCACATTGTGCGGATTCGGGGAGCCGAGGCTCTTCGTCAGCACGTTCTGCACGCCGGCCGAGGTCATCACCGCACGCACCGCTCCGCCCGCAATCACGCCCGTGCCTTCCGGCGCCGGCTTCAGCAGTACCTGGCCGGAACCAAAACGGCCCAGCACCTGGTGCGGAATCGTGGTCTCGGTCAGGTTGATGCGGAACAGGTTCTTCTTGGCCGACTCAATTCCCTTGCGGATGGCCTGGGGAACTTCCTTGGCCTTGCCGGAACCGTAACCCACTACGCCAGAAGCAGCATCGCCAACCACAACCAGCGCGGCAAACGACATGTTCTTACCGCCCTTCACCACCTTGGTCACGCGGTTGATGGCCACCACCTGGTCCTTCAGGTTGTACTGGTTGGCATCGAGTTTCTTCTTCAACATTGTCATTGCTCTCTCGTCTCTTCTTCCAGTGATCAGTGAACACGCCTCACTGTTTCACTTCGTCACTACTCTTAAAACTCCAACCCGGCTTCGCGCGCAGCGTCGGCCAGCGCCTTGATGCGACCGTGATAAAGATAGCCGCCGCGATCGAAAACAACCCTCTTGATGCCCTTTTCGACAGCCTTCTCCGCCACTGCCTTGCCAATCTCCTTTGCCGCTGCCACGTTTCCGCCAGTCTTGACCTTCAAGCCCAGCGTGGAAGCAGAAACCAGCGTCTCGCCCTTCTGGTCGTCGATAACCTGCGCGTAAATGTGGTTCAGCGAGCGGTACACGTTCAAGCGCGGCCGCTCCCCCGTGCCCGAAAGCTTGGCGCGAATACGCGCGTGAATGCGCTGGCGGATTGCGTTCCTCTTTGTCTGCGTAATCATCGGTCTCTCTTTCCTATCAGCGGAGCCGCCTCGCAACCCCGTTCGGTGACTTAGGGACTAGGGAACAGTTGAATTCGCGAATATCCACTCGACGAGCTGGCCCCTATTCCCTTAGTCCCTAGTCCTTGTTTCTCTTACTTCGCGCCGGTCTTGCCGGCCTTCTTCTTCAGCTTCTCGTCGGAGTAGCGCACGCCCTTGTTCTTGTACGGATCGGGCTTGCGCAAGGACCGCATATCGGCGGCCACCTGCCCCACCTTCTGCCGGTCAATTCCCGATACCACTAAGTGCGTCTGCTTCGGATCGACGGAAACTTCGATGCCCGAAGGCAACGGCACTTCGATCTGATGCGAATAACCCAGCGTAAACACCACCGTGCCCTTGCCCTTCAATTCGGCGCGATAGCCAATACCAACAATGTCGAGCTCGCGAGTCCAGCCCTTGGTTACGCCCTGCACCGCGTTGAACACCAGCGCACGCGTCAGTCCATGGACGGCGGCATGCTTATCGGTGTCCCGATTCACGTGTAGCAAACCGTCTTTCGTCTCAAGCGAAATTCCCTCGGCGATCAACGCCGAAACTTTGCCCTTGGGCCCTTCCACAAGAACCGTGTTGCCCTCAACCGTATACTTCACGCCCGCGGGCAGCGGGATCGGCTTTTTTCCAATACGCGACATGCTTTCAATCCTTCTTCTTGGCTTGCGAGTCCCGACGGGTGCCTTCCAACACCCCGCGTTCCACTGCAGCCCGTGAAGCAATGATCACTTCACTTTTTCACTTCTTCACAACTTCACTCCCCAACTGCCCTTACCATACTTCGCAAAGCAGCTCGCCGCCGACGCCTTCACGGCGGGCCTGGCGCCCCGTCATCACACCCTTCGGCGTAGTCAAAATCGCAATTCCAAGACCGCCCTGCACACGCTTGATCTCGTCATGGCCAATGTAAACGCGGCAACCGGGACGCGAGATCCGTGCCAGGTCGCGAATCGCCGCTTCCGTGCCGCCATACTTCAGGTACACGCGCAGCACCTGCTTGCCTTCTTCTTCCTGCGTTTTGTAGTTCGAGATATAGCCCTCTTCCTTGAGGATGCGCGCAATCTCGGTCTTCAATTTCGAAGCTGGAACATCCAGCTTCTGATGACGCGCCCGGATTGCATTCCGGATCCGCGCTAGAAAATCTGCTACTGGGTCGGTCAGACTCATTCCTTCTCCTTCATTCCCCGTTCGTCCGCCTGCTGCCGGAAACCTGCGGGAATGCGTACTACACAGTGGTCACAGCACAGTAAACAGTGATCAGTAAGCCGCAGCTTTATGCTGAGTCAATATTGCCAGTCTTCCGTGGAAGAATTGACCACTGACCACTGCCAACTGCCTTGCTACCAGCTCGACTTCACAACGCCCGGGATTTCGCCCTTGAGCGCCAAAGCCCGGAAACACAAGCGGCACACACCAAACTTGCGCAGAAATCCGCGCGGACGTCCGCACAGCTGGCACCGGTTGTGCTTGCGGCAGCTGAACTTCGGCTTCCGCGCGTCTTTCACTCTCTTTGCAGTAGTTGCCATAAATCCTCGTGTTCCTCTTGCTCTACGCGCCCTGGCGGAACGGCATGCCAAAGTGGCGCAGCAATGCCCTCGCCTGGTTGTCGTCCTTTGCCGTCGTCACGATCGTGATGTTCATCCCCTTCAGCTTTTCCACCTTGGAGTAATCAATCTCCGGGAAGATCAACTGGTCGCGCAGGCCGAGCGTGTAGTTGCCGCGCCCGTCAAAACTCTTGGTCGATACGCCGCGAAAGTCCCTGACCCGCGGCAGTGCCGTTGAAATCAACCGGTCAAGAAACTCGTAGGCCTTCTCGTTACGCAATGTCACCATCGCCCCAATCGACATGCCGGCACGCACCTTGAACGCCGCAATCGACTTCTTCGCCTTCGTCGTCACCGGCTTCTGCCCCGCGATCGTTGCCAGGTCATTCACCAGCGGATCCAACAGCTTGGTGTTCTGCGTGGCTTCGCCCAAACCCATGTTGATTACGACTTTTTCAAGCTCCGGTACAGCCATCAGATTGTCAAGCCCGAGCTCTTTCTTAAGAGCCTGCTTGATCTCCTTGTGATACTTCTCTTTCAACCTTGCTGCCATTTCGCTTTGCTCTCTTTCTTCCGGGCTCCGGATTGGCTTCCCATCAGCCGTCTACCGTTGCGGAAGGTGCTGGCCGCACGGGCGGAGTTCTCTCGTTCCGCGCCGGCCTTGATCCTTCTGTGAACCATTCACTCGTTCACTTCTTCACTGCAGCCTTACTTCTTGGTCGGCAGCGTCTGCCCGCACTTCTTGCAGACCCGCACCCTGCTGTCGCCTTCCACCTTGTATCCCACGCGCACCGGCCCGCAGTTGGAGCACACCAGCATCACGTTCGACACGTTAATCGGCGATTCCTGCTCGGCGATGCCGCCCTTGGTTCGTTGTCCCTGCTTGCTCGAGACCGTCTTCTTGACCACACGTACGTGCTCCACAAGCACCGTTCCCTTGTCAGGGAAAACCCGCAGCACGCGACCGGTCTTACCCCGGTCTGAGCCCGTCAGCACCTTGACCGTATCGTTACGACGAATATTCAAACTCGGCATCTCATCTCCAAATGCAGCTAATAACTGCCAGCTCTTAGCTATTTCACTGCCCGCTTCCAAACTTTCAACCCCGCCAGCCTTGCCGCCGAACCACCTATTTAGCTAGTAGCTAGAAGCTGCCTCTTAAACGACTTCCGGGGCCAGCGAAACGATCTTCAAAAACTTCTTCTCGCGCAGCTCGCGGGCTACAGGTCCGAAAACGCGCGTTCCCACCGGCTCATGCGCATCATCAATCACCACCGCCGCGTTCTCATCGAAGCGGATATACGTTCCGTCTCTCCGCCGATATTCCTTGCGCGTGCGGACAATCACGGCCTTCACGACTTTGCCCTTCTTTACCGTGCCGTCCGGCGAAGCTTCCTTCACCGCCGCGGTTACGATATCGCCCAGGCCGGCCTTCTTGCCCAATCCGCCGCCCAGCGGAAGAATCACCTGCAGCTTGCGCGCGCCGGAGTTATCGGCCACCGCGAGCATCGTTCTCATTTGCACTGCCATCGGTTGTTCTCCTTCTCGCTAGCGTTAGCTGGCAGCCTTGACTTCGGTTTGAACCGCCGCGTCTTCAATCTGTCCCAGCGTCGAGCGCCGGACAATCTCTTCCAGAGCCCACCGCTTCAGCTTGCTCAGGGGCCGCGTCTCGCGGATGCGCACAACATCCCCCATCCGCGCAGAACTCTGTTCGTCATGGGCATAAAACTTCTTCGTCGAGCGCACAATCCGCTTGTACTTCGGATGAGCCTTCCGCATTTCGACCTCGACCACAATGGTCTTCTGCATCTTGGTCGAAACCACGTTGCCGACCTTCTCATTACGCCGCGCGCCGGTTGTGGGCGCCTGCACTGCTTCTGTCGTCGCCATCATTTAGCGCGCTCCCTTTTTCTTTGCCGCTGCCGCTGGAATCGCCGCCGCTGTTTCCTTCGTCGCCCCGCGGATGCCTAGCTCCCGCTCCTTGGCCACAGTCTTGATCTGTGCGATCTCCTTGCGCAACTGGCGGAGTTTCTTTACCCCGTCGTTCTGCCCCAGTGAGACCTGGAAGCGAAGCCGGAACAGCTGCTCAGAGGTTGTCGTCTCCTGGTGCACCAGTTCGTCGTCGCTCAAATTGCGAATCTTTTCGAGTTCCATCTCTTCTTCTCCAACCAGCTGCTAGCTTCTAGCCCCTAGCTCATTGCGGGTCCCCAAGGTCTCGATTTTGAGACCTGGGAAATCACCCTTACTTGGCCGCAGCCACAATCTTTTCCGCTCCCGGACGCATCACGAACTTGGTGCGCAATGGCAGTTTGTTCGACGCCAGGCGCATGGCTTCCTGTGCGATCTCCGGAGCCACCCCTTCCATCTCGAAGAGGATCTTTCCCGGCCGCACCACGGCAACCCAATGATCGAGCGCGCCCTTGCCCGAGCCCATTCGGACTTCGGCCGGCTTCTTGGTAATCGGCTTGTCCGGGAACAAGCGCAGCCAGATCTTGCCGCCTCGCTTGATGAAACGCGTCATCGCAATACGACTGGCCTCGATCTGCCGGTCCGTAATGTAGCCGCACTCCAGCACCTTGAGCCCGTATTCCCCGAACGACAGCGAAGAGCCGCGCCATGCCTTACCGCGCCGCTTGCCCTTCTGCTGCTTGCGGTACTTCACCTTCTTTGGCATCAACATAACGAAATCCCTCGTAAACCGGCTGCTAGCTTCTAGCCTCTAGCTTGTTCTTCCATTCCAGCATCCGTACTTCTCTCCACGTCCCTAGCTAAGAGCTAGAAGCTGGAAGCTGCTCTTAAAACACCGACGTCCCAACCAAGGGAGTCTGCCTGCGCTTCTGCTCGTAGATATCACCGCGATAAATCCATGTCTTCACGCCGATAACTCCATAAGTGGTGTGCGCTTCGGTAAACCCGTAGTCAATATCCGCGCGCAGCGTGTGCAGCGGCAAACGACCCTGCAGATACCACTCCGACCGCGCGATTTCATTGCCGTTCAAGCGACCCGAGACACGGACCTTGATTCCCTTGCAGCCAAACCGCAGCGCCGAATCGACGCTTTTCCGCATCGCCCGCCGGAAGCTCACCCGCTTTTCCAATTGCAGCGCGATATTTTCGGACACCAGCTGTGCGTCCAGTTCCGGTTTGTTCACTTCAATGATGTCGATGAACACATCGCGGCTGGTGCGCTTGCCGAGCTCCGTCTTGAGCTTCTCAATCTCCGCGCCCTTGCGCCCGATTACGATGCCCGGACGCGCCGTGCGGATCAGGAACCGCAGCTTGTTGCCCGGACGCTCGATCTCAACCGAGCTGACGCCCGCGGCCTTCAGCTTCTCGCGCAGCTCGGCCTTGAGCTTCACGTCCTCGACCAGCAGCTTGTCAAAGTCGCGCTCGGAGAACCAGCGCGAACGCCACGGCTTGTTCACTCCGAGCCGAAATCCGTAAGGATGGACTTTCTGTCCCATATGCTTTCCCTCTAACCTCTAGGCCTTCTTGCCGGCCTTCTTCTTGCTCGCTGTCGCCGTCTTGGCCGCAGCTTTCGGTTCCGTACCCTTTGACTTGCTTGCCTTGACCCCAGCCTTCGGCTCTTCAACCTTGGTCACCAAAGCCGCGCCGCCATTGCGCTCTGCAACTGAAAGCACAATGTGCGTCAGCCTGCGCTGGTAGCGATACGCACGCCCCATCGGAGCGGGGCGAATGCGCTTCATGCGCGGTCCATCGTTGGCCAGGGCCAGTTTCACGTACAAGTTGTCCACGTCCAGATCAACGCCCTGCTCGCCCGACAAGTACTTGGCGTTGTCCACCGCCGAAACCAGCAGCTTGTGAATCACCGGGGCGATGCGCTTCTTGGTGAAGGCCGCCGTCTCCAGCGCCTCCTGAACACCCCGGCCCTTGATCAGATCCAGCACCAGCCGCGCCTTCTGCGGCGATACGCGCTGGAACTTGGCCTCGGCCCGGTACTCTTTTGTCTCGACTGCCATTGTGCGTTCCTCAAATCAGCCACTAGCTTCTAGCTACCAGCTTTTTAGCTTGCCTAATCTTCCAAAAGCCTCAGCGCTTGCGATCATCAGCCTGGAAGCTGAAAGCTCGCCGCTGGAAGCTGCCTTACCTACCGCGGCTTTGCACCGGCTTCGGCCGACTTGCTGCTTCCCCCCGTGTGCCCCTTGAAGGTGCGTGTCGGCGCAAACTCGCCAAGCTTGTGTCCCACCATGTTCTCCGTCACGTACACCGGCACAAATTTCTTGCCGTTGTGCACCGCGATCGTGTGACCCACAAACTCGGGAAAGATCGTGGAGCGCCGCGACCACGTCTTGACTACCTTCTTGTCGTTCGCCTGGTTCAGCACCTCGATCTTCACGGTGAGGTGCGCATCCACGAACGGGCCCTTCTTTGTCGAACGTGCCATAAATCTTCCGCTCCTCTACTTCACGCGGCGCGCGACGATGAATGCGTCGGTCCGCTTGTTGTTGCGTGTCTTGTAGCCGCGAGTCGGCTGGCCCCACGGCGTTACCGGATGACGGCCGCCTGAGGTTTTGCCTTCACCGCCGCCGTGCGGGTGGTCCACAGGATTCATGACGACGCCGCGGTTGGCGGGACGAATGCCCTTCCAGCGGTTGCGTCCCGCTTTGCCAATCGATACGTTCTCATGATCGGTGTTACCAACCTGCCCGATGGTCGCCATGCACTCCACCAGTACCCTGCGAGTTTCGCCCGAAGGCAGCTTGAGAAGGGCATACTCGCCTTCCTTGGCCACCAGCTGAGCCTGCGTTCCTGCCGAACGCGCCATCTGCGCCCCCTTGCCCGGCCGCAGTTCAATGGCATGCACCGTGGTGCCGGCCGGAATGTTCTTCAGCGGCAGCGAATTACCCACAAGGATGTCCGCATCGGGACCCGAGTTGATCGTCGCTCCCACCTTCAGCCCAACCGGCTGCAGGATGTAGCGCTTCTCGCCGTCCGCGTAGTGCACCAGCGCGATCCGGGCTGAGCGGTTGGGATCGTATTCGATCGTCGCCACCTTCCCGGGAATTCCGTACTTCTCGCGTTTGAAGTCGATAAGCCGCAGCTTCTGCTTATGCCCGCCGCCCTGGTGGCGGATCGTCAGGTCGCCCACGTTGCGGCGTCCGCCGGTGCGCTGCTTCACTGCCAGCAGCGGCTTGTACGGCCTATTCGTCGTCAGGTCGTCGTTGACCAGCGAAGTCTTGAAGCGCAACGTCGGCGTTATCGGTCTGTATGTCTTGATTGCCATGTTCTTTGTCCTTGAGCGCCGGATGATGCTTCCAATCCACCGCTCTCTTCGCTTCTCCGGAACTCCCAACAACTTCAAAGTTCCGATATTTCTTCCGAGCCAAGCAGCCTACTGATTCAACGCTTCACTCTTTCACTGCTTCACTACAGGTTGCTCACGTACTCCGGCATCTTCTCGCCGGCCTTCAGCCGCACGTAAGCCTTCTTCCAGTCAGGCCGGAACCCCGCGAACTTACCCCGGCGGCGTTCTTTGCCCACAACATTGGCAGTGCGAACTGTGGCCACCTTCACTTTGAAGAGCGCCTCAACCGCCTGCTTCACTTCCGTCTTCGATGCCTCGGGCGCCACGTCAAACACCAGCGTCCCCTCGGTCTCCTTCACGCTCAAGCCCTTTTCCGTAATCAACGGGCGGCGAATCACTGTATAGAGTGTCGGCATTACACGGCCTCCGTCTGCGCGGCGTGCTTGCGCCCATCAAGCTTACGTTTGGAAGCGTTCTTCTCAAGCATCTCCGTCAACTGCTCGATGGCGGCCGTCGAGAAGATGGCCCGCTCATAACGCAGCAGATCATAAGGGTGCACTTCGTTATTCAGCACCAACTCAACGCCCTGCAGGTTGCGCGCTCCCAGCAGCAGTGCCTTGCTCAGCGTCTTGCCGTTCTCCACAATCAGAGCCGTGCGCGTCACGTCGAGCTTGTCCAGAGCGGCGCGGTAAAGCTTGGTCTTCGGTTCCTTCAGCTCCAGCGAATCCACAATGGTCAGCTTGCCGTCCGCCAGCTTCGAAGCCAGCGCCGATCGCAATGCGCCCAACAGCTTCTTGCGCGGAAAGGCGTAGTCATAACTGCGCGGCTGAGGCCCGTGCACCGTGTAGCCATGACGCCACAGCGGCGAGCGCACTGAACCGATACGAGCCCGGCCCGTGCCCTTCTGCTTCCACAATTTCTTTCCGGAACCGGAAACTTCAGTCCGGCTCTTGGTTTTGTGCGTGCCCTGGCGCAGAGATGCGCGGTAATGTTTCACCGCCTCCCACAGCAAGGCTTCGTTCACCTGGTCGGGCGCAAACAATGCGTCCGCCAGTTCGATCGAGCCTACCTTTTCGCCGTTCAAATTCAAAACATCTACGTTTGCCATCGTCTTCTTCTTTTTCCGCCCAATGAATCATTCCGGGCTCTCAAACTCTAGTGCGCCGCAAGGCGCTTATGCCTGGACGGCCAGTCCTATTTGCGCTTGCCGCCGGCTTTCTTCGAGGCCTTCAGCGGATCCACCGTGCCGGATCCTGCAAACCCACGGCGCTCGCGCGGCGGAGTCTTGGCTTTCGATATCAGCACATATCCTTCACGCGATCCGGGAACCGCGCCTTCCACCATCAGCAAATTCTCTTCAAGGTCGATGCCGCGAATACGCAGGTTCCGCACTGTGATCTGCTTCGCGCCCATGTGCCCCGGCATACGCTGCCCGGGAAACACCCGCGACGGAAAACTGGATGCGCCAATCGATCCCTGCACCTGGAACATGTGACCGTGCGACTTCGGACCGCCGGCAAAACCGTGCCGGCGCACAACACCTGCAAACCCGCGGCCCTTTGACGTGCCAATCACGTCCACAAACCGCGCATCGGAGAAGATGTCCACCAGCACGCGATCGCCGGCCTTGACCTGCTCTTCGCCTTCAGCCGTAACCTGCAGATCCACTTCTTTGATGACCTTCACCGGTGGCGCTTCAGTCTTCGCGAAGTGGCCGGCCTGCGGCTTGGTCACGTTCTTCGTCTTGACGAACTCGACCAAACCAATCTGTGCGGCCTCGTACCCGTCCTTCGCCAGAGTCTTCAATTGCGTAATCACGCAAGGGCCGGCCTGCAACACCGTAATCGGGTGCACATCGCCCTTGTCATCGAAGACCTGCGTCATGCCGATCTTTTTTCCCAATATTCCTGTAACTGCCATGTCTTCCTCTCCTCATCATGCGGAGTTGAATTCACCGCACTGCCGGGCCACCCAGTGATCAGTTGTCAGCGTTCAGTGATCAGATGTTCTTGCTAGTCCGAGCCGATTCGCCAATGTCTAACTGACCACTGTCCACTGACCACTTATTTCTCAAACGCTTTGATCTCAACGTCCACACCCGCCGGCAAATCGAGCTTCATCAGCGCGTCCACCGTCTGCTGCGTTGGCTCAAGAATGTCAATCAGGCGCTTGTGCGTGCGGATTTCGAATGCCTCGCGCGACTTCTTGTCCACGTGCGGCGAACGCAATACGCAATACTTGTTCTTTATTGTCGGCAGCGGGATGGGGCCGGCCACCGTTGCTCCGGTGCGCTTCGCCGTCTCCACAATTTCGCCCGTCGACGTATCCAGCACGCGATAGTCGTATGCCTTCAACCGAATTCGAATCCTCTGACCTACCATGTGTTCCTTCCAGTGATCAGTGTTCAGTGAACAGTGATCAGTTTTTCCTTTGTTCGTTTCAGCCGCGTCGCCTTATACCGGCAATGCCTGACTGACCACTGATCCCTGTCCACTGCCTTACTTCAAAATCTCCGCAACCGTGCCCGCGCCTACCGTGCGTCCGCCTTCGCGAATTGCAAACCGCAAGCCCTTTTCCAGTGCCACCGGCGTGATCAGTTCCACCTCAAGCGAAACGTTATCGCCCGGCATCACCATCTCTACGCCTTCCGGCAACTGCGCCACGCCCGTCACGTCCGTCGTGCGGAAGTAGAACTGCGGCCTGTAACCCTTGAAGAACGGCGTATGACGGCCGCCTTCTTCCTTGCTCAACACGTACACTTCGCCCTTGAAAACCGTGTGCGGCGTTATCGATCCCGGCTTCGCCAGTACCATGCCCCGCTCCACGTCTTCCTTGGGAATGCCGCGCAGCAGCAAGCCCGCATTGTCCCCGGCCATGCCCTCGTCCAACTGCTTCTTGAACATTTCCACGCCGGTCACTACCGTCTTGCGCGTCTCCCGGAATCCAACAATCTCCGTATCCTCGCCCACCTTCACCTTGCCGCGCTCAATCCTGCCGGTCACAACCGTGCCGCGCCCGGAGATTGAGAAGATGTCTTCAATCGGCATCAGGAAAGGTAGATCGATCGCACGGTTGGGCCGCGGAACGTAGGTGTCCACCGCTTCCATCAGTTCATCAATCTTGGCTTCCCACTGCGGCTCGCCGTTCAACGCGCCCAGTGCAGAGCCGCGAATCACCGGTGTGTCGTCGCCCGGGAACTGGTACTTCGACAGAAGCTCGCGCACTTCCATCTCCACCAGGTCAATCAGCTCGGTGTCGTCAACCGCGTCGCACTTGTTCAGAAACACCACCATGCTCGGAACCCCGACCTGGCGGGCCAACAGCACGTGCTCCTTGGTCTGCGGCATCGGACCATCGGTGGCGGCTACAACAAGAATCGCCCCATCCATCTGCGCCGCCCCGGTGATCATGTTCTTGATGTAATCGGCGTGACCCGGGCAATCAACGTGCGCGTAGTGACGCTTGGCGGTCTCGTACTCCACGTGCGCCGTCGCAATCGTGATGCCCCGCTCCCGCTCTTCAGGCGCGTTGTCAATCGAATCGAAAGAACGAAACTGGTTCTTCGGATTGTGCTTCTGCAATACCTTCGTAATCGCCGCCGTCAACGTCGTCTTGCCGTGATCGATGTGCCCGATCGTACCAACGTTCACATGCGGCTTCGAACGATCAAACTTTTCCTTCGCCATTCCGTCAATCCTTCCGTCAGACTTTTCAATCGCGCCCGGCATCGCCGTTGCGCAATGCTCGTTTTCGACTCAGTAGTACGCGTAAACCCGGAAATACCGTTGCCGCAGTTCCATCGCTACAGCCTCCACCAGCCGCAGATACCGTTCCCGCGTCAAACCCTGGTCTGAAACCGGCAAGGCTTTGTAAAGCGTCTCCGCATCCTTACCTAGAAAGCCCCGTTTCAAGACACCCTCATAATCGCGAATCCGCAGCTTCGAATTGGCGACGCGGGTTAGGAGGACTTCCACATCCCGCGAGTCAAAGGCGGCATCAATCAGCGCGTGAAGTTGCCCATATCCCTGCTCGTCCCGAACCGCAATTCCTGCCTGCTCAAACATCGTCCCTGCCCGTCATTAAGTGCCCTGCCATTTTCAGCGCTTCCCTGTTTCTCAAATCCTGGAGCGGGAGACGAGGATCGAACTCGCGACCAACAGCTTGGAAGGCTGTGACTCTACCACTGAGTTACTCCCGCCCACACGAGTGAATGGCGATCACTGCTTCACTCTTTCACTTCTTCACTGAATTTTCTGGAGCTGATGACCGGGCTTGAACCGGTGACCTCTCCCTTACCAAGGGAGTGCTCTACCAACTGAGCTACATCAGCCCTAAATGCAAACTCTTAGCTCCTAGCCGTCAGCTTCCAGCTTTTTCTGCGTGTGACTGGCCGCATTGGCTCACTCCGCAACTACATAAGCTAGAGGCTAAAAGCTAGCAGTTATTAGCTGCCTTTCAAGCGGCGAATCCTCTCCGCCTGTCGGGCCAAAACCGTCCTTAAAGCAAATCCACCCAAAACCACCAGCGGGACCAACCGCATCTCTACCGGTTTTCCAAAGACGAGCACTTTTCCGTTGCCCATCGTGAACCAAACCAAAACCCCAAGCAACACATATAACGCCAAAGCTATCGGATAGCGCCGTTCCAGATCCGATCCCGCACCCGCCAAGCCCTTGGACTCTTCCAGCCCTCTGCGCCCACCCGGCTGCGGCTCTTCGCGCATCGCCTCTACCTCAATCAACTGGTGCACAGGGGAGGATTCGAACCTCCGTAGCTCCAAGGAGCGGCAGATTTACAGTCTGCTGCCATTAACCGCTCGGCCACCTGTGCCCAACCATCCCCGCGACGAAACCTGTCGCCGGAACCAACCTTGCCTGCACCCCGCAAAAACCCACTTGACACGCGCCGTACCGTTCGCGCCGATTCCTGCGCATCAGGCCCCGTCCGGAAAACTCCGGCTCGTCGGAGCATGCACCTCTGTGGGATCACCGCGGAGGACAGATCCGGCGCTCAATACCGCTGCTCGCCGGTTAATTTCTTACCGTCTCAGGAATTCGCTTTTCCGCTTTCCTCTTATGGAGCTGGCGAAGGGATTTGAACCCCCGACCCTCTGATTACAAATCAGATGCTCTACCAGCTGAGCTACGCCAGCCCTACCCACCAGGAAATCTTCTGGAACTCCTAAACTACGCGCGGACACACTCCCGCTCCGCACATACAACGGCACAGAAAACAAGGTTAGCACACCCCCGCCAGCGGAGCAACCGGAGAGAAGATTCTGCTTGCGCGAACTTGGTTTTTGGGTGCATGATTTCTACCACCCACCCCCGGGCAATTTTCCCAAATGAGAGAATGAATCCATGACACAGAGTCTCGTTTCTTGGCTGTTGATCCCGATTCTTTCTGTGTCGCTTCCGGCCCAGGAAGCACCTCAAGCCGCCCCGACCGGCCCCGCAAGCTCATCGGCGCCGGCCCAAGGCTCCGCTCC
>Ga0302140_10003667_pt1 | contig 19659 bp, 17 predicted proteins | sample I_Bog_E1_1_FD_202095 | JGI IMG/M metagenome (GOLD analysis project Ga0302140, IMG submission 202095) | Peat permafrost microbial communities from Stordalen Mire near Abisko, Sweden - I_Bog_E1_1 | ecosystem: Environmental > Terrestrial > Soil > Wetlands > Peat | place: Sweden: Abisko, Stordalen... | reverse complement strand
CGCGTATATCATCCTTTTCCTCTGCGCCGCATGGGCGTCATTACCTGAGGTAGGAGCCGGATGCGGGAAATCCGCCAGTCCGGATCTGTGCGGGGGGTACGGAGAAATCCGTATCCCTACCGCGACTTGAATTTGGTCGCGAGTGAATCGGGACATACTGCCGGAACGGACATGGGGCGCAGTGAACTCCCAAGTGCCAAGCAAAGTCTTTTGTGGAGAGGGACCACAGCTTGCCTGGGGAGAGGAATCCGCAAAGTACAGCGGAAGAGTTTGCGCCGCCGCAGGGCGAGAGCGTTCTTGACGCCTCCATGATGGCCGAGTTGATTGAGACCAAAAAGGAGATCGTGCCTCAGCTCAAAGAGTCCGCCGGAACTTCGCGGGCCAGGCCGAAATGCCCCCGGAGCGAGCGGTCAACTATTGCCGTTGGCGGGAAGACTTGGGGCCGCGCGTCCGATTCTTCGACTCTTTGGTTCATGGGTTCGGGACGGTATTGGCGGCGGGGTTCGCTGCCTCAGTTCGGACGCCAGTTGAAGAGAAGATCGGGGTGGTCACGGCGGCGTGGATACACAGGACAATCAAGGCTATTCGCAAGATCGGGGGGACGCGAAGCGCCAGCGGACCGGTCACGCCGGACTCGCTATGGCTCGCCGGAGGGAACAGTGCAACCTTGGGGAAGGGATGCAAAATTGGCACCTGGCGCATCTTGCGGCTTTTGATGTTCTTTTCTGGAAACAAGAGACGGCGTTGCGGGCAACGTCGCGCTCCACTAACAATCTCGCAGGTACAAAAGATCGGACAGGCTGACATCTTCCGTACCGAGACAAAGCAATTCCCTATTCGACTATCTGATATTCCTTCATCTGTCTCAATAATTGGGCCAAATCGATGGGCTTCATGAGGTACGCATCACAGAGTTCGTGAAAGCAGAGGATTACCTCTTTGACGTCTTCTACTGTTGTTGTCATGATGACCTTTACGCCTGAAGTCGATAGGGTTCCATGGTCCTCCTCGATGGCCCGGATACGCCGGACAGCTTCCCGCCCGTCCATTTCGGGCATCATGATGTCCATGCAGATCAGGTCGTATGGCTGTTCCTGTTCTATCGAGATGCGAAACGCTTCAACAGCTTCTTTGCCGTTAACAGCGGCATGACATTCGCCGTAGCGGGACAGAAATGTTTGCAACAGCAGTCGGCAGGCAAAGTCATCCTCCGCCAAGAGGATTCGCAGAGACTTGTCCAATTTGCGTGGCTTCTTAAGCGCAATGGCCTGAGCCGCATCAGTGGATGATTGGCAGTTGGGCGGCTGTCCATTCAAATCGTCCATGCTTACCTGGATGTTGGTCTGGTTGCTCACTACAGGATTTCGAATCAGTTCACTCAATTTGTCGGTTGCAGAAATGAGGGTGCGGACTTGTTTCGGCGTGATCGCAGCGTTCTGTGAGCGGAGAAGATTCAAGTTCTGCTCCATCTTGTATGAAAGCTCGCGAATCTTCACGAGGTCGAAGAATGCTGCTCCACCCCAGATGAAATGCACCCCTCTATAAACGCGACTTAGCCGATCCTCGTCAGTTAGTTCTCCGCCCATCGCCAGAGAAAGAAGGTCTGCCTCGATCGCTGCCAGGTGCTCGCGGCAATCAGCTAAATAGTCCTGTGCCAGTTCGTCATTCAAGTCAATCATCGACAGTCATCCTCAAAACTACTGGTGTTGTCTGGAGCTTCAGCCATCCTGTCCGATTCACGATGGTCTTGAATCGTTCAAATTCCTTAACTGCACAAGGAAGCAGTGCGATACATCGGCTCACATTCCCGGCACTTGCGGCCTCTTCCATGGCCGAGGTCATCGACCGCAAGCTTTCGGCGCCAACTGTTGCTGCCGCCCCTTTGAGCGCGTGTACATGTAACCGAACTGCAGGTGTGTCACCCTCTGAGAGCAGCCTTCGGAGATTCGTCAACTGAACCGGAAAATCATCGAGGAATCCCCTGACAATGGCGCTGGCCAGTTGGTGGTCTCCCATCAACCGTCGCAGGAGGGGCTCCTCATCGAAGGTGCATTCTATTGCCTCTATTACAGCCTGTGGAAGAGGCTCCGGAAGAGCGTGGTCTGGGGCTACAGGCATCCACCTGTCGAGCATCTTTGCCAATTGCGGCAATTCCAGTGGCTTTGAAAGATAGCCATTCATTCCCGCGCTGAGGCACCGCTCCCTGGCGGAGGACGTTACATCAGCCGTGAGAGAGACGATTGGGATCTTTGATTGAAGAGATGTGCGAATCTGGCGGGTCGCCTCATAGCCGTCCACCACCGGCATTTCACAGTCCATCAGCACAAGATCGAAGCTTCCGCGTTTGACCGCTTCGACGGCCTCAGCTCCGTTGGAGACTGCCTCGGCCTTGTAGCCCAACTTTTGCAGTTGGGCAAGAACCACAAGCTGGTTGGTGAGGTTGTCCTCTACCACCAGGATTTTCTCTCCATTCTCGATTCTTGTCTTAAGACGCAGCTCGACGAGAGACTCCGCCGGCTCGCCCGCGGATGTTCTCTCGTCGGCGGGTGCACTTTCAAAAACTGCTGTGAACCAGAAGGTGGAGCCATGACCATCCTGGCTATTCACGCCGATCTTCCCGCCCATCAGCTCTACAAGCTGCTTCGAAATCGCCAGCCCAAGCCCTGTGCCGCCATACTTCCGAGTAGTGGAGGCGTCGGCTTGGACGAATGCCGAAAAGAGGGAATTCACTTGATCCTGTCGCATCCCGATTCCCGTGTCGCTGACAGCGAAACGCACGGTTAACAGGCCATTCCCCTCGCAGACAAGCTCCGCTTTGAGAGTCACCTCGCCGCGCTCGGTGAATTTGACCGCGTTCGCCATGAGATTGGTCAGAATCTGGCGCAAGCGGAGCGCATCCCCCTTCAACATCGATGGAAGATCGGGAGAGACGAATGAATTGACCTGAAGGCTCTTGGCATTCAATTGCGGTTGAACGAGTAGAAGGACGTCTGCGATCGTCTGCTGCAGGTCCATGCTTCGCTTCTCTAGGGTGATTTTTCCTGCCTCGATCTTTGACAGGTCCAGAATGTTGTCGATGAGGGCAAGCAGGGTTCGCCCGCTCGTCTGAGCGACCTGAACGTACTTCCGCTGCTCGGCAGTGAGATCTGTTTCCAGCAGCAGTTGATTCATACCAATGACGCCATTCATCGGCGTGCGTATTTCGTGGCTCATGTTGGCCAGGAATCGGCTCTTGGCGCGATTCGCTGCTTCAGCTCCTTCCTGGGCGCGAATCAGTTCCTGCTCGTAGCGCTTACGCTCACTAATATCCCGAAAAAACCATGCGCGCGCCAAGTACCTGCCATGCTCATTCTGTAGGCTCGTTGAGTATCGTTCAAGCGTCCGGCCGTCCTTCAATTCCACTTCACACTCGTCGATTGCATCTGGATCGGCATAGAGTTCTCGAGCTCGTCGCAAGTAGCATTCCGGATCTCTAACGCGCTCAAGGCTCGCTGACAGAAGGGGTGGAATCGGAGCACCAAGGGTGGCGGCGCGCAGGGGCCTCGGAATCTCCGAGGGCGGAATCTGCCACACTTCGAAGAGGCGTTCGTTGTGCGAAAGAACATTGCCTTCGTTGTCCACAACGAGAATTCCGTCGAGCGCGACCTCTTGTATTGTGCGAATGAGAGAGTGTTGGAATTCGCGCGCTTGCTTGTTCAACTTCCGCTCGGTGATGTCCGCGCTAAGGCCGATATGCCCAATGTACTCACTGCTCGGCGACAGGCGCGGTTGGGCATTGGAGCCAAGAAACCGCCACTCGCCGTCGCCGCGCCGGACTCTTACCTCAGCGCTGAAAGGCTTGTGATCCATCGCCGCACAATTGAATACTCTTACATACTCCGGAGCGTCATCCGGGTGAATCAGGCTCTGCCACTCGGCCGCTTTCATCTCGCTGGATGCCGCCGCAAAGAACTGCCGGCACTCCTTGTTGATGAATTCAAGGTTTCCTTCTTTGTCGGATACCCACAAGATCGAAGGGCAACTGTCTGCCATACTGCGGAAGCGAACCTCACTCTCGGCAAGTGCCTGCTCCGACCGCTTACGTTCCGTAATGTTGATATGTGCAACTACGACTCGGGCCAGGCCATTGATGTCAAATCGGGTGACCCTGCTCATGAACCATCGCTGTTCATTTGGAGAATGGCATGAATACTCTCTGGAATACTGGACCTGGTCTCCACGCAAAACAGCCCGAATACCGCTAGCGAACTCGACCGCTTCTTTAGCTTCTGGTCCAGTCGCCTGGTCGCAGACCTCGAGGTAGTTGACGCCTTCGCAGATGCCTTCGTTGTCCGCAGCAGAGCCCTCGTGTATGCCGCGGTCTTCTTTTCGATTTGCCTCCGCAAACTCCCTCCATGCACGGTTCACTGCAATGATCGTTCCGGACTCGTCGAGGACACAAATGTTCGATGAAAGTGCGTCGATGGTGGCCTGGGAGAACTCCTGGGCACCGCGCAGCGCTTCATCTGCCCGTCTGCGCTCCGTGATATCTTCCACATGGACTACGGAATAGAGCGGGCGTCCGTCGCTGGCCTTTACTATCGAGACCCTGACCTGGGTCCATACCACCGTCCCGTCCCGGTGAATGTACCGCCTCTTTTCGTCCAGCAATTCAGCCGAACCGCCCCACAGCGCATCTTTGCCTTTCAAGGCGACGGCGAGATCGTCGGGGTGGCACAATTCGGTCCAACTTTTTGCAAGCACTTCCTGTTCGCTATAGCCCACCATCCGGCAGAACGCCTGATTCACCTTAATATATTGCGTCTCCGGCCCTGCCACGCAGATTCCTACGGGCGCGAGCTCAAAGACCTTGCGGAAACGTTCTTCGCTCTCCTGAATCCTTTGCTCTGCCTCGCGCCGCTCTGTGATGTCGCGAAGAATGACGGAGATGGCCGTAGCCTCACCGACAGAATTTTTTATAGGAGATCCTGTGACAGATACATGAACCCTCCGACCATTCTTGTGCATGCACACACTGTCATATTGCGGAACGCCATTGCCTTGACCAACGTTCCTGGTGAATTCCGGTAGGAGAGGTACGCGTTCAGGCGCTAACACAAGAGACATTGGTCGCCCGATTGCTTCGGCGGCACAATGGCCAAGTAGGTTCTTCGCGCCGCGGTTCCAGGTTAGAATCATCCCTTCCAGCGAGTAGGCAATAATAGCGTCTTCTGAACCTTCAACAATGGCGGCAAGAAGCGCCTTCGCTTCCTCTGCGGCCCGCCGGTCCGACACGTCATGCTTGATCGCAATGTAGTTTACGACTTCGCCCGTCAAAGAGCGCACGGGGGCGATCCGCATCTCCTCGTTATAAAGAGTTCCATCCTTGCGCTGGTTGATCATATCGCCGTGCCAGACCTGGCCGGATTTGATGGTCTTCCAAAGATCCTCGTAAAAAGCCTGGGGGTGGTGTCCGGATTTGAGAACGCGCGGATTTTCCCCCAAAGCTTCTTCGCGGCTGTATCCGGTCATCTTTGTGAACGCGGGATTGACATACTGAATGTTGCCCTCAGTATCCGTAAGCACGATGCCGTCCGCAGCCTGCTCGACGGCTGTGATCAGCCCCGCCTGTTCAATTGCTCTGTTTTCCGGATACACGTTTCACTCCAGTGAGGTAATCCACATGCTCAATTTGCTGGTCCGTTTACCACGCCGCTTGCTGACTTCCGCCTCAAATTGCTCTCTCTCGCCGTAACCGCCAATCTACTTGACGAGCTTCTGAACCACGGCTACCAACTGATCTGCGTTGAACGGCTTCACAATCCAGCCGGTTGCGCCAGCTTTTCTCCCTGCGTCCTTCTTCTCCGCCTGAGACTCGGTGGAAAGCATCAAGATCGGAACAAAGGAATAGCCTGGAAGCTTGCGGACAGCCGTGATAAGTTGAATGCCGTCAACATTGGGCATATTCAAATCGGTAACAATCAGGTCAAATTTCCCACTGCCGGCCTTGGCGATGCCATCCCTGCCATCGACAGCTTCGGCAACTTCATAGCCCGCCTTTTGCAGTGTGAAGCAGACCATTTGTCTGACACTGGCTGAATCGTCTACTGTCAGAATCCGTTTCATCGCTGGTGTCTATCTCCTTCGTCTGAGAATTCGGCATTTGCCGCGAGCAACTCCCTCAATCAAAACAATTCAACGCTGTTTCCCGTCGTGTACTGCGACATACCCGAAAACACTGTGCCGCTGAGCGCTGAACGCAGTACTTCACGCTCCGCCTGCGTTGTGTACGATGCCGAGAACAGCCGCTCGATCTCTGCTTCGTCGTACCTTTGCCTCACGTCCGGGTGATCGATTTCCAAATCGAGCTTCATGCTCTCCAGGGTATTGACCACTACGTCGATGCTGCCAAAGCAGGTATCCAGAAGCTGACGAGCTCTTTCGATCTCTTTGCTCCTGGTCCACATGGCATCGGTCACAGTCTCAATTCTTTTCCCTTGCAGGACTGCAAACGAGGCGGCACTTCGCAAGTTTTTGAGACCCGTCATGGTCTTGTCCTGGGCTTTCTGGAGATTTTCGCCACTCGCTTGCGAAAACGTCGCCATCGCTCCGTTAATTCGATCTGAGAGGCTTAGAATCTCCTGCAATGCGGCCCCGGAATGCTCAGATATCTTGCTCCATTCAACTGAGACTTCCGCAATCCCATCGGCGATCACGCAAATCGCGTCAGCCTTTGCGCCCAGGTGAGATGCCTCAACGACCGAGTTGAATGTGAGGAGCCGAAGGCGATTTCGGGCGGACTCCGATTTTTGTATGTGCTCTTTGACCAGTTCCGAAAGATGCGATATTCCATCGAGAGTCGATCGAAGTTTTTCGCCGTAGGATTTACATTCGCGTTCGAGCGATTCGATATGAAAGAGTTGAGCCGACATCGACTCCTCTTGCTCAAGCACCAGCGGTCCAACCCCGACTAGTTCCGATGCGCTGATTCTGAAGATGCTGCCCGTGCATGTCTGTATCTGCGTTGCCCATTCAGTGATCGTGTCCTTGATCGCTCTCAGTTGAGAAATCTGAATCGTGAGACCCGCATGGCCGTATGCGATTTCAGAAGCGGATTCGGTCGTCGAAATGTCATTTGAGTCCATTTTGCAAGAAATGATCTCGAACGCCTCTTGAACGTGTTCGAGTTGCTGCCGGGTGATGTCGTGCCCCTGGACGGCCACCACCACACCGGCAATCTGCGCGGCAATCTCCTCCGCGGATTTCTTGAAATGGGCGGGTGCTTGGGAGAGTCGTGTCAGACCGGAATCCAGTACTTCCAAAGCGCCCATAAGGCTGAATTCAACGGCTGCAAGTTGTTCGCGCAAGTGTGGAAGCTCGATAGACAGCACGGATTGTGTCTTTTCATTGGCGGATCTATGTTGATTGGTATGGCTTGTGAGTTCATCGGTGCTGAGTGTCAGTGCCCGGGAGAAGTCGGCAAGTTCGCGAGCGAGATAATCGAATCCGGCGCCTACCGTACCAAGGTGTGCCACTTCAATCTTGGTGTGGACGTTTAGGATCTTAATTTTCAGAGCAATGCTTGCCTGGCTTTCGGTGACTTGAGAAAGCTGACTAAGCAACTCTGTCTCCGCTGTTACTGTACTAAGGATTCCTGACGTTGACTGTAGCCGCTCACTTACAAATTGCTTTGCCGCAACGCCTAAGGCCTGCACGTTTGGCAGAACGGAACTGACGCTCTCATCTTCAACGCATTCAACTATGGCGGATGCCAGGCCCAAGATCGAGTCAGTGTCATTCGTGAGCTCGCCAAAAGAAGTCACAAGCGCAGCGATCGCCTCCTCGGTGGTCCGGAGAAGCCGCTGAAGATCGTTCCCGGCTTTCTCGAGACCGCCTGACGCTATCGAGCTGGTTTTGCTGCTCATCGACTCTTTTCCTTCACCGCCCAACCCAATTGGCGTTTCATCTCGTGCATATCAGAATTGCTCCGGCGATTCCCTGAAGCGGCAGCACCTTGTTGACCGCGCCGCACTTGATTGCTTCCTTCGGCATGCCAAAAACGATACAACTGGCCTCATCCTGCGCTATCGTCATGGCTCCGGCCATCTTCATTTCCAGCATTCCCCTGGAGCCGTCGTCGCCCATTCCTGTCAAGATGACTCCCACAGCATTCTGCCCTGCATAGCGAGCCGCTGAGCGGAACAAGACATCGACTGACGGGCGGTGCCGGCACACAAGAGGTCCGTCCTTTATATCGACGTAATAGCGAGCACCACTTCTCTTGATCAATGTGTGATGGTTGCCCGGAGCGATCAATGCCCGTCCGCGCAGCACTGTGTCATTGGTCTCTGCTTCCTTAACGGTAATGCTGCATAAACCGTCTAGTCGTTTTGCAAAGGCACGAGTGAAGAGCTCCGGCATGTGCTGTACGATCACGATACCCGGGCAATCCGCTGGGAGTGCCTCCAGCAGAGTTTTGAGCGCTTCCGTTCCTCCCGTGGATGCTCCAATGACTACTACCTTTTCGGTCGTTTCGAGCATGGCGTTCGTCGCACGGGAAAGAATGGCATCCGCGGTCAGCTTCGGCTCCACGGTATGGCTTGCTTGTAGAACCTGCAACCGCGCACCCGCCGCTGCCTTCACGGCTTGGCAGAGCACAATGCACGAATCCTCAAGGAATTGTTTCGTGCCATAACGCGGTTTGGTAATGATATCGACCGCGCCGTATTCAAGCGCCTTCAGAGTGCTTTGTGCGGCATCTTCGGCAAGGCTTGAACAAATCACAACCGGTATTGGGTGCTGAGTCATGATCTTTTTCAGGAAGGTCAGCCCGTCCATCCGCGGCATCTCGATATCCAAGGTGATGACATCCGGCACCTGTTCGGCGATCCGTTCGGCAGCAACGAAGGGGTCGCCGGCAGTACCGATGACCTCGATCTCCGGGTCGGACGATAGCACTTCACTTAGCGTCTGGCGAACGACTGCGGAGTCGTCCACAATTAGGACGCGGATTTTCGGAATGCTCATGCGTCCCCCCGCTCTGTTCCACGACGCCGTGGAAGATGACCGGAAGCATTCTTGAGTCTGCGAAGCTGGATTTCGCCATTCCCGGTATTGAAACGAATGTTAAGCCCTGATTTTCCTCGCATGCTCGAAGCCATCACAGGAAAACCTTCAGCGTTCAAAACATCGAGCGCTGAATCGCAATTCAGACTGCCGACGGTTGGTCTGTGAAGCGTCTCAGATTCACCAAGAAGTACGTCGGCGCCCCCGAACACCTTCACTTGGACCTCCGAGCGATGAGCGCCCAGCCCATCAAACTTCCGGGCGAGATCACGAATGCAAAAGTCCACATAGCGGTAGCCGACTTCTGGACTCACTCCCAGTGAGCAACCATCCGGACACCTTGGCAGCATGGCATGGCAGAGCGCACCGATGCCTAGCCTCTCGCTCCAAAAGGTCACACCCACGCAAGATCCGAGAAGTGTCCGGATGATGGTGGGTTCGCGAGCGAGAAACATCTCACCGGGTTGCAGATAAACCTCCACCAACTCAGCTTCAAGGTCTGGCATTGGCTCTCCTGTAAAGGGCCGGTGCTACCGGCATCAACGGAAGGTCCATTCCGTGCAGCGTCTCGGAGTGGCCCACAAAGCAATACCCTCCCGGCATAAGGTGCTGGGTTAGTTTCTGAAGTATCTGCTCCTGGGTGGCCCTGTCGAAGTAGATGATCACGTTGCGGCAGAAGATCATGTCTACCTTATCGGTCATCCCATAGTCAGCATCCTTGAAGTTCAACCGCTGGAATTCAACACGTTGACGCAACTCCGGCACAACCCGAAGAAGATTCGAATTGCGGTCGCGGCTACGCATGAAGTACTTTTTGCGCAGGTCGGATGCGACAGGCCTGACTACTTCCTCGCTGTAGATTCCCAAGGTTGCCTTCTTCAGCACTGTGGTAGAAATGTCGGTGGCCAACACCTTGAATTGAAAACCGGGATGAGCCAGTCCAAATTCGTACATCACCATTGCCAGCGTGTACGGTTCTTCGCCGGTTGAGCAGCCTGCACTCCAGACCACAACCTGTCGCTCACGCCCGTTGCGTGCGACAAGCTCTGGAAGGGCTGTGCGCGTCAGATACTCGAAATGGTCTGGCTCCCGGAAGAAGTCGGTCTTGTTTGTCGTGACCACATCGAGAAAATGTACGATCTCCTCTTTCTGGCCCTGGTGACCGAAGAGGTATTCGCAATACTCTGAAAATGAAGTCAGGTTCAAGCTCTTGAGTCGCCGCTTGATGCGAAGTTCAAGCATCGTCCTTTTGTCCATATTCAGATTGATGCCCGACTGCGCATAGATGAAGCTGCGGAGCCGGCCAAAATCTGCGTTGGATATTGCTTCTTCGCGACTGCTCATAGGGTGAAGGGGGCGCTCGCGCGCCCCACTCCTTTCGTCATGCTGGGGTTAAGCAGTCGTTACGCGGCTGTTTTGATACTTTCAACGCCGCGCACGGCCACCAGTTCTTCGGCGGAAAAGACGCGGTCGATGTCCAGGATCATGATGAACTCCGACTCGCGCTTACCCATCCCCTTGATAAAGTCGGTCCGGATTCGCGTGCCGATTCTCGGCGGCGGTTGAATCTGGTCCGGTTCAAGGTCGATGACTTCCTCGACCGAATCAGCCAATGCGCCAATCACAAACGACTCGTTTTCCAGCAACACTTCGACGACAACAATGCAGGTGTTCCTTGTCTTGACGGTCTTTGACATTTCGAAGCAAAGTCGCAGATCGACAACCGGTACAACGCTGCCCCGAAGGTTGATCACGCCACTCATAAACTCCGGTGTCCTGGGAATTTCGGTAATCTTCGTGAAATCGAGCACCTCCCTTACCTTGGCAACGTCGGTCGCAAAGACCTCATTGCCAAGCTTGAAGGTCAGGTACTGCCGCGATTCAGTAATCTCGGTGACGCTCATAGTCCGCTCCTTTCGCATGTTGAACGCGCGCGGACCGCTTGCGGCCCGCGCCGGAAATGGTTAGTAACGCTCAAAGCCTTTGTCAAGGTCGTCCTCCTTGTCTTTGAGCCTGAGACTAACCCCGGACTTGGCGACTGCCTTCAAGCCGGCAGGGACCGAGTGGCCGTTTGGCCTCGTAACTCTCTGAGGAGCGGCAGTGGTGTGCCTCTGAGCCTTGGCCTGCTGCGGCGAAGCGTGACCGTCATCTCCTGTGCGGAAGAAGCCTAGTGCGCTGACGAGCTGATCGGACTGCCCGGTCAACTCCTCGGTAGTGGAAGCCATCTCTTCCGAGGCGGAAGCGTTCTGCTGGATGACCTTTTCTAGCTGCTGTAGCGCCTTGTTGATCTGCTCGGCGCCGGTATCCTGTTCCTTGCTTGCTGCCGTGATTTCCTGAACCAGTTCCGCGGTTCTTTGGATATCGGGCACGAGCTTGTCGAGCATCTCGCCGGCCTTCTCCGACACCTTAACCGTCGTGCCTGAGAGTTGGTTGATCTCGCCCGCTGCTTTTTGGCTGCGCTCGGCGAGTTTGCGAACTTCCGCAGCGACCACTGCAAAGCCCTTGCCGTGTTCACCGGCGCGCGCCGCCTCGATGGCCGCGTTCAGTGCCAACAGGTTTGTCTGGCGGGCAATCTCTTCAATGATTGAGATCTTGCTTGCAATCTCCTTCATTGCAGCCACTGCCTCCAGCACAGACTTGCCGCTCTCTTGAGCGTCCTTGGCAGACTTGGTGGCTATCTTATTGGTCTGCTGCGCGTTTTCCGCATTCTGCTTGATGTTTGAAACCATCTGCTCCATCGAAGAGGAGGCCTCTTCGGCGGAAGCTGCCTGGGCAGTGGCTCCATTCGACACCTGAACGGAGGCTGTGCTGATGGACTGACTCGCTGACGATACTTCACCGGCAATTGCACGAATGTCCGATACCGTCCGGGTCAAGCCAGCGACCATCGACGCGAGCGCCTGCATCAGCTTATCTTTTGCAGACCGCTCTCTGAGGACCACTGTCAGATCGCCATCCGCGATCTCCTCGGCGGCTGTTGTGATGTCGTTCATGGCAACGATGAGCGCGTTGAGGTTGTTCTTGATGAGGTTGAAATCGCCCTGGTAGGTGTCTGTAATCTGGGCCGGAATGTCGCCCTTGCTGATTTGATCAACGTACTTGGCGGCTACATTCAATGGTGCAATGACAGCGTCGAGAACCGTGTTCACACCGAGCACGATCTCGCCGTATGCGCCGCGGAACTGATCCGCTTTGCCGCGCTCTGACAACTGTCCTGCGCGAGCAGCTTCGGTCAAGCGGCCAAGCTCCTTCTGCAGTCCCTGCAGAACACTGGCAACGTTGTTGATCGCCTGCTTCATCTTTTCGTGGTCACCCTTATAGGTCTGGGCAATCAGTTCATCGATCTTTCCGTTGGAGACCTGGGCGAGGATACGGTTGCCTTCGCCGATGGGCAGCAGAATGGCGTCGAGCATGGTGTTCACACCGCGGACGATCTCCGCGTATGCGCCCTGGAACTGCTCCGGCTTGCCGCGATCGGAGAGTTGCCCTTCCTTGGAAGCGTCAGTGAGGCGCACCAGTTCCTTCTGTAGACCTTGCAGAACCCCAGCAACGTTGTTGATCGCCTGTTTCATCTTCTCGTGATCGCCCTTGTAGGTTTGGGCAATCAGTTCATCGATCTTTCCGTTGGAGACCTGGGCTAGGATACGGTTGCCTTCGCCGATAGGCAACAGAATGGCATCAAGCATGTCGTTAACGCCGCGCACAATCTCAGAGAATTCTCCTTGGAACTGCTCTGGCTTGCCGCGCTCGGAGAGCTGTCCTTCCTTCGAAGCAGCGGTAAGGCGCAACATTTCTTTGCGCAGGCTCTGTAGGACTGTCGCAACGTTATTGATAGCCTGCTTCATCTTCTCGTGGTCGCCCTTGTATGTCTGGGTAATCAGTTCATCGATCTTGCCATTGGAAACCTGCGCAAGAATGCGGTTGCCTTCGCCGATGGGCAGAAGAATGGCGTCGAGCATGGTGTTCACGCCGCGCACGATCTCCGCGTATGCACCCTGGAACTGCTCCGGCTTGCCGCGATCGGAGAGTTGCCCCTCCCGTGAAGCTTCAGTCAGGCGACCCAACTCCTTTTGCAACCCTTGCAATACGACGGCAACATTGTTGACAGCCAGTTTCATCTTTTCGTGGTCGCCCCTGTATGTGTGAGCAATCACTTCGTCCACCTTGCCACCGGAGATCTGGGCAAGAATCCGGTTGCCTTCACCGATGGGCAGCAAGATAGCGTCGAGCATCTCATTGATACCCAACACCATTTCGCTATGAATTCCGGTGAGCTTGTCGGTCCTGCCTCGTTCTGAAAGCCGGCCTTCCTTCGACGCATCGACAAGACGCGCAATTTCCTGAGATACAATCTGCATCTCGGCATCCTGCGACTGTTGCCTGCCGTTCAGCAGGTCATGGTTACCATTTGGGTGCGCGCCGTTTCCGTTGTGCGCTCCGTTCGACTTGGCATTTCTTTTTACAACTGTTACTGGCATAATCCTCTCCATCTTTTGGAACTGAAATCGTTGATGCGTTCGTTCTTTGAGCTCAGGGAACGATGTGCGCTTGCCTGGATCGTCCCTAGGTACTTGTTGCGCCACGTCCGATGCGACGGCACTTTCAAGGAGACTTCGACAGCAAGCCGTCCTTTCCGCAGTTCGTCGCCGCAATAGAGTTAGGATGCCCCCGTGAACTTCGAACACTGCTCCTGATGACTTCCTGCACCAGCCGGTGAGGATCAAGGATCAATGCCACTGTGCCATTGCCGAGAATGGTGGCGCCGGAGACAAACTGCACCTGCCGGTAGAACCGTCCGAGGCTCTTGATGACCGTCTGGTGGTCGCCCAGTACCTCGTCTACAACGAAGCCATAGCGCCCATCCTCGGTCTCGGCGATCATGATCTGCTCCCGCTCGGGACGCTCGGTCTCTATATCGAAGAAGTCTCTGAGGCGGATATATGGAACAAGCTCTTCGCGAATATTTGCCACATGCTTGCCATTGGCTTTCTCAATGTCCTGCCGTGTCAATTCGACGCATTCCAGAGTGTTGGCAAGCGGCAGTACGAAGAAAGCCTGCCCGACACGCACCAACAGTCCGTCGATAATAGCCATCGTGAGTGGTAGGCGCAGCGTCACGCTGGTTCCTGAGCCGAACTTGCTGGAGATGTCGATTCTTCCGCGCAGACCTTCCACTCTCTGATGCACTACATCCATCCCGACGCCGCGTCCAGAGACGTCTGTGACTTGCTTCGCTGTAGAAAAACCGGGCATCAGTATGAAAGAGAAGATCTCAGCATCGGTGAGATTCGCATCCGCGGCAACTAGGCCATTCTGAACAGCACGTGCACGCACTGCATCCGCATCGATGCCGCGCCCGTCGTCGGTTACGCCGATAAGAACATTGGCACCAGAGTGCCGGGCAGACAAATGAATCGTTGCCGTCGGAGGCTTGCCTGCGGCAACTCTCGCCTCGGGCGATTCGATTCCGTGGTCCATGCTATTGCGGATCAAATGCATCAGGGGATCGTTCAACTGATCAATCACAGTCTTGTCCAGCTCGGTGTCAGCGCCCTCGATAGTGAGCTCGACGTTCTTATGCAAGTCCCGCGCCAGATCGTGAACGAGCCGCCGGAACCGCTCAAACGTTGCTCGAATCGGAAGCATGCGAATGCTCATCGAATTCTCGCGAAGCGCAGCGGTCAGCCGCTCGATCTCTTCTGAAACAGCCATTACATCGGGATCGTCGCGGCCTGCCGCAATCTCAACGAGCCTGGCTTGCACGGTGACAAGTTCGCCAACCAGATTGACGAACTGATCAAGTTTGGCTGCTGGTACACGAATGCTTGATGCGTTGCTTGGCTTGTCGGTGTCGCGCCGTCCAGGGTTCTTCCGCTGCTCTTCCAATGAAATCAAGGGCGGTTCGGGCAAGGAGGAGGATTGCGCTGCTACTGGCTCAATGGTCAGTTCACAACAATCCTCGACGAAGATGAAAACGTCGCGGATTGCGTCACGAGACCCCGTGGTGGTCAGCTGAATCTCCCAACTCACATAGCAGCGCTCCGGATCCAACTCGCTCAAGCGTGGAATCGCCGCCGTGCTGGCCGTAATACGAGCATCTCCTAGTTGTCTTAGTTCTCGCAGCAGGAGCAAGGGATTCGTGCCATTCTGCATAAGGTCCGGACCGGGGGCAAACCGAATCAACCACTCCTGGATCGCGCCTTCTTTTGCCGAATGATCAGAGTGCGTCGCGGAAGGCGGTGCCTCGGAATGTTTGGTGTCGGCGATTCCCGTCAGTTCTTGAAGTTGTGCCAGGATCCCGACCGCGACCGCATTATTCGCGCCGCTCTCACCAGGATGTTCATCCAACATTTTCTTGATCAGATCAGCCGCTTCCAGGGAAAGGTCCACCAGCTTGGAAGTGACGACAAGTCGACCTTCGCGGACTTCGTCGAAGGCTGTTTCGAGATGGTGTGTAAAAGAGGCCACCTCATCGAAGCCGAACATGGCCCCCGAGCCCTTGATCGTGTGCATAGAGCGGAAGACCCGCCCGACAAGTTCGCCATCGTTGGGCCGTTCGTTTAGCTCAAGCAGCGACGATTCCAGCTCTACGAGGACCTCGCGAGCCTCTTCCTGATAGGCCTGTCTATGCTTATCGATGATGTTGGCGTTTGACAACTTTGGTCCAGATCTTTCGTCGCGATCTATGGTTGGAATTCGAAATTCGCAAGGCCGGCAGCGGTCATTGCAGCTGAGATGTCATCGGGAACAGAGCCGTCAAGTGCGAAGAGGATTCCTGTTTTCGCAGCCTCCCGCTCGGCGGCATAGAGCACTTGCAAGGCGGTGATGTCGAGCTCAGTTGCGCCCTCCAGCGTCAACCTAATCCCCTTCTTCGACGCCAACGCATTGAGAAGAACGCTCTTCATCTCCGCAGCTGATGCAATATCAATGGCGCCCTCCAGGCGAACGAGGGTCGCGTTCTCCCTTTCTTCGACCGTTGCAGGCATGTTCAACTCCTTCCAAGCACACGCAGGTATTCCCTGAGCTCACTGGGCAGTTCCGAGGGGCAATTAGTTTGATTGGCATTCAGCTTACGGCTACAGATGGCCGGGACAATCACTTACTGCCTGCGAGAGATCTGATACGAGGCCTCGGCAGTGTCGGCAACCGTCCATTACTAAAGATGGCAAGGTTACTCTGGAGCCCTTACTATCGGCACGTTCAGCTTGTCGTTCAATGATCCCTCATGAATTTCACATTCATGAGGAGCCAAACTATCCACTTACTAGGACAGCACGTCGAGCGCCATTCGTTATCGGGCGTTTTGAATACATTGTGGATAGTCTCTGTCTTGTTTGCACACAGCTGCCGAGATAGTTGTAAGCAACCCAAAGCTTATCGTCATTAGGGGAGGGATTGAAGCTACCGAGTCGCCACACAGACTCTTGAGAAGCTGACCATCCAGGTCCCGGCGGACGAGGAGTGCCTCATGGGATGTCCATGCCCCTCTGCCTCCCTTCTTGCTCGTCTATGGATAATTGATTACGTTGGAGATGCATCGAGCTGCCGCGTCCCGCCGTGTGCCGTTTCGCAGTCTGTTAGATCAGCTCCCTGCGAACTAATGTCTGCTCTCTCGGCCTACTCGCGTCTTTCGCCAGCAATGCTTCAACGTCTGCGAGAAGCTCGCTCGAATCGTTCTTTAGCGTCGCGTCCGCAAAGGACCCGTGATCACCGGAGGGATTCCCAATGCAAACCACGGGTGTATTTGAACCAAATGTTCGAATCAGGAAGGTGAGTCTCTCTTTGCTTTCCAACGAAATCGAATTGCCCAGAAGGACCAGATCGAAATCTCCGGCCTTGAAATGATCTATCGCCTGCTTGATCGAGGCTACCGATATGACGATGTATCCAGCAGATTTCCAAACTGCGCTTTGAGCCGTAGGTAACGATGGATCTAAGCCGACGGCGAGGATGACAGCTAAGGACATATGGACCTCCAGATCTGGCACTGGCAGCCTTACCGCCTAAGGATACAAATGGCAGATACCTCTTTGGTTCGCGATGTTATTTGTATTCTGGTTCGCAGGCTGTCTGCTTATGCACACTCCCCCACAATTGCCCTTTATTCGGTGCAATTGGTAAGCGCGTGGGCACTTTGTAAAAGGGCTTCAAAAGTCCCTGGTGAGGATCTACACAATCATCCTTCACCTTCGATATCCATGGAATTCTGGGAGCCTTCAGGCGGTGCCCTCTCATGAATCGCGTGGCCGCATCCCATTCGACAGATGCGGCCACAAACCTGAGAGCAGACTCTAGAAAACACCAGCCATGCAGAGTTCGGAAGAATGCGGTTGATCTTCGCCGGCGCCGCGCCCAGCCAGAACAATGGGCGAGAGAGTAATCACCGGGCACTGTGCGTAGGCGAGCACCGTATACACAATGCTGGCGCGGGTGGCTGCGGCAAACTGCGATGCGTCCTGGGCGCCCATGACAATGAGATTGGCGCGCTGCGATCGGCCCTGGTGGAGCAGTTCCTCATACGAACCATCGCCCAATTGATGGGGCACGGTACAATTCAGATGTCCATGCGGTATGCACATTTGAGCCCGGACCACAATCAGTCGGCTGTAGACAGGCTGGTTGAATTCGGACCCGAAGGGACACCAAAGCGGACACCGGGAAAACGCAAAAAATAAAGCCTTTATAATCAATGCGAAAGTGGCGGAATTGGCAGACGCACCAGACTTAGGATCTGGCGGAGCAATCCATGGGGGTTCGAGTCCCCCCTTTCGCACCAAAAGTCAAAAGGAACCTTATATGTTCTGCAGTTGTGATTTCTCGATTTCATCCACTTCTCTAGCCCCCTTGGCATAGAGCGCCTCTTCATCTGGAGCGAGCGCGTACAACAGCTTCAGAAACTCTCCTGCGTGTACACGCTCTTCGTCCGCTATGTCCTTGAGCACTGCCACGGCGAGTTTGTTGCTGGTTGACTCGGCAAGTTGCACATACATCTGAGTCGCTTCGTACTCTGCGGCTACCATGAACCGAATCGCTCTGACGAGCTCTTCGTCCGTGAGCTTCCTGCCGTTCGCCAACTCTGAAAAAGGTGACCCGAACTGTGGCATATCGTTCTCCTCTGCTTCATGCACATCGACACGTGAAAGCTTCCTTTGCCGCATCGAGTGCTCTCTCGTTTGTAGTTCCGTGGCTTTCAGAGGTCTGAGCGGGATTGACCATCGCGCCATTGTCCATCCGACAGGACTGAGCGAGTTCGTCACTGGAAAGAGAAAGACCCCGATTGATTAACCTCGGAGTCTCGATGCGTGCGGGTGAGAGCGGCTTGCATTCTTTACGGGTGTTGCGGTCCGATTCGCTATCTTAGGGCCTGTCATCTAATTCCCCAGGGGCAGCGCCGGGAGCCAATTCTTCTCAGTTCTAGGAGCGAGGAGCGACGCATACCGGGTGTCTGCGAGCGACGAGCGACGACGAAATGGGGAGAATTGGCCCCGGCCCTCCGGGTTGCGGCCAAAATCCGGCCATACTCCATTCTCGCCCTTGACGGTGGACCCGCCACAGCCTGCGGGCTCGGCTTCGTCTCCACCCCACGGACGAAGACCTGTCCGTGGGGGCCCCGGCTGTCCGGATTTTTGCTCGCAACGCTGCACCTGCGGAATTAGATGACAGGCCCTAAGTCTTCGCGCCACCCGCCCGGCCGGAGTAATCTGGAGAAACAATGAGTCCATCCGCACAGCAGCCGCAAATGAACATCGTCCAGGCTTCCGACTACCGTGAGTCCTACGCCAACAGCGTCCACATACGCGTCAGCGTCTGGGACTTCCAGCTTGCCTTCGGTCTGGCCTCCAGCGACGCCCCCGACCAGGTCTCGATCCGCAACCACACGGCCATCTTTCTCAGCCCGCAGCAGGCCAAGGCCCTGTTTAATCTGCTCGGCCAGAACCTGGCCCAGTACGAGCAGGCCTTTGGCACGCTCAACCTCGAGCCGCAGAGCCACAACTTTCCGCAGGGCCCTATCAACTGAGGGACTAGGGAACAGGGAACAGGGAACAGCCGGGTGCTCCACACTCGCGGCGTCTTTGTTTTTGCCACTACGGTTAGAGACTAAGAAGACAGTATGGCCTGATTGATCTGGAGTGAATGCTTGCGCTGGAAGAGATTCATCGTGCCGCGGCTGGACGCGCCCTTACCTGCCTGGAGGATCTTCCCGGTGGTCTTTGCGGCGCTTTATGCCAGCCACTTCACCCTGCTTCGCCTGCCCTATTATTGGGACGAGGCCGGCTACTACATTCCCGCAGCCTGGGACTTCTTCCGCACCGGCTCGCTGATCCCCATCAGCACACTCACCAACGCCCATCCACCATTGCCCAGCATCTACCTTGCGCTCTGGTGGAAGCTCTCGGGCTTCTTCCCCGAGGTCACGCGCACCTCCGTGCTGATGGTCGCCTCGCTTGGACTGGTTGCGGTCTGGCGGCTGGCCATGCGCCTCACCGGTGTCGCCTCCGTCGCCTTCTGGACCGTCATCCTTACGGCGCTCTACCCCGTCTGGTTCGCCCAGAGCACGCTGGCCCACGCCGACGTCTTCGCCGCCGCCTGCACGCTCTGGGGACTGGTCTACGC
>Ga0302140_10003666_pt1 | contig 19666 bp, 20 predicted proteins | sample I_Bog_E1_1_FD_202095 | JGI IMG/M metagenome (GOLD analysis project Ga0302140, IMG submission 202095) | Peat permafrost microbial communities from Stordalen Mire near Abisko, Sweden - I_Bog_E1_1 | ecosystem: Environmental > Terrestrial > Soil > Wetlands > Peat | place: Sweden: Abisko, Stordalen... | reverse complement strand
ACTGAAGCAAACTTGAGGACCTGAATCGATGCGAACGCGATAGCCTGAGTCGGCTTGTTTGAGAGTCATATGGAAGTTGCCCGGAGCGATCAGTGCGCGACCTGGCAAGAGTTCATCACCGTCTTCGGCTTCCTTGACGGCAATCTTGCAATCCTGATTGAGACGAGCTGCGAAGTGCGCGGTGAAGATTGGGGGCATATGCTGAACAACCAGGATGGGGGGAGAGTTAGCAGGGAAGCCTGCAAGCACTTCAGCGACTGCACCCGGCCCACCTGTTGACGCGCCGATGACGATAATTTTGTCCCTTGCGAATTGAACGAGACTGGGTGGCGGAGCGCTAGTTGAAGGGGTTGGTAAGGCGGTTGCGGTGTCTGGCTCCTTTTTACGCGGAATGACGCGCGCAGAAGCGGCCGCACGGATTTTGTCGGCGAGGGTGAGGCCGAGTTCGCCCACCGAACAGGGGCCATTTGGTTTACAGAGGATTTCTACTGCGCCGGCACGCAGCGCTTCGAGACTGGCTTCGCATGCTGCATGGCCCAGGGAACTGATGACGATTACGGGCAGTGGGCGAAAGCGCATCAACTTCTTGAGAAAGGTGATGCCATCCATGCGCGGCATTTCGATGTCGAGCGTGATCACGTCCGGATTGAGAGCGAGGATCTTGTCGCGGGCGATGAAGGCGTCGGGCGCAGTGCCGACTACTTCGATTCCCTTGTCCCCTGCCAGCGCTGCAGTGAGCATCTTCCTGACGAGAGCAGAGTCATCCACGATCAACAGACGAATGGGCCTTGATGGATTCACCTGGTTGTCCTGAGAGTGCATGCCACGGACAAGAGGCCACCTTCAATGGAAAGTGAGACGAGTGCGAATTCCGAGGCTTGATCCTTGTTTGAACATGTCTCGAGATGACGATCCAAGCCACAGATTGAAGGTGAAGAGAGCTGAGAGAAGTGCTCGGGCACGTAGGCACTGAGCGTTGAGCCTGCAAGCATATTTGTTAACTCGCAGATCATCTCCCATTCTTGGGAGGCTGGGCCGGCTTCATCTTCACCAAAGAACGCACAACAAAGGATGTGAAGTGCAGGACGATCCACTGCGACCGTGAAGGTGCCGGTTTCGGCACCCTTGCAATCAATGACACAGGTTACTGGATCAACGTGGGTCGCGCCCTCTATGGCTGCCGTTATATCCGCGAAGAACATAGTTTCAAGAACACTGACGGATGCGTCGCGCAAAACATCTTCGATTTTATTCGTCGTCATCGGAAGCCTCCCATAACAATCTGACTACTTCCTGTTCCAGTTGTTCTGGCGAGAAAGGCTTGGCGATATAACCCTTCGCTCCAAGCGATTGCATCTGATTCTTTCGTTCCATGCTGCTGTCCGTAGATACAACGATGACCGGAATTTTTCTCTTGACTTCGTTTTTTGCGAGTTCACCCACAAAGACAGCACCGTCCATCACCGGCATGTTGATATCACTGAAGATGACCTCGACACTTTGATTGTCCAAGAGGTTGAGCGCTTCAAGACCATTTTCTGCTTCATGAACGACTCCAATTTCGAGGCTGGTCATGGAGAGAGCTCTGCGCAAGAAATTTCGCATGGCTCTCGAATCGTCGACGATAAGAATGTCGCGCATGTGCATATCAAGACCCTCCTTTTGGGTTTGTGCCTTGTTTGGCACCAATCTGTTGCTCGGCGCGGCCACCGAGTTTCATGAAGACGTTCCCAGTATTCACATCCAAACGAATCGTTCTCGATTGGTCTCCGCCGGTTTCTTCGTGGTGGATCAATACGCCTGCTCGCCACATGATTTTCTTCATAGCCAGTTGGTTGCGCTTGCCGACTTGAAACAGCTCCGAAGCCAACACCTGAGCACCTCCAGCCGCAATGACACGAAGTCTTTTCTTCTCCGCGCCAAGACTGTATGCGAGGTGAAAGAGAGCGGGAATGCCAGTGTCTGCAAACATGTATGGATTACGCGCAGCCTTTTCAGAGTCAATGGTGGAATCCGGAAGTAGATAATGTAATAAGCCTGCGACGTGACTGACCGGATCGTAAATCGCGATGGCGATACAAGACCCTAGAGCGTAGGTAACAATAACGTCTCCAGGCTCGCGTTTTACCAGGCAGTCACCCACACCAACTACGTGGTTCGTCATGCCGCACCGCCACGGACATTGCTTGAGCCTTTCAAGACTCCGGGTTTCCGATAGATTGCAGGGGCGATGTATTCGAATCCGTGCGTGATGCGATTCAAGCTTTCTGAATGCCCGATGAAGAGATAACCGCCCGGCTCTATCTGCTGAAAGAAACGTCCCACGAGCTCCTGTTGCGTGAGGGCGTTGAAGTAGATCATGACGTTGCGGCATAGGACCAGCGGGAAGGTGACATTCACGCTGCTGAATGGTTCCATCAGGTTGATTCGCTCGAATTGAACGCTTTTGCGGATGGCGGGCTTTACCCGGTAAAGCGTGGAGGCCGGACCGCTGCCGCGCAAAAAATAGCGCTGCAACAATTCCTTTGGAATGCCCGTGACGCGTTGTACATCGTATGTAGCCCGCTTTGCCGTTTCGAGGATTCGGGTTGAAATATCGCTCGCGAATATCCGAACGTCCGGCCCCTGCTCTCCATAGAAGTCTTTTGCGGCGAAGGCGACAGAATAGGGCTCCTCTCCGCTGGAAGAGGCCGCACTCCAAATATTAATTTGCGGCCGGCTCGCTAGGGCCGGGAAGACAGTGCTGTTGAGGAAGGCGAAGTGCTGCGGTTCTCGAAAGAAGCTTGTGTGATTGGTGGTCAAGCTGTCAATCATTGTCACGAGCGCCTGCTCGGTCTTATCGGCCATGACATAGTCGTAGTAAGCGCCGTAGCTGGAGATGTCAAGGATCCGCATGATCTTTCCAAGACGGGAGGCGACCAACTCTTCTTTGCCTTTCTCGATATCCAGGCCACAATAGTCGAACGCGAGCTTCCGGATGCGATCGAAATCGCGAACCGATAAGGAAGCACGAGATTGCGCAGTCAAACTGTGGTCGCTCATGCGCGGAGAAGCTCCAGTGTGGGATGTTGAGTGTGGAATATACCCGCGACATCTAGGATCAGACCGATACGTCCGTCTCCGAGAATAGCTGAGCCGACGATCCCATCAACGTTCTTGAAGGCCTCGTCGAGACTTTTGATGACCACCTCCTGCCGTCCAAGCAAGTCGTCCACGAAAAGGCAGAATAGTTTTCCAGCGAAGTCGCACACTACGAGCAAGCCATCGCAGACATTTTCAGTGCGGGGTGTGATTGCGAAACGTTTGTGTAGACGAATCAAAGGCAAGAGCGCTCCGCGTTTGAGGATCATCTCTTCAGACCCTTGTACGGTGAAGAGCATGTCCTGGGTAGGACGGAACATCTCCCGCACAGAGAAGAGGGGAATGATGTAGCGATGGGCTCCGACGACGATCACGAGACCCTCGATGATCGCCAAGGTCAGAGGAAGAAGGATCAAGAACGTTGTTCCTTTGCCGAGCTCCGACTGGATTTCGATCCTTCCGCGAAGACTTTCCACATGTTGACGGACGACGTCCATACCAACACCGCGGCCGGAGATGTCTGTGATCTTTTCTGCCGTGGAAAATCCAGGGGCAAAGATCAAGCGAAATATCTCGTCATCTGTCAGCTGCGTCGCTTCTTCAATTAGACCGTTTTGTATGGCTTTGTTGCGAATGCGTTGAGGGTCCAGACCGCGGCCATCATCCGAGATGGAGATGACGATTTGTCCGGCTTGATGTTCGGCTCCGATGTGAAGGGACGCTACAGGAGATTTGCCTGCGGCGATTCGTTCTTCAGGAGGCTCGATACCGTGATCCAGTGCGTTGCGAATCATGTGCAGCAGTGGATCGGACAGCTCTTCCGCAATGGTCTTGTCCAGCTCCGTAGTTTCGCCCGACAGTTGCAGAGATACTTGTTTGCCATTGCGCCTGGAAAGATCTCGCACCATCTTGGCATTCTTCTGGAACAAAGGACCGATCGGCATCATGCGCATGCTCATGGCGCAACGTTGCACTTCGCTGGTGATGCGCGCAAGCTGCGACATTTCCGTTGCAAGCCGTACTTCGTCCGAGGATGTGGTCCGAGGTAAATTGCTCAGAATTGATTGAGCAATCACCATCTCTCCGACCATGTCCATCAGACGGTCAAGCTTGGAAGTTTCTACACGGATCGATGTGCTTGCTGTTTCCACGCGTGGGGGACGGTCAACAACAGGTACGGGCGCTTGTACGAGTTCGAGCTGTGCAGGCGCCACATTCAAAGGGACTGCAGCAATGGGTGGAGCGGTAGTCGTCACCATGGCGGGCTTTGCGGGTAAATGTTCGACCTCGGGCGCCTTCACACTTTGCGATGGAGGTGGCTCCTGCGGTGGCAGCGTCTGCACTAACGCGGGTGCAGGAATCGGAGTCTCTTTTTGATCGAGCGAAGCCGCTGGACTAGCCGCTTGCTTGGCTTTGCCAATGGACAGCGGGCGTCCGGCGGCAACGTCAGCTGTAGCGGTCGAGACCCGAGCCAGAAGAGCGGTGTTATCACGAACCTCCGGTAGAGGCGAGTTGTTAAGCTTCGCCTGGACGATAGCGACCTCTTCCTTGAGATATTCGGAACTTTCGAGTACCAGGTCCACTACGTCCGAATCAATCGAAATACGAAGGTTACGGGCATGATCCAGAAGTGTTTCAACTTCATGTGCAACTGCCTGGACCCCGCCCAAGCCCAGAAAGCCGGCCAGGCCTTTTATGGAATGGAAGGAGCGGAAGACCGCATGGATTTCCTCAATCAGTGAAGGATCTTTTTCTAGAAGCAGAATCTTCTCTTCGATCGAAGCAAGGTGTTCTTCTGATTCGAGGATGAAGTCCCCGAGCAATTCAGAGTCTTCTGCAAAGTCCATTGGAGGCGCAGGATCAGCCGATTTCTGGGCAGTGCTGGTTGGCGCGGAGATGTCATAGGGGGATGCAATGATCGATTGCAGGTCGCAGACAATCGACTTCGCGTCATCGTCCGTTATGGGGACCGTGGCCAAACGCATGACCGTCGCTTGAACTTTTTCGACTACGTCGATACGTTTCAGGCTCGCAGCAAGCCGAGATACCTGCTCAAGAACTTCGGGGCTAAGTGCCTTTGCACCCTTGATCATGAGTTGCAAGGCTAGATCATCGATAGCCTTATTAAGGCTTTCTTCTCCTCCGGCCTGATCTGCGATCGATTCCATTGTGTTTGCCTTCGGAAGATATGGTGATGTGGTGACTTAGGGGAAAGACTTTAGTACGAACCGATCGGGCGCTGATTACGCGGGCGACCATGAACGAACTTAGTTGGGGATCCCGATCTTGACGACGGAGTCGGTACGAAAGACTTCGTGAATATCGAGTAGAAGTTTTACCTTTCCGTTCACTTTTGCCATTCCGAGTAGATAGGGAATTGGATCACCGCTGCCGAAGTCTGGACTTGCTTCGATGTCGGCCTCGGCGATTGTGAGAACTTCTGACACACCGTCGGCGATTGCTCCGATGAGACGATCTCCAGACGGGCCCTGACTGCGCACAACAATAATGCAGGTGCGGTAGGTGTATTCGTGTGGAACGAGAGAGAACTTGAGCGAAAGATCAATGACGGGGATGACCTGCCCCCGCAAATTGATGACGCCTTTGATGTGCGAAGGCATCTTTGGTACTGCCGTGATTTCCTGGAGACCGATAATTTCCTTAATGGCGAGGACCTGAATCCCGAACTCCTCAGAACCTAAAGAAAAAATCAAATGCTTATCTGCCGAACTGCGGCGCAGGGGAGAAGCAACGGGTTGAACGGGCTGGATTGTTTGGGCGGCCATCGAGCTCCTCTTTCGTACAGATGATGTCGATCACAGGTGTGGCAGGTGCGTTAGAAGGCGGTGAAGTTGGAGTCGTCGTCCATGGGGAAGGAGTTGGCGGCGGCGAAGGTAGGGCGCGGCTTGGGGGGAGCAGCGCGTTTGGTGGATGGGACGACGGACGCCATGCTGGAGCGCGGGCGTTTGGATGCGGCGCGATAGGAGGAACCAGTGGTGGTGATGCCGACCATGGCGCCGAGGCTGGTGGCGACCTCGCGGAGTTGTTCTGACTGGGCGGTGAGTTGTTCGGCTGCGGCTGCACTTTCTTCGGCGTTGGCTGCGCTCTTCTGGGTGCCCTGCTCCATCTTCTGGATGGCGCGGCCGATCTGATCGATGCCCCGGCCTTGCTCTTCGCTGCTGAGGGAGATTTCTTCGACCAGAACCTTCATGCTGGCGAAGACCTGGTTGACCTTGGCTCCGGACTCGACCAGCGTTGCCATCTTGAGGCGGCCTGTATCGGAGTTGCCGAGGGACTGCTCGATGAGGGCGGAGATCTCTTCTGAGGCTGCGGCGCAACGTTGAGCGAGGTTGCGAACTTCTTCGGCGACGACTGCGAAGCCCATGCCGGCTTCGCCTGCGCGGGCTGCTTCTACGGCTGCGTTGAGGGCGAGGATGTTGGTCTGGAAGGCGATCTTGTCGATGACCTGGAGGGTTTTTGCGATCTTGCTGCTGGACTCGCCGATGGCGTCCATGGCTTGTACGCAGTCGGCAACGGCGCGGTTGGTTTGCTCGGTGCCTTGCACGGCTTCGACGACCAGCGAGGTCGCCTGCTTGGCGCTCTCTGCGTTGCGCTTGGCCATGGAGTTGATCTCTTCGGCCGAGGCCGAGGTCTCTTCGATCATGGCTGCCTGCTCGGAGGTGTCCTGGGCGAGGGACTGGCTGGAGGAGGAGACCTCTCCAGCTGCGCTCGAGACCTGGTCGGAGCCTTCCGAGAGCTCTTGCGCGCTCTGGCGAAGCTGTGCGTCCAGGTTGCGGATGATGACGTAGAGGAAAAATCCTACTACGGCCGTCAACAGCATCATTGTGATTGAAAGCCAGCGGCCCGTGACAACGGTTCCAAGGAGATCCTCTCCGCTTTGGGCAATCCTGGTTTTCTCCCGTTCCATAAGCTGATCTCCCAACGTGTTGGTCGACGCTGCGATGGGAAGCAGCTCTGTGGTAAGCACGGCCTGTGCGCGGTCAAGATTACCTCCTTCAATCGCTGGCAGGAAAGCATCCTGATCGCGCACAAGCTCTTCATTCAGAGCGTTGAGCTTGTCGATCATGGCTTTGCCTTCAACGGTTACAAGCAGCGGCCGAAAGCGCTCGATGATTCCCCGAAACGCAGTCATGTTCGTATTCAGTGCCGCGCGAGACGTGGCTACACCGGCCGGATCGCGCTGTGTCGCGCGTATCATCATCGACTGCTCACTTGACACGATATTTGCGGCAATGGCATCAAGTTCTCCAGCCATACCAAGCTTGATTGAGTCGCTCTTCACCAGCTTCTGCATTCCGGTGGAAGCTTCTTCAAAAAGATAGATGGAAGAAATTCCCATAACCACAGTCAGAGCTATGGCTAACCCATAGAGCGAGAATAGTTTTTTCTTGATCGTCATCGTCATTCCGATACCTGCCATGGAGTAGCCACACGTTGGACAGTTTCTCCCAACGGAATCACCTGACGTCGATTCTGGATCGCCGCGTCATTTGTCTTCGAGGAGACTATCGGCAAAGAACGGAAGTACAACAGCGGATGAGATCAAACAAATGAATCTTATTTGCGGCCCTTGAGAATCACCTGTTGCCGTGAACGATCTGCAGGTACGGTCCACAATAAGGACGGTCGCTTGTTCCAAACGACTGCAATTTGGCAGGGCGTTAGGGTTGCAGAGACTGAAAACGTCTCAAGGGCTCTCCGCCAGAGAAGATGTTTAAAGGGAGAAGCTGCTTAATTTTTTCTACTTTTTGCCGATAAATATGCTTGAGTGACAAATATCGCAATGATTGCATTTAGGCAATAGTTTGCCTCTGATCCCCATGGCCGACAGACGCTCCATCGGTCAATAGAGGCAGTCGAATCGGACAGATCGAGACAGTGTGCCGTGTAAGCCGCCGATCTCTGAACGCGAAGAGATTTTGTACTTCAAGTAAATAAATCATGAGGCTGTTGCATGGACATTCTGTTAGTTGACGATAGCAAGACGATGCGGATGATCGTTCAGCGAGCCATTCGGCAGGCGGGATTTCGCGGGCTTGATATTGGCGAAGCGGGAAACGGGGCCGAGGGTTTGGAGCAGCTCGCCAAGAATAAGCCCAAGCTGATCATCTCGGACTGGAATATGCCTGAGATGTCCGGCATTGACTTTCTGAAACAGGTACGTGCGAATCAAAACAAGACGCCATTTGGCTTCATTACTTCAGAAGCATCGGTTGAAATTAAAGAGCTTGCGATGAGTTCGGGCGCGTCCTTTTTGATCACGAAGCCGTTTAGCCCGGAAGATGTTCAGGAAGCTCTGGCCCCGATCCTAGATTAGGAAGAAATGAGACTATGTCACAACCAACACCGTTTGCGCTTTCTCAACTTTTCACGCAATTGATTGGCCGAAAAGCCACATTTGTTCAGGCCAGTGTCGCGGCCGAGACCAAGATTGAACAGATATATGGGGTTTATAACGTACTTCCGGACAATACTGCCATCGTAGTCAAGGCGGATCTTCCGCTACTTGGATCGTTCGCAGGGCTACTGGTCGGTTTGCCAGACTCCACCGTAACGGAAAAGTTGTCGGCAAAGCCCGTAGACGAGTTGTTGCGTGATGCGATCTATGAAGTTCTTAATATTGCTTCGGCCGTGGTGACGGAAGAAGGGCGGGCGGTATTTGAAAAGATGGTCTACAACGCTGCCTATATCGACGGCAATGCGGGAAAGGTTCTGGTAAAACCCGATCACCGAAATTATTACAACGTGACGGTTGAAGGCTATCGTGGGGGCAGATTCGCGATCTTCGCGCCATTCTCTTCAACACTCGGAGCAGGCTGATCACGGTACGATTCGACGATAGCGCGGCGAACGTAGTCGATGGGCCGGTTCGCAACGGTGCGTGTTGTTGCACCTGGTGGCGCTGGGGTAATGACTCGTAAGGGTGATTGCCTGGATTCGGTGTATTCCGAATGAAAGTCTTGTAATTATGAGCCGGAATGCCGATACACAGATCACGCAACGCAAGATCGGCACACGGACGATACATCGAGTGCTATGTGAGAGTTCGCTGAAAGCCGAGTAGACGGGATGGACTGAGCAATGTTTTCGATCGTAGGAATTCTGGTTGTCTTCGGAAGCGTGATCGCCGGGTACTTGATGGAGAAGGGGAAACTGGCTGTACTGATGCAGCCGGCCGAACTTGTTGTGATTGGTGGGGCTGCGATTGGAACGGTTTTAGTTGCCAACCCTCTACATATCGTGAAGCAGATGATTGCGGGGGTTCTGGGTGTGTTGAAGGGGTCGCCCTTCTCCAAAAAAAGGTATGTGGACACACTGAAGATGATGTTCGAGTTGTTCGCGAAATCGCGCAAAGAAGGTGCAATCGCAATTGAAAGCGACGTCGAAGAGCCGGAAAAAAGTCCAACATTCTCGAAATATCCGGAATTCTTAAAAGACCATCATTTACGGGCGTTCGTATGCGATACGATGCGGATGGCAATCACCGGAGGCGTGGGAGCTTTCGACCTGGACCAGATGATGGAGCTCGATTTAGAGGTGCATCATCATTCTGCTACGCAACCGATACAAGCGCTGAATACGATGGCGGATGCATTACCTGGCCTCGGGATTGTCGCTGCGGTACTAGGGGTGGTGATTACGATGGGAGCGCTGGGTGGTCCACCTGAGGAGATCGGTAAAAAGGTCGCGGCGGCATTGGTTGGAACTTTTTTGGGAATTTTGCTGTGTTACGGCGTAGTGGGTCCGCTTGCGGCTAACATGTCGAAGGTCGTTGACGAAGAGCATAACTACTATCACGTCCTGCGCGTTGCGATGCTGGCGTTCATTAAGGGCACACCTCCAATCATGGCTGTTGAGATGGGCCGCCGAGCGATCCCTGAGCACGCGCGCCCAGGTTTCGCGGAGGTTGAGAAGGCTTGTAGAGAGAAGAGTCCAGCATCAGCTTAGGCTCATCAGGATAGGAAGAAGATGGCAGACGACGACAAGATCATCATTATTAAAAAGAAGGGGGGGCACGCTGCCCATCACGGGGGTGCATGGAAGGTAGCGTACGCAGACTTTGTGACGGCGATGATGGCCTTGTTCATGGTGTTGTGGCTGATGAACAGCAGCAAGCCTGTTCAGGATGCGGTTGGTGGGTATTTCCGAGATCCGCATGGAGTGGCAGCGAAGAAAGGTACTGCGATGGGCGGGGTGGGTCCTGCATCGGCGCCGAAGCAGGAAGATATGGCCAAGCTGAAGGAAGATCTCATCAAGTCGCTAGAGAAATCCCCGGAATTTAACAAGATCAAGGATCAGATCGAGATGTCGTTGACTCCAGAGGGTCTGCAGATCGAACTGATGGAGAGCTCCAAGGGAACCTTTTTCGAAAATGGAAGCGCTCACCCGACTGAGGACTTGCAGGACATTCTGAAGCGATTGTCCGTCGAGGCCGGGAAGATTCCGAATCCCATCTCGATAGAAGGTCATACGGATTCGAATCCGTTCTCCGATTCGACTGTCTATGGTAATTGGGAGCTATCAACAGACCGGGCGAACATTGCCAGGCGTTTGATGGAAAGCAGCGGGCTGCGAATGGGGCAGGTAACGCAGGTGCGTGGTTTCGCCGACCACAAGTTGCGTAAACCTCTTCAACCGACCGATCCATCCAATCGCAGGATCACGGTTATTGTGCAATATGCAGATAAGCTTAATATCGCGCCTCCCTATGTTTTTAGTGGATCGATGCCCCCGACTCCAACGAGCCCGGTTACGGTTAAAGTGGAAGCGAAGGGTACTGAGCCGGTCGCGGCAGCTGTTGCAGGGAAGAAGTAAACGAGGTCGATTCGACGCGCGGCATACCGAATCAACTGTATCGAACGAACGTGGATTGGACGGACTGATACGTCTTGGTGGAAACGCTGGAACTTTGGGCTTCTTCGCGACTTTGATTTACGGAGTATGCTTTGAGTGGAAGGTGTTCGATGGATTCGCAGCTCGCGTCATCGAAGGGGTGCATGAAAGAGGAAAAGTTAGAGGAGGGTGGGTCGAGGAATGCAGAAAGAACGTTAGACAGGTCCTTGGAGACGCCTGCAGAGTCGAACGTCTTGATCATTGATGATGACATCTCCCTGAGTAAATTTCTCAGTCGCGAACTGAAGATAAAGCACTTTCAGGTTAGAGTCTGCCACGATGGGGAGGCAGGCTACGCGGAATTGATGGCGTCGGATGTTGGGCTGGTCATCCTTGATCTGAACTTGCCGAAGATGGATGGAATCGCGTTTCTGACGAAGGTGCGCTTGAGCCATCCTCATCTACCGATCCTGGTTCTTAGCGCTCGAGACCGGACGGAGGATCTGGTGTTTGCTCTTGAGAAGGGAGCGGACGACTACCTAATAAAGCCATTTTCTCTTTTGGAACTGCTGGCTCGCATCCGGGCATTGGGTCGCAGAAAAATTTCGGCTTCTGTAAGTCCTTCTAAAGTCAGCGAATTGACGCTCAACCGCGAAGAATATCGAGTGATGCGAGGTGCGCGAAGGATTGAGCTGACGCCACGTGAGTTCGCCATTTTGGAATATCTGGTGCAGCATGCGGGAAGACCCGTGTCGCGCGCCGCCCTTATCCGCGATGTCTGGAACATACCGTATGACCCAAGCTCAAACATCGTGGATGTTTATATGAAATATCTTCGGGATAAGGTTGATCTCGAAGGTGAAGAGAAGCTAATCCGCACCGTTCGTGGCGTGGGGTATGTTCTGTCGAATGACTAACGAGCAGCTGGCAACCGATATAGCGGACGGCATTAACGACACGGATAGTTTCTATTCAAACCTGTCGGAATCTCTGCACGCTGCAGCTCAGGTACTTACAGTGCTGCAACTATCGCACGACGCTGAACGAATTCGAGCGATGGGGCGGGTGGAACTGATTGAGCATGCGCTGAATTCGGGCGGGGAAGTTGAGAGACTTTGCGTCGTTCTAGGATATTTGCAGCAATTTGTTTCCATTCGGCGATCGAGCCCGAAGCTCGCGAATGTCGATGTATCCAATTTGATTGCGGACGCAATCGATGGTCTAACGATGTTGTATCGAGATGGTGGAATCGCGCTCATCGTGCGAACGAATGATCAGCATCCGCATGTATGGATCAACGCCACGAAGCTCTGCCAAGCGTTAGGTGGCATCCTGCTGATCGCATATGAGACGGCAAACAGGGGAGATACGGTTGAACTCGAGATGCAATGTACGGAAGATTCGGTTCAGCTGCAACTGCGAAAATCAGGAATGCAGCCGTCATCGATCGATACGGATATGAGTCTGCGGGTGGCGATAGCGGAAGCAAATATCAGGGCGCAAGGTGGGACGTTTTCCTGGCGCATGGATCCGTTTGTCGTGGAGATAGGACTGCGGATGGCAAGTAGCGAAGGCGAAATTTTGTCTCGTTCCTAAAGGTGAGACTGTCGGAGGAGCGTTATGCAGTCCAACATTGCATCAAGTGTTACCGACAGGCAGGAAGTGCGCGCCGGCGAAATTGTTGCATGCGACATATTGCTTGTGAGCTCGAACGGCCGGATCCGGGGACAGTTGCGAGAGAAGCTTCGGCTGCCTCGATGGAATCTGGTGGAAGCTGCGAGCGGTGCCGAGGGGTTTGAGTGTCTGCATGAGGGGTGTCCTGATCTGTTGCTGCTGGATCCTCTGCTTCCTGATCTCGAATCCAACGAGTTCAGGTCCATGGTCGCTGCGCAATTTCCAAAGGTGCAGATCCTCATTCTGAACTCGCACACGGGTCAACTTGTGGTGGGCACCTCTTCCCCTACGCCTCTGTCGGCTCGTTTAGTGGAGATGCTTTACGGCACTGGAAGCGTTCCCGCTGCTGCGGGACAGCAATCGCAAATACAGTTACAGCGGACGCGGAATAGGGAGGGAGAAGCAACGGGATTGCGTGGCATCGTGGGAGATGCGCCGTCGATGAAGCGAGTGTATGAGCTAACGCATATGGTCGCTGGCCGGGACACAACGGTTTTGATTACTGGAGAGAGCGGGACGGGGAAGGACCTGGTCGCGCAGGCGATCCATCTGATTAGTCCACGGCAAAATCAGCCATTTGTCGTAATCAATTGTGCGGCAATTCCGGAGCCGTTGCTAGAAGCGGAGTTGTTTGGATACGTGAAGGGGGCCTTTACAGGAGCTGTGCAGTCACGGATTGGACGGATTCACGCCGCGCATGGCGGCACATTATTTCTTGATGAGATTGGCGACATGCCCTTGGCGTTGCAGAGTAAACTGCTGCGATTTCTAGAACAGGGAGAAGTGCAACGCATTGGCGGGAATGACAATTTGAAGGTAGACGCCCGAGTGGTGGCTGCAACCAATGCTGATCTCTTGGGTTTGGTGAAGCAAAAGTTGTTTCGGGAAGATCTGTATTATCGGCTTGCGATCTTTCCAATCCTCTTGCCACCGCTTCGGGACCGCATGATCGATATCGAAAAGCTCAGCCTATTTTTCCTATCCAAATTCTGCCCCGGCAAGGTATTGGAAAGCGGGGCGCTTGTTACATTGTTGCAGCACAACTGGCCTGGTAACGTCCGTGAGCTGCGAAATGTGATCGAACGTGCAAGCATTGTGGTTGCCGACCAGACGGAAATCCTTTCTCAACATATCCTTTTGTGAGTGGGCACCATCGCACTCGACCGGACGAGCGGTCGAGTTTCTTTTGCCCAATCTAATATTCCTCATGTTGCGTTCGGCCTTTGGCCTTCGTCGTGCTTATAAACAGGCAGATGCTGCCTAGTTCTCATCTTGAACCAATGAATATCGACCCGATCGTAGTCTCGATCGGGGAAGGGATGCAATCGAGGAAATTGGAATTGGATCGAATGGCGAAAGTTTGGGGAAAGCGTAGCAGGGCAGCATGCGTAGGAGAGAGTACGTACGATCTCGCCGACGCGTTTTCTGACTTTATATCGGCTTCATCCCGATTGGAATTTTCTTATCGCGAGTTGCAGGAGGAAGTAAATGCACTGCGTGTGGAACTAGCATCCCAGAGTGCAGCGCTAACAACGAGTCGCGCTGACAACGACCGTATGCGGCGAATGCTGCAACAGATTGTTGATTCGATGCCGTGCGGAGTGCTTGTGGTTGATGAACACGGCATGATCTCGATGATCAATCCTGAAAGCGTGAGACTGCTGGGATTGGACCGGGGGAATGACGGGGCGGGGCTTCCGTCGACCTTGGAGGAGATTTCAACGAAATGCGGTATGAACCTCGAAGTGCTCTGTGTGCGACGATTGGGCGATGATTCGGCGGAGGAGTTGTGTGTACGCGGGCCACTCGAAGATCGATGGCTCGAAGTCCGCAGCCGGAGGCTTTACAAGCAACAAGGAAACCAAGGAACGACTGAACAGACGATTCTCATTCTGCGTGATATCACCTCTCAAAAACGTGCCGGAGAGGAGAGAGACGCTGGCAGGCGCGCTATGGCTCTGGCGGAGATTACGACTATGCTTGCCCACGAGATTAGAAATCCATTAGCAAGTCTAGAGCTTTTTGCGGGAATGATCGAGAAAGATCCGAGCCGAACGCGGGATTGGGTCTCGAATCTACGCGCCGGCATCCGCTCCTTGTCAGGCACGGTTAACAACGTTTTGAGTTTTCACGGACCTGGTTCTTTTAGCCTGGTGCCATTGCAATTGAGTCATGTTGTAAGCAGCGCGGTTGAGTTTGCAACACCTCTGGCCGAACAGGCAAAGGTGACTTTGCGCTGGAGTGAAGGGCGGGGTACGTACAGGATCATGGGTAATTTGAACGGCTTGAAACAGGTGATCCTTAATCTTATTGTGAATGCCCTTCGGCATACGCCCGCTGAAGGGGCCATTACTATCACGGTCGGAGCTGCTCTTTCACCTGGAACTACCTCCTGTCCAAGCGGAGGGGCTGCACGTTACGTTCTCGAAGTTTCCGATACGGGCTGTGGAATTGCGGAGGAAACGATGACCCAACTATTCATTCCAGGGTTCAGCGGGAGCAATGATCGTACCGGCTTGGGGCTGGCTGTTTGTGAACGGATCATGAGGCAGCATGGGGGAAGCATCGCGGCTTCTAACAACGTTCTATCAGGGGCAAAATTCACACTCGAATTTCCTGGAACAAGTGAAGGGCAAGTATGACAGATTTGATTTCCAAGTGCTCCAACTGTTCAGTATTGATCGTCGATGATGAACCTGGCATGCGTACGGCGCTCCAAGCCAACTTCATCCATCATGGATGGAACGTTGAGTCGGCTGGCGGTGTTCGAGAGGCACTGATAGCGCTGGGCAAGATCCGCTTTGACCTCGTGGTCAGTGACATACGCATGCAGGATGGAGATGGATTCGAGGTGTTGGACAGCATACGAAGCTTGTCTCCCAGTACGGCGGTGATTCTGTTGACAGCCTTTGGAAGTGTGCCTGAAGCGGTTTCGTCGATGCGCGACGGAGCCATTGACTACCTCACAAAACCGATATCGTTTGATCAACTCCAAGCAAGTGCAGAAGCCGTCATACAGAGGGCGAGCGCTCGTAGCAAGACTGTGGACAGGTTGAATAGTTGGGGGGTTGACAGCACGAACGGAGGAATTGTCGGTCGCTCTCCATCGCTCGTGATGGCTCTCCAACGAGCGCGCGCTGCCGCAAGTACAAATGCGGACATTCTAGTCGAGGCTGAGAGCGGCACGGGAAAGGAGCTGTTAGCGAAATTCATCCACCATGCGAGCGATCGTAGTCGCAAACCGTTTGTTGCCGTGAACTGTGCCGCGGTTCCGGAGCACTTGTTAGAGAGCGAACTTTTCGGGCACGCCAAGGGGGCTTTCACCGGGGCAACCGTTGCGAAGGTTGGAAAGTTCGAACTCGCAGACGGGGGAACATTGCTTTTGGATGAGATTGGAGAGATGCCACTCAATCTCCAGCCGAAGTTACTCCGAGTGCTGCAGGAAAGGGAGTTTGAAAGGCTCGGGGAAACTCGGCCGATACACGTGGACATTCGTGTCGTAGCGACGACAAACGCATCGTTGGCGTCCATGGTGGATGAGGCGCGGTTCCGCAGCGATTTGTACTACAGGCTTAATGTGATTCCTCTGTCAATTCCACCGCTGCGGGATCGGGCAGAGGACATTCCTCTCCTGGCGCACTATTTTGCAGATCGGTTTGCGAGTCAGTCGGGATGCTCTGCACTGACGCTCGACGAGAGCTTTATCCGGGAATTACTTGCACACCAATGGCCAGGCAATATTCGCGAGCTCTCTAACTTTATGAAGAGGGTCCTGTCGCTTCATCAGACGGGGATCATCGACTCAGATTGTTTCCATCAAGAGTTCCAACCACTCAAAAAGATGCGAGCTGAATTTGGTCCAATGCCAGCAGCCGGAACTCCGATCGCGATGCTTGAAAAAATACATCTTGAGAACACACTGGCCCTCGCCCACGGTAACCGGACACATACCGCTGTGATGTTAGGCATCAGTCTGCGAACGGTACGAAACAAGATCAAAGAGTATGGTTTGCCGCCGAGGAGTTATGCATGAGTTCAATTAATACAGATGGAGCGATTCTTTCGACTTTAGAAAACTATATAAAGTTGACGGCCACTCGCGAGCAATTGATATCGGCGAACATGGCGAATGTGGACACGCCTGGATACCGCACTCGCGATATCAACTTTCAAGGTGAATTGAAGAAGGCGCTGTCCAGCGACAATAGCGAGGAGGAAGGTATGAAACCAGCGCCAGACCGTCTTGCAGTTCAAGATGTCCCAGGCTTGATGGAGCGCCCGGACGGAAATAACGTCAGTCTTGATCGCGAAGGGCTCCTCATGTCGGAGACACAATTGCAGTATCAGATCGGAATTCAGCTGATAAAACATCACTTTCATGGTCTGCTGAGCGCCATCAACGGAGGAAGTTAGACAATGAATCTATTTGATTCACTCACAATTAGCGGGTCAGCGTTGACGGCAGAACGGCAGCGTTCAGAGATTATCGCTGCAAATTTGGCTAACGCTGAGACGACTCACACCGAGGCAGGTGGTCCCTTCAAACGACGCGAGGTCGTGTTTGAGTCTGCAGGAACATCTTCATTTCGTCTCGCGATGGCAAGCTCAACGGGATTTAGCGGGAGAACACCGGGAACGGTGTCGGTCTCGAATGTTGTGGATGATCCGTCACCGTCGGTGATGCGTTACGAGCCAGGTCATCCAGACGCAAACAAAGATGGGTACGTCAGCTACCCCGCGATTAATCCTGCCATGGAGATGGTGGATTTGATGGGGTCAGTCAGGTCTTACCAACTTAATGCTTCGGCCGTAACGGCCGCCAAGCAAATGATCCAACAAACAATTGACATTCTGAAGAGCTAAGAGGAGAGAGATATGATTACGCCGCCTGCCGGACTAGGGTCTATTGGAAGTATATCGGGCCTGCCGACGATGAAGCCGCTTGGAGCCCAAGACACGGGAGAAGGTTTTAGCGGTGTGCTCAAGAACGCACTTCAGCAAGTAAATCAACTAAGTGGTGGAGCAACTCAGCAGATCGGCACCCTGTTGCAGGGGGGAAATGCAGACATGAGCTCAGTGATGATCGCCGTGGAGAAGGCGGACGTTGCATTCCAACTGATGATGCAGGTTCGTAACAAGATCGTCAGTGCCTACCAGGATGTTGAGAAGATGCAGTTTTGACGTGGATGGCGGTCGACCGGTCGGAACGTAAGGAATCACTGTGAGTGCGAATCAGATAGCGAAATCTAAACAAGGAGTGGTCGCGAATCAGCCGCTAGATAAGCTGAAAGCGTTTTGGGCCGGACTTGGCTCGAAACAAAGAATGTATCTTGTTGGTGGTTTGGCCATTACTCTGGCGGCAGTGGTGATCTTTGCCGAACTGATTGCCACGCCGGACTATAAGCCTTTGATGACTGGCCTTGAAGCAGCGGATGCCCAAGCTATTGGATCGGAACTAACAGCAAAAAAAATCCCCTTCTTAATAAGCACCGATGGGACATCGATCACTGTTCCAGCGGATCAGGTTGACGCAGCGCGCCTCGAGATAGCGTCGCATGATTCTCCGAAAAGCGGGCGAATCGGCTTTGAGATTTTCGACAAAGTCTCATGGGGGCAGACGGAATTTGACGAGAAGGTTAATTATCAGCGCGCACTTGAAGGAGAGCTGGAGAGGACCATCCAGACGATGAGCAATGTGAAGAGTGCACGGGTCCATCTTGTGATGGCGAGTGATTCTATCTTTATGGATCGCGAGCGTGGCGCAAAAGCTTCTGTGACGCTTCGCCTCCGTCGAGGCAGCCTGTCAAAGGAACAATTATCCGCGATCGGCAGACTTGTAGCGGGCGCAGTTGACGAGTTGAAGCCGACGGATATCGCTATCATTGATGCGGATTCGAACCGCTCCCTTGGAGCCGGCGACAGCCCAAGCGAGCTCGGTGACGGCGCGGAGGCGGAGCTGACTAAGAGATTGGTTGCCACGCTGGCGCCGGTCGTTGGTGCGGAAGCAATTCATGCTACGGTGAACATCGAATATGAGACAGGGAGTAGTGAAGAGAGCCAGGACAAGTATGATCCGGCCGTCAGCGCTCCGCTGAATATGCAACACAGTGAAGAGATATCGGGGCCCGGCGTGGGAATCGGAGGAGTTCCGGGAACATCAAGCAATGTGGTCCGTGCAAAAGGTGGGACACCGGTAGCGACCAATAGTGAGCCGGGACAATCGTCGAAGACGGATAGTGCAACGTACGGCGTGAACCGGATTACTCGCCATACTATTGAGCCTGCGGGTCGCATTCGTCGAATCACGGCGGCCGTGGTAGTGGATGATTCCACGGAGCGCAAGCAACAGGGAAGCAAGTGGATAGAGGTTCATCACAAGCGTCAAACTGCTGATATGTTGCTGATCACTCAACTGGCGCAGGCTGCGGTGGGCTTCGATAGCACTCGTGGGGACGTCATCAGCGTTCAAAATCTGACGTTCGATCACCCTGTAGCCGAAGAAGTTCCCTTGCCAGCCTTTGCAGACAAAGCGCGAAAGGGGCTGCAGGATTATGCCACCGTCGTGAGATACGGCGTTCTGTTGGTGCTTTTTTTGATTGTGTATCTGTTGATGATTCGACCAATACAACGGCGTGCCCTAGCTGCGCCACTGGAATTAGCTGTTCCGGAGGTAGCGGAACTGGCCGAGGGAAAGCCAAACGAGATGAGGGAGAACGCAGCGCTTCTGGCGCAACGCGCCTTGGTGCTGAAACAACAGCTTACTGAGTTCGTACGCACGGAACCTGAGAGCAGTGCGACGGCTGTGCGGGCGTGGCTCAGGGAGGATACTCCATGAGTGGATCAGCTGCAATGCAGGGACTGAGTGGAGCTCGGAAAGTTGCCATTCTGCTAAGCACACTCGGAGAGGACTCTGCCGCTACGGTGTTTCGGAACCTCAACGAGGCTGATCTGCAACGCGTTGCGGATGAAGTCGCCGCCCTCGGTGCTGTACCAGTCGAGTTATCTCTGCAGGTCTTTGAAGAGTATCAGCGGATGACGCAGGCGCAGGATTACCTAA
>Ga0302140_10003660_pt1 | contig 19684 bp, 19 predicted proteins | sample I_Bog_E1_1_FD_202095 | JGI IMG/M metagenome (GOLD analysis project Ga0302140, IMG submission 202095) | Peat permafrost microbial communities from Stordalen Mire near Abisko, Sweden - I_Bog_E1_1 | ecosystem: Environmental > Terrestrial > Soil > Wetlands > Peat | place: Sweden: Abisko, Stordalen... | reverse complement strand
AAAATTAATTATAACTAATTAATTATCGTTACTTATAATCAAATCTTAATCAAGTTAAGTAACTCATGAATAAGTTAATTAGGTTGAATAATCCTTTGACACACTGGAATGGTTTGATACATGGACTTACGAGTCTGCAGATTTCTAATGGAGAATCTACGAAGAGAAAGTTTTTCTTGATTTGAGCTTGGTAGGCACACAACGTAGACTTAGATTTGACTCCACTCTCAACATTGCGAGGCAAGCTTTCTTGAAAGTTTCTTGTTCTTATAGCACCTGGTAGCGTTATGGTAATATCACGCATGGCGTACAAGTGGCATTTCGTTGTCGCTAATGATTGTCTACATCTTCTCGGGCGAGATTGCGGACTGAAAGAATAAGCTTGCATTTTGCTTGACATTTTAAGTAAGATCGCCAGAGATGGAATTATTAAAGCATTAGTGGCGGAAATCGATTTCTTTTTTCGTGGCAATATGTTTATTGCTAATTTCCGGCGCCATCTATCACGTTATGCTCCTCACTCACAGCACGAAAACCGCTCCGGCTTGCATTTCGTCGAGTGAGTTCTGTACATAAAAGTGATGATACAGCATCACGCACCTCTTCCTCACTCAAACCCAGGTCCAAGTCTGAAGAACTAGGGAACAAAACAGCCCTTTGAATTTACCAACTCGTACACGCTATCAAGAATTCTATCGTGCTCTAATAGTCTCATACATAAAGCGGTTCCCCTTCTATTCTATGAACATAATTATGCCCTCTTCCCCCACCAACTCACCTCTCCTTACAGCCTGTTTGATCGACACGACAGGGTGGGTATGTCTGGGCAAATGATGTATAAAATACAGCAGCCAAGATCTGAGGTTCTCGATCTTGAATAGTGATATGGACGGTTGAGTGGTGCTTGGAACAAGGGGTATCAGATCAATCCTTCCCGGTGTTTTCACGTGCCCATTTAGTCTCAGTGCTTCGGATGCAAAATCACCTACAACGACAGAAAGCTCGACAAGCTTGGGACTTCTCCGAATGAGTGTGTGAAGACGTTCTTGAACGAAGGCGTACTCCGGAATCGTAGAGAGATCGTGGTCGTCCCATGGAGGTTGGGTGTCCTGCTCTTTTCGTGCCAAAATCGGGATCACGTCAAATTGGATTGCGAGGTATCGCAAGTCTTCCAAAATTGTGGGATCTAGGAGACGGAGAGTATCATCCAGTACCATCCATTGCCAGACGCGCGTCCCCGGCGTCAAGAATAATGTGTCGACAAGCGGGTTGAAGAAACTGATAGAACGTCCGTAACAAATTTTTGGGGGGATAGCTCGATAATGATGCAAGAATTCTTCGCGAGCTTCCTGATTGACTTGGAAAAGCACAGGAGATCTCTCTGCACTTTCTGGGCAGATTGCCCAAGGCTGCAGACTTGAGGAAGTTCCGTGCCATTCGAATTCCATTACACGAGGTCCCGGCATTGCGAATGACCATATGTTGCGCCTCAATTCGATGGGAAGTGTCGAAAAGACCATGAAGATTTCCAGTTCCTCGAGCTGTGTGGCAGGGCTGAAGCTGGCTACTTCGACTGTGCAAATATTGTGTGAATCGATCTCATTCATTTTGGGGGTTTCTTGAGTCCTGGTATCGTTGTCCAGATGCATCAGCTGGCGTACATTTCTTGGTGATCGTGTTTAATAGGAGAGAGATGCGTGATCCGTAACACTTGTCTGCGTGACGATTGATATCATGTGAACTAGGCGTCGCTAGGGATATAACAGCAGGAGTAAACGAGAAAGAAGTTGATGGAGAGTGAGAGCATGTGCAATCACATACGAAAATTCAAGGTAGAACGGAAATTGCGCTGTCGATAGGGGATGAAACTTGAGAGGTGGCGATCGTTCGGGACTGGGAAAAGTGGCTGGTAACGTGCAAGGAGGCTTGAGAAAGCTTGCTCAATCAAGCCTAGCGTTTCGCTTAATCTACTTTTGCCCCCCTTTTTTTCAGCTGCGAGAGCATCAGAGGCGACTGAAGCCATTCCACTCAAGTCACCACAAGTATAATTTCATAAATAAGGAAATTAGGCTAGTAGAAGGGAGTACAGACATGATGCTCATTACCGAGATTTGAAGTCACGTATTGCATTTCACATTGGCACATTAGGCGTAGATGTTTAGTTATTATTGTATTGATATTTCTTAGGGCAGCACGTTTGGCTGGATCGTCCTCAATGTTATGAGGAATATGTATGACAATGAATGTCGTGTATGGTAAGGTTCCGTTTCCCAGTGGAAAATCGAAACTAGAAAGAAGACTCATTCCCGAGCCTTTCTGCCTCTCTCAGGCACCGAGCAAATTGCGGTCTAAACAGTCTATCATTTAGCCATATTAATCTCATTAGTCAAGAATATCCCAGGCTCTATTGATATCCAGAATTCCACCTCTCAACGCCTGCTTGATAGAGAATGATCCACCATACGTTCCAAGATTATGGTCAAGAAAGCTTTGCATCCATAGACGAAATTGCTCTTTGGCACCAACGAAGGTGTCCGTCGCAGGTTGTCCGCAAGTCAGCTCAGTCAGCTCAACAAGTCCATTTGGTTTGATCCAACCATGTTCTTGGGCATGGTCGTCACCAACAACCACACTCAGAGTTTTCAGGCTTGAAAATCTTGCCAACAACCAGCCAAATCTCACAGCGCGTGCTTTGGTGTGTCGAGGTTGATTCTCGAAGCCTTCATAGATGAGCTGATCTCCTTGTATCGCTAAGTGCTGAACTTTATCGAGAAAGCTAGGGTTGAGCTTCCCTACGAGTTCGTTGAGAAAGTCCAGAACCGAAAGGGGTGAGATTCCGATGTACAACGTGTCTGTCTCGAAATTGAAAAAACCATCATAGGAATTATCGAATTTACGGAGCCGACCAGCGTGTAGTGTGAAGGCGGTGTATCTTGTCAGGAATTCGGCTCTTGTTTCTGCATTGACACCATGAAGCGGGGGAAGATTCGGTCTGCTCTTCGGACACACGCGCCATGACGGTATAACGTAAGGTGCCCAGTCAGAGTCCCATTCAATTTCCCATACTTGAGGAGGGGACAGAGAATGGGACTGAATTCGGAGTCGAATCTCAGGTGGTAGCTTGGGGAATCTTGGGAAGTTTTGAGGAGCGATGCTACTCGTGGCGTTTCCTGCATCAGATGTATCCGTGGGGTCTCCTGCTGAAGACATGTCGAAGTCTTAGCTGAAGAGCTTGAATTATGGTAGAGGTTATCGATTGGAAGATGGAGGTATCCGTGGATGCGTCGAAGATTCGTGATATTCGGGGATGTTGAGGACTGGAGAGTGTCTTTGGAAAGGTTTTTGTAGAAGGTCGGAAGTACTGGCTTTATAGGAACCTTGTAGTCCTTGTTCTCTGCTAGCTTTAGCGGTAAATTCGTTCTACACAAACAGTAGAACTATAACTCCGAAAATTCCCCTTCAGAGATTGGATACGCATAAATAAGTCCAGGAGACCCCTTTTCTATGCAATATATAAAATATCAATGGACATGATGTCAGAGTATGATGCCATGTTTCCAACAATTCTCTAACCTTGAGGAATTGAGGTAGGTGAATAATAATATTTAATGTGTGGCAAGAAAGCTCACTACCGCGCATTGAACTAAAAACAATTTAGAGAAGGCTGTCTTTGTAAACAGTGTTCATAATCTCCAGCTATTGTTTATGGCAGAGAAAGTGCTGAACAGCATTCAGTTTTGCACGTCATTGTTCTGGCCGCTACCTACGAATGAGTTACCAGGCATATCGCTGTTCAAATATGAGGTCGCTGTTCTGGTATGTCATGCCATAATAGTTGGGCCTAACTAAGGCTAGCATCTAAGAGAGAGAAAACGAGGAGTGACTTGTTGACTTTTAACATCTATGAGGATAAGTCCTGCTCCAATCTTCACATGTGTTGTGAATCCCGCAGTTGCTCCTGCTGGACGTGCTTAGAAGTACATCTACCGAGACCCCAATCAGTGGTGCAATCCCACCACCCACCCATAGAGGACTCCTCCAATAACAAATTCTAATTGCTTAGCCTATATTGGAGCTTCTCAAAAGTACGCGGAGGTTGTTCGTGATCACTTTTCTAGCCATTCAGACTTGGGTAATGCATATAGACGACACGCTCTTTGCAGTTCCCCTATTGACCTCGACAACAGCTTCCACTGAAGCACGGATCCTTTTGTTCACATGGCCTCAAAAGTGTGTCCAGAAATGCAGATACTCATCATTGCACCCTTTTACTGGGATCACTTGCCAGAATGTGAAACTTTTTCAGCCACTGGGCATAGTTGCTTAGAGACTGAAGCCGCCAGGCCACCACGCTCTTCGTGATTGGGCTATCCCCTTTAAGGGTGTAGAGGCTGCAGAGCCCAGTCGAAGACAAAGCAAGCCTCTGTACGTCGTGCAGGGGATTCTTTTCAGGCTCGATGCCTTGGTTTGTAGCATAAGGCCCTGCCACGATTGAGTAACCCTTGAGGTAGCTTTCAACAAATACAGAAAAGTTCACAGGCGCATTTACTCTGTTCCGGGCTAGAACGGGAGTTTGGGTCGATTGGTTTCATTACTTGGGTAGCTATAAAATTGTGGCGCTTATCCATAGCATACAAGTTCTCTAGACTATGTCCTCGCCCAGGTCCCAACTTTCGAAGAAAGCCATCGACTGCTCTCCCTCGTGCAAAGTGTCATTATGAGAAAAGTAACCCAACACCCAAACACGCAGATCCTCAGAGTAACCTCAGATATCCACACTTATGATGATAAATGTCGGCTGTAAGGAAAGGATAGAAGGGCTGTTAGTACTAGGGCAAGGCGCAGAAGCAGCATACTTACAACCAGGATCCCAAAAGGCCTCAAGTCCCCTCGTTGTATGACCCCATCCAGCTCAATGAGCAAGCATCTTTACACCACCCCGGTAAATTCGCTTATACCCTACCTCGAAACTGTGATCGATAATCTCGGAATGCTCAGCGAAGAACTGAAAGTTCTCTAAGAATTTCTTGGCTTCCCTGGTATAACCCCAAGCATATCTATCCTTCTCAAGTTCCACATCAACATCGTGAAAGGTGATGGGCCCTCTCTTCATGTGCTTGCCCAACTTATCGGGGGACCTAGGATCACAGCCGACGATGGTAAGCCTTTCAAGGTTGAGCATATGCTCCAGTATGGTGCGGAACAGCTTGACGTTCTCCTCGATGTCCAACAATTTGATGAAACTATGTTCGAGAGCTAGGAACTGCAGTTGATGGATGCATGGATCTGCTGCAATTTCCCGCATGTATCTGTAATTGGGATAGCCGTAAAGGTCACACACTTCTGAGATGTACAGGGTGTCAAGTTTGGGATTAAACGTCTCCTTGGGTGCTTTACTCTGAACGAAATCGCGATTGCGGTCTTTGAAGTACCGAGAATCGAGGAAGTCGAGGCCAGATTTCTTAGACGGTGCTAGAGAGAGCCAGTCTTTCTGATAAAACCCTCGCGTCTCACGATTGATTCGAAGAAGGATGGAAGGAGAAGTCGAGCTCTCCCTTGGACAGAACCAGCCAATTTCAGTCGTCCACTCAAACTCAACGACCCGGGGATCCGGAAGTAGCAAGAACCAGATCATGAAGCGATGCTCGGTCGGAAGCCTTTGTAGAAAAGAAGCAGACTTTGGAGGCATGACTACGTTTTGGCTGGGCTCCAGCAGGCTATGACGTGGTAGATCTGGGGGCAAGACCAAACTTTGAATCGGCATAGCCGTGCGGTGATGAGGTGGTTCTGGAGGCAAGACCAAGCTTTGGATCGGGAGAGACACGCGGTAACGAGGGGCCAGGTGCGAAGCTTTGAGGATTTTGGCTCTGCGAGACATCTAGATACGATTAGCAGGGCGAGCATGGAGTTATGAGAGAGGAGCTACCTTGAGATCGTCGAGATATCTTTGGAGGAAGATGGTTTGAGTAGCAAGACACTCTGGATGTTTCAATGTTGATAGCACGGTATCACTTGGATACACTCAGCAGAGCAGAGGCTAGGCCATTTAATGTTATGACTTACTGGAGATTATCTTGATGACCGGTCAGAGGCTCGGAGCTGCAAGACGTCAGAGCTTTGGGGGTCGTTCTGTAGGGGTGGTGAATTGCGATGTCACGTCACATGTTGTGGGGTGGCGGGGAAAGGCTGCGGAAGGAAGATGACCAGGTGTATAGTATTAGCCAAAACCCTTTGTTACATTTGAGTTTACGTCGCGTATTCAAATTTGTTCGATCAAACGGGTGTGTTTTTGCATGCCCACGTAAATTTACACATCTAGTTCACCTGCTTTGTAGCTTCTTATTGAGGCACATGGATTCCCTAATTCTCATTTGTTCTGCTTTTCAAAATTGTCTTAGAAGTGGGACGTTGGTGGGTGCACTTGATTGTGCTTGCTGTAATAATGTATTAATAGAGAAATATATTTAGTTATCCTTAGATGTTAACATGTGTAGGTTGTCGGGAACTAAATTAGTTAACCACACTTTCCAGCTATGCGAAACCAGGAACGCATCAACACAACGAATTTCCGCCAGAGCCGACGACAAAAGATGGATAATTCTAGAGATATGGTGAGAGACTGAGGACACTGCATTGATGGAAAATCGGAGCTTCGAAAGCATGTTCTATAATGAGAAATGAGCTGCAATACTGAGGAGTTGCCGAGAAAGATCGCATATACTTGACCAGATTCAATTAGGGCACAGATATGATAGCAATTGCAAGTTGAAATACACCTGGGTGGCCTTTTAAACATTTTCCTCAATTTTTTTGTCTTGGCAGAGTTTATCCACTCTGTTTGCTCGTTTTCTTGATTTTTTTTCTTGGTTATCTTCTGTTTTCTTGAGAAGACGCACTATTCCTCAATACTCGTGACGGAAATAAAGATCCTCCTCTCAACGCCCACGCCCTCATCTAATATTTACAATCTATTACTAGTAAAGCCTGAACTCGTTCTCTGTTTTTCCCTTCCATTTTCTAAGAGCCTTAAAACCAAATTTCGGTATTGCTAATGACGGATCCCTTCTCCTCGCCTCTTGAAAAGCGCGAGACTCGTGCTTTTTCGCTTTGCTCGCATAATCCCATAGAAATGCACCCTCTGCTATGTCTTCTATTTCTAGTGGGTGCCTGATTTTCTCTCCTATATCGCAGGTAGATGGGTCTCCGAACACGAAGTTGAATGTGTCAAGCCCTGGAAAGCAGGGGAAGAAGTCCATTATTAAAATAACCTTGTGCTCGAAACAGAAGCGGTGCCAAGGTTTGTATTCAAGTGCAAGATGACGTACAGACTTGAGGGTTTCTGAACTTGCTAGAAACTCGAAGTTGGTCAACATGCTTGCATGCTGCGTGGTGTGGGGAAAATTTTCTGTCGTATTAATCGTAATCGTGCTCTTGGGGCCCCCGTCCCCTTCCCTATCACCTGCAAGCCTTTTTGCAGCATTTCTCCGTCTGTTCAGCGTAGGATCGTACAAAATATCGGGCTTAACATCCAGATATAACGTATCCACCTTCGGAGCGAAAAAGACAGCCATCTTATGCTCGAACTCGATGATTCTTTTCAACTCCACATATTCGCGCCTGAAAACTTGACGAGCATCTCGCGATGTGCAAAGAAGTGGCGAGTTCTTCGGTCTGCTTTCCCATGGCGAATAAAGCTCTTTTTTCTTGCCCTCGGCATCGGTGGCGTGATTGCTGATGTGGACTATGCATGGTTCTGGAAAAGCAAGCTTCCAGATCATGAATTGGATCTCAATTGGGAGCTTTGCGAATTTAGGAAAGATTGATGACTTTGATTGTGCTGACATTACTGAGGTCGAGGAGGATTGAGTATCGCAATTGAAGAAGGGAGAGAATGTAAAATTAAAAAAATCTATAGAGAGATGTAGGTTTTGAATGATCAAAAGTGGAGTTGCTAGGTTGCCGTTAAATCGTTGATTCATCTAGAGATCATTAGGTACAGTTCCTGTCTAAGTGACGTTTCTATAGAAACGGTGAATTTCCTGCCTGTTTTGGGTCCTCTGTCAGCTGTGCATGTTGTATCTTGGGACCCGAACGTCCGTGACATCACACAATTCTGTACCTGAGGAATCGCATTTTGTTCGCTGGCGGCGCAACTTGGAGGAGTTCCGAGTAACTTTATAGCTATAAAGACGCCCAATTGTGGAATGTTCTTGAATCGAAGAAATAGAGCAAATAATGAATTATTTGATACAATCGTTTGTCTCGATTGATATGTGAGCCAATATGCCATTTCGAACTATTCCTGCAAAATTTTCTCTGTCCCGCCCGTCCCGGACCGTATAGTATAGTACCGTGTTAAACCGTTGATATCCGTTTATTCAACAAATGCCAAACCAAAGTTTTCATCTAACACCATTAAAGTAATCGCGCCAAGAATTTTCATCCTACGCACATAACCATAAGAATTGATTTTGGGCACGATCTAACAATTTACGTGGCATGCATCAGAGTTTCGAGCCAATGATGTAAGAGGGCACATCATGTGTACGAAATAACGATTTGAAAATCCTGCAATTGCAATGCAATAACGAGCACAACTGATCTTATCTGCAGAACAATTGCGCAGCTTCTGGGTCAGCAGTGTGAGGGCAGAGTACCGTGCTCTGATCGGTAAATTAAGCGAAGGGTAAAGGGGCTGAGTATTGAAAGGCAAACGCACTTATGTGGTTTCGTGGTTGCATGGGGATTGGGGATCAGAAGGTCGAGTGAGACCCTAAGCAGAAGCTTGAGTGATTCATAATTCTGGGGAATAATGACTCCTAGATATTTAAGCTCCGGGAAAGCACTACTTTAGTGGAAGCTAGATTTAGGTCACATGCCCAGAGGCTACTCTTCTAGGTATGTGTTCACATACTGTGGCAATGAATCGCGATGGTTGACTGTATGAAAACTATGCGGAAAGAAATCGGAGAGTCCTGGCTCAAGTCGAATTTCTGAACAAGTAGTAAATGAAATATATTGAAACAAAAGGTTGAAAGCCCCTAATTAGCATGAGGTATTGGCCACCCGAAGATTAGCCGCAGGCACCTACTTTCCCCACCCTCCCCATGGGCTTTTTGCTTTAAGCAGGGTCTGAACTGGTAGTTAAACTTCGCTCCAGGAGGCTTGGTGGCTGAGTCGGCTTCACATATACCGATACTGTCAGAGAATGCCGACTTGCTCATCCGCGGTGATGAGAATCTCGCTTCGGCTTATTACGGGCCGAGGTGGAAGGGCTGATGTTGTCCCAAATATATCATAGAAAACTCTATGTAAACTCCCAATTTCCATGTCATTTTGCAATCCATCTGACTTGGAAGAACCGTTCTTTGTCTCTGCAGTAGACGAATCCTTTGAAATGCCGACCGAGTCCTCAATTCCGTTTAGAGCTCGAGACTTGCGATTTGAGCATCGCCTACCTAACGACGCCCTTAGCATAGGCGAGAGCCGCCCACGAATTTCCTGGAGAGTTTCTGGAGCGCCGGCTGGTTTCACTCAGAAACATTATCAGCTGGAGCTCTTTAACCAAAAGCCAGAGGACTCAGCGAAACCCTCTCAGTCATTTGAAGTTGAGTCCAGCGAGTCTGTTCTAGTGCCATGGCCGTCCGAAAATCCGCTTTCTTCGCGGGAAGGGATGTTTGTTCGCGTGAGGGTCTGGGGAGAGGCGATTACGGAACCTTTTGAATGGAGCGAGCCCGCATATGTTGAGGCCGGCCTTCTCGACAGAAACGACTGGCATTTTCAGCGTCTCTCAGCAAGCTAGGAGCAAGATACAACCGCTCCAAGGCCCGAGGAACTTTACCGCAGGGATTTCTCTATAGATCCTGCCAAGAAAGTCTCCAAGGCTCGACTGTATATCACCGCGCAGGGAATCTACGAAACAGAAGTAAATGGCAAGCGAGTTGGTGACCAATTCCTGGCTCCTGGATGGTCGGCTTACGATGAACACCTTCACTACCAAGTTTATGATGTGTTGGAATATGTATCAGATGACGAAACAGAAAACTGTATCGGCATTCGTGTGGGCGAAGGATGGCTTTGTGGACGGATTGGGTTTGAAGGAGGAGGGCGCAATCTCTGGGGTGATAGGACGGCTGTTATGGCGCAGTTGGAGCTGTGCTACGAGTACGGATCAACTCAGGTGGTGCGCACTGATGACTCTTGGGAAGTAGCTTCTGGTCCCACGAGGCTTGCGGAGATCTATCATAGAGAGAAGTATGATGCGACAATGGAGCTTCCTGGGTGGTTGTCTGTTCGTCACAGCTAGGAGCACGAGTCATCAGGATGGTCTCGAGCTGTAGCTATGGCTCCTCTTCCCGCAAAACCCGAGCTACTGGCCATGTCCGGATCTCCGATACATCGCCTTCTTGTCCTCCAACCTAAGGAACTGATTACAACTCCCAAAGGGAAGAAAGTTCTTGACTTTGGTCAGAACTTGGTGGGCTACACCCGAATCAAGAACGTCAAAGGCCCACGGGGCGAAACGATTAGACTACTTCACGCAGAGGTCATGGAGAATGGGGAACTAGGTCGAAGACCTCTACGTGAAGCCGACGCTGAAGACCACTACAGACTAAAAGGAAGTCCGGAGGGAGAATCTTGGGAGCCGAGGTTTACATTTCACGGCTTCCGTTACCTACAAGTTGACAGCCCATCTTCAGATGCTGATCTGCTCGCCAATTTTGAAGCAGTTGTATGCTGGACTGAGATGGAACCAACAGGAGACTTCTCGTGCTCAGACCACATGCTCAACAAGCTTCATGAGAACGTGCTATGGGGAATGCGAGGCAATTTCGTCGGCCTACCAACTGACTGTCCTCAGCGCGACGAACGTCTTGGCTGGACTGGAGACATCGCCTTGTTTGCTCCCACCGCATGTTTTCTCTACGACTGTGCAGGCATGCTCAAAACGTGGCTCGCTGATCTGGCCGTATCTCAAGAATACTTGGGAGGCGTGCCACCCATTGTGGTGCCGAACTTGCTGCGATACAACGAGTTTGCATTTCCAAAAGTGGCTCCGGTCGCTATCTGGGCCGACATAACAATTCTGGCGCCTTGGGCAATCTATCAGTGCACAGGTGATGTTGAAATTCTAGATTTGCAGTACCCAAGCATGCAAAGCTGGCTGAGTTCCTGTCCTAGAGATACAAATGGTGGCCGTCGACTGTACGAAACAAGCTTCTTTCAATTGGGGGACTGGCTCGATCCTGACGCACCACCAGAAAAACCACAGAACGCAAAAACAGACGCACAACTAGTTGCAAACGCATTCCTGGTCCATTCTCTCGATATAATAAGCAACATTTCCTCGATCCTTGGGAAAGAGCAGGAAGCAAAGCAGTATCCAGCTGAGGCCAAATTAGTCCGCAAAGAATTCTGCGACGAGTACATGACGCCTAACGGCAAGCTAATCTCAGATACGCAAACCGCGTATGCTCTCGGAATTTGTTTCGATCTTTTCCCGAGTCCAAGACAAAGAGCTCAAGCTGGAGAGAGATTAGCATACGTTGTACGGAAGAACGAATTTCGCATCGGAACTGGCTTTGCTGGAACTCCTTTTGTCTGTGAAGCCTTGGTTTTGACCGGACATTCTCAAATTGCATATCGTATGTTGGTAGAAGACAAGTGCCCATCCTGGCTCTACCCAGTCACCATGGGAGCAACCACAATGTGGGAGAGATGGGACGACATGTTGCCCGATGGATCAGTCAATCCGGGTAGCATGACGTCCTTCAATCATTATGCGCTGGGTGCTGTGGCTACCTTTATGCATGAAAGACTAGCAGGTCTTCGTTGTATCGAGCCTGGCTGGAAGAAAGCGAGAGTGGAGCCGATTTTGGGGGGAGATTTCACAGAAGCAACTGCCACTCACATCACTCCTTATGGTAAGGTAGGCTGTTCGTGGAAGATTGTGGATAATCACTTCGAGATGACCGTCCAGGTACCCCCAAATACTTCGATGGAGGTCGTGTTGCCTCCGGGGGTAGATGACACTGAAGAAGAGGTTCGAACGGTCATGTCAGGAGTTCACCAATTCTCTGTCAATTACGAGAAGAATTATGAATGGCCGCCGGAGGGTGTGGGCTTATTCGAATAAACGTAGCCATAATGAACAACTTCATTTGCCACTTGAATAATATTCGGAGCCTTTCTAACGAGCCTCAGGACTTCCATTGAGAACAATCTTCTCGAGCAGAGCCATCTGACCTAAACCTCTTAGATGGAGTTGAGTCACGCTTGCCTCTGCTTGAGCGGGGGATGTTACTTATTGAAATAGTATTTGAGAAGCAATATCTTGAAAGTTTCCATAGCCTAATGGCTTGGGGTAAGATCTCATTCCCATCAAGATCTAGAGCCTGACCTGGAACGCGGCTTGGCAGCTTGCACAACAATCTGCTGCTCTTCTTGGTTCGTCATTTCGGTGTATATCTAGACATAAACACGAGCAAGACTAAAAGGCCCTTAGACGCTAGATGAGTCAGGCAGGGAGTGTATGAACTGCTTTCTTCCTCCTGCTTTTCGAGGCACTTGCGCTTGGGAGGAGGCAATTATCCTACTGCAGTCTGCGATGGATTTTTACTCTGTTTACTGATCCAATTATCTGCGCCGTATGTGCGCGAAGAGAATCCTGCCGACCTAGAAATGGCAATGCGAGTTCGGAAAGCGCAAGTCTCGTCATTAAATTGGCTGCTGTTCATGAAAGTATTGTCCTTTTCTATCTGTCATAGTTCAAGATCATGAAGTTCAGAGACAAGAAGATGATGTTTATTACTTATTAGCTAAGAGCCAACCGAATCCTGCCACCGCGTCGTTCACAAACTTCTTGCTAATTTCCAGCTCCGGAAAACCACCTTCAAAAGCATGAGGGACACCAGCATAGAAGTCAAGCTTTGTCTTCATATTGCACTCGTTCCGCAATATCTCTTCGAATATGAGTCCGTCGTCTCGGACGGGGTCAAGCCCACAAATTTGGAAATGTGTTGGTGGAAAGGCTTTATGACCTGTCGGCCAGAGAAGAGAAGAGAATAATGGGTTGTAGGGGTCCGGATTGTATGCCTTGATGAGTAGTACGGTACTCTCGCGTGATAACATAGGCGCGTTCTTGTTCTCTTCGTAAGCGTTCCACTTTGCCCGGTACTGCTCTGGAACGTTCTTGGGGTGGATAAGAAGCGGAACACTAAGATGAACTCTCGTGACGGTAATTTGATGATCGAGGGCAAGGTGGACAATAGCTGTCGCATTGGCACCTGCACTGCCACCTCCAACAATAAGCCCCTTTGTTGTGTCAGCTCCGAAGCTGGCTGCTTTTGAGTACAACTGATAATGTGAGCACATAAAGTCGCGTTTTGGCAACTGGTGGTCTTACCCATTGGAAAGCATCCCAGCAGTCATTGATGGGTATGGGAAAAGGGTGCTCTGGTGCGAGCCGGTAGTCGACATTAGCCACGACACATTTCAACTCCACTGCTACTCGCCGACAAAATGAATCATCGTTTTCCAAACCTCCTAAGCAGAAGCCGCCTCCATGATACTAAACAACCAGCGGTAGTAAAGATTTCTCTGAATACATCGAAGAGTGATAGACCCGCACCGGGATGCTTTCACCGTCGCGGGTAGGAATTGTGATGTCTTCCGAGCTTCCATTCCAAGGTTTTTTAGTGCGAAGATACTCAATCTTCCCAACTGCTATCACCATGCGAATATCCTCTATGCTGCCGATGACATCGTGACTTCGAGTGGCCGAGACCGGTGCCTGAGTTTCTTAGTGTCTGTAGATGCTGACCAAGTGCATAGATAATCTTACTGCAGCGAATTCTGGATTCATTTCGTTCATTGCACTATTTTCTTAAAGTCCGGAATATTTTTAATAATAATCTCTTCGTTTTATGAGAGATTTTTTTTTTGGAAAGCTCAATGGTAGATACGTTTCTGCAATAGACAGAGAGCCAGGGTATTCGGATGCTTGTTGTCCCGCAACCCGAGGCTTCTCGTGAAAGCCGGCAAGGGGGCTGCCTCGATTGCTGCCGTGTTCTTGCTCGGGGTATCATTGCTCGAGCGAGTCAACCCCGTGAAGCAAAGTGGAAAAAGATAGGCACATCCTTTCGCTCGGGGTAACATTACGATAGACTTGCGACGGCTTTGAGTTACGGCAGTTCGGGGTGTGTATGCTTGGGTTAACTTCGGCAACGTGCTCGGGATAATCCCGGTAACCCCACACATATGCACCTTTTCTAGGTCACCTTGGTACCTCCTCATGAAGGGCAAAGATGCAGCTGCTCTCAACTCTCCCAGCAGACTAGGCATGACACCTGAGCAAGCTCAGAAGAAGCTCGCCAATATCAGATTGACTTTGGGAGAGGTGAAACGAGAAACCGAAAACGCCAACCATCTCGAGTGTTTTCGCAACACAAACCTACAACGTACCGTCATCTCAGCGGCACCTCTCACAATACAAATTCAGTCCGGCGTTATATTCCTTGCAACGTACTTCTACTACACACTTCAGCTGGCTGGCATCCCCGCACCCCAGTCGTTCCTAATAAATATTAGGACTCAAATCTTGTCAATGGCAGGCAATGTCTTTTCTTGGTATCTGATCAATAAGGTCGGTCGCCGATGGCTCATAATCGGCAGCTTGATATCCATCATCATCCTGCAAAGTCTTTTTAGTGGCTTCATTACAATGAAGACCAATGATGCCGCGCTCAAAGGTACGTCAAACTAAGAATCACTCGCTCTGATTTTTACTACATGTTTTGCGCCATATTGATCAACAAATGCTGACTTCATTATCTCTAGCCGGCATTGCGTTCGGCTCGATATATGTCTTCTGCTATAATGCTTCTATCGGTGGTGCAGCATATACCATATTGGCAGAGACCGCAACACCACGTCTGCGCGTCAAGACAATCGCTATTGGTCTCGCTTTTCAGAACGTCTGGAGTGTAAGCTACAATGGGCTTAGCATGCACATGTATACCTAACTAACCCGCTTGTGGCAGACAATGTGGTTATTCGTGCTACCTTACATTTTCAACCTGGACTAGGCTAACCTCGGTCTTAAGACGGGGTTCATCTTTACGGGCTTGGCTGTGTTGTGTCTCGTTTTCGTCTGGTTTTATCAACCAGAAACCCGTGGCCGCACTTACGAGGAGATTGATGAGGTGTTCGTGAAGAAGGTCCTGGCCAGAGAGTTTGAAGGCTTTATAACGGATGCGGAGACTCGTGGTCAGGTTTCTAAGCAGGTTCTTGATGAGGAAACTACTGCAAGCAAGCAGTAAGCATCGTGCGTCAGGAGGTTATGTTGGTTGCTTCGAGGCGTCTATTTCTCTTCATCGACGTTTGTGGTATTAGGCAAATGTATGGATCGTGATCGGTTTTGGTACGGAACAAATCATGTCAAGCATAGGCCGCAATTTAGTCCACACAAATCATATAGTTTGTACAGATTTTAAGATACTTGAAGTCAAAGTACCTATTATTTTCCCGGCATGTAGGGTTTGCCGTTACACCGGGATGAGAGTATTGACAGCAAGACATTAGCTTGACAGAAAATCTGTATTTAACAGCAGCAAAGCCTCTTCACTATTAGAATATAGCAATTTTGAGTCAGGGACGATTTGAATACTTGAATTTCTTGTCCGTGGCGTATATTAAAGTAACAATTGCGGTCGTATGAGACTGTGGATTGTACTAAGTAGTGGGTATATTTTTAGTATCTCACAACTTCCTTGTACAAAACTTTATACTGCAATCCATTCTCTCCTTTGCATCTCTAAGCAGCTATTGGGCAGTCTGTAAGCTCAAAGAATTCGAATTCTGCTCCACAGAGTCGAAACACATCACAGATCCTAGCTCTAACTTCAGGTATACTTTGCAACCACTCTATTGAGCGATCCAGCTCGTCGTTAAACGCTTTCGCTAACAGAGTCACCCTTCGATAATACTCGTTTAATGATAGCCCCGAGTTTTGCCGCGCTGATTCAAAATATTGTATTGGTCTGCCAAAAAATGTCATCGCACCGCCTGCCCTGAGCGGAAGTGGGAATAAGTCTGCCCCAATCTCAAACTCCCGCCATTTTCGCCACGTTTCATAATCAATGTACACATTGGATGGAATATCGAATTTTAAGTTGTCGTTGTCAAATTCTCGACAGGTCTTTCCGTTTGGAAGGGGAATTTGGAGGAAGTCGATGTATCGATCCATCATCTCCATAAACTCGAATCGATATCGAAAAAAACGGAGTCTTTCTTCCAAGCCTAGACTTAAGGTCAGCAAATTCATTATGTAAAATGGGCTGAAGGCTTTGCTACTTGCATTTGACGTCGTGAATGAATTTACGCGGGACCAATGATGCGTACAAAAAAGTCGCCTGGGGCGCAGCCTCCAGAAGACCGCCTGGAACAATTCGAGCGTATAGCGCGGAGAGACCATCTAGTACTTCATTCAACCTTTTAACTGTCGGGGTCGGAGACGTATCACGTATGTAGTGAGAGTTCAGAAACCCTGGCATCTTTGCGAATTCTTGCAAAGCCTCTTTCCCTAGCTTTTCAGGGAGGCCAGGCTGACACGATTTGAAAGCGTTATCGATGGCATCGGAGAGAGCTATTCGGGCAGCCTGTTGCGCTAAATGCAAGAACAGGTTCTCTGCGTCTTCTAGATACTTTGGGGTTGCCCACTTCAGATCTTTAGTTATTCTAGTTGCAATCGTGTCAACGAACATGCGGCATAATACAGGAGAAGTCGAATTGGGCGACGAATACGCAAGGCTGAGCCGTTTCCGTAACAGAGGTTGCTTCGCGACCTCCATTGTGTTAGACGATCGCGAATTTTTGTCGTGTTGGTGGGTCAATGGATTTGAGGCATGCGATGAGAAGCTTTGAACATTTTGAAGGGTGGGGAAATTTTTGAAAAGATCAAAATCTTAGTCTCAGTTCACTTTGAAAAGCACTTAGTGGCAGTGCTATTACTCCGACTAATAAAACTAAGAGATCACTTTACCACAATAGTTATAATGTTAATATATTATGTGTACCATAGATGGTGTAGTTGGGACTTCCCTTCTCCTAATCTACTTTTGGAAATTTAGGCGAGCTGCTATTCTTTACCATATTAATCGTCTATCTTCATATTGCATAACTGATTCCCAAAGCCGCAGATATTTCAAGGCGGCGATGTTAATATCTAATCCCATGGGGGCTGTCCCTGTCAGTCCGTCTAACTTCAAGTTTTCCCGTTTCCCCCTTGGCTAATCAATCTCTCACAACACTCACAACACCTACAACACCACTATGCTGTGCTTTCGAGCACGATATGTTAGGAAGCTCGAAAAATCGTATGAATATACTTCTCAGAGATTACCAGACGTACAATGCCACGAGCAACGAATAGTTAATATTGCTAAGAACCAGGCGTGAAGATCAGCAGTACAAGAACTCTTATTTAACTCCGTTCTCACCGCATTCGTTTCAAGATTAGTTAGTAAGCCCGAAAATTTCAACTCAAGCGCCCATTATACTCAGCTCACCGTCTACCCACCCGCGCAAGCTGCTCGAGTGACCGAAGTAGTACCGCAAGGCCAAAAGTTAGCCTAGATCCTTGGATCAAGACGCATGATGATTCCGAAAGGGAAGTGTGGCGCGCAAGGAAAAAACGCCCCTAATTGGCTCATTTACACGAGCAAGTTGAGCTTTGCAGTGTCTATGCGCGGTGGCACCAATTACAGAGGCGATTCTCATTAGGCGATATTTTGAGCGAATAATCATCGTTGCTAGTACTTTTGTGAATGGCGCGTTTATGGTTAGTCCTATTTGGGTCACCGATGAAGACAAGGCGCACCGCACAGCTCCTCCAAAATATTTCCCTCTTGCTAAGTTGCATTTGCCTTAGTTCGCCTTGCTCATGCGGCCGATATCTTGTTGGAAGTGCAAGCCCCAGCGCGCATAATTTTCCTTCGTCGTTCATTTTCGGCTGCGCCAAAGAGAGTAAATTGGCAACTCGAATAGCCCTCTTCACTACACGATTAAATGAAAGATGATGGAAGACATTAAAGGCAGGAACATGGAGGAAACCCAATTCGAGTCCAATGACGATGATAGCAGACCCTCAAGCTTGGCAGAAAATGTCAGTGAGGCAGTCAGTCAAACAAACAGCATTAGCAGCTCAAGCACGGCTCCGCCTCTGACTCCTCACGATATAGATCGTTGGAGTAAACATATCAGCCTCCAAGATTTCGGAGAAGGACTTCAAATTGCGGCAAGAGCCTTGTTCCCTAACGAGAGGAAGTCGAGATATACCAGCGTCACAGTGCTAGTACTCAGTTGGCAGGATGAAGACCCCAATCTGCCCGTCTCTCTTGAGATCTCTCGCTTGGTGGACGTGTTTAAGGAGATCTATCTCTTTGATGTTGATGAGTGGAAAATTCCAAATCAAAACTCTCATTGGGCTGTGAACCAGAAAATCATGACGTTTGTGGAACCCAGCAGTAGTGATAAGGAACACTTGAAGATTGTCTACTATGCTGGCCATGGAAGACTTACTAAGACAAGATTGTTGGAATGGACCAGGTAAATTACTCTATGATTGTTTTCAATTTTCTTTCCATTCAGCTTGCTAGATATGAAGCTCAGCCTTTCTCTATCGGCTTGTAAAACCACGCTGACTATGACCGTCTGCCCAGCTGGCAAGATAAACCTCGCTCCGAGTCCCGTGTCCAGCCAGTGCAATGGAGTGGTATTCAAGTTCTCCTAGAACAAGCCGAAAGCGACGTTTTAATCCTGCTAGACTGCTGCGCGGCAGGGACAGCTAATGCAGGAGGAGGAACTGGCGTCACCGAGCTGATTGCAGCGTGCGCTTTCAATGCGACTGCTAACGGCGTCGGACCATACTCATTCACAAATGCACTTGTTGTTGAGCTTATTGAGCTTAGTAGAAAGCCTTCATTTTCCATTGGGGAGCTTTACAGCAATATCTTCATACGCACCCAGTGTCGAATTCCAGAACATGGAAGAGAACGTCACCCCGCTCCCATTCACTTGGTCTTGACTCAGCAAATGGGCTTCTCACGGAGCATTCAACTATCTGCAAGTCGTCGATCGCAAGCCGTCAGCAATCGGCTGCCTGATTCGTCGACTTCGGCCACGTCTGAAAGCTGTTCAAACCAGAAATCTTCCGCTGTGCACCCCAACGGAGGACGAGGTTCAAATACTTCTCATTTAAATGGCATTGAAACCGCTTCAGATATCACAGTGCAAGCTGGTTCGACGCCAGCTGACCAACTCATAACATCACTTGAAAATCGAGTCCCCAGGTTACTCTTCGCTATTCGAATCAAGGAATCTTTTCAGCCTAGTGAGCTTTCGACAGATCTGTTCAGCGAGTGGCTAAGAATGATTCCACTCTTTGTCGAGGAAGTGAAGGTTGAAGCAGGCTTTGACAGCTTCTCATCAATCCTCATCGTCTCCCTTCCGATTGCCCTATCGTCATATATACCCACCAACCCCGCTGTGATGTGTCTTGGTCCTATAAGGTCGAAAAATATAATCTTGCAATCCCGAAAGGGAAACTTTTCACAAAAGAACGGCGCTTTAAAGAATGGAGATGGACCTCACACTACCTCGAACATTGCGAACACAAGGAGGAAGA
>Ga0302140_10003659_pt1 | contig 19684 bp, 13 predicted proteins | sample I_Bog_E1_1_FD_202095 | JGI IMG/M metagenome (GOLD analysis project Ga0302140, IMG submission 202095) | Peat permafrost microbial communities from Stordalen Mire near Abisko, Sweden - I_Bog_E1_1 | ecosystem: Environmental > Terrestrial > Soil > Wetlands > Peat | place: Sweden: Abisko, Stordalen... | reverse complement strand
CCGAACCAATCCCTCAAGCTCCGCTTTCTGACTGGAACTCAGCGCGAGCGACGGTGCCGGACGGGGCATGCCCCAGCATAAGGCAGTCCTGATTATATGTAAATAATTATCTAAGACAGGACACTAGCTGTATTCCATAAGCTCTTTGAAGGAGAAACCTCATTGTTGCGTGCGAGGCACGAAATCGCCCCGTGTCGCGAGTTCCAGGTCCCCCGGTAATTGCGTAAGGTGGATGACTATCAGGACTACACACCTTTACCGATGCGGCATCGAACGCCAGGTCACCCGCCCTGCCCGCGCCTACAAGGATGACGCAAGCCAAGGTGATTTCTATTGCACGGCTCACACTTCACCTCACTTTATTTGCTCTTCCATCTCATTGTGATTCATTTTACGGCCCTCTCCTCCGTCAAATGTACCCATGCCGTTAGATAGGCGCTCAGGCTCCGAATTATGGCTCCGTCGGATTTGAATCGCCGGCGTAATTTATGATGCGAGCATCAGTCCCTGTCTCCAGGCCCGCGGACCCCTGCAGCCGTACCTTTTGGGCTCACTCCGATCTCGGCGGCCTGAAAGAATCCGACCCTAATGCCCGCTGGCAGCCGCTGGCACAACACCTGCGTGAGGTTGCACGAATCGCAGAACGCATTGCGCAAGCCGCGCGCCCATTGGATCCCACCTTTCATCAGAACGCACACACGACCGGCGTGCTGCACGATATCGGCAAATACGCCCCCAGCTTCCACCAAATGATCAGAGGCGAAACCCCAAAAGGACCCGGGTGGCCACGCCGCGCGCGGAGCGGCTCTCGCATTGGATCCGCGAAAAGCCAGAGAAGCGGCCTTCGCGATTGTCGGCCATCAAAAGCGAGGAGCTTCACGACGCATTCATCGCATTATCGCGGACCGCAGCTGACACGACCGTCGACCCGGACCTGGCCTCCGTCGTCAGATTCTATGACCGGCCCGATCAGGTGGACTCGGCGCGCAAAAATTTAGCCGCAAGGAAACCGGCACCGGGCAATATGATCTGCCTTTACGCTAACGGCGCGCTGGTCTCCAATCCGGCTAGTCGCGACTACTGGCGCAATCATTAAAACATGTTAGGCCCGGAATAAAATGACCGCAGTTCCCCCGGTTTTGACATGACGGGGCAGCCCCGGTTTGAGCGTCGGGACACACAACCACGTCGGCGCCGGGGACGTAAGCGCGTGGGGACACTGGTCCTGGTCGGGTGGAAACAGCTCTGGAATCAACCGATAGGCAACCCTCCTCTGCGCCGTCGTCGGGAACAGTAATAGTGGAGTACCGCGAGTGCCTGGTGGCTGGCCGAACCGATTCGAACGCGAGGTAGGATTTGCTGATGCTCATGACCGTGCCCGCTGCTCGATTGGCCACGTTGGGCCGGATGACGTGGGCGTTGATCGGGTCATGGAGTAGGCAAACGGGCTTCGGGCCGGGGTTCGGCAACGGCAACACCGTGTACCACGGGTAAACCGTCAAACAGAGCGTGAGCATTTGGCGCAGTCGTATAGTAGCGCCTCCACAATCGGCTAAGCAACGGCCATATATAATAGAATCTGCTGCAGAGTGGCTACCGCGTCCCCGCCAATGGTCATTTGGGATGACTACATCGCGGAGGAAACTGCGGTCGTTTTAAACCGGGGATGACAACAACAGCGGCTTCGGAGAGCGCGGCCAGAAAGGCGGTGAGGGAATTTGCCTGATTTCCGGCGTCTTCGGCCCCATCGCCGCCACTCACGACAAGATCAAAGGCGCGGGTAACCTCGGCGGACAACCTGCGGGCGTATCCCTGTTCATAAAACTATATGGGTTAATGGGAAGGGCGAAAGTATTTCAGCAGTACGCGAACAGCAGGGCTAAAATACAAGAAGCTGCCATAGTTACAGGGGCAGCATTTCCTCCGGCAGATCTGCCTGAGGCGGATTGAAACCATCAGCCACCGCTTGCATTCGACCGTCATCCGCATTTCAACTGATATCGTGTTCGAAGGCGGGGACTACAGACATAAGGCCGGCCATGGCGCGACCCGTCGGCGTTGTCAGATCGAGCGCTTCGGTGAGTGACACGAATGCGACGCCCAGCCCTGCCAGTTCTTTCAACGTGAGGACAAGATCGACGAGTGACCGACCCCAGCGATCCAGGCGCCATCGCAGCACCACATCGATTTCACGGCGTCGTGCCGCAGCGAGCAGTTGTTCCCGCAGTTCACGTTCCACCGCTCCAGAACCAACCTCTTTGATCTGAACCGCGATCATCCAGCCGCGCTTCGTGGCCGGCGCTGCTCATGTCATTGATACACAATGACCTGTCTCTCGACAGTGGGCGCTTCCACGTGCGTGATCAGCATATCCTGCACAAATCCCAGTGCTCCGCCGAGGCTGGCCAGGTTGCCGGAAAAAAATGGCGGAGTGCGTCCCCCCTGAGGGTTGTAGAAGAACGATTGCTCCTGTCCACCGAAATCGAGAGCCTGCATCAGCCGTTCGTAATTCGGGCGCGCGGCGGCGTGCCGGAATTCGGCGAAATACGACGGACCGGCGGTGGCGGGCGCAGTTCCGGGCTGATTGAGAACGCTGCTCAACAAGTCCGCGTCGCTGGCGATGAATAGCAATCTGCCCTCGATTGCGAATTCGAGGGGCGCCACGCCGTCCAGCTGCCCGACAACGTGCGGGCCCGCCGATGCCGCGCGCCACCCGACACCCAGACGCGACGTGGTCCAGAGCGTTTCGACAGCCGAGGACAACGCTTCACGAACGCGCGCGGCATCCCAGGCGTTTGTGGCGGAGATGACCAGTACGAAGGGCGTTTGAACGAAGTGTTCGGTTTCGACGCTCGATTGAATCTGCAGCATCGCATCGGGCGCGGCGGCGTCGATAAGATCGCGCAGAGCGACCGATTTCAGACTGCCCGCGATATCGCCGGGCAGAGGCGGCTCGTCGATTCTGGTTTCGAGATCCTCTTCGGTACCCGCAGTTTCATCGGTAGAAACCGCGCCCGGCGCGTATCGATTACTCACTCTCGCGGCGGCGCCGGGCGCGAGAAACTTGCCTTCGATCATCGCCTGGACGTTATCGACGGATGGCGCGGCCCAGGCTCTGGCGAACTCGGCTTTTGGAGAAACCAGGCCGCGCAGAGTTGCCAGCGATTGCAGCGCGCCGGAGTCCGGCAAAATCTCCATTTGTTCCGCGCGAATGAACACCCGGCTTTCGGTGATGCGTCCCCCGCTGCGCTGCACGTCGGCGAGTCCCGCAACGAAGGGTCGCAGTTCGGAAGCGTTGCGCTGAATCCAGTAAGAGCGGAAGCTGTCGTTCGCGAGCAATCCTTGCATGTTGAGCGCAAGGCGCATTTCACCGGTGGCGCCGGAGGCCGAGGCTTCATTGCGGGCACTGGAAAACCATGGCTCCGAGGCGAGCGAACCTTCGGTCACGCTGCTGTTCCGAGTGAGGAACGACAGGGTTCGCGCGATCAGATCGTCACGGGTTGCCACGATCAGATAACCTGCCGTGAATGCAAACGCGACTGTGCGGTTTGACGCGTCATCACGACGCAGATAGAAGGTGACGCCGGAGGCCTGGCGCTGGTTGAAATTTTCGCGCAGACGCCACAACTGGCTTGCCGTGAGCACGGATTCGTCTATTTTCGTGATGTAAAGAAACTGCTGTTCGCGCAGGTCGTAGAGGCCCAGCGCCGATTCGCGGCCAGCGATTTCCAGCGTCCCGGGCAAGCCCGGTGTGAAACCGGCGACACCGCTGTATTCCTGGTAGATGCCATCGAGCTTCTGGAACAGGTTCGAATTTGCGAAGACCTGATGGTTCGCGCTCGCGAGCCAGTCGCGTTTGACGGCGGATTGGTTCCAGTCGCCGAGCAGCGAATGAAAATCCTTCGCTTCGAGATAAATCAACGGACCGCCAGGCATAAGCTCAGACATGGCGCGGGGCTGCGTTGCGGTAGTCTGCACCCATGCGATCGCAGCCAGCGCCAGCGAACCGATCGCTACGGTCAGAAGCTTCTTCATTGCGCCTCCTTTGCGATTCGGGGCTTTACGATTTGCGCCTGTTCGACTTTACCTGTGATCAGCGGGGCGCGCTTTGAATTCTCGATCAAACGTTGCTGATCGGCGCGAATTGCGTCACGTTTCGCGGCGAGGCGCTGGCGATCGGTCGCACCCATATCGGCAGACCGGGCATTGTTGAGGAAACCAAGGGCCTCGGGAAGGTTGCCGGTGCGCTCAGCCGCGACTACGAGTTCCTCATAGAGTTGCATTTGTGCCATCGCGCTGAGATCGAGGCCGTTTGTCAGTATGACCGGAGCAAACCCAGATTGCGGAAATCTTTCGTTCGTGGTCTGGTCAAGGACGTCTGCTTCCTGCAAAGGAGCGATCACGCCGTTTCCCGACAGGTACCGGAACATCGCAAGGGCGAGGCTGTCTTTTCCTGCGCCGAGCGCGGCGCGCACTGCGTCGAGGCGAACCGCGCGGTTGCCCGGCTCAAACGCCAGCGCTTCGCGCAGCAAGCTCATGCGCAGCGCCGGATCAGTCGCGCTGCGCGCGGCAGCTTGTCTCGCTTCCACGTAAAAAGGTTTTTGCGCGGCAGCCTCGGTGATATTTCGCGCAGCCAGCAAGGCAAGTTCGCCAGGAACGGTGACCTGCGCAGGCGTCAGCAAACGCGCAGCTTCGGCTCTGCTTTCGTAAGTTGCCGAAGCATCGGCGACGATCCCGAGCGCAAGACGTCGCCTCGCGGCCGCATCGCTGATTTGCGCCAGTTTCAGCCTGGCTTCGAACTCCCAGGGGGTCGCCTCAATAGCTTTCGAGAGGAATTCGGCAGCTTCCGAGTTCCGGTGGAAACGAAGAAGCACATCCGCGGCAGGAATGTAGCCCCCGAATGGCTCATTCGCAACGTTGAACTCTTCCGTAGCGACGAGAATCATTCTGCGGAGCGTCTCGACGGCCTGACTGGTGTCGCCCTGTTCCAGCAGAACCTCAGATAGACCGAGAAAACCGGCCATGTTGAGGTCCTGATTTTCGAGATCGCGGCGGTAAGTATATTCCAGCAGCGATAACGCGGCCGGTATTTGGTGATCCTGACGCAGCGTGGTCGCGGCGTACAGCAGGATCTGTTCAAACGGCGCGCGATCGGGGAGGGCGCGGTAACGCGCGATCAGCTGGCTGATGGTTCCGGTGGCGCCCGCGAGACGGATTTCGACGGCGGTCAGTTGTTCGCGAGGTGCCTCCCGGGCGTTATCCGTGAACTGGTTCCACTCTGTTTCCGCTTCGGTTGTGTTACCGGACGCGAGCAGAAGGTTGATCAGCTCCGCGCGTTCCTGAACCGCTTCTTCTTCCAGACCGGCCCTGGCTGCCCCGTTTGTCAGTGCGACCTGCCGCAGAGTCAGAGTGAGTTTGAAGCGCGCAAATTGCTCCTGTTGTTGCGGGGTTGCATCGGGGAGGACCTGATACACGTTGATCCAGGAATCCCTGATGATATCCGTCAGCCAGTTGAAATCACTATCCGTTTTGATGGATGCCCGCAGCGCAGGAGCCAGAAGTTCGTTCAGGCGATAACTGCCGTTGCGATGCACGTAATCGGCGAGCAAATGATGAATGTTGTCGCGCAGATCGGGAAAGGCATCCGCCTGACTAACTGCGCCAATCGCCGCTCCCACGTGCGACCAGAACGAATCGCGAACGCGCACGCCTTTACCCTGCTCCCGTTCGAAGGCGGCGATTGCATCGCGCCACTCGGTAACTGCGTCGGCACGTTTTCCATCCTTCATCAGGGCGACCGCGATGCCGTTGTAGGCTTCGCCGCGATCGGCGTCGAGGTCCAGAGCTTTGTAGAACTCGCGAATCGCATTCGCGGTTTGTTCGTGTTCCGCGTAAAAGTTGCCGAGGCTCATATAGGCTTCAGGATCGCCCGGGGTTGATTCCAGTTGCGCGGGCAGGTAATCCGAGGCGCCGGGGGTGTTGCCTCCCGCGAGATATTCGCCGTAGCGTGCGCCGTAGTAATACCAGACCGAACCAGCGAGTGTCTGATTCGGATCGGGCTTCGCGGCGAGACGCTGGCCGATTGTAGCTGGATGAAGTGCCGTGAGAAAAGCCTGATTGACGGCGGGGGACCGGTCGCCGAAATAGACGCCGGTCAGTGCCGTATAGGCGCTTAGCCAGACGGGCGGGAGCCCGGTGGAGCGGGCGCGAAGGGCGGCCACGGCAGTCAGTTCGGCTGCGCCGGAAATCGCGCTCTGGACGGCCTGGTTGCGGAGTTCTTCCGATCCGCTGGCAGCGAGTGAGAGCAGTCTGGCGGGATCGGCTGCGGCAAGCAGGGCAAGATAACGCTGCAGGGGCAGGCCATTCAGGCGGCCGACTCGACGCAGATAATCTAAGTTGCTAATTTCCGTTGCCGTATCGCCCTCTGACCGTGCCGCCGAAGCCGCGCCGATATTATCGCCATCTGCTTCCAGTTCACGGCTGAGCGGTCCGTAAAGCGCGCGCTCCGATTGCCTTGCAATGTACTGAGGGCGACTGGCAACGGCGCGCGTTGCCTGCGCAACAATGTCTTCGAGACCGGCGGACTGCGCCAGGCGCAGTAATCCGTCGTCGGTCTGGACTGGAAGCCTGCTCAGTCGCGCGGCAAGTTCGGCCTTCTCCTCGGGCGTATATAGCAAAGCGACAATAACGCCTGCCCTTTGTAGCGCATTGGCCCGGGCGGCGGCATCCGGACTCTGCGAGCGAAGAGCCAGCAATTCCGTGGTGCGTCGGTTCTCCGCCATAATCTTCGCGTAGCTTGCGCCATAGGCCGGATACTTCGTCCAAAGATCGTTGCCTGCCAGCGTGAAACCACGTTCGGCGTAGCGCGCGGCGTCGCTGTACAGTTTGAACGAATCGAGCGAATCCGCGATTCCGAACAGAGCGCTCACCGTCTCGCCGCCCGCACCGATGTTGGCGCGTTCCAGCGCGGCAATGGCCTCCGCTTTTCTGCCCAGACGCGCCTCCAGTTCCGCAACCTTCTCCAGCCATTGCGGATCGTTGTAAGTAAGCCCGTAAAGCCGTGTGTAGCTCGTGATCGCGGTGTCAAAACGCAGCAGGCGTACTTCGAGTGCGGCACGCGCCTCCACAATATCCGCGCGGTCCGGCCGTTCCTTCATAGCCTTGTCATAGGCATCGAGCGCGGCGGGATAGTCTTCGAATACGGTCTCAATCCGGGCGAGCACGATCGGCCAGCGCCAGTCCCGGGGCGCACTCGCGATCGTCTTACTGTAGAAGGCAACCAGCTGCGGCTTCAGTGCGTGAGCCGCGGCGAAGAGTGCGGCCTCGCGCAATACGGCCTGATCGTCGGGATAAGTGTCAATCACTTCCACATACTGATCGAGAGCGCCCTGGTAATCGTTTCTGCGCGCAAGGGTCGCGATCAGCCTGCGACGCAATGCTGCAACTCGGGTATTACGATCGTCCTGGTCGAGCGGAGACTTTCGGAGCGCGTCGATTTCCATCCGGGCGTACTGAATGAAACCGGCATCGTCATTCGCGGCCGCGTAGGTTTCCGCCATTTGTGCGAGATAATCGGCGCGCCAGGGATCGGTCTTCAGCAGATCGGAGAGCAACACGCGCGCCTGATCGATTTTCAAGGCATCGGTCGCGACACGCGCGGCCTCGAAGCGGAATTGCGCGGAGAGATCGGGACGAGCTTTCGATGCGGCAGCAGTCAGCGTTGTAATGGCATCGTCGCCGCGCTTATTGCGCTTGTCGAAATCGACGCGCGCGCGGACCACGCCGAGCACCAGGGGGTAATCGTTATAAAGCGCGTTGAGCGTGTTCGACGACGCGGCAACATCCTTGCGGCCTTCAAAATACTTTGCCAGATCGATACGCAGGCGCATACGCTCAATAGGATCTATAGTCAGCCCGATCTGCCGGTCGAGCACCTGCTGCTGAACGGCATCGAATCCCTGCGACTGAGCCTCTTGGAGCAGAGGGGCGAGGTCCGAGGCGTGCGTTGCGAGCGCGATCTGTTTCGAGAGATACGCTTCCAGTTCCGGGCGGCGCTGCTGGGCTTCAAGTACTGCGACGCGCACGTCGGGATAAGCGTTGGCCGTGAGCCGGTACACGAGATCGCGATACGCGGGGCGGCTGGCGAGGCGTACAATTCGCTTCGTGGTTACCTCCGTATCCGCCGCCAGATATTCGGAAATGGCGCGGGTGTAATTGCGCCGGCCTTCCCAGATTGCTCCGGCTTCGTATGCGAACAGTTTGTTGTCGTGATAGCGTAGTCGCGCCTGGCCGATGAGACGCAGCGCGTCGGTAAACAGATAATAATCCCAGTAAACTGTCGCGGCTTCGAGGTAGCCGTCACGCTTCCCGGGGAAAACCTGCGGTATTCTGTTCCACGCCGCGGCGGCCTTCGTGAACTGGTCGCGATCCGAGTAGATATCGCCAATGGTGTCGATCAGACCGGTGTTTCGCGGGCTGGCGATCCAGGCGCGTTCGGCAAGAGCGGCGGCGATGCCAGTATCGGCGCCAAAATAAACGGCGAGCGAACGGTGGAGCGCAGCGGTCCGAAGATTCACGTCTTCGCGGCCAGGAAACGCATCGGCCAGTGCGCGCATGGGCGGCGCGGCGGCCTCATAGTGACCGAGCCACGTCTCGGCTTCCGCGTCGAACTGCACAGCTGCCGGGTTCGTTGTTTCAAGCTGCTGCCAGTGGCCTTTTTCGATCTCAGGATGGTCACGCCGCAGTTCCGTTAGCTGGTTGTAGATCTGATTGCCCTGCGAAAGCTGCTCGAAGAATTGCCGCCTGAGGTCGTCATCGCAGAACCAATAATCGTGCAACAGGCTGGCGGCTGCAGCGGGGCTGCGATTGGCGGGCGACTGATATTCCCTCAACAGATTGCGCACAAAGACCAGATCTTCCGGGAAACGCTGGTGCGCGAAAAGATTGAGTTGCAGATACAGATTCGGGGCCACGGGGCCGGTCTGAACCACTTCGCTGAAATAAGATTCGAGTTCGGTTCCGGTGAAGATTCCCGTCACCTCCTGCGTGAGCGAAGCGTAGGCGCTCTGCTGGCGCGAGCGCAGATACCAGCGCGCAAGCCTGTGGTACCAGGATTTATCGGGAAATTTGGCAATGGCGCGGCGATAGACATCCTGCACGTCAGCGCTGATATTGTTTTGCTCAAGGAATCCGGCGAAACGCGCGTATAGACCCGGATCGTTCGGATCCTGTGCAAGTTCATCCCGGTAGACCCGTAGCGCATCCATCGGCCGATTGAGCGCCCCCAGCCGGGCGAGATAGCGATCAAGAACGGTGGCATAGTCGGGTGAGCGCGAGCCAGATCCGGGGGCGTGGCTGGTCTGCGGAATCGGCATGATCGCGCCGAAGCCCGAAGCATTCGGAACCATCCCGAAGCCATTGGGATTCGGCGCCGGAGCAGCGCTGCCATGCACGCCGAGCGGGACACCGCCTGCACGTGTGGCCAGTTCGCGCAGCAGTTTTTGATAAACGGCGAATTCTTCCTGTTCGCGATGTTGCCGCGCCAGCGCGTCGGCGACCGCGAGCGAAACGTGAGTCCTCTGCGGCACATCGCCAAATGTGGTGAGGAACGACTGGCCTGCGGTAATCAGATCGGCATCGTCGCCGTAGCCCACGTAGGCGTCAACCATACTGGCACGTAGCGCAGCGCGGTGTGGTGAATTCGGAAAGTCGCGCTCGAGTGCTTGTAGCAGTTGAGCTCCGGCGGCGCGGTGGAAATACGCGACGGATTTGTCGTTCTGCTGCTGGTACTGCCAGCGCGGCGTGGTTGAGTTCAGGACAAGTGAAAGGATGCCGTTCAGGAATCCCGGAGAAGAATCGGCTGAGGCAATGTCTTTGTAAAAGGAGAGATCGCCCGAACCGAAGCGCATGGGCTCGTCCGGCCGTTCGAGAAGCAGCGATGCCAAACCTGCCAACGCTGCTTCCTTATCTTCCGCCCTCACACCGGGGAAGCTGTAGAGCGCGTAATATGCGCGTGCCTGCTCGTTGATATCCTGCAGCGGCGCGAACAGAGTCGCGACCGTTTTCAGTTCCGCGGCCCTCCAGCTGCCGAGTTTCGATTCTTTCGCGATCCGGTATTCGAGAAGAACGCGTTTGGCCGCCAGCATGTTGCCTGCATGCTGATAATAGGCAACCAGGCGTGCCGCCGCGTTCAGATCGCCCGGATCTTTCCGGAGCGCCGTTCGCGCACGGCCCTCGAATTCACGCAGTTCCTGCTTGTCGTCGAGAAGCTTGAACCAGGCCTCGGTGAGCGCTTTGGGCCATGAGGGCTGGAACGCGCGGTCGTAAATGCCGATGGCAGCCTCGTCGGATTCGCGTTGCGACGCGAGACTCGCTTCCGCCTCCGTAGGGTAAACATCGTCCGCGGGAAACGCTTTCCTGTATGCCGCAATCTGAAGCTCGGCCGCGGTAAAGCTGCGCTGATCGATCAGGAACCCGAGGTATTCCTGGCGTGGCGACTGCTCCGCCGGATATCGCGCGATCCATTCGCGAAAGGCTGAAGTGGTGGACAGGGCCGGCAGCCCGGCGTCTTTGATAACCGGCAGCATTCGAGAGAACGCCAGCCACGCCCTCTGTTCCGTGACGGGCAGATAGGAATCGGAAGGCGCGCGCCCCACGGCCTCAAGAGCGCTTAGTTCGCCAGTGGCATTCGCGCGCCGGTGGTAATAATCGGCAAGATCGAGATAGCCTTGGCCTCGATCGGCAAGAAGGTCGGCGTAGCGTCGCCAGTCTGTTTCCGCGGCTACGAAGTCGAGTTGCAGCTCCGCTTCCTGCGCGCGCAGGCGGTAGAGCGCGGCGTTCTTCGCGTCGGCGCCGATCATGGCGGTAAGCGCAGGCCGCGTCTCGGAAGGGGGACGCCGGATCTGCACGGCGCCGCCCGGCATCGGAACGCTGCGCAAAAGAATCTGCAGCAGCGGCCCGGCAGGTTCATGCTGCACCCAGCTGGAAAGCTCCGCGTGAGCCGCCAGTACCGCGCCAAACATTGCCAATAAAGAAGGAAGCAGCCACTTACCAGACTTCAAGGCTCACCTCCTCGGTCGCGATGTTGTGAGCGACGTCTTCGGCGGTGACGTCCACTTTATATTTCCCTGCGGGCAACGCGCCCGGGACCGACATCTCGCCGACGTTCGCCTTTCGGTCTGAGTTCCAGTGAAGACTGACCGGCTCAGCCCCATAGAGGCGCGCCGTGATGGTACGCGTGCCGGGCGAGGCAAACGCGGCAATCGATATCCGCCCGCCCGCCTTCACGCGGGGCTGATCCAGCTTCACGCGAATCGCCGGAATCCGGCTGGCAATAACGAAACTCTTTGCCTCGCGGTAGACGTGGCCGTCTTTGTCGCGCAGTACGAGCCGCACCTGATACGTGCCGTCATTCATTTCGGCAGGAGCGAGAAATCGCGTCTGCCAGGTATCGTCGTCGTTGAGATGGCGCAGCGGCTTTACCAGGCCGAACGGAAACATAGCGATCACCGAAACGATGGAATCGTCGGTTTTCACGCGCAGCACCGGGTCGCCGGGGCGAATGACGCGGGGCCGCAGCAGCGCTCGCGGAACGGCCAGGAACGATGTGTACGGCGTAACAAATCTATACTTCTTCGACAGCCGGATAATCTCGTCGAGGGATGCGGTATCCTCGCCATCGCGGTCGATCTTTTCGAGAAGCGCGTCGACGCGGGCGCGGGCCCACGCGCGCGGCAGATACGGATGGTCCGCTGCGGTAATCGTCAGAGGTAACGTTGCGGTTCCCGATCCCTGCACGCTGAAAGTCGCGGCTGGCGTGGGGCTCTTATACTGCCCGACCCATGTGGCAGCCGAACCTGCGAAACGTACGGCCTCCAGCGGGTAGACATAACGGAAATTCGCGGCGGGCGTTGCGGTCAGGTTCAGACCGCGCACCGGTTCCTCGCCAATCTTCGACAGAAAAGCATTCAGCTTGAAGTCGATCGGCTCCGTGGACCGGACCGATTCCCAGACGCCGTTGTTCGCGGCGAGCAATCGCGCCAGAGGCAGGTTCGCATCGTCGCCGACCGCGAGGACGAAGGTGTGCGGGCGGCTTGCCTCAGTAAGTTTCGAACGCGCCGCCGCGTACCAGGACGAAAGCCTTCCGTTCTGGATGGTGCCTTCGGTGGCACCGCCATCGCCAATGAGAACCAGATAGCGTTCGCCCTCGCCGTGCGCGATTTGCGCCAGCCCGTCGGTCAGTGCGCGCTGGATATCCGTACCCGAGCGAATGCTGCTGGCGCGCGTGAAAGCGAGCGCCGCTTCGACATTCGGAATGGAAGCGGGCACCGGCGCGGGCCGGAAAGGCGATACTTCGGAATTGAACAGCAGCAGGCTGAAGCGGTCCTGCGGACGCATTTGCTTCAGCAAAGTCTCAAGCGCCTGAAAGCTTCGCTCCAGTTTCTCCCATTGCATGGAGAGCGACGTATCGAACAACGCAACCACGGTTCTCGCGGGCGCCGCCGATCCGATGTGAGCCGGATTGGGCGCAAGCAGTGCGGTGGCCTGAAAGAAGTTTTCGCCCGCTTGGCTTTGCGTGATCACCTTCAGTGCATTCGGTGCACTGGTGTCCGCCACGCCATATCGGTAGCGAACGGCCAGGTCTTCACTGAGGGGCACATTATTCGCGAAGTATTCCGCCCGGATGGTATTAGGGGTTCGCTCGGTGACTTTGAGCGGATAGGCCTTCGAGACCACCGCGAAATCGTCGATGGCGTGCTCGGAATGCAGGTCCAGCGTGACCGACAGATGTCCGGCTGTCTGCTCCTGATACGCATCGGGCCGCAGCGGGATGGCAAGCAACGACTGAAGATTCTCCACCATGAGACGCTCCTGATATTCGAGCTCGATTCTCTTATTTCCAAACGCCGTAAAGGGCACAATCCGCGCGTTAAACAGCGCATTCCGGCCTGCCTCATCGGCATCGCGCTCACCCATTTGGAGCAGTCCGGGATCGATCTGCTGCGCACGCACGCGCGAGTAGATTTCCTGCGCGCGTTTCCGTTCCAGAATCACGCCGGGAATGCGCACCACATCGTCCCATACCGCGAAATCCGAGACGCTGGCGCTTGCAGGCAGCGCGAACGTGTACGATCCTTCCTGAATCTCCGCCTGATGATTGCCGAAGATCTGGCGCACCTGAACGCGGGCGATTCCGTTGTCGATTTTGATCTCAATCGTCATCTCGTTGAGCGAGAAAATTGCAGGATCGGGCTGATCGTGTCCGGCGGGCACCAGGACACCGGCATCGGCAAGCAGTACGGGTGCCAGACTCAGCAAGACCGCGGCGAAGCGAAGCGCGCACCTCATCGCAGATCCCCCTCCCCGTAACGGACAAGGCCATTATCGGTACCGACAAAAACGGATCCGTTACCAGCGGCGATTGCGGTCACGTTGGCCGACGGAAGCCCGGCCGTAGTGTTAGTCCAGCGGCCGGTCGCGAGGTTATCGATCCAGAGACCCTGCCCGAGCGTGCCGACATAGACCATGCCATGTTCGACTGTCATCGCGTTCGGGTTGACTGCGATATTGTCCCTGAATTCGGGGAATGTGTGCCACTGGCCGGCGGCATCGAGACGCATCACGCCGGCGCCGTAAGTCCCCGCGTACCATTCATCGCCGACACGCGCCACTGCCGATATCCAGTTGTGCTTCAGGGCTGAGTTGGCGGTTGTGTAGCTGACCTGTATGGCATCGTCCTGCAAAAGGGATAAACCACCCAGGGTTCCAGCCGCGATCCGGCCACCGGCGGAGGCCAGCGCATAGACGTGATTGTTGACCAGACCCTGGAATGCGTAGAGACTTCTGATACCGTCCGCGCCCACAAACGAAAGACCCGCAGGCGTTGCGACCACCATGCCGCCCGGCCGGAAAACCACGTCTGTGACGTGATCCGCAAGCAGGCCGTCTTTGCGGCCCAGAACCTGCCGGACCTTTGCGCCGGCGTCGAACATCACCAGCCCGTTCGCGGTGGCCACGGCGGTACGCAGTCCGCCAGGTTCCTGAGCGATTCGATTCACGCAGAACAGGTGTTCGTCTTCCAGATGCGCGACGTTTTCGAACTGCGGGTCCGCGATGTCGAGTCCGCGGTCGAAAAAACCAACCCAGATTCGACCGTCCGGCGCAATCGAGATCGCCGCGATATCGCGATCGGTCAGTTGTCCGCGTTCGCGATCCAGTATTCGGGTCCAGCCACCGGAAGACCGGTAGAGCGCTCCGGCCAGCGCATAACGCACGCCATCCAGGCGGAAAATGCGCTCCACCGGAGCGCTGATCTGCCCGGCATCGCCGCCGCGGCCAGCCCGGGTATCATGGGTCAAAGCCACCGTGACCACGCCCTCGTCTTCAGTGCCAACTGCCAGCGTTTCGTCATCCGCATCTCCACCGGCTTCGATCGATTTCGCGAAGTAGCCCTCGGCCAGAGTGCGCACTTTCCGGCCGTCGTCGAATTCAACGACTCCCACCGCGGTCCCCACCCACGATTTGCCGCCGCGCACGGCGAGCGACAGCACATGCGGATCCGGTAGGCTGGCTGCTAACGCATCGAGCTGACCAGCGTGGAGACGGTAAACGCCGCTCGCCAGAGTTCCGATCCAGATATCCGCATCCGAACCGGCAAGAGCGGTGACCTGTACCTGCTTTAACTGTGGCGCCAGTTGCGACAGGTTCTCTCCGTCCCAGACCAGCACACCATCGTCGGTTGTGCCCAGAACCAGTCTCCCCGTGGGTAGCCCCAGCAGCGCGATCACATTCCGTAGACTGGGGTTGGCAGGCAGAATCTGGCGGAAGCGCGAGCCGTCAAATGCGAGGACGCCGGCGCCGCGTGTTGCGATGAACAACTCCAGACCGTTATGGCCAGGCGCGGTTGTCATCGAAACCAGTTCGGCCACAGGCAGTTCGCGACCCGAACGCCATGTCTGAAGCAGTACAGCTGCAGTGTCATACGAGTAGAGAGCACTCGGGGTGCATAGGTAGAGGTGTCCGCCGAAGGCGGCGGCATCGCGGAATTCCGCCGCTGAACTAACCGGTTCGCCGCGCGACGTGTTACCGAAGCTTCGGAGGTCAAGCGCGTCTGCACTGACCGCGATACGCTTTGCTGACGCGGAGTCCCGCACAGCGCCGGCCCGGGCACCCAGCGCCTGATAACAAATCCATGACAACGAAATAACGACGGAAACTAAAACTGCCGCGGCCGCCAACCGCCAGCGAAAAACAAAGAGGGACATACTGCAACATCAGCATAGAACGAAATCTGTGGAAGTCAACTAATGAACGTTAATGTGTGGAGTTTCGGCGGAGAACATCCGCGCCGTCGTTTTATCATCTGGCCGGCAGGTGCATCATCAGCGTTCCCGCAGCACGTGCAAAACGACTCGCAAGGTCGCCGCATCGGTACCGGGTGTGATTCAGAGGCGGTCGCCCGACACCAGAATAAGTTCCAGTCCCACACACGGGCGGCTCCCTTCGCGCTGGCGTCCACCAGCGCGAACCGAACGGGACCCTCTGCCGCCAGCCGTTTCCGCCAGTAATAGAAGGCCTGATCGCTGAAACCGTGTTGGCGACAGAACGCGCTCACTGATAACTCGCTCTGCTGTTGTTGCCGGATCAGTTCCTGCCATTTCTTCTCTGACGCGACGCGTGCGGTGGCTCTCATCCATCCCACTATCGGACTTTCCAGTACTCATCCGCCAGAGGAGTGCATCGGACACATACGTCTCCGATGCACAATAGGAGGTCGCCGAAAGGGGAGAACAACTTTAATTTGGATGGTGGTCAGCTCCGAATAGCACGGAGCCGTGCCGATCATGAGATGGCGCGTTACAGCGGAATCAGTAGCCTCCGGTGTGTTTTGGATGCGCAACGGTACAGTTACAAGGGTGAATACTGCGGGTTTGTTGTCAACCTTGATCCGGTCCCTTGCGCCCGAAAGTCAAGCAGGCGTGCCCGAACCCGCGAAAAGGACTCCGCCATCGTACCGCCTGCGGGCCTTATATATATAGACGGTAAAAACTCTCTGAGACTGAGAGTCAATGATGAATCGGGAGCCAAAATTCTTTGTCTCAGTCTCCACTTAACAGGTTTCTCCGTTCTTGGACACGTTATTGCTGAAAACGCAGGACTTTTTTCGGCCGAACAGATCCGGACTTTCGTTTCGGCGGCGCGCGAGGCAGGCCCCTTGGACGATTAGCTTGTCGAAGCTGGCTCTCCTTTCGGAGATTGAGTCATCTGGGCAGGCCAGCGGGCTGGCCGAATGGGCCCGCGCCGGGGTGATGCGTTTCGTCCCACGGACCGCCCTCTGCCCAGTCAGCCGCTGACTGCACATCGGCCACTGCCGCAGCCAAAACCGGACACGCGCAAGCCGGCGCACCTCCTTGCCGAGACCCCGGAGGAAGTGGAAAAGATCCGGGTCGATTTCGAGCGCCGCCGGTCGGCTCGTCTGCTTTGGAAGGGAGGCGCCACTGATACGCACGATTACGCGCCGGCTTGACGCCTGGCGCAGAATTATGGGACGAGCCCGCCGGCGCCACCTTTTCGCATCATAGTGAACTTCCCGTGGATGGGGCCGCTCAACTGGGCGGAGTCGGAATGCAGCCGCGGCCGCGATCCCAACGGCGGACTCACTCAAGTAAGCACAAGACTAATACGGCGTTAAGAACAAACATCGGTAGCCAAAAGGTCGCTTGCGTTATCCCAATCGAACGATCCCCGAGACTTTCCTGCACTTCGCAGCGCCCCTACTTCATGATCTTTCCAGCCAGGCGCCTGAGGACCGAGCTCAAGTAGCGTTGAAACTGTCCTTCACGACCTGGCATACAGTGATCTTTGCGGACGTACTTAACGACCATCGGCATCTCGATGAGATTCGACGCCTCATGGCCGACAAGCCCGAGGCCGCCCTGCTCATGGAACAACTGGTAACCCGTAAACGTGCGCTCTTTGCTGATGACGAGAGAATGGCAGGGACTTGGGAAGTCACCCGGACGGAGGATGGCGTCAACCTCCGCGCCGACGCCCGAGACCCGTATTCCTTGCCGCGGGATCCGATATAGAAGAACATGGCAGCGGCAAGGCCGCGCGACCAGCGTTGGCTAATGCACGGTCGGCTTGGATAACGTCTCGGCAAATAGTTGTCCGCGTGCGCGAGTGCACGAAAGGATCACGGTGTTCATCTCCTGTTCCAAAATTGGTTCGAGTGCCCGGAGGTCTTCGTGTCGATGAACGTTCCGGGTGAAGTCGGTGATGAGGATCAAGGCGACGTCCAAGGTTGCCAGAATGAGACCGGTCGGGCTTTCGCCGCTGACTTCGACGAGGTAGAACGTGCCGCCAGTAGCGGCAGAGCCACTCTCGGAAACGCCCGAGCACAGCCAGATGTCCCTGCACGGCATGGTAGGCATAGAGGTGGTTTTGCTGGATTACCTATCGCGGCCGGCTGCTACCCGATACTTGATACTTGCGCGGGTACCGGCCGCTGTTCAAGACCCGCTTATGGATGGGGCCACCGTCCGAGCCCGATGGTGTTCAGCCCTTCTATTTAGGGCTGTTGGTCGATGCTTATCGCCTGCTGAACGCCGCAGAGGACTTCTCCGGTTCATAAGCCAGTTGTCAAACGCCGCGAACTTTCTCAAGCTGAAACCTGAGAGCTAATAGCTGAAAGCTCCTAATTCACAGCCATAGTCAAAGACCCAATCGTATCCGAGTCGGAATCGAACACAATAAACCGCACCCGACTAACTCCATCCTCAAGCGTCACACTCTTTTGAAAGGGAATCCCCTCTTTCAACGCCTGGTCGCGCGCCGCCGCATCGTAACTCAAATCGAAAGGCGCAATAGCCGACCCTGTAGTGCGCCCGTCCGGCCGATACTGCACGCACGCCACGCGCAGTTTCCCCACGTACTGGCCGCCTTCCTGCACCAGTGTCACATCGTTCGCCGCAATGCGCGCCGCCAGTTTCACCTGACGCGCGTTTTTCGGGTCCCGCTCAAACGTGCCGCGCAGCCCGATCTCAGCCGCGTCGAACTGCTCCTTCACCGCCGCCCCGATAGCCCTGTCCGCCCTCGCACCCGCAGCTTCCTGCCACGCATAATATCCCGTGCGAGCCTGCACCCGGACGCCCTTGCGCGTGCACGTTACGCGCAGGTTATGAAACTTGTTGTTCCAGTTCTTCTCCGGCGGAAAGTACCCGATCTGGTAACTGCTGCGCAAATCCCGCATTGCCTGTTTCACCGCCATTCCGACATCCTTGCTGCCATTGGGCCTTCCGCCCGTCAGGCCCGATAGCGTGTTCAGAAAATCCAGAGCTCCGTCGCCAGTGCCGCCCATCCCGTCAGGACTGCCCAGCATCACCTGGCGCACGGGATAAATCGTCACGCCGGATCTGTCGAACCACTCGCTCAGTTGCCGTAGCTGCGGTGTGAAATCGATCGGTTCTCCGGTGTAGGAGCTTCTGGATCCCAGGCTGATGGGTACGCCATCGGTGACCCAGACAATATTCTTGCGCCCCGGAAAGGCGGCCAACGGCGCGGCGATCTGCTGCAGCGCGTCGAATGTGAGTCCAAGCCGGACATTCACATCCGCACTGTCGATGGGCCTGATAGTTTGCACCGTACGCAACGCCTGGTCCAGCAATGGCTTGATCTGGCGCGTCCAGGGCCCCCCGTCCTGCGGCCTTCCCGTCTCCGTACCGTTCAGCCCGTGAACCGCGAACAGGCGCCCGTCGAGCGTAAGCAAATACAGGTACAGATCGTCGGCATTTTCAATGTCTCCCAGCTGTTCCACAATCTGATTGGCCGTGAGAGCACGCGTATCGAAATGCTCGTTCAGCAGATCGAACAAAATCAGGGTGACGTGCCGAGCGTTCGCTCGGCCGCCGTTTGAAAACTCGCCGGGCTCGGGTGTGCGCACCTGCGGCGGTTTGCTATCCAGGTGCCGAAAAAAAACGGTTTGCTGGCGCTTACCGTCGTCGACAACCTGAAACTCCTCTTGGGTCAGATCCGTTACCGGCTGGCCTTGGCTATCCACCGCCACCACATTCAGGCTCACCAGTCTCGGCTGGTCTTGCGCTCCCAGGAATGCCAGAGCCAGTACCTGCGCGATCACGATTCGGCCGAGCATATCTCCTACCAGCATAACGAGTCTGCCCGCGACAGTACATCCCTTGAAAAGTGGAAAATTGGGCTCCCTTGGCTGTAGCCCCAACAGGCAGTCGTTTCGCCCACCTGGAAACAGAATTGCTCTGCCCGAGAGCGTTACATGCACACTCAGCAGCCAACCCGATCCTCTCGCCTGCTTCCTTCGAGGCCGTCCGCCACTGGCCGAGCTGATGGCGGAGCACATCGCTCCAAAAAAGAGTCTTGGGGAGATCTGATCGGGGTCTGGGTCCCGCACGACGTGAGGGACCAGATCGTGGATTTTGTCCGGCGCTGGGCGGAAAAGACCGAGATCGGCGCCGGACGTTTCGTGGAGTGGCTCGGCATCGCGAGCAGCAAATTCTACGGCTGGCGGGAGCGATATGGAAAAGTGAACGAACACAACGGTTGGATACCCCTCTTATGTCTTGATGCACAGGTGATGCGTTTGCGGCGTTGCTGAATAACCCCCGGGGAGCACCCTCGTTACCATCGGAGCGTAGCGACGCTGGCATCTCGA
>Ga0302140_10003657_pt1 | contig 19689 bp, 20 predicted proteins | sample I_Bog_E1_1_FD_202095 | JGI IMG/M metagenome (GOLD analysis project Ga0302140, IMG submission 202095) | Peat permafrost microbial communities from Stordalen Mire near Abisko, Sweden - I_Bog_E1_1 | ecosystem: Environmental > Terrestrial > Soil > Wetlands > Peat | place: Sweden: Abisko, Stordalen... | reverse complement strand
TTTTAAAAGTTTTCCAGGAATTTTTGGAAAAAAAGTGATTTTTCGTTATTTTTTATTGTCTCGTTTCTTTTTCAAAAAAAAATTTCAAGCCCTGATTCCCAAGGTTTCAGTCCTCGGATAGAAAGTTGGGTGGTGCTAATATCTCCTACCACCTCCTTGTATCATTCATTCTGCCAAATCCTGAATAATACATTGTTTCTATTCTTCGTGGACATCACTCAAAATGGTGATAAACTCGATAAATTTAAAATTTGGGTGAATGACTCATTGTATTGCATCATGTCGTTGTTCTCAATTAATACAGCTTTCCCATTATCGTAATTTATTATAAAATTTTGTTTATAATTGAAATTAAAAATATTGCATATATAATTTTATTTTTTTTATAGAAATCTTTTTGCATTTTTTATTTAATCTCATTAAAGTGTTAAAAGTGATTTCAGGTCATTTAACTTTATTAAATCGCAAAGACAACTCTGCATTGTGCTTATTTGTTTTTGAAGTCTTGCCTCCTCCCCTTCCATTTATATTCCAGAATCGCATGCATTCTTATATCTCTAGTCTCCTTGTCTTATATGGGTTGTGTCATTTTAAAATCATTATATTTACATTTGTTACATTTTCAAAAACATTGACATTTTTTTTATAAAAAAAACATTTTATAAACAATTTTTTTTTTTATCAAGCTTTATTTTAATTTTGATCATTTTTGATTGATATGTATATATTCAAAATTCTGCCTCAATCATATTTCTCCTTCATAATTGTCCATTTTTGGAATTTCTCTATAATCTGCCCCCTAAAACATTCTTAATATTATTTTTGATATTTCATGCTGATCATACAGTCTGTCTGAAATATTCATTAAGAGCCCCTCCAGTCCCTCCCAAGAAGATCCCAATAGGAATGCATAGATATTCCTGTTTTATTAAGGCCCCTTCTTTGAAGATATTATCTTCAAGATCCATATATCCGAACAATAATCCATAAATACACCCCATCAGAATGGATATGGCCATGATGAGATAAATCTTAAAGAAACTTCTTTTTTATTGCGAAAAATTAAGAATTCTTGTTTCTCATACCTGGAAATGTGATTCCACTATCGGCTTTGAATAGGCCTTTTGAAAGAACCCAAAAATGATGTTCAAAAGATCAATGAAAGTAAATATTATAGCATAGGTCATAGACATTCCAACTATTTTAATTCTTTTTATTAGAAAAAATAGGGAAATAATAGACCTATGCCATATAGGGGGATCTTTAAATTAGCTCCCATTATATCAAACCATGTTTTATCAAGAAGGAAGCTCAGAATGCCAGAAATTATGATCATCAGAGAGAAAAAGAACAGGAATTTTTTGCGGCTTTGAAGAATTTCTGACTTGTTGGTATGGATACGATAAATTATCAAAATGCCCAGGGCCACGAATAAAATTCCGAAATACTATAAAATTTGTCAAAAAAGCAGAGAAAAATGAGGAAAAAAAAACCAATGAAAAAAATTTATTGAGTGAGATCTCGATCAAAGTGGCATTGACTACGAAGGAAGTGGCAGTTCCGATGATCATTCCCAAGGCCCCGGATACTGCGATCTTGATTTTTCCGGATTTGGTGACATTGGGTTGCTTTTGATAAATCGGCATTTTCATGTTCATTTTAATGGTGTTGCCCATGGATGTTTGAAATTACGAAAATAGTTTTTTCTTTAAAAAAAAATTTTAGAAAACAAAAATAAACACCAAAAATTTTTTGAAAACAGAAGAAAAAAAACACAAGTTAAAAAATTATATAAATCCAACATTTTTCGTGTTTTAAAAGCTTCCCAAAATTACAAAAATCACACTTAATAGACTATATTTTAACAATATAAATATCATATATTCAATGATCGCCAATGGCTTTCAAGGCAAAAACACCACCATCATCAGGACCGTCTGTTCAGAAGCCGATGCCAAATCCACCAACTCTCCAAATAGTTCTCTTTCTACACCTAGGTCCTCCAAAGGTCGCATTCTACCTTCCTCCGTCAAGGGTTTAACATAAAATTTCTTTTGTTCGTATTTTATAAAATTTCCTTTAGATTCTTTATATTGTGAGAATATGTGCTTTAAATATGAAAAAGAATGGTCTGAGGCTTCTGAATGTTGCGTTTGTTCTCAACCGTTCAACAAATTAAAGGCGGTTTTCAAGCATCATTGGTATTTTCTTATGAATTTCTCAAACATCATATAATTTCTTCTGAATTTAGTCGATTGTGTGGCACTTCCTGTTGTGGGGAATGTTCATCAAAAAAGGTGAACGAGGAACGAGTATGCGACATTTGTTATTTAAGAGTGGAAAATTACGACCTGATAGAGAAAAAAAAGGGCATTTTGGCCCTGAAAGACCAACTCATGGAGGAAATGTTCAATGAGTTCAATGGTCTGGCGCTTAAAAACCAGGAAATAGACTACCAAACGCAGGAATTCCAACAAAATGTGAAGCTGGATCAAAGGAATTATGTAGAAAAAATGGCGAATTTAAGGGAGGAATTGAAACAAAACAGTGAGCTTTATAAGGAAAAACTAGAGGATTATAAGAAGATGAGAGAATTGATTAAAAAGGATCGTGATGTTTTAGTAGAAAAAGAGAAAAGCCTCAACGAAACCAATAAAAAAAGCCTGGCGTTGAAAGATGAGGTCCAAAGCAAGGAAAACACTTATAAAGGCAAGGTTATGGAATTGGCGGATTATATGAGAATATTCGGGAAGATCAAAAATTGCGTAAAAAAATGGCTAAAATCATTAAACAACCATTAAAATTCATTAGGACTCGTTCAATCATTTGAAAATCTCAATGGATGATCTCATGAGTCTTGAAGTTCTTCGCTCAAATTCCAAAGAACATAGCTCCTTTATTAAAAGTGGGGATAAAAAGAAACAATATGGCCTGTCAAATCTGTCAAAATTCTCCTCACACAAGGATCTCAGAGACAATAGCCAAATCAGCCAAGGATCGGGTATCTACCTATATTCCAAGCTCCCTTCTGCGAAGGATTATAAGGAAAATAGCGTCCATTCGTCAATGGGGGTCGGAAAATCGGCTTTGAATGTGCAGGGAGATGATAAAGGTGGGATGGTAGGATGTTTTTGTGAGAAAGGGAGATGTAGGATATTTTAAAAACTAAGATGGTTTGTTTTTTATTTTATGTGTATTTTTGTCATTAGTTGTATTTTTCTAATCAAAGAATCTCCATTGTTAAAATCATTTATGTTTGAAGAAGTGCAATTAATAAATATTTTTAAGAATTTGTGAAAAAAAATTTATTGAAGGATTTTATTTTGAAGAAATGGCATGGAAAAGAAGAAAAAGAGAAGTTTATGGAAGGATGTGCTGAGATGGAGAAATGGTAAGAGAAAAAGAAAAAGAAGAAGAAAAGAAGCTTTCCTTAAGTCATCAAACACAAGAAGAGGGGGGAGACATTATGAATCTTGGGTTTGGACAAAGAAAATTAATTAATATGGTGTAATTATAAAGAGAAAGAAGATCTTCCCTTAAAATTAATAAAAAAAATATTCATTTTATAAAGGAACATAAAACATTATCTCCTTTTGATCTGGAATGATTAATTTATAATGTCAAATAGACTAGCAAAAACGTTTTTTCATTTTTTAGCGCTCTCGTTCGGATTTACAAAATCTCTTTATAACTTATCAAAAATTTTCTGTCATTTTCAATTCTTTAAATTGAAATATTAATTTTCTGAGATCATTCTTATTTTCATTTTTGTAGTTTTTATTTTCATGTATAATCCCTTAGAAAAAGAGAAGAAGCCCGACGGCATGCAAGATCCATTATGCCCGCTCATGCAAAAACCTGGATCAAATTCCTTTGAGTTCGAACAGCCTCCCCCTCTTCCTAATGAAAATCCGCCTAACAGCAGCAGATCAGACCTGAATTATAATTGTTGCGAGTTGATTGTCGTAATTATAATGAACGGATGCTTGGAAATACTTCATTTTTTTGAAGGTCCCAAGTGTTTGGATGATTGCAATTGCTGTGATAATTGTGATTGTTAAATTCATCAAATGTTTTTCATAGTTAAAGAAAATAAAAGAGATCCAAATTTTTTGGTTATTTTTGTTATTTTTTAGATTTATGACAGGCTTTAAATGAATTTTTTTATTTTAGAATGTTTTTTTAATTTAGATTTTCTAATTAAAAATATTATAAATAAACCATTTTTTGCGAACTGATTTTTAATATGCCTTCAAATATTGTCTTGTTATTTTAATTAGAACTTTTATGAAATTTGTCATGAGCAGCTTTCTAAGGAAATGTTTTGTTAAAAAAAAACCTGAATGCTATAAAATCTTTTTTTGCGTTTGCCACCCTTTCCTAACATTCTTACCTTTGATTAACCTTGCCTACACTATTTTTGATTTTGAATACCAAATTTTTTTTATTCTTCTTTCTTTTCTTTCTTTCTGAAACATTTTTTATTTTGGAAATGAAGGAACATATTTCTCAAATTCAATGATTCGAATTTCTAAGAAATTCCAAACAGTTCATTATATAATTTTAAATTTCGTGAAGCAAAAAGAAAAACCAAATATTTTTCACAAATTAAAAAGATTGTTTTTTTCGTAATTTTTTTTATATTGCTTTTTAAAAAAATTCAAATTTTTGAATTTTAGAATTCTTTTTCAAGTAATTATTCTTTATTAATCCCTTATTTTGCTGGTGCTGTTCTGAATGCTGGAATTCCTGTAATTCCGTTACCAATGATCAAAGTGTGCATATCGGCAGTTCCTTCATAAGTATGAAGCTATGTAAAAAGTAAACATGAGTATTCGATAAAAAAAAAAAATCTTACAGATTCTAAGTTGCAGACATGTCTCATGACATGGTATTCATCAGCAATACCGTTTCCTCCGAGGACGTCTCTTGCGGTTCTAGCGATTTCCAAAGATTTCACTAATTATTAGAAAACGTTTAGATCGATGAAAAAATAAAAAATACTCACAAACAGAATTTCTTTTGATGATGGAGATCTGTTCAGCGGCAGCTTGGTTCTTGTCCAACAATCTTCCGACTTGGTGACAACTCAACAAGGCAAGTGAGATTTCGGTGGCCATATCAGCATATTTCTTTTGGATCATTTGGAACGAAGCCAATGGGACGCCGAATTGTTTTCTGTCCAAAGTGTATTGTCTGGCATAATGGAAGCAGAATTCAGCAGCTCCGATCGAGCCCCAAGCAATACCATATCTAGCCTCATTGAAGCTGGCAAAAGGCACCTTCAATCCTTTATTTTTCTCTGGTGGCAATTGGTTGATCGCTGGCACTTTGACGTTATCCATCACAACCATTCCAGTTGGGGCGGCTCTCAATGACAACTTGCCTTCAATCTTGGGGGCAGTGAGTCCGGGCATGCCTTTCTCAAGGATGAACCCTCTAATGTCACCTTTTTCGTCCTTGGCCCATACCACAAAGACATCGGCAATTGGTGAGTTGGAAATCCATGTCTTCGTTCCATTCAACACGAAATGGTCACCTTGTCTGACGGCAGAGGATTTCAATGAGCCTGGGTCTGATCCAGTTAAAGGCTCAGTGATTCCAAAGCAACCGAGCAATTCACCTGATGCTAATCTCGGGATCAAACGTTGCTTTTGTTCTTCGGAACCAAAGTTGTAGATCAACTTCACTGCAGCGGATTGGACTGAGAGGGAGGTTCTGTAGCCAGAATCCACACGATCGACTTCTCTCTGCATGAGACCATACGACACGAAAGTAATACCGGGAAGGTTGTATTTCTCGTCCTTGAGGGTAGCTCCAATAAGACGGTGTTTACCAAATTCCCTAATAGCTGCCTTCAATGGCTCGAAATTCTCATTTCGATAGGCCTGAATGATATCTGGCATCATGGTCTCTTGGGCGATCTTGTTGCATAGTTTTTGAAGCTAAAAAGATGGATTAAGGGATTCAGAAAAAATGGAAGACTTTATGAAAAAAATACCTCGATTTCTTCCTTGGTGAGCAAACTCTTGAGGTTCAAACAATCGTCATATTCAAACTTGACGAATTTTGGGACTTGGGAACCACAATAGACGTTCTTGGCAAAAAGAGCCTTGGCAAAAGGGACGGTTCGGAGATGCATTTGAGTTTTTTTGGGATTTTATTTTTTGAATTATAATCTAAGAAAATGAAATAAAAATTTATATCGTTTGAAATCGACAGTTAGTAAGTCATCTTAAATCATATTCAGGTAATAATATGAACTAACATTTGAATTTCTGAGCGTTTAAAATATTTTGAAAACATGGATCTTTTGATTAAATTTTATTTTAATTTTATTTGGGTTTTTAAAAATTTTTAAGGGGCTTTTTGTAGTTTATTTAAGGCATCGTTTGAAAGTATTTTTGAAGCTAAATCACAAATTTTGATTTTTGTTTTTATTTTTTTAAAACATTGTTTGAAATTCAATAGTTTTTTTCAATCCCCTTCGAACTTTATTAATGAAATTAACTAGTCCTTTAAGGAAACAGCGAAAATAATCCGCTTGAAATAAGTAAAAAATAAATTTATTGAAAAAAAAAACATTATTGGAAGAAAGTTGAGACTAAAGCATTTGTTCTTCATTTTTCTTTCTCAGATAAAACTCATAAAAGTTGTTTTTTTTCTTTCAAATTTATGCTAAAAATTAATTTATTTTCAATATATTTTTAAAGAATGAATTATTTTATTGAAACTAAATGATTTTTTTCTTTTTCAAAATATAATTTTTCCCATCTCTATTTATATTAATTAATAAAAAAAATAAATTTTTTTTTTTAAGCTTAATACTTCTTTCAGGACTTTTTGAAAAAAAAAAATTAAATGCTTTTGGGACAATTTTTTGTAAAATAATTTCTTTTATATCTATAAAAAATATTAAGTAAGAAAAAATCAAAATTAAAAACAAATAAACAAAAAAGAAAGAAAGAAATCCTCATCATTTCATCTTTAAAACAAAAATCTTTCCTCATTCGAATTTATTAATTTATCTCCCTCCATTTGTGTTTCCTGTGCTTCACTCATCAGTTTTTTCCTTTCACTTAAATTCTCACTAGCCTGCAAATTCAATTTATCCAGCCATTCCTGATCGGCCCCAGGTGTCTTTTTTATCTTTATGGTATTTTTTGGTAGTTCAAAGACTCTCTCTCCCCCACTAATCTGATCGCATGCCAATCCTTTCCTTCCTTCATAACACTCACAAAATCCATTTCCTCCTTTTTTCCCTCTGTCATTCAGCCATCCCAGCCTGCAAACTCCATGTCCACTACACACTTGCAACTCATAATTATATTGATTATCCACCAGATTGAATCCGAAAGGGCAATCAATACATTCTAGGTATTTCTCACAGAAGCCTGTGTAACATTGTGTGGAAGACAATCCCTCAAACTTTTCACAACTCAGCCTATAATTCAAGAAAAACTTGTCAGGTAAATCCTTTTCATATGGATCATAATCTGCCTTATTTACACCTATTTGCTGATGATTATCCAATAATCTACTATGTAGGTCCAGACAATATTTATGAGTGGAGGAATTATATTTGGGGTCTTGATCTAACGCCCAAGACTCACAAAATGCCAAAAATGTCTTTACTTTCACACCCAAAATCTCACTCTTTTGGCTTTCGAAGACATATTTGTCGATCAGTTTAGCACATTCGTTGCATGGGAAAAACACTGGAGCGAACATCGCGTCATGGAAACCCCGTGTGGGCAAAGTTTCATCACCTGGTGTGAGAACTTCAGGCTCACAACGATAGTTTTTTAAGAAATAAATAAAAAATAATAGTATTTTGAGCATCATTTAAATGAGGAACTCAAAATTATTTTTTTAATTAGAAACAGAAAAAAATCTTGGTTTTTAAGCAAAATTCGGACTTTCAATTATAAATCCTAAAATCTTGTTTTTCAGGAACCGAACTATTTTATCTTCAAAAAACGAAAATGAAAACCCATCAAGGTATTTAAGCTTTCTTCTATTAATTTCACCCTTTCCTTCTTCTATAGAGGTCACCAGCTCTAGAAGAAAATGCAGAAAAGCTCATTTCGCCGCTCCTTCGAACTTGAGATATAGATTAATGAGCGCCACGCTTTCTAAAGATCTAAGAAAAAAATACGGGGTTCGAAGCATGCCCATCAGAAAAGATGACGAAGTGACTGTTTTAAAGGGTAACAATTCCATCTCCTTAATGCCACTTTATGGCTTTTCTAGGCAATTATAAGGGCAACAAGGGCAAAGTTACCCAGGTCTACAGAAAAAAATGGGCCATCAACATTGAAAAATTGTCAAAAACCAAGGCCAATGGTAAAAATTGTGAGGTGGGGTGGTTTTTTATAGTTTTTTTCTTGCGTAGGTGCCCCGGTGCAAATCCCAATCAGACCCTCCCAATGCGCCATTATTAAATTGAAAACAAATAAGGATAGAACAGATTTGCTCAGAAGAAAAGCTCAAGCAGTCAGCCAAAAGGGCAAGGGAGAAAAATACCAAGGAATAATGAAACAAGTGGATTAAAGGAATAGCTTAAATATTATTTTTAGTTTCATTGGAACTTTTTGAAATTTCAAGAAAAAAAATATTTTTATTTAAATAATTTTTTTCTCTCGGATTAATGAAGAAGATCATGATGTAAAATTAAAGAAATGGTTCTCCTTGCAAGCAAAATATTTTTTGTGTTGTGGAAGAATTGTTGATTTTGTTTGTTTTATTCTTAAATTTTTTTCCCCAATTTTTATAATCTTACAATTTTTCCATGTATTTAGAAATAATATGACTTTTGCAATTTTTTTAATATTTATTGGATCTCTAAAAAATAATTCAAATTTCTGTCTTTTTGATTTTGTCATTATTTAATTTTTTTTTTCGTGACATAGAAAAATTAAAAAAAAACTTTTTTTTTCACAAAACTAAATGTTTAATCATAAATTAAATAAAATGCTAGTGTGTGTTATCATAAAAAATAATTTCCTCCTCAACTCAAGCAATCCTCGATTTTTTTCTGTTGTAACGGCGACAAAGTTTGGAAAATGTTTATGATATCCTGGTTTTTTTCCTCATTGATCCATTTCCTCAAACACAACTGTATGATGCTTTTAATCTTATGGTTCGACAATTTGCTATCCAGAATCTCCGCAAAAATCTTAACTACCTGCTCCACAAGCCTCGCATCCTGAAAAATCATTTCTCTTTTGCTCCAAGCCATTAAAGCCAAAAATTCATGTTGGAAATAACATTCATACTTCTCATGTCTGATTGGGAGATTGAACACCCATATGTTTAAGACTCTCATAAAATTAACTTTCTCAGACTGATAATAAATGATTTTCCCTAAGGCCGCAAGGATATTATCCCTACAATGAAGAAACATCCTTTGCTTATCATCAGATTGTTGAGGTATATCCAGAGCCTGTATCATTTTTTCTATGAAAGTTTCACCAAAGTTGATGAATTCTTCTTTCGCTTGAGAAGCGAATAGACCAACACCGTAGTTTGCAGCCTCACGAACAGAACAACACGGGTCAACAATGAATTCTGCTAGAATTTCAGCCATTTTGACAAATTTTTCACCAAGAACCTCCCGACCGAGATATTCTAACATGTCATCAATTAAAACTAAGCCCAATTTGTGGATTTTGTCGCTGAGATTCTGATTACAGACTTTCAGAATCACTTCAGAATAAAGGAAGTCAGCGAATTTCAGACAAAGATTTTTGTGTGTTTTAAACAAAATCCCGATCAATTGAGCCACAGCAATCTGGAGGTCCTCCTCATTGCTAATTCTTTCCTTGAGAAGCTCCATCTCATCACTATCAACATCTTCGAAATTATTGTTTTTCTCTTGATCCTTTCTTTGATCGGAATCATATATTACTTTGATGATTCTTTTGGAAACTTCTGATAATTCGACCTCATTGAGATAATTGCCCAGAATTGCTATGCAATCCTTGATCACTATGATGAGTTCTTTAATTATTGTAGGCTCCAATTCGTCGGAAATTGTTTGTAAAAGCACGTTCACGAAAAAAATACCGTATTTTTTGCATTCCTCCTCATTGACCTTTTTCAAAGTTTCCAGAGTTTTTGATAACGTCTTGGCAGCGGTTTTCCGCAGCTCATCTTCTAATTGACTATTTGTGCATATGGGCAAAATCAATTGAATAAGAGTCAAAATATTGGAATTTAAATCTTCACCGATTTCTTCTATAAGAGTGCTAATTAAATTCACGCTTGAATTTATTTCAGGGTTGATTTCTTCCTCTTTGTCTTCTGAGATTTGTTGAGTCAAGACTAATGTCAATAATTTTAGCAGGGGAGGAAGAATGCCTCCTAAATATGTCTGAAGGTCATGTTTGAGAACCAAAAAGAGACGCTGCCAACCCCATATTATGTAGAGTTTGAGGGGGTCGCTTTTATCTGAGATGCTTTCCTGGAGCGTCATTAGCAGCTTGATCAAAGGCCATATGAAGGATTGGGAGTCTTCTTTTCCTATTGCATGGACTATTAATGTCAAACATTCAATTATCACACCATTCAATTGACTTTCAATAAAAAAAAAGTTGAAATTTTTATTAATTCATAAAAAAAAAAATATATATATTTACCGATATTCATTTGAATTATGTGTCTCCAAAATTTTAAACAACAGTCCGATGAAATCCCTATAATAAAATCTGAACTCATCTTGTGCTGATTCCGCAGTGGCTGCCAACGCTGAAATGGCATTCTCCTTTACAATTGAGATCCCTTTCTGAATCATTTCATAGAAATTGGTCAACAAATTTGTCAGATATGGCTTCAAAATCACTGAGCTCATCCCCTCAACGAAATTAGTGATAGCAGCGGCTGCATGTCCATGTACTCTCGGAATAGGGTCACGAAGGCAATTAATTAAAGAAGGCAGAATCATTTCATGGAAATTCGTTTGAAAGATGGGTTTCATATCATTTGCTATTTGTCCGATGCAATGGCACGAGGCATATCGGATCTTTGGGTTCGGGTCCTCCAAATATGATAACACTAAAGTTATGATAGGCTTGATTTCCTCGATGTTTTGATCTAAATACTCCCCCACCTTCACAAATCCTTTAAATCCTCTTAAAAAACCATCAAAATTACTTGAGAAAGTGCCATTATACCAGCATGTTTGCACCTCCAATCGTTTTTCTCCATCATAGTCTGTACTAAAAGACTCAGAATCGGTAACACATACTTTTCTCCAATCGATGCTATCAATTTATCAATGGAAGTAGTTCCAAACAGCACTGCCTCATAATCTGAATCATTCTCCAAATCAGCATTGAACCCTTCTTCAGGACTCTCCCAAGAGGAACAGATGGTCTCTTCAATGTCCACCATATGATAAAAAAGGATTTGCAGTATTTCCTTCACATATTCAGGGTGATCTCTATATAGTTTGGGGATTCTCTCAGCAATGACTAGTAATGTCTCAGTGGCAATTTTCTTTTTACCCATTTCATTGATTTTCTAATAAATTATAAGTTTTTTCATTTATTTTCTAAGAGAAAAATGAGTTTTGACTGGTTCGAAAAAAATCTTCTTTAGGCCTTCAAACAAAATTGCGAAGTTTTTTCTGAAATACTTCGGCTCAGCTTCTGCAATCGCCTCAAGATTCTTCAAAGCGCTTTCCCCCTTAAATAAACTTTACAATTTAAAATCTTGGTCAAATATTTTTACATGATTATGATCCGTTATTAGCAAAGAATAGGTGACCTCAAGCAATGAAGGGATCAGTACCTCAAAGATCTTCACATGATTGGACCCCACATTCGAGAGGAAATTTGAAAGAGCTTCAATGCTAGTAGCTTGAATGAGAGTGTTAGAGTTTTCAATCCCTCCCTTGAAGATCTTGACTAATTCCTCTTTATATGGTAAAAAAACACTCTCTGCGTAAATGAAAAGAGTGGATAGAATCTTCAATCCTGATTCCATCAAGACTAGTTTCTCACTCATCAACAACTCCATGATCAAAGGCACCAATTCAGGCCATTCATTAGCCTTGCCTTCATCTGAATTTATCAATCCGCTTGCTATTTCCCCAATAGCGTCACAAATCTTATGCCTTGTACCCATATCCTCCTCTCCTTCTAAGGCTGCAAAGAGACTGTTTTTAACTTTGGCTTTGATTGCGGGGTTCAATGACTCCCAAATATTATGATAGTTCTTTTCGGAGTATACAGATAAATATTTCCTAATGGCTATAGCACAAAAGCTTCTCACTGATGGGTTTTTATAACCTTCAAAAAAAAATTAATATAATATTTGGGGTTCTTTTCTAGGGGACTTGAAAGCAGATTCAGAAGATATAAAATGAAATCATTGGGTTTGGAGAGGATCATTTGATGCATGAGAGATTCATTCTCCTGACGAAGTTTGTTATCGTTTCCGAGGATCGTTTCGATGAATTGTGCGAGCTCTTGTTCTTGGGGGTTCATCAAGGATTTTTGTGGTTTTTTAGTTGTGGAAAATTTATTTTTAAAATATTTCGATAAGCTTCAAATTTAATTTATTCCAGAGCCCAAAGAATTCTTCAAAGAAATGAACAAAGATAAAATCAGCGAAATAAGGGATTTCTTGAATCTGGAGTGCTCTTTATTCACAGTCACCAAGAAATGCTTCAAAAAGTGTCTCAAACTCAATTTTATCAAGGAAAGGAGAGTTTATACCCCAAAAGAACTATTTCTTTTACCTAAAAACGACCCTATTAAACAAGAATTCGAGTCATTTTTCTTGGAATGTGTGGGGGTGTGTTCGAAAGATTTTATCATAAGTCGACGATATATAAAGGAGAAATTAAATAGCGATACGGACCGGGTTCAAGCCCAGAACCAGGACCTTTACGACTCTTATTATTCTGAAAAAACAGAGAAAACATAAAAAAAAAAAAAAAAAAATTTTGATTAAAGTTTTTTGCATTTTAAATAAAAATCGAAATTAATTTCTTTATTTGGCCTTGGCAAAACCTACTTTGTTGTTGCCGATATCAAAATGGGTGTAATAGGCCTTGATGAAACTGTCTCCAAGGATGATGCTGCCAGCCAAATGTGGAGGGAATTCCATTCCTTTGATTCCCAAAGTACATTGAGATTGTCCCAAAATGGTGATTTTCAAAATGTAGAATTCAGGGGTCAAAGTATATTGATCTCCTCCGATGGTGAAAGTCAAATCTGGATATTGGTTCAAGTTGTTGCAATCGATGGTCGATGGGAATTTGGAAGTGATTGGTGTGATGAGTTCAGTGGGTCCAACGATCACTGAGGCACCAGTATCAACAATACCCTTAAGAGTCACATTGGCTGGTTTAAATGAAGTGCCATTCAAAACGATGTCTTCCAAAGGAATCAACCTAAAAAATGATGAAAATTAGCAAAATGTCTCTAGAATAAAAAATCTGGTACCAATAGCTGTCAGATAAGAGGCTGTAGTACTTGAAGTCGCTGGCTGCGTAATCAGTGTTCACTCCTCCTAAAACAAGGCTGCTTCCATTAGCACCTCCTCTAGAAAGATAGAAAGAGTAGGATTTTTCAGTGATCAATCCTTGATCCAGCAATTCAAAGAACACAGGTTTCATGCCGTTGACAGAAAGAACAGGCCATCCCATTCCCAAAATACCATCGAATTGAGCGGCAACGAAACTGATGCCAGATTCGCTGGTGACCTCACCGAACAAGACATTCTTGGCAGTGACTCCGGCCAAAGAGACGGAATCTTGACTTGTGATACCAACAACGCCACCGCTTCCATAAGTGATATTGAAGGCGGTTCCATTGGCAACATAGCTGGTGGAATCAGAGTTCTTATAAGTGGTATGGGTCCAGCAAGGGATTGACCAGCATGAATGGGAAGGAACCCAAAGATTGCTAGAGCCAGTATCAAAAATGACGTTGAAGGTTTGGGCGGGGGTACCGATGGACACTTGGCCATAGTATTGGGCATCCATGAAGTTGGTGATTGGGATTTCTGCTCCGTTTTGGTTTCCGAGGAATTTGTTCAAGTATTTTGAATGACCAGAGGAAAGGATCTTGGAAATGTAGGTTCGTTGTTCATCAGTGAATTTCTTGATGGGGATTTCAATGAGGGCAGAAGTCAGGCAGAGGACCAAAGCGAGAATGAGGATCTTTTGGAACATTTTTCTAAGAGTATCTTGTTTGTTGTTTTTTTTTTTTTTTTTTTTTAATTTTTGGATCGGTTTGGGTTTAAATATTCCAGATTTGCGTCACTTTTTTGTTTGAAGAGATAAATATCATGTTTTAGAGAAGGAAATAATTTCAAGCTATTTCTAAAAAAAAAACTCTTTGAATTCAAATTTTTGAACCTTTGAAATATCTTAAATTTGTCTTTAAAATTCCCAAAAATTCAAAAAATAGATTTCATTTTCAAAAGTCTCTAATAATCTCATGAAACTGTCCATCCTGCTAATTTTTTCTTTGCTGGTGCTTTCCCTCCAGAAAACTCATCAGCCTTGTCGCCTAAGCTCTGGCATCAAACATTCCGTCCTCAAAACCGCTCCTCCAAGAGTGTCCGCTGATGAATTACCAGCTCAATGGCTTTGGTCAGATGTGAACAACACCAACTTCTTAACAGTTGCTAGAAACCAACACATCCCAACCTATTGCGGCTCATGTTGGGCTTTTTCCTCCACTTCAGCTCTTAGCGACCGTATAAAAATCCAAAGAAATGCCCAATGGCCTGATATTAACATATCACCACAAGTGTTGGTTTCTTGCGAAGGTCCTGATCTGGGTTGTGACGGTGGTGAGGCTTTAAATGCCTATCAATACATTCATAATTACAACATCACCGATGAGACCTGTTCTGTCTATAGAGCCAGAGGCCATACAAACGGTGTGAATTGTTCTGATGAGGTCAAATGTTTAAATTGTGACCCAAATACTGGCTGTTACGTCCCTGAATCTTACTATGTCTACGGAGTAGATGAATATGGCCCAGTTTCTGGTGAAGAAAGCATGTTGAGCGAAATCTTCCATAGAGGACCAATTGTTTGCGGCATAGCAGTCACTGAAGCTTTGGAAAATTACACAGGAGGAATTTTCAACGATACAACTGGAGCTCTTGATTTGGAACATGATATCTCAGTTGTGGGCTATGGTGTTGAGAATGGAGTGAAATATTGGATGGTTAGAAATTCTTGGGGAACATATTGGGGAGAAAGCGGCTTCTTTAGAATTGTCAGAGGAACCAACAATTTGGGTATCGAAAGTGATTGTGCTTGGGCTGTGCCAAGAGACACTTGGACCAAAGGAGATAAGAATGTCACTAGCACTAAGAAATCACCCGTTTTTTTGCCAACTAAAAGAAACTCTGCCTGCAAAATCGTCAAGGCCAACATTTCAGAAAAAGTGGCCACCCCAAGACCTCACGAGATCCTCAAAACCACTGATGTGCCTACTTCTTGGGATTGGAGAAATGTCAATGGAACGAACTATGTGAGCTGGACCAAGAACCAACACATTCCGATCTATTGCGGTAGCTGTTGGGCTCAAGGTACGACTTCTTCATTGGCTGACAGATGGAATATCATTAGAAGAAACGTGTTTCCACAAGTCGCGTTAAGCCCTCAAGTCATCATTAATTGTGATGCTGGTGGAAGCTGTGAAGGAGGAGACCCAATGGGTGTCTTTGAGTTTGCATATGATACTGGTATTCCAGATGAAACGTGCCAAAACTATATGGCTAAAGACCCTGATTCGTTCGATTGCAGCCCGATTCAACAATGCAGAACCTGTGTGCCTCCGGCTCCAAGAGATGGAGAGACTGGTGAAGATAAATGCAGTGCTGTTACCAATTTTACTAGATATTTCGTCAATGAATATGGCTCAGTCAGTGGTGCAGATAATATGAAGGCGGAAATCTATTTGAGAGGCCCGATTGCCTGCGGAGTGGATGCCACTGATAACTTTGAGAAATATAATGGAGGAATCTATAGTGAATATTTGTTCTGGCCAATGATCAATCATGAAATTTCTGTTGTTGGATGGGGAGTAGAAAATAATGTGGAATATTGGATTGGTAGAAATTCTTGGGGAACTTATTGGGGTGAACAAGGCTTCTTCAGAATTCAGATGCATTCAGACAATTTGGGGATTGAGAACGATTGCAGCTGGGGAGTGCCAACCACCACCAAGCCATAACTTTATTTAAGAATTAAGAAATAATTAAAGTAGCACGGTTTTTTAAAATATGCAAAAGTAAAAAAGTTTTTCTTGTTTTTGTTAAGCAATTTTTTTATAGAAAAAAAAAAATTGTTTTGGTGGAATAAAATTTTTTTTGCAAAAGGATATACTTCAGTATAAATTTAATATGTCTCGTTTTTAATTTATAATGAAAATTATTCAAAAATACATGTTGACTTCTGAATAAAAACAATTAAAAAATTCTTTTTCTATTTTTTTTTATTTAAATTTTATTTATTCATTCTGCTTCTTAGTTTCTTCGTTTTTTTCCTCTTCTTTCTCTTTCCCCTTATTTTTACAATTCTCCCCTTCCCCTTCCTTATGTTTCTTTTCGCTCCCTTCTATAACATGGTTTTTGGCTTCACTCTTCTTAATATCTTCCTCATATTTTTTCTTAAACTCTTGGGGGGGCAAACTAATCGCGGCTTCCAATTTCTCATACGCCAGAACCTGAACAGTTTGTGTGTTTTGCAACTTTGAAATCAATGCCATTTCTGTTTTTTCCAATTTATTAATTTCATCGATTTTTTCCTTTTTAACCCTTTCTTGACTTTCCATTTCCCTCTCGTTTTCTATTTTGTAGAGTTCTTTTCTTTGGGTTAAAAAACGGTTTATTTTCTGTTTTCCTTCTATTCTTTGTTTCTTGATGTTCTTGAATTTAGATTGATTTACCTGTTGCAATTGGCTCAAATAGTTATCTCTATAAGCCCTTTGTTCTTCCAATTCTTTCTTAGTCTCATTAGTTTGTTTCTTCTTTAATTCGAACACCTCATTGATTTTTTTTTTTCGAAGCTCGGCTTGTTTCTTAACCTCATCACTATGGTTGATAAACATGTCTCGCTTATGACTTTTGATGCTTTGAAGCTCAATGTTTCTCTTAGCACAAAAGATTAAAAGCTCTATTAAAAAGTTTTTAAATGACTTGCAGCCAACGTTTTTCATTTTGCTCTTTAACTCGGTAGATCTCCATGGCTTTGCGGGTGGTTTCATTGATTTTCTTGATGGTTCGGAGCTCCTCTTGCTTTAATAAAGCTATACGATTAGATAAGAGCCGAGCGTCTTCCTCGGCTTGTTTGCGTGCCCGTTTGATGATTGAAAGCGAATCCTCCTTGTCTTTGGAAACTTTGGGGTCAGGATTGGATTGGTTCATTAAATTATAATTTGCTTGTTTATAAATAAATTAATTATTTGGAAAAGGAAAGTTATAGATTATTATTTTTTAAAGAGAGAAAAAAAAATTTCTAGATTTGTTTATCTGTCTTTAATATATTCCTTTAATATATTTATACACACTATTCAATTTCAGAGGTTAGGTGGATGGATTTTATAAAAAGTTTTTTTGAAAAAGAAAAAAAATTCCAAAATAAAGAAACTTGTTCAATATTTATGATTTAATATAATTTTCTAAATACGGAGGGGGTGGGATTATTTTTTAATGCCTTTTTTTATTGGAAAGATTTTTTAACAGAAAAAAATATTTCAATCATACATTTTATCGTTCTTGGAGACAATTTTGGAAACTTCTTCTTTTTTGAACTTTTCGGCCATTTCTGCTTGTTCCTTCCTCATATTTTGGAATTTGTTTTGCATCCTTTCATAAGCTTTGCCATCAACATAATAATCTTCACTATATGCTCCATACTTCTTTATAATCTCTCTCGAACTCCTCCACATATATTCATTAGACCCGTAATCTGCAAATGAAAGTCCAATAATGCAACACCCTGCTAAGACTATTTCTCTTATTAAATAAGGTGAAGGCTTGTCAAAGAATCTTCGTTTATAGAGAAAATAGAAGAAAGGGACTAAAGAGACTCTAGAGGAAATGTTAAGATATTTTTGGAGGTTCAGGTTAGAGACAAGAATGTTGCGGTCTTCATCAGAAACTGAGCTCTTGCACATTGAATCCTTAACCACATTCGTGCGCTTGTAAACTTTTTTTGCGAAAAGGATTCCGTAGGTCATTTTTGGTAAAATAAGGATTTTCACCAAAGATTAAATTTTTTTAGAGGAATTTTTGTTTTTTTTTAAATTAAATGTTTTTTTGGAGGAAATTTCAATTTTCAAATTAATTTTTTATTCAAGCAAATAAATACAGCTAGGCATTTTTGCAAACTGCTCTGGTAAAAGGTTGAGATTCAAATTTTTAATTTTTTCGTTTTTTATTAAATTTTAATTTGTTTCAAAATCATTTTACCAAAATAAATTATCCCAATTTTTTTCAAAAAAAAAAAAAAAAACTTAATCGAGAATTCTTAATCAAGAAATTTCCTTAAAATTATAAACATATTAAAATATCTTAATATGGAACCAACCCAACCCAATCCAAATCCTCCCTCCAACAATACAAATCCAAACCAAACGGCTGAAATAGACCAAACCATCGACGAAGCGATCAAAAAAATCTATTGAAAATAAATTTTGGTCATTTAAGGACCAAAAGAAAGGTGGTTTCTATAATTATCGATGTTCTAATCGTCAAAGTGCTCAATCCGACGCATACATGTATATCCACAAATTGGAAATCGATAGGATTCTAAGCCTAAAATCAACAACAGATACAACGGAAACCACAACAAGTAATTTGACAGAGTCAACCCCCATTCGATACCATTTAATTAGACCCCATACTTGTTCATCCAGTTATATGTTGAAATAACCAAGCTTTCCAAAAAAAAAAACCAAAAAGTGAAGGAAATCATACTTCAAAACCCTCTTTTACCGTTCCTCTCATAAACAAAACATCAAGAAATTGGGTTATGAATTCAACGATTACACGCTTAAGAATATCATTCACCAAGTGAAGAATGAAGTATATCCTAAGGACGAAGACTTCTTCTCTCAAATCGCCAGTTGTTCAGTTGTTTTTTCTAATTCTGCAAATCAAATGTTTTTTCGAAGAAGGCTCCAATTTTATAATGATAATACAAAAAAAATTGAAGAAATTCTGATCTTCTATACTGACTTTCAGTTGAAACTTCTCTCCGAATCCAAAGAGATTTATATGGATGGCACCTTTAGGACTTCTCCACCCAAATATCAACAATTATTCAACATCATAGTTTATAACGACGAGACAAAATCCTATATACCTGTTGTCCATACGTAATGACAAATCAAACTGAGAAATCCTACACTGAGTTATTCACAGTCCTTTCTTCAGATCTTCAAAAGTTGAATGAAAACATTTTTTTGAGAAAGAATGATAATGTTTGGTCATCTGTCATGTGTGATTTTGAAAAATCACTTAGATCCGCCCTAAAAGAAAACTTTCCAAACACCAACATTTATGGATGTTACTTTCATTATGCGAAAGCTATATGGGCGAAACTTAAGAAATGTGGTTTTCTTCAAAAACTTATATAAGCCTAGCATTGGTGATATCTTCTTTTCTGAAAATCCTTCCATTCTTGTCGAAATCTTTAAGACAAAAACAATA
>Ga0302140_10003654_pt1 | contig 19698 bp, 27 predicted proteins | sample I_Bog_E1_1_FD_202095 | JGI IMG/M metagenome (GOLD analysis project Ga0302140, IMG submission 202095) | Peat permafrost microbial communities from Stordalen Mire near Abisko, Sweden - I_Bog_E1_1 | ecosystem: Environmental > Terrestrial > Soil > Wetlands > Peat | place: Sweden: Abisko, Stordalen... | reverse complement strand
CACTGCGAGATATCTTCCGTGTTCTTCTGGGAATCGTGGGACCTGAAAAACTGCCGAGAATTGAGAGACTGCAAATAATGGAAACTCCTTGCGGTTGATGGGACTATAGGTGCGGTCCACCTCAAAGCACGGACTTGTAATTTGTACGTCCAGAGTCCAAGCATGAATGCTGGTGCTCTTACGACCATGGAGCAAAGGAATAGTGAGCTACTCTATCCTCAAAAAGCTGGTTTATGTATTATATTGAGGCTTAGCATTATGGACGTCGTGGCTGTGCAATCAATGCAGACTGGCCCCAGGAAAGCGCGCGCGGGGGACCGTCAGATTTCTCTACGCTCCGACTGACGGCACGAGGGTCATGCCCAAGTGGCGAGATAGAAGCAGGGGCCTGCGGAAGTGCGGAAGACTTGCGGGGTACAGTGAATGGCTGCACTACACATGTCAGTTCTGCCGCCCATGTGCAGCTTTAAAAGTAATTGATTTGCATCCCACTTATGCAAGACCTTCATAGCAGGACTTGCGGCTATGTTACAGCAAGCTGCAATTCCATTTTACCATTTTCTCTTTTCGGGCGCGCTCGACGTGTCTGCTTACTTACAGTATGCAGGCGGTGCCAACCGACCCTCCATGTGAAGTTTCAATAGCTTGGCATGGACTGACATGCCATTGCTAGGTACATGGCGCAAGACCTAGTTAGTTCTTATACAATGAAATTGATTGGCCAGATGCTTGCTTCGTGCTACGCATGCTTTATACGGAAGGTGAAGCTAGGTATGCTTGGTCTCTCTATACCTTCGATCTATGGCGAAGGGGAAAAGGCTGCGTTTGACAGGCTCAGTAGAGAAATCCGTATCAACCAGCCAACTCGGGATCCCCGGCTCGAAGTAAGCATTGGCCGATGCCTCGCCGATCTACGCATCTCAGACGCACAAGACGACAAATCACGTATGGAGGAAACGAAAGGTGGGCTAAGCGCTGCTTAAGAAGACTGGTGGACTGTCAATCCAGGATATGGGCTCAATGGGTTTCATGCAAGTGTTGGCTGGAAGAAGACAGCCGAGCCACAGACATTTTTCTCAAAAATAAGAAAGTAGCCAGCCAAAGACTGTTGCTGAGAATGCATTTTCTCGTGATGAATGCTTGTTGTCAAATTGACTGCACAGATAAGAATCCATGCTCGAACCACCAAAACACCGGCGGCATCTTGTCTATTACCGTAAGACTCTACGTTCTAACTCGTAATCACCGGTAGAAAGCTTCCCGTCTTATTTCTAGCACTCTTGAACTTCCCGGATTATTAAAGCCCAGACTTCACTTTTCCATGTGGGACAACGAATCGTCTCCTCTTGCCTCTCTTAGTGTCATTCCGTTGCCCATGAAGCGAAATCTATTCACTGATCCATATTCGATGTCAAAATCCTCCGTCCTAAAACTTTCGAGAATTTCTGAGGTGAATTCTTTGAATTAGCAAACGCAAGGTTTTTCTTATTTCACAGTTAGGAGTTCATCTTGTTATACCTTTAAACTGAAGCCGGCTTCCACCGTACAGTGCGGTAACGCGCCCGTCTGACTTACCATTCTTGTACCAACTTCGGCATGACCCAGACCACACCATGCCCTTGAGAAATTCTTGTGAATATGTGTTATAGTCATCCAGAGCTTCCTGTTTCACACAAATTGACCTATGACAACGTCAGCGGATTTTACCATCACACAAAATCAGAATCCGAAATATACTTGATATCTTCCGTTGCCATCTTCCGACACCACTTCAATATCCATTTTGCCACGCAGAATAGGCTGTCTAGGAGAAGGCCATGACCCACTGCTAGCCGTGAGTGACTCTTCGCTTTACTAGCGAGGAGACGCTTGCTTACCGGGACTATTGGGACCATTGAAGATGAAATAGTTTGGATTGTCGGCCGCTGCGATCCCAAAATATGCTTCTGGCGAATCTCTCCATGCGAGATTGAGTTGGTGTCCATTCCGCCCTTGCATGGTCCACGAGGGGCGGAAACTATTATCGAATCCAGTTGCACAGACGATGATATCGAATTCGGTGTGCTCATGGGCTGTTTGAATCCTAGATTCGGTAATTTGGACTATGGGATTGAAATCGACCCGCGCATTTTTCTCTCGTAGAGCCTCGAGATACCCATCGCCCGGCGTTGGGCGTCGGCATCCAAGCTCGTAGTGTGGAATCAGCTTGTCGCAGAGCTCTTGATCGTTCCTGAGCCGTTCTCGCATCGATGCATATGCTTTTGATTCGGCAGCTTTTTGAGCTGCCGAGTCTTTGAAGAAGTTGAGGAAGGACTTGTCTTGACTATATTTAAGTTACTACGATTGGAAAGGAAGCATTATGCAGCTGCCGGAAAGTGTTGATGTACCTGTGCTCGATCTCCTTACGATACTTGAAGAGCGAGGCAGGGTTATCACGAAACCGCTTCTTTTCTTCGTCGGTGAATGCAAAATTGGTTCCGGTTTTTGTAAGCTCAGCCGCATAATTAGGAAATATCCATGTAGGGGAACGGATGTAGTTGGTCAACTGAGCCGCGGTCTTCTGCAGCTGCGGGAGCACTTGGACAGCGGAAGAGCCATTGCCAATCACCGCGACTTTCTTGCCTGTCACATCAATAGAAGGGTTCCTGGACCACTTTCATTAGACCAATGATATATACCGACACGAAGGCAGAGAAACACACCAATTTGCGGTATGAGCAAGCTCTCCTTTAAAATCATGAAGACCCTCGATATCAGGCCATTTCCAGTTACTAGTAAGATTAGCCTTATGAAGCCTCAATGGCTCTTTTGTTTATACTTCAAGAAGCCCGTCGCGCTGATCAATATGTTACATTCGTCTTCTTTTTCTTCACCGTCTTGTTGAATCTTGAGACGCCACTTACTCGAAGGTTCGTCCCAGGTCGCTTGGACTACTTTCGATCGAAATTGAATATGTTCAGCTAGACCATATTTATCTGATGTTCTCTTTATGTAGGACCAGATCTCGGAGCCTGAAGCGTAGAATGTAGACCAGTCTGGGTTGGGCTCAAAAGGGAAGGTGTAGATATGCGCAGGAACATCGCACTAAGCTCTCGAACGTCAGTTAATGAAGATGTTGAATCTATCTTCGAACAACGTACAGCAACTCCCGGATATCTATTTTCCAGCCATGTTCCACCAACGTCTTCATTCTTGTCATAGATGGTCAAATCGATGAAGCCTTCAAGAGCCTTATTGTATTTAGCCTCGTAAGCTATCATCAAACCGGAATACCCGGCCCCGACACACACAATGCGTATTCGTCGAGGTTTGTATGCGGGCTCTTGCAATAAAGGAACCCAATTCTTCGCATAGCGCAAAGGATTCAACGCCGACTTGGACGCCTCTAAAGAGGGTTGATTAACTTCAGGCTCCATGTTAGTCTCCATGGCGAGCTTGAAGGTTTCACTGCGACTTGAGGTTAGCTTTAGTTAAAAGTGTAGGAGAGAGAAAGGAGTCAAACGCAGAGTTTGGACAGGAAAATGCGGAAAATGGCAATCTGACACGAATACCCTCGGCTGGCCTTCGCACGCTTACGGTGCGGTGCGGTGGGTGTGGGGGGTAGGACCGTGGTCAGCCTCTGGTGTCCGCGGTGGGTTGCGTCAACGGGTGGGTAACTCTAAAAAAGCTAGCTCAAATGATGTGCATGGCATGGCATGCAGCCACCCGCATTGACACTCCGGGCATAACTTCTTCTTTCTCACGGAAATAACTCAATTGCGGCGCAGTATTCTGCACCCTTGTATAGTGCATGCAGATAACGAGGACTTGAAATCAATTGGTGCACGTAGCATACGGCGCTGCTATCTTGCATTTCACACGTTACGAAGTAGACAAGAAAACAGGTGCATACCACATTCGAGGAAGCCAAATGCCGCGTTGCGAGATTACTTGCAACGGTGAGGCGTGGGTGCGCTGTCTGTCTCTCCGGGATAATAAGCTGCACGGACGGATTAGGATAGAGCTGATATTGTCACTAGAGCTGTCCGCCTGCGCGCGTGATTGGCCCGGAATTGCAGTAGTGGGGTTGCCGTCGAGCTTACTACTGTAGCTAGCCGGGCGATCGACTGAGAATCCGGGGAAAGTCTGTGGGCGGCCAAGATAAAAGCGGGGCTGATAACGAAGCGAGAACAGACGACAACCTCATGCAGCATGGAGATCTGTACGGGTGTGGCGCGACCTACAGCATGTATTTCGTGTAGGGCGTAATGCTTACGCCAAGAAATATCCCTACAACAAATAAAAAGCTCCAAAATGTGCATCTTCTTGGCGGAAGTATTCTGCCTGTGACGAAGTAGTAATGTACTTGTCGGGCTGCAATGCTGACAATGTACTTTCTAGCGTCGGGATCCGCGCGGGTGCATCATGTTGTGGGACCCATGTAGTGGCTGTCGGGCCGTCAGCGCTCTTGAACTAACTACACGATGTGCCATCATCAAAGTGCTCCCGCGATCCCCGAATGTAATTCAGCCCTTGTATCTGCAGGTGAACTGCTGATAAACTGCTCATAAACTGCTAATAAATTGCTGATGAAATGATAAACGCAAGCCAAGGCTCATCTCCATAAGATCGCAACCCGTGAGACAGCTGGCAGCGTAGCATAGCAGAATCCGTTGTCTTTATGAGAAGGATGTTTCGATTGATGATAGAAGTATTTCTCAAACAAACCTTGGTCCTAGTAGCTTTCTCATATGTCTAGTGAATATTCAAGAACTATAGGTGCTCGAAGAACGACCGAACGAATAAACTACTTTGTGGTATAGGAAATAGTTGCAAAAACAGGGGTCAGTTCTTTCGAGTAAACCTTACCTAAGGAAGTAACGATTCACCAATTTATCAAATATTATTGGACAAGTCCCCCTTGTCATCGAAGAAGTCTCTCGAAGGCTTAGCGTAACTATTACCCAGACTATCAAAGTTCAGTCATGAAGAGCATACTTGAAAACACAGCCTACAGCTTTACCAGCTCAACGAATTATCTGTGACGTCCCAAAGAAGGTCCTGGTCGAGGACATTAGAGCCCAGAAAGTAGTACTCTAATTTCCCCGCTCTTACTACAGCGTTCTTATTGTGGTATTGGTGCTCCACTAGACCGCAGATCACACATAGATTCCTCATCATTTTTGATTCCTCCATCTCCTTAATGATCAGCGATACCTTATATCTGTGACGTCCCAAAGAAGGTCTTGGTCGAGGACATTAGCCCCCAGAAAGTGGTACCCTAATTACCCCGCTCCTACCACTGCGTTCTTATTGTAGTATGGGTGCTCCACTAGACCACAGATCACACATAGATTCCTATAGATTCCTCATCATTTTTAATTCCTCCATAGCCTTAATAATCAGCGATACCTCATATCCAATGTAGAGTGTGCGTTAGGAGCTAATTGCTAAGATTCAACGGTGAATGCCAGCGTGTATGCGTAGGAAGCCTATAAAATCGTCTTCTTCGTAATCATCAAAGGTTACCCCGCTTCATAGGGCGTTGATGCCAGCGTGTACTGATGATCCATTCGTGATCAGGCCTTCCGGGGAAGCTTTCCCGAATACACTTCCATGTTTGAAATCTAAAGGTAGGTAAGAGGTATGCATGGCCTCGTATGACGTATGGATATGTTCCTATTGGTCTGCCACATGTGCAGATATGCATGGCAGCGTATGAGGGTTCTTGATCGAGAGGGAGAGGCAGTTATTGCGCGCTTGAGCGAGCACCAAGGGCTCTTGAAACGTTACAAAGCCATGTAGAGCAACGGTTAAATGCGTGATACGTAGAGGCTTGACGGCTGTTAGTACCACGAGACCCTTCACGATAGCACCAGGGGAGTATTGGTGGTACGGAAATCCGACAGGCGTGGTATGAAGCTTCCCCGCCGCGGAGGTACTTCAAGCATCGCACAAGTATTGGGTGCATTACGGGCAAGCTGCCGACATACATCCAACTTTACGCCATCCGACTGGATTCTGATCCCTCCTGGTTCGAGTTAGTTCTCACGATCGAGGGGCGGGATGTGTCGGCGAGATTCCTGGTGCACGATTGTAATAGCGAGGTCAGTCGAGATAAGTTAGTAGAGACGGATTGGTCGAGGTAGGGGCGATGGCGAAATCTGGAGTCCCGAAATGGCTCATGCTTTGAAAACTATTTGTCGTGAGGAGCAGATCACCCATTTCAGGTATGTGAACTCTGCGGCCACCGGCACCTTCTGAATAAGGCAGATTGCAGCTCATTGAGAATAAGGCGGTGGATCGAATATGCCTATATAAACTGTATGAGAACCCCAGATAAACTCCTTATTGAGAATACAACTATCCTCATCTCTCTCCCACATCGCTATACTGCTATATCCGCTGTCAGAGGTGTAATCTTTTCGACTTCAGACCCAAGCTAAGCTATTATAAACTGGTATGTACGACTGATAAGCCGTTCCTTGCCTTGAGTTTTTCTCATTCAAAACCGTGTTACAGAAACAACAAGCAGCAATGCAGCCACGCCTAGAACGTCTCGAGCCAATGCTCGGCGATCCTCTCTTCGAAAGCATACTCTGGGGCCACGAGTACGACCTAAATGGACTGGACAACGGTCTACGTACTAGGATTGAGTCCAAGCAATTCAAGAGGATCGTCTTCTATGGGATGGGGTGCTCCTCGGTGGTGTCCGACATCGTCAAGGGCTTCTTTCTGACTGAGCGCATCCCGATACACGTCCAGGTTATTAACGACTACGAGCTCGACTGGTTTATCGACAGAAACACCATGAAAGATGACTCCACGCTGATCATAATCGTCTGCTATAGCGGCTGGTCGGTCGAACCGTGCCTCTTCTTCGAGACCATGCGAGAGATGACAGGCAACAAAAACCTGATAGTCCTGTCTGGAGGCGGGAAGATTGCATCTCTGTGCAAGGAGCACGGCACCTCGCTGATCCAGTATAAGCTAAGGCATGCTGACCGTGAATACCCCCTCTATCACGTTCAGCAGTTCTTCTCGATATTCCTCGATCTGTTCTACAAGCTGAAGATCACAAATTCCTCATACCAATCCGAGCTCGAGGACTCGGTCAAGTTCCTGAAAGCCGAGTTCCACGAGGGAACCCTCAAGCGAGCAGCGGCCATTGCCGAGAAGCTGCAGGGGGCCCGGATCGTCCTGCTGAGCACGGCGGACTGGTACGTCACCCTCCTCAAGCAGACAACCATGTTCCTCAACGAAATCGCCATGGTTCCGACACACAGAAACCTCCTGCACGAATTCTCCCACACCGAAGTCGCTGCCTATTCCAATCCGACCGAAAAGCAGGCCATCATCACCTTCTTGGACTCCAATGCCGACGACTACACGAAGAATAAGGTCCAGACCCTGGAAGGGCTGTTCGGTAGCAAGAAAGTCCCTCAGAACAAAAACATCGAGTTTGTCAATATCGACCTTAACCGAGACAATTTCTTCAAAAATTTCTTCTTTGGGCACTTTTTTACAGTTTATATTGCGTATTACCTGGGGAAATACAGCGACGTGGAGGGGAGAGACTTGATCTCGATCGCCGCGAAGAACCCTTGGTGGAGCCAGCGCAATATCGAGCTGTTCCCCAAGTGTGTCGACATCCCTTCAGATCTCGAGTCCAAGAAGGCTAATGGCAACCTACACCAGCCAGTAGGAGTGCCGGTGAATGGATACTAAACAGTTCCTCTCTCTTCACCAAACGGAAAATGCTATTTGCGCTGTTGTCTCTCTTCAGGGAAATGCTATTTGCGTTGTTCTCTCTCTTCAACAAGTGGGAAATACTATTTGCGTTGTTCTCTCTTTTCAACAAAGGGGAAATGCTATTTGTACGACAGGAACTTAGGATATTAAAGTCGCATACATGATAACATGATAGTCTGAATGATCTGAAGTGTGAAAACAACCTTGAAATGCTATTAAATATTTAGATCATATTATGCAAAGCCTGTCTCGCCTCCATTTATGTATCGCTAGCACTCGAACGGGTTTTTCGGCCCTACTTTCGAGGCTAGCGCCCTTGCTTCGTGAAGAAGTTCTCCCTCAGTGACGGCAGTGTGTTTACTCTTTAATAAGAGGGATCCAAAATTGCTCCAGCAGTAACCCTATAAAGGAGCGGAAATGAATTCCCGGACAAAATTCGGCAAGGAAACTATAGCCGAGGCATATAGGAGGCCAAAATGGCTTCTATCTTATAGTCCGCAGGCTGACTCAGGCTCTGCTCAGGTTCTGCTCAGGCTCTGCTCAGACTCCGCTCAGGTACGCTCACCCTCAGCTCAGGATAAAGCAGCAGCTGCTCACGTCCGGAGACTAAAACGGAAGCGGTGACTATGAGATTATAGTCCGACTTTCATGGTAGTGAAACCTTACTTCAAATGGGCCGTTTAAATGATTCCATTTACGGAGGTTGCCGGTGGAAGTTATATAAATGGCAAATGGCATGTGGAGGTAAATGGTGGCAAGAGAACGGGCTCTAAGTTGGCACCGGGAGCTGCTCTTGAATACTACCCTGCAGTACTGCGTTCCGTTCTACTCGAACGTAATCGTAGGGAACGAAATAGTCACTTTTCCCAACAATATTACTGATACATAGCGACTACGGAAAAGCAAAGTATGTTTTCCACGTGACATACTTCCCATCTGTTGAAACTCTATGTGATCCCATCAATAGACCAATTTCCTCCCACGTATGAAGCTAAGGCTGCTAGTTTTAGACAGGCTCTTCTACTTTCACATTCATACTTACCAGTGGCCAGTTCTGTGCTGCAGGTACTGGACGCACTAATTCTGTGGTGGACTCTGTGTCCCGTCTTAGGCCATCCACGGTGCTCACCGCAAGACTACGTTTGCCATTCAACCCGTCGTCATGATGATTTTCAACTACATAAACAGCGTGAACCGGTCGAGTGTATCTGTAGTTGAACTCGGAAGACCTAGCGCCAGTGGAAGGAGACCGACCGCAAAGAATACGGTACAAGGGCTTCAGTGGTGCAGCGCAGGTGCAGAACAAGCCAGTACAACTCTCAACGGCAGACCAGGTTCTAATATCGCTTCCATTCCCTGTTTTTGGCACACATCATCAATAAGCGATCCTCGAATGGTCGTATATAAGAACACAAAGATGACACGCAAATGCAGAGTACAAGAGGATCAAATCAGAGACAGAGTGTTACTGACAGGCTTCCTCACTACTGGAGTTGAATTGGGTAACTCGAGCAACACGCACTTTCGCAGCAATGATAGCTAGCACGCTGAGAGACACAACGACCAGAAGCCCAATTTTCTGGCAACGCTGGATCTTTAATGTTGCTGAGAAGGAGTCAGCCAGATTTCCAATTTGAACGTACATCTACGACCTACAGATCCGGGGAACAACGAACACTAGCAGCAAGACGTCGACGAGAATGTTGCAAATCCCCGTGGCCCAGAGAGTTGAACGGTAATTGTTGCACGTCGATGAATCCATGTTCCGCCAAGCATCACTGATAGGATGGCACTGAAATGTGCTTGTTAAGAGGAATACTGTGGTGTAGCAAGCGATGAAGGCTAAAAGAATATACATCGCATATCTATCTTTCCTATCGCTGTTGAAAATGCGGAGAAACAGGCTGCAGATTGCAATTTTGGTTGTGCCTAGAACAAGTTGGTAGACAAGGCGAACAAAGTAGACTAGCAAAAGTGCTGCTGGTAGTCATGAATTGATATGGCGGAATCGTGGTTCCCAACCCCGTATCTTGTGAGAAGGCAGGTCAGAGTCGTGAGAAGGATCTCGAAGCTCTGATGACAAGGAATTAGTGCCATGACCCACACCATGAAGAGATGTTAGACTGTCTGCGCACCCAGGATACAAAAATCCAGGAATCGTCGTTTCCCCAACAGCAGGTTACGAAAGCTCGAGTAAAGAGTCGAGCGAGGACTGTCACTGACGCGATCGTGAATGGGACTAGGGTCCCAACTAAGATTTTTGGGACTCGGGACTCGGTCGAGTAGTCTAGATCCTAGGCTATTGTTAGTCCAAACTCTCGTTAATATTTGCCAAACCAAGTCACTTGCAGTTGCTCAGCTTCGAGTAAAGACTTGGCCTGTTCATTGCTGGTAGGAATATTGTACGCACTAAAAGCTGATGAGCGAATCTCACATACCTTTGGGCTCGCCATAGCAGATTACAAGAGCACATGTGCTCGATTCCCATCAAATAAAAGTTAAAAAAGGGTCAAAGAACGGAAACAAGCTCCAAGCCTGGGTATGAGCAAGAGTCAGAAGGGGTTCCCCTGCTTCATGTCCTGTGCACATTTATGCTGCAATCCTCTTGCCCCTGTTTCGAAACACGGGGTACATGAAAGGTGCAGGGGCCGCACCCCGGAATGTGGGGTTCAGTCTCCTAGGATCCCGGGGAAGAGTTACTACAATCCCAACATTCGAGTTCCTAGTGTCCAATTGATGTGCTCGAAATCAATGTTTTTCATGTCTGTGAAAAGGACCCATTTGGATGTCCGTTCCTATGTTAAGAATCATATTGTTGGGAGCCTAGTATCAAGACTCAAAGCGCAGATCGGGGAAGTCCCGACTGATAGGCGGCTACCACCTCCTTGGGAAGGTAAGTCTGCTGACTTTGTGCATTAGGTTTTGCCTGACTTATCTAAGGGGTTTGAAGAGAAAACTTCAGAACATCGTATAGTTCATTTACGGCTCGCTGAACGGTTGATCTCATACATTGCACGGAAAGGCATATATTACTCTCCACTAGCTCCATCAAATTCCAGATACGATATATGCGTCCTTCTCGACTACCATTCCACTGCCAAATCTTGAACTCAATGTCAATTTGGACCCACCATTATCCATCTACACCAGCCATAGCGTCTTCTGTCTGGCCCATGGACCAAAGAAGTAAAGTGGCACAGCCAGCACTAGAACTGCCCATTGTATTGCTGCCATATCCCAGAACATCTTGACGAGGCCCACATTTGCAAGCCATGTGGGCGTGCTCAACGTAAGCCCGAACGCTACGGCATTCTTCCCGGCATTGATGAGCACGAGGGCTTCCGAGCCAGTTGCGGGCCAGCCGTCGACAACGACCGAGAGAACGACTGATGGCACAAACGCCAATGCGGAGACTTGCATGGCGTATCCAGCCGCGGCTGCATATGCGCTACCCTCATGGGCAAGTGTGTATGCAAAGACGAGAAGCCCGGCTGGTGCGATGACGAAGGGCATTATGAGAGCCGGCATACGGTATTCTGGCACGTGGACTTCTGCGTGGGATCTTCGGCCGAAGAAACGCGACAGGTAATCCGTGAAAGGTCCTGCAATAGGGTATGCAATGACGATACCGAGGAAGGATGAGAGGGAAAATAAGCCAATTCCGGATGATTTGAAGAGATAAGGTGGCGGGGAGAAAAGTTGAGGAGCAATTGTCGCAACCATTACGACGCTACAGTGTGTTAGAGGCTTGATCGAAACGTTACAGATTCCTTGCAAGAAAATGTGGGGAATTTTGTACTCACCCTCCCAGGAAGACACCGTAGGAAATAGTGGCGAAGAGAACTTGTGGAACCAGAACAAAGCGGAACGGGAGTGAGAACTGTCGAGGCCATCCGCGAATTCCCCTTGATTCTGTACCACGGTTCCGGAAATTGACGAGATCTCTCCAATATGTGCCGGCGTATGGCGGGTTTCCAGCAACCTCTGTAGAGTCGACTTGGCCACTCGCAGTTTTCTCGGTATTCTCAATCGTTTGGACCGCTTCTTTGTCGACTTCCTGTGCAGTCTCTCCCTTGTAGAGAACACGGCGATAGTTTGTCTCGGGGAAGAACAACAGCACAAGGATAAGGTTCACGCCAGTGAGAATGGCACACAATATGAAGAGCCTAAAAGCTTACTTTAGCATGACAGTTCTTCAATTTCGAGATTTCCAAGACACGCGAAAATTTCGGAAGCCCCTCGAAGTCTGGACTCTCATACAACGATAAAACACATCTGTTTGGAATCAAACTTACCATCTCCAACCCTTCGCGCCAATTAGGAATCCAGCAATCATAGGTCCGATTTGGGATCCTCCAGAAAGACAAAGTGAAAAGACAGCCATAGCAGTCGCGAAGTAACGTTCCATGTAGAGGTCTATGGAAGAAGTGAGCTCTCCTACACTTCCAAACAATCTCAAAATCCAGCATACTTACCTGCAACTATTGCAGGTCCAAGGGAGTCAATACTACCAGCAGCAAAGCAGGCTACGACCCGTGAAGCTACAAGACTGTTGAAAGTCGTGGCTTTAATGCTCCAGATAGTGCATGCTAAGAAAACTACGAGAGCGGCGATAATCGTTGGGCGCTTTCCTAAGCACACAGCAGTTGGGGTCCAGAAGATATTTCCCAAGCCCAACGCCAACACTGGATATGAGATCGTGTTCACCAGCTGAGCATTTCCCACATAGAACTCCATGGCTAGCTCACCAAAGCCGGTTGTGATGCCCGCTGCGTACATGTTTGCGAGGAAAACCATGAGACAGATATTGGCAAGGGCCAAGTGTCTAATATATGCTGGCCAGAACTAATAATTGTAGCTACGTCAATTGAAGCCAGCACGAGGAATGTAGAGCTGCGTACCTTTGGGTCACCAGCTGTGCACTGGGAGAAAGAAGTTTGCGGAGCCATGTCGCAAGTAAGAAGGCACGCCGACAACGTTGCTTCGACAGTTTTGCAGAGGCGCAAATCGTTCAAAAGCAAACGTAGCAAGTATACGAGTCACAGATTCAGAGTGTAGACTGTACACGAGAGTGTCTCGGCAGAGCTGGCTGCGAATTGATAGAACTTTCTCGTATCAATGGAGAAAAGAGAATCTGGGAATCGTGGGATTGATGAATGGATGATTCCAAAAGAATCCCTGGCTTGAAACAGTGCAATGATGCTTGGCAAAGAGGGAAGGATTCCACTATTACCCGGACACTCGATAGTACTGGGACCGGGGCAAATGCGGGGGCGGGAACGGGGAGCTGTGGAGGCGGAGCTGGATATCACAGTATTAGTCATCCATGTCTCTGATATTTACAGAAGAATATCCTAATATTCCGTGATTCTGCAGTGGGGAATCGAGAGCTGTGCGGCAGTGCCGGTGGTGGAGCCGGTGATGCTTACATCATCCCGGTGGCTGCCCCATGGGCGCCGGAAAGTGGCGGTTGGTCCTGATTGGTTTGGTGCAACCCCGCTTCCCTAAATTTGACGAAGTTGCTCGGGATAGAACGAGGCGATGGGACATAAGGTAAACGGAGACAGCATAATAAGCCCCGTATGGGGAATTTATGGACAAGTTAGCCATGTGTGCCCAAGAAACCCCTTACATTACCCCTTTTCGATAACTGATTTCGCTCGCTTCCGTCCCCACGTGCTCGCTTACCCCACCACATGAATATGGGTCACTTTTCCCCGCGTCCACCTCTGCATTCGCGTTCTTCATTTTTCCATATTGTTTTTCGTCTCCATACAAGCCCATCAGCTCATCTAAATGCTCTAGAGCCTCTCCGGAGCCGCTGTTTCTCTCAAGCCCCGATTGCGAACTCATCCGTTTGTCATGGAGATACTTCTTGATACAGTCATGACAAGCACGTCTGACTTCCCAGCAAGCGCCGACCTAGCTATGATCGGACCAGTTGATCCGGATGGTGAAGGTATGTAGTATGGAGATGGAAATAAGAACGCAGCCGAGCTGAGACGTGAAGGGCCACGACCGCTTTTCCGGTCATCAGCAGCAGCAGACACCCATGAATGCCACATTTGTCAGCGCTCATACGAGCGAGCGGACCGACTAGGTCGTCACCTCAAGACGCATGAGAACGCTCGCCGGTATCACTGCCAGCAGTGTCCAAAGGCATTCAACAGAGCAGACCTCCTCAAGCGTCACGTGATGACACATCCTTCTAGTCGTGAGGATCCTGATATCGGCTTTCCACGTGCTGACCGAGCAGGTCAAGCATGCATCGCATGTGCAGCAGCGAAGGCTCGTTGCGAGAATCGCAAGCCCTGCCGTCGGTGTCAGAGGAGGAAAATTACCTGTGAGGTTCCGAGGCACACAGCAAATCGCGCTCAGGAGCATTTGTCTGTCACTAGAGGGCCCCAAAGCCGCTCTCCTGATCCCATGATTTCTACCAGTAATCATGTTCAGACGACACTGCAACAATCTACGAAGAGTGCATCGAGAACACTACCACAAAGAGATCATCCGGACAACCACGCACCTTGTACTTCAGTTAAACACCCATCAAGTACAGTGAGTCCCGAGACAGGTCACTTTCATTCAGATACCTACGATAGCCAGACTGCTAGTCAAAGTGGTGCAGATAGTGAAATGCGTGATCCTGCTGCAATGGAAGGTCTGCTAGCTCAGATGGACATCTACGACATGCACTCGCAGCCGATGGCAGATGACCAGCTCCTCCTAGACAACATCATGAACGAAATGCTCTTCATGCCCAGTACCGTCTATTTCAACAATCAAGAGCTCGATATCAACTTCTTGGACTTTGTCTTTCAGGAAGAGCAATTTGAAACTCTTCCAGCTCATTCCATACAGACGAGCGATATGGCAGGTCGACCGTCAGGGTTCGCTCGTAACATTCGTGACGGACATGCCGCCTTTACTCGTTCACCGTGGCTATATACACCAGGGCAACGAGATTGCATCCTTCAGGACAGCGAGGACTTGACCTTGGACGAAGACAGTATAACTTCAGCGTTGACGCCAAAATCCACGGGATTAACACCTAATGTTCCAGATGGAGGTTTTCCATCGTTCAGTTCGGGAATGCGCGATAGGATGTATTACTTAGTCGCGACGATGAACCGGTACTCAAGCCGCATACCTGATTTCCCTTCGCTAGATGTTATCAATCAGATAGTAGAGGCATTCTCTGTCAGGCAGACTTCTCAAGTGGATAACTGCATTCACGTACCAACAATCGGAGAGTCAGATGTTATCCCAGAGCTTGCTCTAGCAGTGATAATTGCAGGCTCAGCCATTACTCCGGTGCCCGCAATCTGGAGGTTGGGTCTTGTGCTCCAAGATGTGGTTCGGATAAAGCTTGGGGAGCTGGTAAGAGTCTCCATACGTCAATTATGGTTGAGTGAACATCAACTTATTTTTCGCAGTGGGATCGAGAAAACATTGCAACGCGTAGACTTCAGCCTTTGCAAGCATGGATGCTTTGTTTAGATGCAGGGTTATGGAGTGGCTTCCAGAGGCCAATGGAGGTCACAGAGAGCTTTACGCAGAGTTTGGTTACTGTATGTCCTGTCATCTGTGCCAATTTGTTTATACAATATGATTCCAACGAAGCTCAACGCTAAAACCTAACAGATGATGCGCCGGGGCGGGATACTTGGGGCAGCTTCTGACACAAAAGCTCTGATCCCTCAAGAATCAGATACAGGACAGATTCTTGAAGCAAAATGGAGAAAATGGATACAACGAGAGTCTTTCAAAAGGTATCCTGATTAAAACTCGTGCTATGAGTTCTTTTAGCTGACAGCTGCGAAGACTTTCGATTCATTTGTTCCTGCATGATACCAGAGCATCAATCGCTCTTCAAAAATATCCTCTTATGTCAATCATGGAGCTTACTATCTCTCTGCCGGCAGCCCAGAACATTTTCCTTGCAGGCTCGGCGGAAGAATGGAAATCATACTTTCCTCAACACCAGGTCCCTCTAGCACGACCATCACTTCAATTGATCGATGTCATGCACGACATAACGATTCTAGAAAGCCTGCACTCGGAGGTCGATGTCAATCTCTGCTATATGGCTGCAACACATGGATTCTGGTGCCAGGTCTGGAGCTTCCGCGAATCCTGGAGGTTTCACACCATGCGCGGTAGCAAGGATTTAGCGCACCGTCTGTGGCTAGTAACGCAGCAGCGTGAGCTATATCACCAAGTCAAGGGCTTCGAAGAGAATTTGCTTAGCATGCAAGTCTGTCGACCCGAGTTGCTCGTCGTTGTAGAACTTCTCCTCATGGTTTTACACGTCTCGCCGGACGAACTGCAGCGCTTTGCAGGCAAGAACGGCGAGGCTGCAGCATTGCAGGCCTCCGACAGCCTAGAGGAATGGTCTAGCAGCGAGCAGGCGAGGAAAACGGTATGGCATGCAGGGCAAGTGTTGCGGTGGGCAGCGTTGCTGCCTCATTCCGACCTGAGGGATTTCTACGCCATTGCTGTGTACTTCGCCAGCCTTGCTATCTGGGCGTTTGGGCACCTGACAACTTCCAAGAAAAATACCGACGTCCCTAAAAGCCAAGACCATACCCCATTTCCGCAATTAAATGCCGGTTGCAAGGAAAATTTGGTACTCCTCAACAGCGAGGAGAGCTCTGGCACCTGCTCTTTCATCGCTGGCCGGCCTATAACTCCGTGCCTAGCACCAGTGGCTGGAATTCACATAGACTCATTCATTACGTTGGACGATCCAAATTCAATTCTACAGATGGCCCGGGACCTGTACCGTGCGAACTTTCCTTTCGAGGAGCGCATGCCACCCTTGGTGGAGAACATGGGGAATCTAATGAGAGATCTGTGCAACACCTCTGAGAGTAGGTTTTCGAGGCGTGCGAGCCCAATCGGACGGGATACGGAGATTGATGATGGAATCAAAGAACGCTCTCTGTCGTACTGAAGATGAGATTCAACTGATGAGATAACGGGACTCTGGAACGCTCGGGTGTAGCATACTTGCACGAGTGGCTGTTCTTGAACGCTATTCTATACCCTCAGATTATGAAGTACGAAATAGTATTTATATCTTTGATTATCGAGTTCATACTTACATCTCAGCAAATATAAACTACTTCTCTTTTCACCCCACTCATCTTGATTAATGCATTATGATCTCGGAGACGAAAGTAGATTTTTGCAGCCCAATTCCGCCTTATCGGTAACGACACAAGGAGACTAGCTGCATCCTTTAAGAGTCGTAAAATATATAAGGACCGATAATAGAAAACATAACACAAGGTGGCCCAAGCTAAAAGAGTCCAACGCCCATTATTTGGCCTCAAGATCAGTATAAATGTAGGCCCGGCAGCGGGGAAGTACCAGATACCATCTTCTGGCCGAATCGTAATGCCTAACGGTGTAGTGACTAATATGCCTTTTCTGATCTTTAACTCTTTATCGCCCCAGATGTTCTCAAAAGCTTTCACATCTCCAAAAGTGTCTAGTAAGAAGCCTTCTAATTTGAGAATGCCGCCAGGCATTATCGTTGGGGCAAATCGAGAGAATAAGTCCGGGTCGACTTTGACTCCCATGAATCTTTGAAGACTTTGATCGTCGAATAAACGGTGTGCACGTTGTTCAGCTCTGGTATCGTTCTTTTTGGTCCAGTCGGGTACCCATGATAGCAGGTCACGGCAGCCCGAATTTTCGGGGTTATTCTCCAGACGTTTTAGAAAGAAAAGGTCTTTGTCAAATTCCATAATCTTCGAAGTGATCTCGATCAATAAGGCTTCCAATGACTTCGTAGGCGAATAGTCTGGTTCAATATTATATCCAGAGGATGCCAACCCAAGGAATGCAAATATCCTATCTCGTGGATCTGATGTTTCGCAAGAGAATCCGTGACTTAGCCACTGAGTTAGACCTTCAGGGCCCCTCCACCAATCCTTGAGAGAGAATAAGTTCTGGACAGTTTCCAAGTTACTCCTTGCTTGGTTGGCATATTCGGCCTCCAGGTAAGCTCTATTTGTCCCTGAAGATCTGTCGCGAACTCCATCTAGCAATACTATTGGTGGTCTGCCCGGATGATCCTGAGAGATCAGGTGCTTGAAATGCAGGTCAAATGCACCCCGAACTGATTCGAAGGCCCTCTAAGGCATTGATACTCCTCCAGATATGAAATCTGCTTCCCCGGCATTGATAAATTCTCGGCATATCCATGCTCGTTTCCACCAAGGCTTCTGGGGCAAACCAGGGAAAGCAACAAAGCCTTGTTGAAAAGTCCAGAGCTTGATCTTCTCAATTATGCCTACGCGAGACGTAGACGGGGGATATTTGTAGCTCAAGGAGTTGCTATCCCAACGCCGACTAGACACGACTTCGAAGCTGTGTCCAGCGGTGATACTACCGCGCAATTCAAGCCATTCAAAGCCTCGAGTCTGATCAATGGCCCATTGGATTCCGATGCCGCCGTCGGTCTCATTCTCGCTGTCATCCAAGCAAATGAGCACTCCCGCCGCGCCAGCATAAACATCTCTCATCATGCCAACCTGATGCGACCTCTCGTTTGGATTACTCTGATCAATGCAAGTCTGATCAGCCCATAAGAAGTCGTACTCCCAATCTAAACCCTTCTTCTCCCAATGGGTGACAGCCTCCTGCAACGCATAGCCCAAGTTCGCAAATGCATTGAACGTAATTCCGTTCACGAGGATCGGGGTAGACTTTTTTTTGGATCGCCAGCACAATATGATAGCACTGTGTATTTTTTCTGCACGGCTTCGACCGGGACCTGGTCCAAGAGCTGGAATGAGGGTTGCTCTCTAGCGACGAATGGGAGGCAGAGCTTCAAGACACGGAAGTGCCAGTTGAGGGTAGAAAGGGATTGGTACGGTGAATTGGCGTAGAAAGTGCGGTTCTCGGGGGAGTAGAAGTTGCCGTAGGTTGGAGTAGGCTCGGTCTCGTGACTGGCGGTCATGGCGAGGCTGTTTCCAGACCGGAATCTCGATACCTCCCAACCATTAAGTTCACGTGATCTCGCGCTGCCTTTACTCAAGCTAGCTCAGGCCCGGCTTAGCTTCGGCTCATATTTGCGTAAGTCTGCTCACCTATCTCACTAGGCATCGTTAACTTTTAATACGGGCCCCGAACAGGCCCCCTTTCCTAATTAGGGATCTTAAATCTATTCTTATTATACTTTTATAACTTATATTAACTAAAACTTATTCTTAAATAGTTATCCCCGTTTACGTGTCTTTTAAATAAAGATATTTTCTTATATTTTATTTTAAAGTATTTAACGTTATTCTTTATAATTTACTTAAAACTTTACATTTTATAAATAATTATTTCCCTTTTACTTTCTTATCTTTTCTCTCTTATTTTCTTATATATTAGCTCCTTAAGTAATGCTTTACTAATAATACACGTGCTTTATACTTAACTTAAGGAAAGCTTATACTCGTTTAATTAAGTAAGGTTCTTTTCTACTCTTTATTTTATTATTATTTAATTAATAGCTAAATTCTTATATTTAATATAAGCCTCTTTTCCCCTTAAATTAAAGATATATATTAATATAGAAAATAAGTATATAATTTAGCGTAATATATATACTTTATTTAATATATTATATAAATTACCTTTAAATACTTACCCTAATAATACTAATAAATATATTAGTAGAAAAGGCTAATTTAAATGCGTATTATCGCGTCTTAAAAATATTTATTAAACGAATAAGGAATTAAGTTAATATAATATTCTCTTTTTAATACTATTATAAAAGTTAATTAAATACCTTAACTATTACTTTTAGGCCTTTATATCATATATACTTAATTTAGTTTATTACTTTTTTTGTAATAGTTTAGACCATGGTTTAAGTCTTAGTCACGTGGCGAGCACGTGACCTCGATTAACTAGTGCTAACGGGTATGTTATATGGATTTGGCATTTAAGGGAAAAGCTTTC
>Ga0302140_10003651_pt1 | contig 19713 bp, 14 predicted proteins | sample I_Bog_E1_1_FD_202095 | JGI IMG/M metagenome (GOLD analysis project Ga0302140, IMG submission 202095) | Peat permafrost microbial communities from Stordalen Mire near Abisko, Sweden - I_Bog_E1_1 | ecosystem: Environmental > Terrestrial > Soil > Wetlands > Peat | place: Sweden: Abisko, Stordalen... | reverse complement strand
CTTGGCTCTATTAATAAAAAATAATTTTTTTTATAAAGAAAAAAATTTCCTTCTTTATTAAATCAAGTTTTCATTAGTTTGTTTCTAATATAATTAACAAAAATCCCTTAGTTTTAATGACCTAAGCAGCCTGAATGGTGACTCCAGATGAGCTTGTTTGCCACGAAACAACTCCTCCCCCATTACCCTCGGGCTGAGTTAATCCATTTCCATTCAGATTCAAAAACATTGCCTCATTATAAACTGATTGAATAACGAGATTTCCACTGACATCAGTGTTGAAAACCATCATTTCTTGAGGTCCACAAGCAGCCGTCAAGCATCCGTGGGTTGAGCAATCTGGATTCGTATCAAAAGTCAAATAAGACGAAAATTTGTTGTTTTGAAGGCAAAATATTTGGTGGTCATTGATATCTAGTTGCCCATTATACTCAATTGTCCATTTTTCATTGCCATCAGCTGTATATTGGAGATTGACAATACCACCTGATCCCGCCCTGAGGAACGTGTTCGGGTATTGTACAGATTCAATGTTGACAGTGCAGGTAGCAAGAGGTGAGGGTGATGCTGGATCTCTCGCGAGTCCACCTAAATACCATGATTGAGTGATATCACTTGGGTTAAGGATTTTGACACCCACTGGAACAAATGAAGTTGCTGTTACAGCACCCCCTCCATTAGAATTTACAGTTTGGCTTAAAGCATATGTGTTTCCATCAGCCTTTCGTTGGCTAAGAGTCCCGAATGCAACATATGGGATTGCAGTGATAGTCCATTCGTGAATAGAAGGATTAAAAGTGCTTGAAAGTGTCAAACCATAGACAGCACCGACGAGATCCACACCTAAATACTGCTGAAAGACTGTGTTCCAGATAACGCCTGTGCCTGTGCTACTAAGTGTAAGACACCAGGTTTGATAACTCCATCCAGCTTGAACAGTTTGAGCCAAGCCAGCTCCACAAACCAAGCCTGGAGGGGATATTTCTAAAAACGCGCCGCTGCTTTGCGTCATAATGATTGTCCCAATTTCGCATTCGGTGTATGATAATTGGACAGGAACAGAGAAAGTGAGAATAAAGAAAAGGAAGAGAAAGATGAGGTTTTTCATTTTTAATATAAGAATTTAGTAAGTGATTATAAAAAGTTCTCAGCTTTTAAGGTACAATTTTCGCCAGTCTTGGTTTTGTGTACTAACTAACTAAAAAAAAGAAGTGCATGAGTAAGTACTAAACAAAAAACAGTAAGTCATTTTCTTTGATATTTTTCGAATTAATAATTACAAAAAAAAAAACTTTCGAAATTTAAAATTTTTTTCTGAATAATTTTAAAATTCCTCTTCAAATTTTTATCATAGTTTTCATTTATTTAAAAAAAATAAAAAATTATCAATTTTTTTTTTGCATATTCGCAGAAAAAAATTGATTTTTTTATGAAGAATCGTCCAAAAATATACTTATTTATTCATCATTATTTATTATCTTAAGTTGTTTCCCCCTCTTCACCTCCATATTATATTCAATCATAAGCTTAATATTCAGTCTCTCCAAATCCTGAACAGTTTCATACATTTTATGATCCGGCATTTTCATTAATGTCTCAGCTAAATCCTCGATCGATTTTTTATTTATTTCCAAAAGAGAACTCCATAACTCGTTAATATGGGGTGAAGACCTAAAATTTTTAACAAACAATTCATTTTTTTTTCTTAAAAAAACCTTTCCGGAGGTTTTAATTTCGTAATGGCGTCAGTCAATTTGGCAAGCACAACATCCAAATCCAGAATTATATTCGAGGCATCATTAATAAACATCGCATAACTATTGAAAAAATTGATCATTTGGGTTCTGTTGGACTGCATTTTGTTATTATGGGCAAAATCCTGCAAATATGATGAATTCAAAGATTTATCCATTTCGTCTTTCTCTTCAGATTTTTCCTTGGATTCATGTTCCTCAGTCATTGATTTATTCATGTCTGATAAATGCTCAATTTTTGGGTCCATTGAGAATATGTTGATAAGATGGAAGATAGGATTTTTTTCTTAAGTTCAAATTTTATTGGTTTTATATATGAAGAAAAACCTTGGAAATGCTTTGTAAAAAACGACAACTTTTTTTAATTTAAATTATTTTCTTCCGCTCAACAGTTTTTCTAATTCATACTTGATCCCCACGTTGATTTCCTTCACTTTGTTGACTTCAGATTGATGATCCTGGTTCTCTTTCATCATCTTCTCATTTTCCACCTTCTTCGTGTTCTCAATCTTTTTATCTAATTCCTCCACCATTTTCTCATATTCACTGCATTCCTTCTCCAGCACCATGATTTTATTATGCATATTTGACTTCTTTTGTTCTGAATCGATCATTTTTCGCATTCCATAAGCAATAGAACTCTCATATAAGGTTTTATAAGATTTCAACTGTTGTCTTATTTCATCACGGACTCTCACCAACAAAAGGCCTCTTTCCTTGCAATCGATCGTGATCTGACGAATCAATTCATCAAAACATTCATCATAAAGACTTTCTCTAATTGGACAAATTCCAGTTTCTCTTGCCTGTCTTTGTTGCAGACGCTTTTCTAATTCTTCCTTTAAAGTGATAACCTCAGTTTTTGTGGCTGGGGTGCTCAAAACTGTCTGAATCCATAATTGGCCATTTGGCAAAAGATGCTCTTTGGGAGGTATTATCTTATTTAGAATGTCTTCTGTACGGTTTTCTTCTTTATTTTTGGATTCTGCATTCACGGGAGATAATGTTTTAGAAGGGGAAGTTGGGGTTAGAAGGGGGTCTTTTTTGGTGTTTTTTGATGCGGCTTTTTTGCCCGAAATACTGACCAACACAGGGGTGGAGTATTTGATGAGAGAATTGTGGGTGGGTAGGGCTGTCATTAGCGATGTTTGGTAGTTTTAGAAAATAGTAAAACCGATATTTTTAAAAAAAAAATTATTTTTTTTTGGCTAAATGGAAAAAACTTTTTGTAATTTTGATTATTGTTGAGAAAATATTAAATAATAGCAAAATTTTAACACCCATAAAAAATTAATAGCGCCAGGTTATAAATATCTTTTTCGAGGGGAAGAAATTTGTCTTAGATGACCACAACTGCACACATTAATTTGTGTTATTGCAGCGAGGATGAAATATAGTTACCAGGCTTCTATTTAATAGAATATGTCTGACAATACAAGATAACTGAGCTGCAATTCCAAAAAATCCTTTAATTTTTTTTCCTTAAAACACATTTTTTCCCCATTAACATTTTTTTTTAATTGATTTAAACATTTTTTTCTTTTGTGGGTTCATCAACCCCATCAAAATCGACGGATTCCACTAATTGTACCTTTTATAATAAAAATTATCAAAAAACAATAAATAATATACAAACCTCAGGGATATAATGTTTTAACATTTTTTCAATGCCATTCTTTAAAGTAATTCCTTCAAAATTCTATGAATTATTTCCAAAACATCGAAATTTACCTGAACTGGGACATCCCGCGCACGATCCTTTCATTATTAATTTGACGATCTTTTTTCCAAATAAAAAAACTTCAAATAAAAAATAAAAAAACCCCAGTATCCTCCACGAAGCTACTATAAGCGATATCCCCCCCATCTTCCTGCACCACAGGCCTGATCCTCGTCTCAATAATTTCTTTTATCATAGCAACCACCTCAGTATCATTTTCTTTTACTTTGGTATCTTCAGCCTGTGGTTCATCAGTGAACAGCTTCTCATTCTTGGTGAAATGGTCCATAATCACAGCGAAAATTTCCGGTTTTAAAGACTTTGAGTAAAAATTGAAAAAGAGTCAAAAAAACACAAAATTCATCAAAATTATAAAGACACTCCATTCAGTATCGTCCTTTTTAGCAACCGAAATGTAATCATGTCCATAAAACACTCGTTTCACTCCATCCACGGAGAAAAGCTTCCGGGCTAAAGGAGATACATGGGTATATCTCGCAGCGACGAAATCCATGGTTCCTAAGGAAATTCCAAAGGTTTTGGTTAGAAACCATACTTAAGCTTACAAAAAAAAATAACCTGTTTCCATGATAATTTTGCCAGTGGGGATGAATTTCAGGAAATTAGGATTGGGAGTGGTTTTTGTCTGAATGAAGAGGTTTTTTGCTAATTCTTGAAATTTAGTTTAGTTTTTTTGGTTTTGAAAAAGAAAAAATCAACAACTAAGAAAAAGCGAAACATTCTTTTGAGCGAAAGAAAAGGAGAACATTTTTTTTTTTGATATTTACAAATTTATATTATTTTAACTATTTTTAAATATCTCTATTTAGCTGAAAAAGCAACATAGAAGATAAAAACATATGGCAATTACAATAAATTAAAGCTTCAAGAAATTCTTGAAATCCTCACATTCTTTGAAATCTTCATTGTTTAACAAATATTTCAAAAAAACCCTTAGAGCAAATTTCCGATGAGTTATTATTCGATTCTCGCATTCCTTGGTCATGAAGTTTACGATATTCCCTTTATCAGGCAATTTTTCTAGAAGGAATCCTTTCGCATTTGCAAATATTTTCAACTTTTACTAATTTTAGCTTGTTTTGTAAAAAAAAATAGGGTACTTTTTCATACAAATTCTTGAAATCTTTATAAGTCTTTTCCAAAGTAAATAGTAGTTTTTTGTCTGAATTAATGAAGTTGATGATATAAAACTAAAGATAATTTTTAAATTTTTACAAAATTTTTGAAATTTTTTACCACTTCATCACATTTCTTCACAGCCTCTTCAATCTCAATCTCATTGATCACAAATTCCGCGTGACTTTCCTTAATTTTGTTGGTGATCTCATGGAAAGAATTAAATGTTTCCATTGGCAATGAATAATTTTTCTTCCTGTCTTCGAACGAGGAATTTGCATAATTCGCAATCACCGTATTTTTTAAATTTTCCCTTTTTTAGTTTTTTTTTTGTTTTTACTTACCGTAACCAAAAAAAAAAAACTTATTTTTACGTAAATCTTGGATTTGAATTCCCAAAATTGCTGTTATCATCAGAATTATCTTTGAAATTCTCCTTTAAGTTAAGATGTCCTCCTCCAAAACTGCTATCTTTTAAACAAGCGCTTTCTTTCTCGTTGGGAAAATGGATCTTCTCCCCCAAAGAAATGATATTTGTTTTATCGGAGCTGGTTTGATTCATGCGGGGATCAACGGAATGGTTTGATTTTTGTTTGATTGGACTGGCGTTTTCCTCAAAGCTCTGAACTTTATTGATGATGTGGCTATTTTGAACAAGCATCTTTTTATCAAAAATAGGCAGGAGCTCGTTTGATTTCAAGAAATGCATGAAAACGTTTGATATGAGCTTTCTTTTTATTACAAATTTCAACAAAAGGTCAAAGGCAGTTATTCTTTCCTTTATCGTGAAATCGTTTTCACTGTAAAAATTGGATCTTTTAATGCGAAGGAAATCCTTACTTTCCAGGTCTTTTGGGAGGAAAACAGGGGAAAATCACCGATTTGTAATTTTTCTTCATTTCTTTATAAAAAATTGAAAATTCTGTGAAACTTCGTGAGGTATCGATTTTTATGTTCCCCAATGCATATTCTATTCGGTACACCTAATTTGGCAATTTGATCATAATTATTAGGGGGTAGGGGAGGGGGAGTAGTAGGCGGGTAGGGGGAAGAAGGGATACTATTATTTTGGTGTTGTTTCGAGTGATTTCCCGTGCCTCATTTATCTCGATGTTCTGGATCTCGAATTTCATAAATTCGTTGTTTTCTTCCTGCGAGCTTGTGCGTTGCTTTTTGTTCGAAAGATCGTCAGAACTTGAAATTTTTTCAGGTTTTTCTCCCACTTCCTCAGAGTATTTCATAAGTTTTTCCTTGAGTTTCCTGATCTGAGGCTCCTGTGTTGGTAAATATTCAAATTTTTTTTGAAAAGAATTATTTTTTTCACCTCCATTGAAAAAAAAAGGTCTTGATTTTCACTCATTATTTTGCTTTCGCTGCTCATTTTCTTAATACTCTGAGAAGTTTCAGAGTGAGTGCGGTGTTGATGATTAGAGCAAAAAATAGAAACAAAACCTATCGATTTTTTAACAGGATAAACAAAAAAAATTACTTAATATTGATAATGTCACAATATATATCCAATATATTAGAATCAGGATGGAGACATGGTTATATTCCAGCTAGCATAATCTTTAAAAACCAACAAAAATCAAGAAAAAACTCTTATGAAATCTATCAGAAAAGTATAAGTGAATTGACATCCCCATACGATGTAGAAAAAAATTTTAGTTCTTGGACTAGAAAACCCCAACTTAACATATTCGATTCTTATCCAGAAACAATTGACCACCTTAGAAATTCAATCTATTATCAAATAGTTTATAATTTTTAAACCCACATCAATGAGTCCAAAGCCATTTTCCAAACGTACATGATATCGTAACATGAATCCATTGTTGCCAATCCAATGTAAAGTATTGAAATAATGGCCAAAGAAAGAGAAAGGATTATTTTGAAAATATGAAATGTGGTGTAGGTGGGAATTCCTTTTAAGGGTGGTTGAGTGTGTAATGTTTTAAAGGATCGAAGAAAAAGATAAAGAAATGCGAAAATTGGGAGAACACCAATGATTGTTATGAGGATGGAGATTGTTTGAGAGTCATGCTAAAGAAAAAGAATAATTAAAATTTAAGAAATTGTTTGGAGGGAACGCTGTAGTGGACTTCCATAAATAGTGAAAATGAAAGTGCGGGGGGTTCTTTGCAGAATATATAAAAATAATTATTGTTTTATGGGAAATATCAATTAAAAAATAATGAGACCGACAAAAGAAAAAGAGGAAAAAAACAAACTAAAAATGAAAAAAAAAAAAACAGATTTTTCATAAAAAGTATTTTTGGGAATATCATATGACATAGAGAGAGAGCTAAATATTCTTATGGCTTTTCTTAAAAAAATTACCTTCTCAAAAGTCAAAACACACATAAGTGAAAATTTTTTTTTTTTATGAATAACATTGTTTTATTAAGTAAATTTCAGAATTAATTAATATGGTCTCTTTCCGTTGCTTTTCCATTTTTTTTATATTATATATATCCAAGCTAAATTTGTTAGGGTAATTTTAATACTTATAAAAAAACTTTTCTAATTCTCAAATATTTTTCCTTTTGTTCAAAGAAAAATGCAAATATTTCTCACTTAAAAAAGAAACAGTCTCAAATAATTTCATTATAAATTTCTTCTTTTAATTTGAAACAACTCTCAGCGGTGTTTTTTCAAAAACTAAATGTAGTAAATTTTTAGTGTTATTGAACAAAAAATTAAAATCCCTTCGACTTTAAAACATATTTCATTTGGATGTCAGCGCTTAGGAACAAAAAAACTAAATAGAGAATGCAAATGTCTCATCAAAAAAAAATTTAAAATAGAAAAAAGAAATAAAATTTATAAAAAATGTCCACATTTTCAAAATATACAATATGGAACACATAGAAAGACCCCCAAAAATAAAATAAAGGAGATCCATTTACCCAAAAACCTCCCATCTCTTTAAGGTTTTCAATTGGTGGCCGTTAAAATAGAAAGTGCGAAGGAAATTAAACAGAAAAAATTAAAATCAAAAAAATATTTTAAAAAAACCCAAACTGGACTCCAAGAACTCGAAATAAAATTTATCATTCTAAATCAAAATTTTATTTGAAATTTAAAAAATCATAGCATCGTTCAATGATTTATATCCCCATCGAAATAAAAATTTATAATTCCAAAATTTCATCTTCTAAAAACACCGTTTTTTGGTTCTTTCCCAATGAAGTCCATCATCCTTTTCCTTTTCATCGCCCTCGCCGTTTGCACTGAATCATCTGATTTCCTCGCACCCAACAAACCTAAGGCCGCTTTGAAGGCAGCCCCAGCATCCTCTGAAAGTCCTCTTGCAGCTCTTCAAAGACTCTCCAAGGCCTTCCCCAAAGATTCTCTTTGTTTGGCCCAAGGCAAAAGACACCGCTTGATTGTTAAGGACACTAAAGTGGCAGCTGCAGCAAAAGCAGCCCTTAAAGGTGCAAAGGTTGGCGTCTTTGAATGTGCCCAATTCCTCGCTGAACATGCTAAAACTCAATCTCTCAAAACCCATAAGGAAGCCAAGAAAGAAGCAGCCAAAGCACCATTAGCTAAACCAAGCGCAGGTCTCATGAACAAGTTGAAGAAAGCAGCCACTGCCCTCAAGAAATCCATTCAAACTGTCGCTGGAAAGACATTGAAAACAGTCGCTGCCACGAACGCTGTGAAAGCCATTGACAAGTTGTTGAAGACAGCCGGAAAATCCAAGGAAGCCGCCAGCGAATTAGCTACCCATTTGGCCAGAAAAGCCAATCAAGTGAACAAGGCAGTCATTAAACTCGTGAAGAAAGCTGTTGCTAAAGCCGCTAGAAAGGCCCCTGCTAACGTTGCGAAGGCCGTGGCTGCCGTTCCAACCAATAACTGCTGGGTGGAAGTGTCCAAATTGATTAACAATGCTAAATGCAGTTTGATTTGAGAGGCGGTAATACTATAAATAAAAAACTTAAAAGTTTTTAGAGAAAAATCGAACCTTTGAAAAATTAAAGAGTTTTTTTTTTTCTTTTTTTCATTGCTTTACAATTTAGAAGAATTCACACCTTGGGGGATTAGGTATTTGGACCTTTTTCCTTAATCATCATTTTTTTTTAATTTAAAAATACACACCATCAGTAAATTAAAGTTTTTTTCAAAAATTTCTTCTTCCAAAATCTTCCCATCATTTTTCTCCTTCTGCTTCTCCTCTATCTCTTCCTTTAATTTCTAACAATTCAAATAATGGATGTGCCTAGAACTCAAACTCTTTGAAGATTGGTCCAGAACCATCTCAAAAGGACTAATATTGTTATTTGTTAAATAAAAAAAAATGGAAAAACTCCTTCAAAGAGGTTCAAAATAAATTCACTAATCTAAACTAATTATTTCATCAATGCTTCTAATTGTTTTTGTTAAATTATTAATATTTAAATCAAGAGAAACCATCTTTATTTAAAGAAAACAATTTTTAATTTTAATTTCTAAAAATAGATTAAAGCAAAATGTTTTATGTTTATTTATTGAAGGAAAAATAATGATTTTTAAAAGGACAAAAACGGCAGGAGAAATAAAGGATTAATCTAAACTATTAATCGAAAACAAACATTAAATCACATTTCATCATTCCATTAATTTTCTTTAATGTTTTAAGAAATCTTAAAAACATATCAAACAATTTATAAAAAAATTAAAAATCCTCTTTTTACTATTTATTCATTTCCTTAATCTTCATAAAATTCATACTATTGTTTAAATTAATATTTCCTATTTCCTATGAAAGCACTCCAACTTCCCATATCCACTGCTTGTCCTTTCTATCCTTCCTTCATCTTTGCTCATATCGCCTCCCTCCACAGTGGTTTTTCTTTTTTCTCCTCCTTCATTACATAGAACCCCCAAATATTTCAATAATTCTATGTTTTTGATCCCAATGATTTCCAAAACTTCATTCCTCTTCTTTTCAATGGTCACAGTACTACTGCAATTGATTGTATCTTCACTTTGTAAAACCCCCTTGACCTTTTGGAACTTCTCTTCCCCTAGTCTTTCCTTTAGGAACTCCACGAAAAGTCGATACCTTTGTGTTGACACCTCATTGGATGTAATGAGATTGTCAATGCCTTTGGGACTATTTCTCTTGAGTTTGTTGAAATTTGTGGGAGAGATCAAGATTTTGCTGTTATTGTTGCTAAAATTGCGTTTTTCCTCCTCTTCTAAGTTATTTCCCTTTCCTAGAGATGTCTTTTCATCAATGATCTCAAGGTTCCCCAATTTCTTCGTTTGTATCCCCAATTTATTGGAGGGACTTTTCCTTGGATCATCTGTCAACCTCTCGATTTCTTTTTTGCTGGGCACTTTTTTCACTAAAATTGAGGAGTTGTCATCGTTTTTCTCCACCACCAACTTGTGACTGAGGTATTGTTCAAAGGACACCCTATTGCTTTGTCTATGCGAATCATTATTGAATTCGATGTCCGCTGAATTGATTGATGGCACATTTATTAGAACCTGGGGAGTATCAGAGAACTCTTTCATGGGTGTGGAATCTTCATGTGGCTTAAAAAGTGTCTGTTTTTTGGCTTGTTTGATCACGTTTAAAATTGAGTTTTTATCGAGGACTTTTTGGTTATGTGGTGTGGAAAATTTCTCAACATTTTCGCTTTGCATTGTTTCAAGACCTGGCAAAGTACTATAGCTGAGTGGCTTTATCAGAGATTTCTTCTTAGCCTCGGGCTTATGAGGTTGCAAAAAGTTGTCGTTAAGGTCTTTACAATAGATTTCCTCTAAATTTTTATAATTCTCGGGGTATTTCAACGACAAACTTTTGATTTCAAGTCTAATCTCCTTTATTTGTAGGATCTCCTCTATCTCAGGCCGCTTTTGCTGGTTTTTGGCTAAAAGATTCGATATAAGTTTATGAATGAATCCGCTGTATGTCGAAGACGCTGCTTTAGGCTCTTCTTTAAGTATTTTATTCATCAGAACACTTATATTATCGCCTGAGAAAGGACGTTCCAAAGCACAAAGCTCATATAATAAACAACCTAACATCCAAATATCAGTTTTACGACCATATGGCATTGCAGAACATAGCTCCGGGGATAGATAATAGGGGGTTCCGAGTGAAGTTTGGGCTAGATCAGTGGAATTTTCTAGTTTCTTGGATATGCCAAAATCTCCGAGTTTGATCTATTATTGATATAAATGATTCGGGGGAAAAAGAGATGGGAAATGAATGATATCATTTATTTACGAGTCCGTTCTTCATCATAAAGATGTTCTGAAGCTTGATGTCTCGATGAAGGATGTTTTTGTCATGCAGATACTTCAAAGCCAGACAAATTTGCGTGAACCAAGTGAGAACCTAAAAAACCGATTAATAAAAGAGTGATTATTTTAAAAGAGTCACATTTTTCTCGGGTATTGATTGGGAATTCTTTCGGGCATCCTTAACCACCCTATCCAGGTCTCCTAGGAAAATAGTAGGCTTTTTTAACGAATTTTATTAAAAAACCGTCATCTGCAAATTCCATCAAAATGTAGAGTTTTTCCTTTTTTGAAAAATAGCCGAAACATTTTATCACGTTGCAATTTTCCAATGAGTTCATCAGCTTCACCTCGTTTATTGGGTTCAGCTTCGGGTTTTGATTGTCAAAAAGTACCTTCTTCAAAGCGAAAAGCTAGCGAAAGAAACATTTTTTAGAGAAAAGAAGAAAGTAATGAAAAGCCCAACCTCATTAGTCCGTTTATCCTTGACTAAATGCACGTTACCGAAGCTGCCTTTGCCTAATTTACGCAGTTTCTCGAGGTTTTCCATCGGAGGAAATATTAAAAATTAAAATGTGAAAAATAAAAAATTAGCTTTGTGAAGCGTCTTATTAATAAAAGTAAAGTTTTTTTTTAGGGAAAATTATTTTGAAACCCGAAAATTCTTTAAGTTTGTTGAAAAAAGAAATTTCAATATTTTGATGAGCATAAATCATATTTCTCGAATAAAAAATTTATTGTAATTTATAATTTTATAATGGCAAATTGGATATGCTCTTATCTCCTATCGAATATTTTATTATGTTATTAACCAGTAAAATGCGAAATTTGTTTTTTATACCCTAGACACAAAAATTCTTTTCCATTCATACTCATTAATTATTAAAAAAAATCTATTACAAATAAAGGCTTAAAAGAATATTAAAAATTACATAATTCCAATTTTTTCAGAATTCCATCTATCGACTTGAAATATTTTAAATTCATGGAACCAAACTTTACTATATGTAAAATTGGACTTATCAAGTATGACGTTTTTCATTTATTTAACCATGAATCATAAAAAATGTCATTAAAAAAAAAGAGCTATTTGTGAGAATGAAAATTTGACCACAATAAAAAAAGCCGAACAAATAAAAAAATTGATTTTTGTAGGCTTGCTGGATGAGAATATTGCTGTTAATTATTTGTCTGCTGATCAAACTTTATTTTCAATCCTTAAGTTGTATTTCTCTTCACCTGATGAAGAGATAAAAGATCTCCTCAAAAAAGGAGAAAGCAATCCAGCTTCAAAATGGACTGACAAAGAACTGAAATACTATAATATTGAACCTCGAATTCAAAAAGATATTTCCAAAATCATTCCCTTGAAAAACCTCACTCAAAGAGCCAAAGACTTTTTAGAAAAAAATAAAGAATTAAAACATGGATTCGATGGTGTTTCAGTGGAAGACATGATGCTAAACAGCAATGACTTTCAACAAAAATGCTATTGGGCCTTGGTCTTTGAAAATGAGAAATCTAGAGTTGATAGACTGATGGAAGAACTTTTGGAAAATATATTAGATGAAAAAGTTTTTTCGGTTATAGGACAGCACAGACTTAAACTAAGAATCAAAAATATAACTCATCCTGCTACTGCTGATTGTATCGTTTACCTATTGCCTTTAAATCAGTTTGGAGTAATTTGCATTGAAGATAATCCGGGGAAATCTGAAGCTGAGGCTATAGCTGATGCAATTGCAGTTGCTCAACAAGAAGATTGGATCAAAGATTGCCCAATTTTTATTTTGAGATCTAAAGGATTGCGAATATCTATTTATAAAGCCATTTTTTCTGAAAATCTTTTAGAAGCAGTTAGGAAGGGACACCCATCAATAATGGATGTGACTTACGTTGAAAAATTTGCCCCTAAAGATGAACTCCACAGAAAAGGACTTGACTTATTGGATCCATCTCAACGAGAACAGATCGTTTTAATTTTATGCTCCATTGAAAGTTATTTTTTAAATTTTGCAAAAAATCAGGAGAAAAAATAAATTTATAACGAATGCACTTGCAAAAATATTTTTTTAAAAAAATTCTTTGAAAATTAATCAAGACAAAAGAATTTTTTTTTTTTCATAAAATTTTTTTATCTGAAAAAAATCTCAAAAATGTTGAAAATCACAAAAAATCTCAAAAATTTCAAAAAATCTCAAAAACAAAAATTTCAATAAATTGCAAGTTTTTTTCTCAAAAAAATGGTGTTTCTTCTGTTAATTTTATTCCAATGTTTCTATTTTTTCTATCCTCGCCAAATTTTTATAACATCCCCTGAAAATTGCATTTATTCTGTGCCTTTAGGCTCATGTGCGTTCCCCTTTTGTTCATTGAGCCAAGCTTTTCTATTTGATTTCTCAGCATTAAATGACACCATGCTTGAATATATCCTTTTATCCCCAAACAATACTTATAAGCCGGATGACACAACAATAGAAAATAATACTTTTTTCAATGAAAAGGCTGGTTTTTCTATTAAATTAAGAGGATCTAATGAGGGCGATTGTGGAAATCCTTATAACTCAACCAATTTTAATGGTTTTACGATGAATTTCTCAAATTTTCAGATAAATTTCACTTTGAGTTACGATTTTTCCTTAGAAAACATGTCCATTTTAGGCGAAAATGTGGGTTTCCAAGGCAACAATTCCAATACTTCCTATGAGATATCGCTCTATAATACGAATTTCATAGGAAATAGCAATTTTCTTTATTTTTCTGGAGTCCAAGCACTTAATTTATCTGTGAAAAACACCACTTTTCAGCAAAATTCGAGTTCCTTTCTTCTAATAGAGGACATTCTTGAAAATTCAACAATTTCTATAGAAAACAGCTTTTTTTATTTTTCCTCAATCAATTCTTATGTTTTCAGCATAAAAGCCAGCCAAAATCTAGTTATTTTCCTTTATAATACCACATTTCTCAATAGCAGTCTCATATTTCAGCTCTATGAAATAGAAGCTATAGTCATTTCGGCTTGTTTCTTTTCGAATTCCTTCGGAAATCATGAAAATTCAATCGTGAGTTTTGACCTTATGAACATTTCAAATAAATTTTCAATAAACTCGTCTTTTTTCAGCCAATTTCAAGACCAGAGTTCGAGATTCTCGGTTTCCAACGTCACTGTTTTTTCTTTAGAAAACATCTCTTTTAACCAATGCCAATCAACAGCTCCTTTGTTCGTTTTGACTTATGTGAGCACTTTCTCATTAAAATCAATAGAATTCATTGAATTTATTGATTCACCAATACTTTTGGCTGAAAGTTGCGAAAGTTTCATGTTGGATTCTTTGGTTTTCAGTAAATTTTACACAAGTCTAGTGGTTTTCTCACTTTTTGACTTTGGCAACTTTTCATTCTGTTCAATAAGTAATGTGGATATTTCGAATTTCCAAGCCAAATTCGCTGATCTCTTCATAATACAGTCCAAATTCATGATTTTTATCTCGAATCTGTCAATATCTGATAGTAATATATCAACTCTCGCGAATATGAAATCATTTTCAGGCCAAAACTTCAATATCACTGACTTTTTCCTCTCTAATGTCAGCTTTTCCAAAGGTTTTCTGATGTCAAATGGGGAGGTTTCCTTCACTCAAGCCAATATTATCGTTAAAAACGGGGTATTTTTCAGAATCTCACTGCCGTTTTTCGCTCAATCCGACTTTTTAACATCTAATCTCACATTCACCAACATCACATTTCAAGAATCAACATTCACTTTATTGATAACTCTCAACGAAAACAACACTTTGATATTGGATACAGTGACTTTTTGGGGCACAACACAAAATTCCCCAAATCTTTTCATATCATCAACTGGAAATACGATAATTTTGACAAAATTCGCATTCAAAAATGCTACTTATGTGCAACCTGACGCTCTCAACGATCAGAGACTTTTCTCCCTTTCAGAGAATAATAGCTTTTTGATGAATGATTCGGTGGTTTCATGGCCTGGGTTGTTCTTTTCATTTCTGGAAGCAAATTATCTGAATTATTTCCTTATTGAAGGTTGTTTTTTCAAAGCATTTATCAACAATAATCCAGGAGGGGTGTTTTACCTGACCCAATTCAACGATTTTAATGTGAACTCTAGTTTCTTTGAAGAAATCATGAGTAGTTCATCGGGAGCCGTTGTTCTATTGGATTATATGAACAACGCCTCAATTACTAATAACATTTTCATGGATGTCAGATCAGATTATAAAGGCGGTATCATGAATCTTCAGAATATCAATATAATTTTCGTGATTGAAAATCTTGTCTTACAAAGCCAAGGATTGCTTGGAGCCTTCGCTATGTTGGCTTTTGAGAACAAATTGCTAATGATATCATGTGTTTTGGCTTTCGGAGAAGCGACCAATCATGGTGGTGGGGTGTTGCTCATAGAAATGAACGAGCTTTATATGAGAAACCTCACATTTCTTAACATGAGTTCTAAAGAGAATGGTGGGGCAGTCTATTTATCACTGAACAATCGTGTATCTATTGTGGATGTGAAGATCAACAACTCCATTGCAGGGCTATCTGGGGGTTTTTTATATGGAATTAGCGAAAATTCTGTGGTCATAATAAATGGTAGTGTAGATAATGTGCAATCTTTATTGGAAGGAGGGGCATTTTATCTATCATCAGGCAATGTAGGCAGTTTTTTTAATATAAGTTTCACGAAAATCATTTCCACACAATTCATAGCAGGTATTTATGTCAATTGTTTCAATAATATAACTGTTTCTAATACATCCCTGATAAACAGTCATGGGTTTAAAGTGAAATTTGGGTCAATTTTGAGACTCAGTAATATGAAAATCCAGGTGGCGAATCTTGATAATATGCGAGAGGACACACAATACTATGAAGTGAATTGCGAAGATGCAGAGGTTTCCATTGAAAACTCCATCATATCAGGCATTAATGCACAATTTATCTCATCTTCGTATTGTAATTTCTCCAAATTAGCAAACGTCACTTTCAAAGATAATTATCTAAACAACAGTTCAGTCTTTATAAGTCTGACAGCCTCAGAATTCAATGTTTCTGGAATGAAATTTCATAGTAATTCAATGGTCTTTCTCCAAGGGTCCCATTCGACGATTTTTATAAGAGACGCTTCATTTGAATCCAAGGGATATTTGATAATTTCTGCGCAAAACTGCAAAGTTTCTGTGCGGAACTCTGTATTTGAACATGACCATTCTTCAGACTTCCCCTTTACTTTCTCCTCTTATTTATTGCCTTTCGACATATTGAAGAAACCTGCAGGCTTTATCTTCGTGACGGCTACTCATTTAGAGATTTCTAATTGCCAGTTTCAGGGGGGATTCGCTATGAAAGGAGCTGCTATCCTTGCTCAAAACTATTCTCGAGTCAGAATTTTTAAGATTCTTTGCATTTTAAATTGGGCGATTGATTCTGGGGGATGTGTAGAATTTGAAACAAATAATCTTACCCCATTGAATTGTGACAATCAAACGTTTTCTTACTTAAGGATTAAATCCAGCATTTTTGTTCGAAATCAAGCTAAATATGGGGGTAGTCTTTTCGCCTCCCAAGAATGTAGATTGGAAACTAAGAAAAATTGGTCATTTTTAGACCGAACCCGTTTTCTTTCGAGTAAAGCATTTCAAGGCGGAGCGATCTTCTATTCAAAGTTCTTGAATAATGAGATACAAAGGTCGAAATTCTTCAATAATTTTGCACAGGACTTCCAGGACCAACTCAGTAAGGCAGGTGCTGTATTCCTCGGATGTGAGGCTGTAGATTGCAACATAACAAATCTCACCTTTGACTCGATAGATTTATACAACAACCAGGCTTCAATAGGTGGAGCCTTATTTATAGAGACCAACCCTAATTCAAGCAATTCGGATTCCGTGGTTTATTCTGGGAATAAGGCCTTTTATTCTGGGAATACAATTGCCACATTCCCCCAAACAATAGTTTTTTTATCAGATTCAAACGATGATTTTACAAAATCCTTGAGATTGACCGGATTAGTAAGTGGGAACGATTACACCGGGTTATTTTGCATAATAGGTTTGGATTATTATCAACAACGCTCTTTTGAAAACTACATGATAAATTCCAATCTGACAATATCTGATCATTCGCAAATAACCAGTCCATTACTTATGTCTCCAGTTGGCAATGACCGCATATGTTCAGTTGGAACCTTGATAGAAGAGCCAAGGGCCAACTCCCAATTTCATTACATATTGAGTTATAATTCAAATTCTTCTGAACAAAGCAATCTTGAGTTAGAATTGGATTTCAGGGCTTGTGACGTCGGGGAACGTGCAACTGACGATTTTAGATGCGAGGAATGCCCCGTGGGTCAATATTCATTTGATAGTAACTCTTCTGATAAATGCCTGCCATGTGGTGATGATGATAACTTCGTATGTTACGGGGCATCATATATTAGTCCAAAGCCCGGGTATTGGCGATTAAATAACCTGAGCGATGTGTTCATTAGATGTCCTAATCCTTCAAGTTGTTTGGGATATGAACCAGATCCAGGTACGACTTTTGATATGTCTAAATCCACAGGGGTATGTAGAGAGGGTTATCAGGGGGTCTTATGTGCCGAATGTCAAGATGGCTATGGGATAACTAATGGTAATTATTGCACTGAATGTGCTAGTTTATTATATTATTTGTATTTATTCGGGTTCTTGGTCCTAAGAATAGGATTGTTGGTGTATTCGTTGCATAGAGCTGTAACGATGTGTGCGAGTTCCGCAGCAGGATTCTTGAAGAATGAGGAGATCATCAGCTCGACTATCATAAAGATTCTAATGAATCATATTCAAGTCTTGAATATTATCATAAGTTTTCCTTTTGAATGGAATAGAAGTTTATTTAATTCTGTCATGATAGCAACTGGGGTCACTCCCAACATCAGCGAAAGTTACTCATGGACTTGTTTGTTCACAGCATTTGGGATAGAGATCCATACACATTATCTTAAAATAATTAATTTATGGCTATCGTTGTTGTTTTTGTTAGCCATCTGTTATGGGTATTATAGGAATTATTTGACCCGGAAGATCAAGTTTTATCTGAAATTCGTGAAGAAGACTGAACAAGACATTTTAGAAAGCACTTACGTCATAATATTGTCTATATGTTACGCAGATTTCATCACAGTGGCGCTGGAAACCTTTGGATGCCGGGATGTGGGATATGCGGGCTTCACTGATTTCCGTTTGGTGAAAGATTATTCGATTCGTTGTTGGGATGAAACTCATGAAGGATGGGGGGACGGTTTGGTGGTTCCCTATATATTTCTCTTTGGTTTGGGATTTCCTGTGATGATATTCTTCAATTTGGTGTATCTTTATCAGAAGAAAGAATTGAATAATAAGGATTCTATGATAAAATATGGATTTTTCTATTTGAGCTATGAGAATAACTATTTTTATTGGGATTTTGTGATTCTTTGTCGGAAAATCATACTTTCTTTAATCAACACTTTTGTGGTTGCAGTATATTATTCCATATTCTCGATAAGTGTAATGTTTATGTTCTTGATCCTCTTGATATTCCTCTATCTACAAGTACATTGTAGTCCATATCTGAGAAAATCTCTCCATCAACTCAATACTCTTGAAAAAGTCAGCCTGATTTCTTTAACTGGAACGATGTTTCTAGCAATTTTAAGCCAACAAGACGCTATAAATTATACTTTGAAAGGGATGTTATTGGCTTTTTCTTTATGTTTTAACCTCATTTTTATGTTTTATTGGCTGAGTATATATTATCAATCTGATATCAAAAAGTCTCTCAGACGTTGTTTCCACATTTTTGTCATGATTTTGCAATATCTTATCAATAAAATCAAGGTATGTTTTGAAAGGAGGCCCATAAATAGTGTGCGATTTGAACGGAGGGTCGGACTTACTGGGATGTCTGTCCATGGGTTTTTAAGATCAAACGATAAAAGATACCTCAACTTTGAAAGTGAAAAGGAGGGCCAGGATGTGGAGAAAAAAGATGGTATTAGGAAAAAATTGCCCTCTGAGATCGAAGTAAATGATTTGGATTTTGAGTTCTTTAGTCTGGAGACCTATCATAAACAAAAAAAGAAACAAATGTTACATTGTCCGAATTCAGGTAAATTTATCTACTTTATTGTGTGTGATATAACTTGTTTTTAGCATTATCCTTGGTCTGTAAACCAGTGGTCTTGACAGAACAATCCTCGATCGCCTTGAAATCATCACATCTTTCTGTGATTTTAAAGGAAGAAAGTCCATCGACCAAGATTTTTAAAGCCAATGCGTCAAGAAAACTTAACAAAGGTCGTACTTTCCTTGACGAAGATGAGGATATCAAGCTTGAAAACAAGGTTCTAAAGTTCAAATATGATCGACAATCGAAAGAAGTGCAAGACCTCAAATACCAATTGAAAGTGAATCAGGAGGTGTCAGCCTCATTTAGAAATACCATAATCGAGGAAACCAATAAAAGAGACCTAGAAGAGCCTTATACTATGGATAGAGCAATGAACGAACTACTGAACAGTAGTTATTATGCAGCATTTCTGCAGAAATTAAAGCAGGATATGAACACTGAAAACAATTTCATGGCGTTGATTCAAAATCAAGGGGTTTTATTGAGGACACGGAATATTGAGATTTCTTTTCGAAATGTTTTGGAAAAAGCGGAAACAGGAGGATTCTGGCTAAAATATCAGCTAAATGTGAAAAATTTAGAGGCCCGAATGTTGGAGAATCTATGGGTAGTTTACAAACAACCTGGTAAAATAAACAAACAAATTTATTTCATAAAGGGGGGATTTTTTAGTGAGGGGAATTT